>Ga0070732_10000132_pt1 | contig 67122 bp, 59 predicted proteins | sample Coa_R1_5_FD_66449 | JGI IMG/M metagenome (GOLD analysis project Ga0070732, IMG submission 66449) | Surface soil microbial communities from Centralia Pennsylvania, which are recovering from an underground coalmine fire - Coalmine... | ecosystem: Environmental > Terrestrial > Soil > Unclassified ... | reverse complement strand
GGCTCATCGCATCCTGGGGGTGTAGTAGCTCCCAAGGGTTGGGCTGTTCGCCCATTAAAGCGGTACGTGAGCTGGGTTCAGAACGTCGTGAGACAGTTCGGTCCCTATCCACTGCGGGCGCAGGAGGCTTGAGGGGAGCTGCTCCTAGTACGAGAGGACCGGAGTGGACGCACCTCTGGTGTACCGGTTGTCCTGCCAAGGGCACGCGCCGGGTAGCTATGTGCGGACGGGATAAGCGCTGAAAGCATCTAAGCGCGAAGCCCACCCCAAGATGAGGCCTCCCACCGGGTAACCGGGTAAGACCCCAGGAAGACTACCTGGTTGATAGGCCGGGGGTGAAAGGGCCGTAAGGTCTTGAGCCTACCGGTACTAATCGGTCGAGGGCTTGAAGGTACTGCCTTAGGGGTAGCTGTATGGAGCTTGCACCGTGGCTCGGAGTCGCAGGCTAAGGCTTCATTCGCACGCGGAGCCGGGATCCGAACGCACGAGCCATGGCTGAGCTTGTTGGGGCTGTATGGCCCCGCCCACAAAATTCCTCGGTGGCGATGCCGGAGGGGTCACACCCGTTCCCATTCCGAACACGGTCGTTAAGCCTTCCTGGGCCGATGGTACTGCGCGGGCAACTGCGTGGGAGAGTAGGTCGCTGCCGGGGGTATTGTCGAGTGGGGGAGAGCTTCGGCTCTCCCCCACCTCTGATTAGTAGCTGTTCCGCGTGCCGGTCCATCAGCTGACCCGCGTGCCGTCACCCTCAGATTGACGTTGTGCTATCAGACGCCCCTAGCGGGCATCTGCACAGATTATTCCGAGAGGATGGAATCTGACCATGATGATCCGGCCCTCCCTTGAGTCGCTGCTTGAAAAGATCGAGAACAAGTACGTGCTGGTCGTGGCCGTGTCGAAGCGGGCGCGCGTCCTCAAGGAAGGGCAGTTGCCGATGGTGGACGTGGCGAGCAACAACCCGGTGACCGTGGCCCTCGAGGAGATCGCCGCCGGAAAGATCCGGGTCGAAAAGCCGAAGGAGTAATCCCCCGCGTCGCTTTCCACCCGCGCTTCCAATCCTTGGCAATAGCGCGGGTGCTTCCCTCTATGCCAGAAGCGCATCCAGCCGCGTGTATTCCAGATCGTGGGCCGCGGCGACGGCGGGATGGGTGAGGTGTCCCTCCGCCGTGTTCACCCCGTGGCCCAGCGCGGGGTCGTCGAGCGCGGCTTGTTTCCATCCCTTTCCGGCGATTTCCAACGCGTACCGGATCGTCATGTTCGTCAACGCATACGTCGACGTTCGGGGCAGCGCCCCAGGCATGTTCGTCACCCCGTAGTGCAGGACGTCGTGCTTCACGACGATCGGGTGGCTGTGCGTCGTCGGGTCGGTGGTCTCGACGCACCCGCCCTGATCGACGGCGACGTCCACGATCACCGACCCCGGCTTCATCGTCTCGACCATCGCTTCGGTCACGAGACGGGGGGCCCGTGCCCCCGGAATCAAGACGGCGCCGACCAGCAGATCGGCGTAGGCGACGGACTGCTCTAGGGTCACCGCGTTGCTCATGATCGCCATGGCCCGCCCGTGGAGGACGTCATCGAGGTAGGCCATCCGCCGGGGGTTGCGCTCGAGCACCGTCACCTGGGCGCCCATGCCGGTAGCGATCTTGGCGGCGTGCGCCCCGACCACCCCTCCGCCGATGATCACGACGTTGGCGGGAGGGACGCCGGTGACCCCGCCGAGCAGGGTGCCCTTCCCGCCCGCGGTCTTCTTCAGATAGAAAGCCCCCTCCTGAACGGCCATTCGCCCCGCGACCTCGCTCATCGGGGTGAGGAGCGGGAGTTCCCCGTCGGGGAGCTGGACCGTTTCATAGGCGATGGTCACCGTCTGGGATTTCATCAGCGCCCGGGTGAGTTCCGGTACCGCGGCCAGATGGACGTAGGTATAGAGAATCTGGCCGGCATAGAGGTATCCGTACTCCTCGGGGAGCGGCTCCTTGACTTTCATCACCATTTCCGCGCCCCAGGCCTCCGCCGCTGACCGGGTGATGCGGGCGCCCCGCCGTTCGTAGTCGCGATCCGCGATTCCGCTGCCTTCGCCGGCCCCCGCTTCGATCACTACCGCGTGGCCGGCGTCGACCAACTCGCGGACGCCGGCCGGGGTGATGCCGACCCGCCCTTCCTGATCTTTGATTTCCCTGGGGACACCGATTCGCACCCTGGGGCTCCTCTCTCCTCGGCGACGCTGTCAGTGTTCCACGATTCTCGGTGGTCCTCCTGGCCCCGACGGAAGCCGCGGGCGGCGCGGAGAGATTTCGCCGGATCGCGTCGATTCTCTGATCACCGCGCGTTCGCGCACGCTTCGCCCGCCGCGCCGGCGCATGCCCACAGGATATCCCCACCACCCGGCGATGAATCAAACGACAGTTCCGGATTGGCGCGTTGGGCGAAGTGTGCTAGAGTGTGCGCTGTCAGCGAGCGCCACATCAGGGTGAGAGTGAGGTAGCTCTTCGGAGCCAACCCGGCTTAACCTGAATGTGGCCTCGCTGTTTTCGTTCCGTCGCTCCCCCTGGCCGAGGCCCCGAAGCGCTCGACGAACCGGATCAGTGCCTCGATGCCGCGGTGAAACTGCGTGAGGGACAGCTTCTCGTCGGGACTGTGCCAGTTGGCGTCGGGCAGCGCCCACCCCGTGACGATCGTCGGGATCTTCAGGCCATCGCTCAACTGGGAGACGACCGGCACCGTCGCTCCCGACCGGATGTACACCGTGTCGTGGCCGAACGCCTCGGCGAACGCGGTGCTGGCGGCTGCGATCGCCGGGCTACGTCGATCGATCAGCACGGCCGGGGCGCCTCCCCGGCGACGGACGGTGACCTGGACGCCGGGAGGCGTGAGGCGGCGGACGTGGGCCGTAAAGTGCTCGGCGATCTCGAAGGGATCCTGGCGGGCCACGAGCCGCATGCTGACCTTCGCCAGGGCCCGCGCCGGAATCACGGTTTTGACTCCCTCGTCGATGAACCCCCCAGGCATGCCGTGTACATCGAGCGTCGGCCTGGCCCACAGGCGTTCGAGGACGGAAAACGATGACTCCCCGACCAACGCGAGGGCTCCCACTTCCTCGCGGAGGAAGGCGGCGTCGTCGAACCCGAGCCGCGCCCAGCCTTCCCGCTCTTCGGGATCGGGGGGGATGACGCGGTCATAAAAGTGTGGGATCAAGATCCGCCCCCCGGCATCCTTGAGGCCGGCGAGGATCTGCGCCAGGGCGAGGAACGGGTTCGGCGCCGCCCCGCCGTACAGGCCGGAGTGAAGATCGCGCACCGGACCGCGCGCCTCCACTTCCGCGCTGGCGATACCGCGGAGCCCGAGGGTGATGGCGGGAATCCCCGGCGCCATCATGCCGGAGTCGAGGACGATTGCCGCATCCGCGCCGAGACGGTCGGGGTGGGCGCGAATGTACGATTCGAGGACACTCCCGCCGCACTCTTCTTCGCCTTCCACGAGCAGCTTGACGTTGACGGGCAGGGCGGCTCCGGTGGCGAGGTAAGCCTCCGCGGCCTTGATCAGCGTGAAGATCTGCCCTTTGTTGTCGGCCGCCCCGCGGGCGTGGAGATTTCCCCCCCGCACCGACGGCTCGAACGGCGGAGTCGTCCACGCCTCGAGCGGGTCCGCCGGTTGCACGTCGTAGTGCCCGTAGCCGAGGAGCGTGGGACGCCCCGGTGCCCTCAGCCATTCCGCGTACACCAGCGGGTGCCCGTCCCCCGAAATGACCCGGGCCTCGAACCCGATCGCCCCGAGGTGCCCGGTCAGCCACGCGGCGGCCCGGTCCATATCCGGCTGGTGAGCCGGAAGCGTACTGATGCTGGGGATGCGAAGCCACTCGCACAATTCCAGCTCGAACCGGGGCCCGCAGGCGCGGGCGAACTCACAGGGTGTCGTCATCGACGCGGTCGGGGTATGCGGGAGGGTTCTCGCTGACACCTCGGGCTCCTCCCTGTTATAATGAAAGCACGCTTGGCGGCGTAGCTCAGGTGGCCAGAGCACGCGGTTCATACCCGCGGAGTCGGGGGTTCGAAGCCCTCCGCCGCCACCATCGTGTCCGCATATGCCTTCTGTGTCCAGGAACGCCTCGACTCCCCGGCGAATCAGGCCGGCGTGAGAGACGGGCCCCTCGCCGTCGTGCCTCCCTCCGCGTGTGGCGCGGTCCCATGGATCGACATTCTACTGCCGCGGTGAACACTTCCTCACGGACGCCGGGGGGCGACGAGGCCGCCCGGACGATCGTGGAACGCGTGCGCGAGACGCTCCGCCGCTACCGGATGCTGAACGGCGGCGAGACCGTGATCGTCGCCGCCTCGGGGGGGCCCGATTCGACCGCTCTGGTGTACCTCCTGGCGGAGCTGCGCGACGATCTTCTCCTGACGATCCATCTGGCGCATCTCAACCACGGCCTCCGCCCGGACGCGGTTGAGGATGCCGCGTTCGTCGCGGCGATGAGCCGGGCATTGCGGTTGGGGTGCCATGCCGCGTCGGCCGATCCGCGGGCGCTCGCCGATCGGGAAGGCCTGTCCCTCGAGGATGCCGGACGGCGACTCCGCTACGAGTTTTTCGCCCGGGTGGCCCGCGAAACCGGCGCCGCGGCGCTGGCCACCGGGCATACCTCAGACGATCAGGCCGAGACCGTGCTGATGCGGATGCTCCGCGGGACCGGGCCCGAGGGGTTGGGGGGGATTCCACCGGTCCGGACGGCAGGGGGGGTGCGGATCATCCGGCCGCTGATCGACACGCCGCGGCACGACGTCGAGGGCTATCTGCGATCGCGCGGGATCGGCTGGCGCGAGGACTCCACGAACCAGGACCCTACCATCCTCAGAAATCGGATCCGGCGCGTCCTCATCCCGGTGCTGGAAGGGTATAATCCTGATGTGCGGCAGGCGCTGGTCAGGCTGGCCGGCCTGTTGCGGGACGAGGTCGGGGCGCTGGAGTCGCTCGCCGCCCCAGAGATCGCAAGGGCTCTGTCCGGCCGGCGGGGCGCCGTGATCGTGGCGCGCGAACCGTTTCGCCGCCTACCGGTTGCGCTGCAGCGCCGGGCGATCCGCGAGGCGGTCCGCCGGGTGCGCGGGAACTTGCACGCCGTTGGATTCGTTCACCTGGAGGGAGCGCGTCGACTGGTGCTGGAGGGACGCGCGGGATCGAGGGTGGTCCTGCCCGGGGGCGTTCGCGTCGCCCGGCTCCCGGGCGGTGCCGAGGTGGCGATGGACGATCCCGTGGCGAACCCGGCGGAGTATCGGGTGCCGGTGCCGGGCCGGGTGGTGGCGATCGAGTTCGGCCTCCACCTGAGGGCGACCGAGGTGGCGGGCGACGGGTTGGTGGAGGTGCGGATGGGCCGGCCGCAATCGGACGAGATCGTCCTCGACGGCGCCGCGATTGGGTCGGAGCTGATCCTGCGCGGGCCTCGCCCCGGGGACCGATTCGCCCCGGCGGGGATGCACGGGCGGACGAAGACGATCGCCGACTACTTGGGCGAGGCGAAGGTCCCGCGACACCGTCGCGCGTTCGTCCCGGTGCTGACGACTGAGGGAGGAGAAATCCTGTGGATCATCGGCATGCGGGCGTCGGAGCGCGCGCAGGTCACCGAGGCGACGACGCGCGCGGTGCGCGTCGCGGCCCGTCCGCTCCTGGCATGAAATGTTTGTGTTATAATTTTTTTGAGGGTTCGGCACCGGGTCGGACGGCCGGGCGCTGCGGGGACTGTCCCAGAGGGGGATGCGTGAGTGTTTAGCAAGTACGTTCGGAACCTGCTGGTGTGGGCCCTGATCCTCGTGGTGGTCCTGTATCTGGTGCTGCCGCTGTACAACAGCCGGGGCACCTCGAGCGAGGTCATCCCGTACAGCGTGTTCGTGACGGAAGCGACGCAGGGGCACATCGACCAGGTATCGATCGGCGATGATGCCGTCTCCGGGCAGTACAAGAGCGGGAAGCAGTTTCGGACCTACGTGCCAAAGGGCGATAGCTCGTATCTGGAGACCCTGCGCGACCACGGCGTGAAGATCACGGTGGAACCCTCGTCCAAGTCGTCGTTGTGGCCCAATCTGCTGACGACGATGCTGCCCTTCCTCGTCCTGGTCGGCCTCTGGATGTTGATGCTCCGGCAGGCCCAATCGGGCTCCAACCAGGCGATGTCCTTCGGAAAGAGCCGTGCCCGGCTGCACACCGAGGCGAAGACCCGCGTGACCTTCGACGACGTGGCCGGGGTCGACGAGGCCAAGGAAGAGTTGGAGGAGATCATCGAGTTCCTCCGCCATCCAAAGAAGTTCCAGGCGCTGGGGGCCAAGATCCCCCGCGGCGTGCTCCTGGTGGGCCCGCCCGGCAGCGGGAAGACGCTGCTGGCGAAGGCGATCGCGGGGGAAGCCGGGGTGCCGTTCTTCTCCATCTCGGGCAGCGAGTTTGTGGAGATGTTCGTCGGCGTGGGGGCTAGCCGAGTCCGCGATCTCTTCGATCAGGCCAAGAAGTCAGCCCCCTGTCTGGTGTTCATCGATGAGATCGACGCGGTGGGACGGCAGCGCGGCGCGGGGTTAGGCGGCGGCCACGACGAGCGGGAACAAACGTTGAACCAGCTCCTGGTGGAGATGGACGGGTTCGATCCGAATTCGGGGATCATCGTCATCGCCGCGACCAACCGCCCGGACATACTCGATCCGGCGCTGCTGCGGCCGGGGCGGTTCGACCGGCGCATCGTGGTCGACAACCCGGACGCGAAGGGGCGGCGGGCGATCCTCGACGTCCACGCCCGGGGGAAGCCGATCGGGGAGGACGTCAAGCTCGATGTGCTGGCCCGGCGCACCCCGGGGTTCAGCGGGGCGGATCTAGCGAACATGGTCAACGAGGCGGCCCTGCTCACGGCGCGGCGGGGGAAGAAGCGGATCGGGATGCCCGAGTTCGACGAAGCGATCGAGCGGGTGATCGCCGGGCCGCAGCGGAAGAGCCGCATCCTCTCGCCCAAGGAGCGGGAGCTCACCGCCTATCACGAGGGTGGGCACGCGCTCCTCGGGAAGCTGGTGCCCCAGGCCAACCCGCCGCACAAGGTGACGATCCTGCCGCGGGGGATGGCACTCGGGTACACGATCCCGCTGCCGCAGGAGGAGAAGTACACCGTGACGCGCAGCGAGATCCTGGCGAACATCACGGCGATCCTGGGGGGTCGGGTGGCGGAGGAGATCGTCTTTGCGGAGATCACGACCGGCGCCGCCAACGATTTCGAAAAGGCGACCGAGCTGGCGCGGAAGATGGTCACCGAGTTCGGGATGTCCGACAAGCTGGGGCCGCTCACGCTGGGCACGAAGCACGGGCCGGTGTTCCTCGGTCGGGATCTGGTGGAGAGCCGGAATTACTCCGACGAGATCGCGTACGAGATCGACAAGGAAGTGCGTCGGATCATCGACGAGTGCTACGGGCGGGCACGGGCGATGCTCACCGAGCACCAGGGCGTCCTCGACCGGATCGCGCACGCGCTGTTGGAGCGGGAGTCCCTGGAGAGCGATGAGCTCGACGCGTTGATTGCCGGCCGACCGCTGCCGCCCGAGGTCCCGGAGGTCGTGGCCGCCCCGCCGGCGACCCAGGAGGTGAAGTCGTTCCCTCGGCCCGAGGCGATCCCACCGAAGCTGAAGCCAGAGGCGACCGGGTAGGCGCGGCCGGGACGTGACGATCGCGGGGAAGGAGCCGGCGGGCTGCTTCCCCGCTCGGTTTTGAGGCGACGACACCCGCCGTGTCGGAGGAAGCGCCCCGCATGCTCGAGGTCCCCCCGTACACCGTGGCCCGCCGCGTTGAGGTCGGGCCCCGGGACACCGCGTTGATCGTCGTCGACATGCAGAACGACTTCGTCGATGCCAAGGGCAGCCTCTACGTCGCGGGCGCTGCGGCGACCGTGCCGGCGATTCGGCGGCTACGGGCTCTCGCCCGCGCCCACGGTCTCCCCATCGTGTACACACAGGACTGGCACCGCGCCGACGACCCCGAGTTCGCGCTGTGGGGGCCGCACGCCGTCGCCGGGACGTGGGGGGCGGAGATCGTTCCCGATCTGGCCCCCGACCCCGGGGATCTCGTGATCCGCAAACTCCGCTATGATGCCTTCTACCGTACCGAACTTGAGGACGAGCTCCGGCGTCGCCGGATCGAGACGCTGGTGATCACCGGGACCGTGAGCAACATCTGTGTCCTGCACACGGCCGGGAGCGCCGCGCTGCGCTGGTTTCGGATCGTCGTTCCCGTCGATGCCACCTCCGCGCTGACCGAGTTCGACCGGCACGCGGCGTTTCGCCAGATCGCCTTCCTGTACCGGGGCACCCTGACGCAAAGCGACGGCCTCTCCGTGTCCGGGTGAAGCGACCCCCTGGTCGGGGTGGTGTGCTATCATGAAGGCTGCCCCGGCGGGTGAGGATCGAGTCCGGCCGGGGCGAGCGGAGGGGGTCGGTGCCGAAGCCCAAAACCCAGCAGATCTTCCCCTGGCGGCCCGCAGCGATCTACCTGGCCATCGTCGCGGTAATCGCCGCGGCACTCGGCGCGTGGGAGCACGCCTACGAGGCGCGCCAGGAAGGGACGGCGGCGTCGCTGCGGCCCGACGTGATCGCCAGGCGTCTTGTGGAGAATGTCGTCGGGCCGGGAACGGTCCAGAGTTCCACCCTCGATGTGAAGACCGATACCCTGACGATGAGGGTCAAAGACGTGGTGAGCGGTCAGGCGAAGACCCCCGCGCAGAAGCGCGTGCTGCTCTCGGGGGAGGGGACCCAGGCGGCGCAGGGCATCCTCGGGCTGATCAGCTTCAAGCACATCATCCTGGAGCTGGAGAAGGACAATGCGGTGGAAGCGACGGTGAGGGCTGAACCCGGGAAGGCTCCCACCACCGACTTCTCCCCCGCGCTGAAGTAGCGTCCCCTCCACACCAACCCCCGAGGACCGGCGGACTCGAGCCGTCAGAACGCGAAGATCGCCCGCACCTGCATCGTGACGGTCAGGGTTCCGGGCAGCACGGGCGTGGACACCTCCGGCGCCGCCTGCAGCCCCACCCGGGGGACCGGCACGGCCGCGCCGACCTCATCGATCCGGACGACTCGAAGAATCGTCACCCCGGCCGCGGCGGCGATGGTGTTCGCGGTGGCCCGGGCATCCTGCACCGCGGCGGCGAGCGCGCGGGTGCGCAGGGCCACGGGATCGCGCAGCGTGAACGTGACGTTGCCGACCAGGTTCGCCCCCGCGGCCGCGCCGGCGTCGACGACGCGCCCCACCATGGTGAGGTCGTCGACGGTGACGGTCGCCCGCTGCACGGCCTGGTAGCCGGAGATCTCCTCGGACGGGCCCCGTCGCTGCGGGAAGAGGTTGATCTCCACCGTATGGATGCGGTCGCGCGGGATCCCGAGCGCTAGAATCCGCTCGATGATCTGGGTCATGGTGGCACTGGCGCGCTGCTGGGCGTCTTGGGCGGTGGGGCGCGTCACCTGGTTGCCGACGTCGATCGTCGCGCGGTCGGGGACGGCCTCGACCGAGCCCTGTCCGACCACGGCGATCGCTTGGCCGGGGGACGCCATCCCGCGACCGGCCGGCGCGGGTCCCTGGGCCCTTGCCGGCGGCACCACGGCTGAGGTCCCCGTGAGAAGGACCGCGACCGCCAGCGCCGCCAGGCGCATCCCTGTCGTGTTCATAGAACACCTCCGGAGAATGGGGCTCCCCCTCATACGGGGGGCTCGGACCACATGTTCCGCAAGACCGACCGAGAGAGGCCGGCACGGGTGCTGGAGGGAAGCGCGGCGGATGACACGAAGCAACGGCACGCCGATTCCGGTCCCCACGCCCGCATCGGGGGGAGCATTCCGGGCGGCCCGCCGCGGAGCCCCGCCCGACCGCGGCCGACGAGACCGGTAGGTCTGGTCCATGGAGGCAGGCATGTTCGCGCTCAATTTTTACTCGAGCGTCTTTACCCAGGCGCTTCGCGACGGCCGGAAGACGCTGACGATCCGCCTGGGTGACAAGCGCGACAAATACCAGGACGGGCAGCTGGTCTGGGTCACGGTGGGGAGCCGGTTTGGGACGAAGCAGCGGATCTTCACCGGGATGATCGATCGGGTGGAGATCAAGGCGCTGCGGGAGGTGACTCCGAGGGAGATCGAACGGGAGAACCCCGCGTCGAGGGAGCACGCCGGCCTGATGGAGTTTCTCTCCAAGATCTACGGGCGCCCGGTCGGCATGGACGATACGGTGACCGTGATCCACTTCTCGCGGGTTACCGAGCCCAAGGACGAGTAAGGCCGACGATCGCCCCAGGCGACGTTCGGGATCCCCTCCCGCTTGGCCCGTCCGGCACCCCGGGCCCAAACCCGATGATGGTGGAGTGCGTGCCAAACTTCAGCGAGGGGCGCCGGAGGGTGGTCCTCGACGCGCTGGCGGCGAGCATCCGGGCGGTTGCGGGTATCCGCCTCCTCGATGTGTCGGCCGACCCCGATCACAACCGGTCGGTGTTCACCTTCGTCGGCGCGAGCGCGGCCGTGCTGGACGCCGCGCTGCGCAGCGCGGCGGTGGCGGTGGAGCGGATCGATCTCCGTACGCACCGCGGCGTGCACCCACGCATCGGGGCCGTCGACGTGATTCCCATCGTGCCGCTGGTCGGGGGGGGGATGCCCGAGTGCGTCGCGCTGGCCCATCGATTGGGCGGGGTGTTGGCGGAGCGCCTGGCGCTGCCCGTGTTCCTCTACGGCCAGGCGGGCCCGCGCACCCTGGCCCAGGTGCGGCGCGGGGGATTCGAGCGCCTGCAGGGGGCGATCGCCGAGCCGGAGCGGGCGCCCGATCTGGGGCCGGCGCGGGTGCACCCCACCGCCGGCGCGGTGGCGGTGGGGGCGAGGGACATCCTGATCGCTTTCAACGTCGACCTTCACAGTCCCGACGTCGCCGCGGCGCGGGAGATCGCCCGCGCCGTGCGCGAGTCCTCGGGCGGGCTCCCCGCCGTCCAAGCGATGGGGGTGTTCCTCCGGACCCGTGGGGTGGCGCAGGTGTCGATGAATCTGCTCGACTACCGGCGGACTCCTCCGCTCGCCGCGTTTCAGCGGGTCGAGGCCGAAGCGGCGCGCCGCGGCCTCACCGTCGAGGCGGGCGAGCTCGTGGGGTGCGCGCCGCGGGAGGCGCTGCCCCCCGAGCCCTTGGCCGCGCTGCGCCTGCGCGGCCTGCGCCCGGGACAGATCTTCGACCCGCTGCGGATGGCGCAGGGGCTGGACGGATCCCCCGGCGCCGGCGCGCACGGGCGATGACCTCCCAGGCGGCGCGGGTCGGACCGCTGGGGCTGGAGTTCGGCCGCCGGACGTTCGTCATGGGGATCATCAACATGGCGCCGGATTCGTTTGCCGGGGACGGCCTCGCCGGCGATGCGGGGGCCGCGGAGGCGCGCGGGCAGGCGATGCGGGAAGCGGGGGTCGACCTGCTCGACGTCGGCGGCCGTTCGACGCGGCCGGGGGCGCCGCCGGTCGAGGTGGCCGAGGAGATCCGCCTGACGATCCCGGCGATTCGGCGGCTGGTCGGGATCGGCGTGCCCGTGAGCGTCGACACGTTCTCCGCGCGGGTCGCCGGGGCGGCGCTGGAGGCGGGGGCGGTGCTGGTGAACGATGTGTCGGCCCTGCGCGGCGACCCGGGGATGGCGCGCCTCGTGGCGCGCGCGGGGGCGCCGGTCGTCCTGATGGATTGGGACCAGCGGGCGGAAAGCGCCGACGCGGTCGGCGAGACCGTGGCGTTTCTCCGCGCGCGGATTGCGGCCGCCGCAGACGCGGGGATCGCGGAGGCGCAGACCCTGGTGGACCCGGGGTATGGGTTCGGGCTCACGGTGTCGCAGAACATGGAGATCCTGCGACGACTCCGGGACCTGACCGTGCTGGGCCGTCCCATCCTGATCGGGACCTCGCGCAAAGGGAGCATCGGGAAAGTGTTGAACCTTCCGGTGCATGAGCGCGTCGAGGGGACGGCCGCGACGGTGGCGGTCGCGATCATGAACGGGGCGGACATCGTGCGCGCGCACGACGTCCGGACCATCGTCCGGGTGGCGCGGATGACCGACGCCGTCGTGCGGGGGACGCCCCCGGCCGCGGGAGGCGCGTAGGCGGTGCCCGATCGGATCGTGCTGCGCGAGATGGCGTTCTACGCCTACCACGGGGTGAGCCCGGAGGAACAGGAGAAGGGACAGGTCTTCCTCGTCGACGTGACGGTGGAGACCTCGCTGCACCGCGCCGGGCACAGCGACGAGCTCTCCGACACCCTCGACTACCGGGACGTGTACGGGCGGGTGCGCGACGTGCTGGTGGGGGAGCGCTGCCGGCTGCTCGAGGCGGTGGCCGAGGCGGTCGCGCACCGCCTGCTGGAGGTCGCGCGGGTGGAGGCGGTGACGGTGCGCGTCCGGAAGCCCCACGTGCAGCTGGGTGGACCGCTCGCCTACGCCGCGGTCGAGGTCACGCGGCGGCGGCGGGCATGATCGCGGCCCCGGCCGCCGGGTCCCGCGCCCCCCTCCGGCGCGCGATCCTCCTGGAGTGGGTCTCCATGGCCTGGATGCTCGCGGAAGGCGGCGTGGCGGTCGCCGCCGGCGTGGCCGCCCGGAGCCTGTCCCTCGAGGTGTTCGGGCTGGACAGCTTGATCGAGCTGATATCCGGCGCGGCGGTGCTGTGGCGGCTGCTGGTCGAGGCCCGGTCCGCTTCCGATCAGGACGCCCGGCGCGTCGCCGCGGCCGAGCGCCTCTCGGCCCGTGTGGTCGCGGGATGCCTGCTCGCGCTTGCCGTCTACATCCTGATCGGGGCCGCCGAGCGTCTCCGGAGGCCGGTTGGGGTCGCACCCGGAGCGTGGGGGTTCGCGGTCTCGCTGGCGGCGCTGCTCGGCATGCCGTGGCTCTCCTCGGCGAAGCGGCGGGTCGCGCGCGTGCTGGGGAGCGAGGCGCTGCGCGAGGACGCGATGGGGAACCTGGCCTGCGGCTTGATGGCCGGGGTGGTGCTCGTCGGCCTCGCGGCGCAGCGGGTGGGGCTCGGGTGGGCCGACCCGGGGGCGGCCCTCCTGCTCGGGGCGCTGGTGCTGCGCGAAGGATGGGAAGCGCTGGGGCGCGCGCGGGAAGGGGACGAACCCGCCTCCGTGTTCCTGGGCCTCGGCTCCAACCAGGGCGACCGTGCGCAGATGCTGGCGCAGGCCAGGGCCCTCCTGGACACTCCCGACCTGCGCGTCGTCGCCGCCTCGCATCTCTACGAATCGCCTCCCTGGGGAAAGACCGATCAGCCCTGCTTCCTCAACCAAGTGGTGCAGGTCCGGACGGCCCTCCCCTCCGCGGCGCTGCTCGCGCGCTGCCTCGAGGTCGAAGCGAAGCTGGGCCGGGTGCGGACCGTCCGCTGGGGACCGCGGACGATCGACATCGACATCCTCGTCTACGATGCGCTCGAGCTGGCGACGCCGGACCTGGTGATCCCGCACGCCGAACTCCGCCGCCGAGCGTTCGCGCTCGTCCCCCTCGCCGAGCTGGTCCCCGGGTTGCGGCTGCCCGACGGCGCGTCGGTGGAAGCCCTGCTCGAGGCGCTCCCGGATCGCGAGGCCGTGCGCGTCTACCGCCCGAGCCCGACCGCGGCGGGGGGCGATCGATGATCGACCGGTTCGCCGACCTCGGCACTCGCCTGATCGGCCGCTACGTCCGCTGGCACGAGTCCCTCCCGTCGACGAACGACCTGGCGGTGCAGCTGACCGAGGTCTCAGCTCCCGAGGGCACCGTCATCCTGGCGGACGAGCAGACCGCCGGCCGCGGCCGCCGCGGGCGATCGTGGACGTCCCCCCGCGGCGGCATCTGGCTGTCCGTGATCCTCCGCCCGGAGCTCCCCCTGGAGCGCGTCCCGCTCCTGGGCCTTGGGGCGGGGGTCGCGACCGCCCGGGCGATCCGCGAGCTCACCGGGCTCCCGGCCCGCGTGAAGTGGCCGAACGATGTCCTCGTCGACGGCGGCAAGATCGCCGGCATCCTGGCCGAGGCGACCGCCGGCGCCGAGTGGGTGGTGGTGGGCGTCGGGATCAACGCGAACATCGCCCTCGCGGCGCTCCCGGTGATCGAGGGGTACCCCGCCACCTCGCTCCAGGCCCTGCTCGGCCACCCCGTGGATCGGGAAGGGCTGATCCGCGCCGTGCTGCGCGAACTGGACCGCGCGTACGCGGAGCTGAAGTCCGGCGGGACCGGGCCGACGCTGCGGCGGTGGCGCGAGACGACCGACACCCTCGGCCGGTCAGTCCGCGTGGAGATGCCCGACGGCGCGATCGAGGGGACCGCGCTCGATCTCGACGAGGCGGGAGCGCTGCTCGTGCGGCTCGACGGCGGCGAGATCCGGCGAGTCGTCGCCGGCGACCTGCGGCTGCGGGAGCCGGGCCGGTGACCGCCGGCGCCGCGATCACCGACGTGCCGGGGATCACCGTCGGCCACGCCACCGATCTGGAGCACCTCACCGGGTGCACCGCGGTGCTGTGCGGGGAGGGGGCCGTCGCCGGCGGGGCGGTGCTGGGCGGTGCTCCCGGGACGCGCGAGACCGATCTGCTGCGACCCGAGAACCTCGTGGAACGGGTTCACGCCGTGCTGCTCTGCGGGGGGAGCGCCTTCGGCCTCGCCGCCGCGGACGGGGCGGTCGAGTATCTCGGGGCCCGCGGGATCGGGTACCCGACGTCCCGGGCGCGGGTCCCGATCGTGCCCGCCGCGGTGATCTACGATCTGGACATCGGCAGCGCGGACACCCGCCCCGATGCGGCGATGGGGGCGGCCGCCTGCCGGGCGGCGCGGGCGGGACCCGTCGAAGAGGGGTGTGTTGGGGTCGGCACAGGGGCGATGGTGGGGAAGCTCTTCGGGGTCCGGGGGGCGATGAAGTCCGGCGTCGGGACCTGGGGCACCCGGGTCGCCGGCGGGGCGGTCGTCGCGGCGATCGTGGTGACCAATGCGTTCGGCGATGTCGTGGACGTCCGCAGCGGGCGGATCCTGGCCGGCGCGCGGGATCCCGACCGCGGGCGGTTCGCCGGCACGACCGCGTATCTGATGGCCCACGGCCTCGGGCGCGGCTCCGGCTTCCACACCACGTTGGGGGTGGTGGCGACGGACGCCGCGCTGACGAAGTCCCAGGCCACGCGGCTCGCGCTGCTCGCCCACACCGGCCTTGCCCGCGCCGTCTCGCCATCCCACACCTCGCTCGACGGCGACACGTTCTTCGTCCTGAGCAACGGGGAGGTCGCATCCGACTGGCTCGCCGTGCAGGCCGCGGTCCCCGAGGTCGTCGCCGAGGCGGTGATGCGCTCGGTGATGACGGCGCGGACGCTCGGCGGCGTCCCCGGCCTCGCCGGGTAGCACCGCCCCGCGACCTTCGGCCGGAGTCGGGGAGGGCGCCGCGCTTTGACGGGGGCGCGCCGATCGGCTACGCTACGGATGGCCGGCATCCCCCCGGGGAGCCGGACCCCCGAGTCTGCCGCAGGCTCTGTCCGGTACTGCCCTGCAGACTGGAACGGAGGATCCCCCGCATGCTGCTCGCCGTGAACGTCGGGAACACCCAGATTAAGCTCGCGCTCTACCGCGGCCGCGGCCGCGTGGCAAACTGGACGATCGCCACCGATCGGGATCGCACCGCCGACGAGTACGCCATGCTCTGGCAGCAGCTCTGCCGGCACGCCAGCGTCGACTTCCCGGACATCCGCGCGGTGGCGATCGCGAGCGTGGTCCCGCCGCTCGCGGCGACGTTCCGGCAGCTCTGCCAGACCTATCTCGGGTGCACGCCGCTGGAGGTCGGCCCGGGCATCCGCACCGGGATGCGGATCCTCTACGACAACCCGCCCGAGGTCGGCGCGGACCGCATCGCCAACGCCATCGCCGCGTACGCGGCGTACGGCGGTCCCACGATCATCGTTGACTTCGGCACCGCCACGACCTTCACGGCGGTCTCCCCGGACGGCGACTTCCTGGGCGGGGCGATCTGTCCCGGGATCGGGATTTCGCTCGACGCCCTCGTCCAGCACGCCGCGCAGCTGCGCAAGGTTGAGATCATTCGGCCGCCGTCGATCATCGCCCGGAACACCATCGCGGCGATTCAATCCGGGGTCCTGTACGGCTTCGCCGGTCAGGTCGATGGGATGGTCGGCCGGATGCGCCAGGAGCTGGGCGGACGGGCCACGGTCGTCGCGACGGGCGGCTACGCCGCGCTGATCGCCTCGGAGACGCCCTCGATCGCGCACGTCGATCCGCTGCTGGCCCTCGACGGCCTGCGCATCCTCTCCGAGCGCAACGCCAGCCCGGAGGGGGCAGGAGAGGCCGGAGGGAGGGTCTAACAGTCGACGGGATGAAGCGCGTGGTCAGTGTCAGTTTGGGCAGCAGCACTCGGGACAAGCGGGTCGAAACGGACATCCTCGGCGAGCGCTTCATCATCGAGCGGATCGGGACCGACGGGGACACCGCCCGCTTCCGGACGCTGGTGCGCGAGCTGGACGGGCAGGTGGACGCGATCGGCATGGGGGGCATCGACCTCTTCCTCCGCGCGGGCGGGTCGCGGTATCAGATCCGCGACGCCGCCCGGTTGATCCGGGGGGTGACCCGGACGCCGGTGGTGGACGGCGGCGGGATCAAGAACTCGTGGGAGAAGTACCTGATCCTCGACTACCTGCCCCGCGAAGCCGGGATCTCGTTCGCCGGTCGCCGGGTGCTGCTGGTGAGCAGCGTCGACCGGTACGGGATGGCCGAGGCGTTCGTCGAGGCCGGGGCGGTGACGCTCTTCGGGGATTTCTACTTCGCCCTCGGCCTTCCCATCCCGATGCGCACGTTGGGGACGGTGCGGCTGCTGGCCGCGTGCCTGCTGCCGATCCTCACCAAGCTGCCGTTTCAGCTGCTTTACCCCACCGGGGGGAAGCAGGAGCAGAACACGCCCCGCTACCCGCGGCTTTTTCAGTGGGCCGAGGTGCTCGCCGGCGACTTTCACTTCATCCGGCGATACATGCCCGCCGACCTGGCGGGCAAGACGGTCCTGACCCAGACGGTGACGCGCGAGGACACCGAGGAGTTGCGCCGGCGCCGGGTCCGGACGCTGATCACGGTGTCCCCGGAGATGGAGGGGCGCTCGTTCGCCACGAACGTGCTGGAGGGGATCGTGCTGGCGCTGTCCGACGGGCGGCGCGAAGAGCTCCGGCCGGAGGACTACGTGCAGTGTCTCCTGCGCGCCGGGTTCCGGCCGCGGATCGAATCGCTGCAGCCGGCGTAGGCGCGGGAGGGAAAGAGGCGATGAGCGGCAGGCGGGCGGCGCGCGGCGCATGACGGCTTCCCTCGGACGGTTTGCCTTCATCCTGCATCCGCTCTACGTCTCCCAGTATGCGCAAAAATTTCCGATCACCCGGTTCCTGCCCGCCCGCCTGGTGGAAGCCGCCTTCCGCGCCGTCCCCCCGTTCGAGGCCTCGCACATCACCGGGATCCAGTCGAGCACGGGGGCGGCGGCCGAGGGGTGGTTCATCGCTCTCCCCTGGACGCCGCGGGTGCTCCTGGCCGCTCCACCTCCATTGGTCTACCGCCGCCTGATTCAGGCCGGGCGCATCGCCGAACGCCTGGGGGCCGGCATCGTCGGCCTGGGCGCCTTCACGAAGGTGGTCGGCGACCGGGGGATCACGGTCGCGAACGCCCTCGAGATCGGCGTCACCACCGGCAACAGCCTCACCGTCGCCACCGCGATCGAGGGGGCGCTGCTCGGCGCGCAGCGGATGGGGATCGACGTCCCCGCGGCGGAGGTGGCCGTGATCGGCGCGACCGGATCGATCGGCACCGCCTGCTGTCGGATCCTCGCCCGGCAGGTGGGCGGGCTCGTCCTCGCCGCGCGCACGCGTCCCCGGCTGGACGCGCTGGCCGAGCGCCTCCGCGGGGCGGGGCGCGCCCGGGTCCGGGTGACCACCGACGTGCGGCGGGCGGTGGGGGTGGCCGACCTGGTGATCACGGTGAGCACCGCCACCGACGTCCTCATCGAGCCGGAGGACCTCCGTCCGGGGGCGGTGGTCTGCGACGTGGCGCGTCCGCGAAACGTCTCCCGGCTCGTCTACGACCGTCGGAGCGACATCCTGGTTATCGACGGGGGGGTGATCGAAGTCCCGGGGCCCGTGGAGTTCGGCCTCGACTTCGGGTTCCCGCCGCGCTCGTGCGAGGCGTGCATGGCGGAGACGATCCTCCTCGCGCTCGAGCGGCGTTACGAGGACTACACGCTCGGCGCGGATGTGGGGCTGGACAAGGTCGACGAGATCCACGCGCTGATGCGTCGGCACGGGTTCCGGCTCTCGGGGTTCCGGCGGTTTGAGCGAAAGATTTCCGACGATGAAGTCGACGCGATCCGCCAGGCCGCGCGGGCGGCGCCCGCCCCGGGGACGGTCTCGCTCGGACTTTGACAACCCTATCCGCTTCCGCTATACTACCTGGCGTCACAGACGATGCCGAGACTGAGGGGATTCCCTCAGTCTCGTCCCCTCTTCAGAGGGGCACGATTTCCACCTAGGTGGACCGACCGGTATGGGCGAGAAGGAAACCATCCTAACCCCGGAAGGGCTTCGCAAGCTGGAAGAGGAGCTTGAAGTCCTCAAGACGGTCAAGCGCAAGGAAGTCGCCGAGCGGATCAAGCAGTCGAAAGAGTTCGGCGATCTGATGGAAAACTCCGAGTACGAGGACGCCAAGAACGAGCAGGCCTTCATCGAAGGCCGCATTCTCACCCTCGAAGGCATGCTGCGGAACGCCAAAGTGATCCACAATCACGAGGTCCGCTCCGACTTGGTCACGGTCGGGAGCACCGTCCAGGTGACCGACGAGGGGGGAGAGGAGCTCACCTACACGATCGTGGGGTCCCCCGAAGCCGATCCCCTGCACGATCGGATCAGCAACGAATCCCCGGTCGGGCGGGCGCTCCTCGGCCGCCGTCGGGGGGAGAAGGTCACGGTCAAAGCCCCGGCCGGGACGATTCGCTACACGATCAAAGCGATCAAGCGCTGACCGACGTTCCACCCTCCCGACGTTCCGTCCCTCCGCCGCCACCGTCCCGTATCAAAGGGTTGACTTTCGCTATCGGAAGATAGGATCTATCGGTGTCCGGGCTCTTCGGCCGAGGGGAATCATAAAGAATGCGGGGGCCGCGTGGCGTCGGGCGGCCGCTTCCTGCAGGAGTCAGACCGGACACGAAGAAAAGAAGAGCACGGGCCGCCGCAGCTTGCGAACCGGCAGCGGGGAATGGTCGGGGGAGGGGCCAGCGTACTTCTTTATGAGCCGGTAACGTCGGTTCCGTAGAAGGGGACAGTCCTTCACGCTCTGCCGGGCCCCGGGGGTTCCTGCGGTCGCGGCCTCCGGGGAAGAGAACAGTCGGATGGCTGGATTCGTAGAAGCAGGAGGTCGTCGGGACCACCGGATCGCGTCGCACACAGCCTGGCAGGGAGGAGGTCAGCCGCGAGATGTTTGAACGGTTTACGGAGCGAGCCCGCCGCGTCATCATCCTCGCGCAAGAGGAAGCCAAGCGGCTGAACCACAGCGCGGTTGGGACGGAGCATATCCTGCTCGGCATCGTCCGCGAAGGGGAAGGGGTCGCCAGCAAGGTCCTGGAGTCCCTGAACATCAGCCCCGAGCGGGTGCGCGCCGAGATCGAGAGCGCGATCGGCCGCGGCGAGCGGACCCCGCACGAAGAAGTGACGTTTACGCCGCGTGCCAAGAAGGTCTTGGAGCTGGCGCTGGATGAGGCGCGCCGGCTCGGCCACAACTACATCGGCACGGAGCATCTGCTGCTCGGCCTGATCCGCGAGGGCGAGGGCGTCGCCGCGCGGGTGCTCGAGGCGATGGGCGCCGATCTGGAGCGCGTGCGCTCGCAGGTGGTGTACCTCCTCGGCGAGGAGGGGACCGCCTCCTACACCAAGCAGGCCAGCAAGACCCCGACGCTGGACGAATTCGGACGGGATCTCACCAAGCTGGCGCGCGAGAACAAGCTCGATCCGGTGATCGGCCGGGAGCGGGAGATCGAGCGGGTGATCCAGGTGCTCTCCCGCCGCACCAAGAACAACCCCGCCCTGATCGGTGAGCCCGGCGTCGGCAAGACGGCGATCACCGAGGGGCTCGCGCAGCGGATCGTCCGCGGCGACGTGCCCGAGGTCCTCCGGAACAAGCGCGTCGTGCAGCTCGACCTGGCCGCGCTCGTCGCCGGCACCAAATACCGCGGCGAGTTCGAAGAGCGGATGAAGAAGGTGATGGAGGAGATCCGCAAGGCGCAGGGCGAGGTCGTGCTCTTCGTGGACGAGCTGCACACCCTCGTCGGCGCGGGGGCGGCGGAAGGGGCGATCGACGCCAGCAACATCCTGAAGCCGTCGCTGTCGCGGGGGGAACTGCAGTGCATCGGGGCGACCACCCTTGACGAGTACCGCAAGTACGTGGAGCGGGACGCGGCGCTGGAGCGCCGGTTTGCCCCCATCCTCGTGGCCGAGCCCAACGTCGATCAGACGGTGGAGATCCTGCGCGGCCTGCGCGAGCGGTACGAGGCGCACCACGGGGTGAAGATCAGCGACGAGGCGCTCGTCGCGGCCTCGATGCTCGCCGACAAGTACATCTCGGACCGGTTCCTGCCGGACAAGGCGATCGACCTGATGGACGAGGCGGCGAGCAAGATCCGCCTCCAGGCCAGCTTCCTTCCCCAAGAGGTCCGTCAGGCGCTCGACAAGGCGGAGCGGGTGCGGCGCGAAAAGGAAGAGGCGATCAAGGGTCAGGATTTTGAGAAGGCGGCGAGCCTGCGGGACAAGGAGAAGGTCCTGCGGCAGAAGCTTGAGGAACTGGAGAGTTCCTGGAAGACCGACAAGGGGCGCGACATCACGACGGTCTCCGCTGACGACATCGCGGATATCGTCTCCAGCTGGACCGGCATCCCGGTGATGCGCCTGGTCGAAGAGGAGACCGAGAAGCTCCTGCGGATGGAGGACTCGCTCCACCACCGGATCGTCGGCCAGGACGAGGCCGTGCACGCGGTCTCGCGTGCGGTTCGTCGGGCGCGCGCGGGATTGAAGGACGCCCGGCGGCCGATCGGCTCGTTCGTCTTCCTCGGGCCGACCGGCGTGGGGAAGACCGAGCTGACGCTGGCGCTGGCGGAGTTCCTGTTCGGGGACGAGGGCGCGGTGATCCGGATCGATATGTCGGAGTACACCGAGCGGCACACCGTCTCCCGGCTCGTCGGGGCGCCCCCCGGGTACGTCGGCTACGAAGAGGGCGGACAGCTGACCGAGCAGGTTCGGCGGCGCCCCTACTCGGTCGTCCTGCTCGACGAGATCGAGAAGGCGCACCCGGAGATCTTCAACGTGCTGTTGCAGATCCTGGAGGACGGCCGCCTCACCGACGCGCAGGGGCGGACGGTCGATTTCAAAAACTGCGTGATCATCATGACCAGCAACGTCGGCGCGCCGCAGATCCAGCGCGACTCGGGGTTCGGGTTCCGCGGCACCGAGAGCGAGCAGCTGGAGGCCGACCGGAGCTACGACCGGATGAAGACCCAGGTCATGGAGGAGCTGCGCCGGACCTTCCGGCCGGAGTTCCTCAACCGGGTCGACGAGATCATCGTCTTCCGCCCGCTGACGCGCGAGCAGATCACCTCGATCGTGAACATCCTGATGGAGCGCGTGAAGCGGGAGATCCGGGGACAGGGGATGTCGCTCGTGATCACGGAGGGAGCGCGCGAGCTGCTGGCCACCGAGGGGTACGACCCGCAGTACGGGGCGCGGCCGCTCCGGCGGGCGATCCAGCGGCTGGTGGAGGATCCGCTCTCCGACGACATGCTGCGCGGGAAGTTCCACGCCGGGGACGAGATCGTCCTGGACGCGCGCGACGGCACCGTGGTCTTCGAGAAGCGGCGCGAGCCCGTGGCGGCGGATACGGCGACCTAAGGCGCACGTGGAGCACGAACCGACGGCGGCCCGGGCGGTGGCGCCCGGGCCGCTCTATATCAGAGGCGGGCGGGGGCGGCGGTGAGGCGGCGCAGGGACGGCGGCAGCGGGGGTGGGGGACGCGTCGCGTACGTCTGCCAGGAGTGCGGGTACGAGTCCACCAAATGGCTCGGCCGCTGCCCGGCCTGCGAGGCGTGGAACACGCTCGTCGAGGAGCCGACCGCCCCGTCTCACGGCGGCGCGGCGCGCCCGCGCCCCGGCCCCGCCGGAGCCCCCACGCCGATCGCGGAGGTGGCGCTCGACCAGGAGTCGCGGCTCGAGGTGGGGATCGGCGAGGTCGACCGCGTCCTGGGCGGAGGGCTGGTGCCGGGGTCGCTGGTGCTGCTCGGCGGCGATCCGGGGATCGGCAAGTCGACGCTGGCGCTGCAGGTGGCGCAGCGTCTCGCCGCGGCCCGCACGGTGCTCTATGTCTCGGGGGAGGAGTCGGTCCGGCAGACGAAGATGCGGGCGGCGCGGCTGGGCGTGGACGCTCCACGCCTGCTGGTCCTCGCCGAGACCAATCTCCAGGAGATCGAAATGCAGGTGGCCCAGGTCGCGCCCAGCCTCTTGGTGATCGATTCCATCCAGACCGTGTACCGCCCCGACCTGCCGGCCGCGCCGGGCAGCGTGGGCCAGATCCGGGAGTGCACCGGCGATCTGCTGCGGGTGGCCAAGGCGGAGGGGGGGCCCGCCGTGCTCATCGTCGGGCACGTCACCAAGGAGGGCGCGATCGCCGGCCCGCGGGTGCTCGAGCACATGGTGGACACCGTGCTCTACTTTGAGGGGGAGCGCCACCATGCCTATCGGCTGCTGCGGGTGACGAAGAACCGCTTCGGATCGACCAACGAGATCGGCATCTTCGCCATGAGCGGCCGCGGGCTGGCGGAGGTGTCGGATCCGTCGGCGCTGTTCCTGTCCGAGCGGCCGCTCGACGCGCCGGGGTCGGTGGTGGTCTGCGCGGTGGAGGGGTCGCGGCCGCTGCTGCTGGAGATGCAGGCGCTCGTCACCCGGACCCCGTTCGGCTTCCCCCGCCGGACGGCCGCCGGGGTCGACACCAACCGGATGCTGCTGCTCCTGGCCGTCCTGGAGAAGCGCGCGGGGCTGCACCTGGCCACCTACGACGTCTACGTCAGCGTCGCCGGGGGCGTGCGCGTGGAGGAACCGGCAGCGGATTTGGGGGTGGCGGCGGCGGTCGCCAGCTCGCACCGCGAGCGTCCGACGGATCCCGGGACGGTCGTGGTGGGCGAGGTGGGACTCGGCGGCGAGGTGCGGGCGGTGAGCCGGATCGGCAGCCGGATCGCCGAGGCGGCGAAGCTGGGGTTCCGGCGGGTGATCCTTCCGAGGGCCAACCTCGCCGGGGTCGACGACGCCGGGGGGGTCGAGCTCGTCGGCGTGGCCCAGATCCGGGAAGCCCTCGACCTGCTGTTGGGATGATCCCGCGCCCGGATGAGGCGGGCGCGCACGCTTAGGTGAGGTTGAAGATGCCGAGCGTCTTGATCCGGCTGTGCTGCTTCTCCTGGATCTGGTCCAGCTGGAGGTCGAGCAGGCTGCACAATCCGGCGGTGTAAAAGAGCGAGCTGCCGATCTCGGTTTCGAGCGCCTCTCGGCACCGGTCGCACAGCGCGCCGGTGAGATGGGTCTCCAGGTAGCCGCGGATCTCGGCGAGGCTGACTTCGGCGGGGAACTGCTGCTTGCTCGCGTCGATCGAAATGCAGCCGCACGTGGTCACGGCCTTGACGACGGCGCGGTTCACGCGGGCGGTGGATTCTTGCAGCTTGCTCAGAACGTCGAGAATGCTGCGGTGGCGGATCAGATACGCATCGACCTGGTCCTGGAAAGACGGCTTCGTCTCTTTCATCGATGCCCGCCCCCTTCCGGATCCCCGTACGACGAACGGCCCAATTATATGAACGTGGTTGCGCGGGTGTCAAGGAAAACCACCGCGGCGGCACCGCACCGTCGATCGTCGGTGCGGCGCTTGCGCGGCGAATGGGCGTGGTATAATGAAACGTCCTGCGCGACCCGCGAAAGCCGTACGAGCGTTGACACCGGTGGACGGCGATGATTCGATTTGTTCGATCAATCGGCCTGATCTTCGGCTCCGTCATTGGCTATCAGATCGCCGACTTCGTGTACCGCGAGATGGTGCGCGGCGGAGTGCATCTGGCGGGCGGGCAGGCGGGGGCGCACGCGGGCGGGACGCTGCTCGGCGCGCTGCTCGGCTGGCTGTTCGCGCCCCCGCTGCGGGGTTGGTTTGTGTCCACGATGACGTGGATCCTGCACCACCTCGGCGGGGTCCCGCTGCGGGATGTCTTTGCGGGCGCGGGCGGGCTGATCCTGGGGCTGGTGATCGCATTTCTCGTCAGCATTCCGCTCCTGCGCGTGCCGATCATCGGGCCGTACATCATCCCGCTCACCGCCGTGTTCGTCTTCGGATATTTGGGCCTCCATCTCGGCATCCAGCGGCGCGAGGACTTCCTCGCCGCGTTCCCCCGGCTCGCCGAGCGGCTGGGGTCGCGCGACCGGCGGCTTCGGTTGAGCAGCATCCCCAAGCTGCTCGACACGAGCGTGATCATCGACGGGCGGATCGCCGACATCGCGCAGACGGGGTTCTTGGAGGGACCGCTGCTCGTCCCCCGGTCGGTGCTGGCGGAACTGCAGCGGATCGCCGATGCCAGCGACCAGATCCGGCGGAACCGGGGGCGGCGGGGGCTCGACATCCTCAACCGGATGCAGCGGGACAAGCAGGGGGTCCAGATCTACGACGAGGGCGATGAGTTCGCCAGCGGGCCGGTGGACGCGCAGCTCGTCCGGGTGGCCCGGGCGACCGGGGCCTGGATCGTCACCAACGACTACAACCTGAACAAGATCGCCGAGCTCCAGGGGGTCCGCGTGCTCAACGTCAACGAGCTGGCGAACGCGATCAAGCCGGTGATGATCCCGGGCGAGGAGTTGTCCGTCCACGTCATCAAGGACGGCAAGGAAGCCGGCCAGGGCGTGGGATACCTGGACGATGGGACGATGATCGTGGTCGAGGGCGGCAAGCGGCACATCGGCGAGACCTTGGACACGATTGTGACGAGCGTCCTGCAGACCGTCGCGGGGCGAATGATCTTCGCGCGCCCCAAGGTGCTCGAGAAGGACGGCGCCGGTCGGTGAGCGGCGGGGTGCGGGCGGCGGCCGTGGTCCCGGCGGCCGGGCGCGGCGAGCGGTTCGGCGGGGCGGTTCCGAAATCGCTCGTGGTGTTGCGCGGACGGCCCCTCGTGCAGTATGCGCTGGCCACCCTGCAGGATGTGTCCGAGATCGAGGCGATCGCCGTGGTGGTCCCCGCCGAGGCGGTGGGCACCGTCTCGGAGATGACCCGGCGCGCGGGGTTGACCAAGGTCACCGCGGTGGTGCCGGGCGGAGCCGACCGGCAGGCGTCGGTGGAATGCGGCCTGCGGGCGCTCCCGCCGGGTCCGGATCTCGTCCTCGTCCACGACGGCGCTCGGCCGTTCCTCTCCCGCGCGCTGGCCGCGGAGGTGCTCGTCGCGGCGGCCCGCGACGGATCGGCGACGGCCGCGCTGCCGATCGGCGAGACCGTGAAGCGGGGGGAGGGGGAGTGGGTCCGGGAGACCCTCGACCGGGCCTCGCTCTACCGGGTGCAGACCCCGCAGGCCTTTCGCCGCTCGCTCCTGGAGCGGGCGCACGAGGCCGCGGCGCGGCAGGGGTTCCGCGGCACGGATGATGCGGGGCTGGTCGAACGGATGGGGAGCCGGGTGAGGCTCGTCCCCGGCGACCCCACCAACCTGAAGGTGACCGTGCCGGAGGATCTGCGGTTGGCCGAGGCGCTGTTGGGGGGGAGCGGGGACGCGGCGCGCGCGCCCCGCGTCGGCGTCGGCTTCGACGCGCACCGGTTTGGGGACGGACGCCGCCTGGTGCTCGGCGGGGTGGAGATTCCGCACCCCCGCGGGCTGCTCGGGCACTCCGACGCGGACGTGATCGTGCACGCGGTGATGGACGCGCTGCTGGGCGCGGCGGGCTGCGGGGATATCGGGTACCACTTCCCGCCGACCGACCCCACCTACAGGGACGCGGACAGCCTGGCGCTCCTGGCGAAGGTCCGCGCGCTGCTCAGCGAAGGCGGGTGGCGGCCGGTGCACGTGGATGTCGTCGTGCTCGCCGAGGCCCCCCGGCTGGCCCCGTACGTGGCGGCGATGCGCGCGGCGATCGGCGCGGCGGTCGACCTGCCCGCGGGCAGCGTGAACGTCAAGGCCACGACGATGGAGGGGTTGGGGGCGATCGGCCGGGAAGAGGGGATCGCGGCGCAGGCGGTGGCCAGCGTGGAGGCGCTGCCGTCTTCGGAGAGGGGCGGGTTCCGATGACGATTCGGACGCGGTCGGAGGGGGCGGCGCATCGGTCCGCGCACACCCACCTCGTCCTGATCGAGCGCCGGGCGCTCTGCGAGCCCATCGTGGTCGAGACCGACCCGGAGGGGCTGAGGTCCCGGCCCACCGGGTTCTGGAGGGGCTCCGTCTTCTACCGCATCGTCCGCGTCCTCGAGCGGCGGTGGGAGCGCGGCGAATCGTACCTGCGGGTGCTCGCGGACCGGGGGTGCTTCGACCTGCACCGCGTCTCCGACATGGATCCCTGGACCTGGCGGACGCAGGGCCGATGGGAACTGATCGCGGAGCTTGCGGCGGTGCCCGTGCACCGGTCGCTGTTCTAACCGGGACGGCCGATGGCGCTGCGAATCTACAACACCCTCACCCGGCGGGTCGAAGAGTTCACGCCCCTGCACGCGGGCGAAGTCCGCATGTACGTCTGCGGCCCGAACCTCTACGGACCGTCCCACGTCGGGCACGCGCTCTCCTTCCTGGTTTTCGATGTGATCCACCGCTATCTGGAATACCGGGGCTACCGGGTGAAGCACGTCCAGAACTTCACCGACATCGAGGACCGCATCATCCAGACCGCGCAAGAACAGGGGACGACGGTGGCGGCCCTGGCCGAGCAGTACGCCGCGCGATTCCTGCGCGAGATGGACCAGCTGGGCGTCCGTCGGGCCGACCATTATCCCCGGGCCACAGAGGTCATCCCCAAGATGCTGGAGATGATTCGCGGCCTCGTCGATCGGGGGGTCGCCTACGCCGTGGAGGGGGACGTCTTTTTTCGGGTGACGGCGTTTCCGGCCTACGGACGGCTCTCCGGCCGATCGCTCGACGAGATGCAGGCCGGCGCCAGGATCGACGTGGACCCCCGGAAGGCGCACCCCATGGACTTCGTTCTGTGGAAGGCGGCCAAACCCGGGGAGCCCTCGTGGGACAGCCCCTGGGGGCCGGGCCGGCCGGGATGGCACATCGAGTGCTCGGCGATGTCGATCTCCCTGCTCGGCGATCAGCTCGACCTCCACGGCGGAGGGCAGGACGTGGTCTTCCCGCACCACGAGAACGAGATCGCCCAGTCGGAGGCGTACACGGGCAAGGCCCCGTTCGTCCGGTTCTGGGTGCACAACGGCCTCCTCCGCCTCTCCGAGGGGCAGGAGAAGATGACCCGCCATCTCGGGAACATCGTGACGATCGAAGAGGCGCTCAGGCGGTACCACCCCGACGCCATCCGCGTGTTTGTGTTCTCTTCCCACTACCGCAGCCCGACGCTGTGGAGCGAGGAGTCACTGGCAGCGGCGACGCACGGCGCGGAGCGGCTGCGCACCGCCGCCGAGCACGTGGACACCACGCTGCGCCGGGCCGGGTGGCGGGGCGGGGGAGCGGTCCCGGCCCGCGCGGGCGATGCGGCGGCCGCGGGCGGTTCCGCAGAGGTAACGCGCGCGGCCGCGGCGGCGCGCGAGGCGTTCGAGCAGGCGATGGACGACGACTTCAACACGCCGCGGGCGCTCGCCGCGATCTTCGATCTCGCCACGGCCCTCAACCGGGGGGCGGATGTTCTGGCCAAGGCCGCCGCGCCGGCGCCCCCGTCGATGCTCGGCGCGCTGGCCGGGGGAAGTGCCTTGCTCTCGAGCCTCGCCGGCGTGCTCGGGCTGCGCCTTACCGTCGCGGTGACCCCGGAGCAGCGCCGTGCGCTCCACGGGCTGGCCCGGGAACTGGTCGCGAAGTGGCCCCAGCTTTTCCCCGCCGACCATCCGCTGCTCGCCGCGCTTCGGGCGGGGGACGGCGCCTCCGCCGACGAGCTGATCGAGTTCGTGGCCGGCGGCCGGACGCAGGCGCGCCGCCAGCGGGATTGGGCGACGAGCGATGCGATCCGCGCTCGCCTCCAGGCCCTCGGCATCCTCCTCGAGGACTCCCCGACCGGGGTGACGTGGCGGGTGCGCTGACCCCTCCACCCGCCGACGCCGACGCCTCGCTTCTCGGGCGGCGGGCGGTGCTCGAGGCGCTCCGCGCCGGGCGGCCGGTCTCGCGCGTGCTGGTCGCCCGCAGCGCGGACGTGCGGGGACCGCTGCGGGAGATCGTGCGCGAGGCCCGGGCCCGCCGCGTGGTGGTCCAGATCGTTGACCGGCGCCGCCTCGATGCCCTCGCGCACGGGATCGTCCACCAGGGAGTGGCCGCGATGATCGCCGCGGCGCCGACGGTCAGCGTCGACGACCTCCTCGCGCGGTCGCGCGCCCGCGGCGAGCCGCCGTTCCTGATCGCGCTCGACGGGGTCGAAGACCCCCACAACCTTGGGGCCGTGATCCGGACCGCCGAGGCCGCGGGGGCCCACGGCGTGATCATCCCCCGACGCCGCGCCGCCGGGTTGACCCCGGTGGTGGCCCGGGCGTCGGCGGGGGCGCTGGCGCACTGCCCGGTGGCCCAGGTCGGCAACCTCGTCGCCGCGCTCGAGCGCCTGAAGGGCGAGGGGGTCTGGGTGGTGGGGGGGGATGCCGCCGGATCCGAGCGCTACGATGCCGCCCCGCTCGATCCCCCCTTGGTGCTCGTCCTGGGCGGGGAAGGGCGGGGGCTGCACCGCCTGGTCCGCGAGCGCTGTGATCGCGTCGTGCGCATCCCGCTGCGCGGCCGGGTGGCCTCGCTCAACGTGTCCGTCGCCGCGGCGCTGCTGCTGTTCGAGGTGGCGCGTCGCCATCGTGCCTCCGGGGAGGGGGCCCGCGCGAACGATCGTGTTGACTTGACTTAGCCGCGTTCGTATAATATGAGTAACTTGCGGCAGCGGCCACAAGCAGCGCCCAGCGGGGCCGCCGTGACTGCTCGACACGATCGAGCAATCCAGCGCCCCGGCGAACACGATTCGATGCCACGGTCCGTGCTACGGTAGGGATCGTTTGTAACAGCGGAACACTCGGGGCGGAGGCGAGAATGGTAGTTGCCCGCAAGCCAGTCGTACCCATCTACCAGGAAATGGTAGATGAACAGCTTGTCGATTGCGCAAAGAGCGGAGACGAATTCGCCGCCGAGTTTCTCATCAATAAATACCGCAACTTCGTCCGGGTCAAAGCCAAGGCGTATTTCCTGATCGGGGCCGATCGCGAGGACATCATCCAGGAAGGGATGATCGGCCTCTACAAGGCGATCCGGGACTTCCGGCGCGACAAGCTCTCGTCGTTCCGGGCGTTCGCCGAGCTGTGCATCACCCGGCAGATCATCACGGCGATCAAGACCGCCACCCGGCAAAAGCACATCCCGCTCAACTCGTACATCTCCCTCAACAAGCCGATCTACGACGAGGACTCCGACCGCACCCTGCTCGATGTCATCAGCAGCATCAAGGTCTCCGACCCGGAAGAGTTGGTGATCAACCAAGAAGCATCGCTGATGATGCGCGAGCGCATCCGGAAGAACCTGAGCGACCTGGAGTGCCGGGTGCTGACGGCGTACCTCGAGGGCAAGTCCTACCAGGAGATGGCGACCGAGCTGCACCGCCACGTCAAGTCCATCGACAACGCCCTGCAGCGGGTGAAGCGGAAGCTGGAGCGCAACCTCGAAGGCGAAGAAGAATAGGTAGCGGCGCGTCGGTCACGCGGCCCCCCCAACCGGGGGGGGGCCGCGTGTGCGTTACCCGCCGATCTGCGACATGATCCGCCGCTGTGGGATGACGCCGCGCGCCAGCCCGTGTCCCCACGGCTTGCGGTAGGCGGCGGCGCGGAACCGCTCCCGGATCTCCTCGTAGCTCGCCCCGGCGCGCAGCGGCGTGCGCAGGTCCGCCTCGTCGTCCCGCAGGAGGCAGAGCCGCAGGCGGCCCTCGGCGGTGAGACGCACCCGCCCGCACTGGGCGCAGAACGGCTGGCTCACCGAGCTGATGAACCCGAGCGTCCCCGGGGCGCCCGCCAGGCGGTAGGTCCGCGCCGGGTCGTAGCCGGTGACGTCGATCGGGGTGAGCGGGCCGAGGGCGGCTTCGATCCGTCCCATTGTCTCCCGGCTCGGGACGTACGCGTTTGTCTGGAACCCCGCCACGCTGCCGAACGGCATCATCTCGATGAACCGCACGGCCCAGGGGCGGGTCAGGGTGAGCCGGGCGAGGTCCGCGACGGCGTCCTCGTTGAAGCCGCGGACGACGACGGCGTTGACCTTGACCGGCTGCAGCCCCGCGGCCTCGGCGGCGGCGAGCCCGTCCAGGACGTCGTCCAGGTTTCCCCAGCGGGTGATGGCCCGGAACTGCTCGCGGTCGAGGGTGTCGAGGCTGACGTTGATGCGCCGCAGCCCGGCGGCGGCGAGCGGCTGCGCGAGCTCGCGGAGACGGACCCCGTTCGTGGTCATCGCCAGATCCTCGATGCCCGACACCTGCGCGATCCTGGCGGTGAGGCCGACGATGTTGGACCGAACGGTCGGCTCCCCGCCGGTGAGCCGGATCTTCGTGACGCCCAACTCGGCCGCGACGCGGACGAGCACCAGGATCTCGTCGTCGGTGAGGATCTCGTCGCGCGGCTTGAACTCCACCGCCTCCGGCATGCAGTACACGCAGCGGAGGTTGCAGCGGTCGGTCAGGGAGACCCGCAGGTCGCGGATCTTGCGGCCGTACTGGTCGCGCATGCCTTCGCCCGGGGCTGCGGCCGGCTGGTGCGGATGTCGGGAAACGATCGTGGCCATCTCGGTAGTCATTATAGCAGTTTGCGCTCCGCCGCAGGCGCTCGATGGGAAGGACCCGTTGCGCGCGGCGCGAAGTGGGGGCCGTGACTCCCCCGGGCGTGCGCGTGCGGGATCTTCGGGTCGGCCAGCGGGCCAGCCTGTCCAAGACGATCACCCAGGCGGACATCGAGCAGTTCGCGGCGCTTTCCGGCGACCGCAACCCCCTGCACCTCGACGAAGCGTTTGCGCGCACGGGCCGGTTCGGCCGGCCGGTCGCGCACGGGATGCTTCCGGCGGGGGTGATCTCCGCCACCCTCGGCACGGTCCTTCCCGGCCCGGGGGCGATCTATCTCAGCCAGACCCTCAAGTTCCTCAGGCCGGTCTACCCGGGAGATACGGTCACCGCGACCGTGGAAATCACGGCGATCAGGGCGGACAAGGGGATCGTCACCCTCCGCACCGGGTGCGCCAATCAATCGGGGGAGGTCGTGCTGGAGGGCGAGGCGGTGCTGCTCGTTGGGCGTTGAGGAGATCCGCGCGGTGTACGCGCGGTTGGCGCCCCGGTACGACCGGGAGCAGTGGGTCGCCGAGCGCCTGCTGCTCGGCCGGCTGCGGCGGCGGCTGCTGTCCAGGGCACGCGGCCGAGTCCTCGATGTGGGGGTGGGGACGGGCGTCAACCTCCCGTACTACGCCGCGACATGTCCGATCGTGGGGGTAGATCTCAGCCGGCCGATGCTGGAACGCGCGCTGGCCCGGGCGGTCCGGCTGGGGCGCCCGCTCGCCGTGGAGGTGATGGACGCGGAGGCGCTGGCGTTTCCGGATCGGACGTTTGACACGGTCGTCTCGACGCTGACGGTCTGCACGACCCCTGACCCGGTGCGGCTGCTCCGCGAGCTGGCCCGGGTCTGCCGCCCCACCGGGCGCGTCCTGCTGCTGGAGCACGGGCTCGGGACGGTCCCGGCGCTCAACTGGGTGCTCCGCCGCTTCGCGCCCGTCCATCTCGCCCGCTGCGCCTGCCATCTGACCCTGGAGGTGTCGGCGCTCCCCGCTCGAGCCGGTCTCGAGATTCGCGGCCTGGAGCGCGCGTGGTTCGGCGTGTTCACGTTGATCGAGGCGGCGCCGGGGATTCTACCGCAGGAGGGCTGAGGGATGACGTCGCAGGGGCTTGTGGATCGGGTGGCGCTGGTGACGGGAGGAGCGCGCGGGATCGGTCTGGCCTGCGCGTCGGGGCTCAGCCGGGCCGGCGCGGCCGTGGTGATTGCCGACCGGCTTGACCGGGAGGGGGAGGAGGCGGCCCAGGCGCTCCGGGCGCACGGGGGAAAGGCGGCGTTTCTGACCGCGGACCTCGCGCGGACGGCCGAGATCCCCCGGGTCGTACGAGAGGCCCACCGCGCGTTCGGCCGGATCGACGTTCTGGTGAACAACGCCGGCATTCTCAACCAAACGGCGACCGAGGCGCTCTCCGAGGATCGGTGGGACCGCCTGATGTCGATCAACCTCAAAGCCGTTTTCTTTGTGACCCAGGCGGTGCTGCCGCTAATGGTCGAGCAGGGCGGCGGCTCGATCGTCAGCATCTCATCGCTCGCCGCCCGGGTCGGCGGGATCGCCGCGGGGATCGATTACGCGGCGAGCAAGGCCGGGGTAATCGGGCTGACCCGCACGTTGGCCCGGCAGTATGGGCCGAAGGGGATCCGGGTCAATGCCGTGGCGCCCGGCGTGATCGCGACCGAGATGACCCGGCCGTGGCCGGAGGAGGTGCGCCAGGACTTCGTCACCCGCACCCCGCTCCGCCGTCTGGGCACCCCGGAGGACGTGGCGCGCGTGGTGGTGTTTCTCGCGGGCCCCGAGTCGGCGTTTATCACCGGCACCACGATCGACGTGAACGGCGGATTGTTCATGGCCTAGGCGATGAGCCGGATGCCGATGGGTGTTTCGCCTGCCGATCGCCTGTCCTTGCCAGTCCCCCCGGGCGCTGTTAGACTACGGGTTGGAGCCGCCCTCGTAGCTCAACTCGGTAGAGCACCTCACTTGTAATGAGGGGGTTACCGGTTCGAATCCGGTCGAGGGCTCCAACAGAAACCAGGACGGACACGGCGTTGCGAGTTCCGTGGCCCTAACCCTGCCGCGACGCCTCTCGGGCGGAGGGCATCACCCCCGGTCGGCGGGTCGGCAGGATGGTCGTGGCGACACCGGCGAGTATTAGGGCCATGCCAGCATAGCGCATCGGGCTGAATACCTCACCTAAGATGACCGCGGACGACAACACTCCTGCGCAGGGAGCAAGGAGAGCGAACGGTGCCACCACCGCGGTCGAGTAGCGCTGGAGCAACCGGCCCCAGATGGCATAGGCTAGGCTGGTGGCCGCGGCCCCGAGGTACACGACCGCCGCGAGGCTCACCCATGATGCGCTAGAAACCGCCGCCAGCAGGGTCTTGTGCTGATCGGACAGGCCCGACACGATGATCGCGGGCAGCGGGGGAACAAGGCTACACCAGGCCACCAATGAGAACATGGGGACGGTAGGCGTGCGTTTCACGAGTACGTTTCCCACGGCCCAACTGAACGCCCCGGCGAGCGCCAGGCCGAGCCCCGCGATCTTGAGGTCAGATCCAACCGTCAGTCCGATCAATACCAAACCCGCACAGGCGATCGCCATGCCCGCGCACTGTCGAACGCCGGGGACATCCCGAAGGAACACCGCCGCGAGCAGGACGGTGAAGAACGCCTGCGTCTGCTGGGTCACCGAGGCGAGTCCCGGAGGCATCCCCTGCCCATAGGCGAAGAACAACAGCAGGAACTGTCCCGTGAATAGGGTCATCCCGATCAGCACGATCGATCCCCATGAGATCTTGGGTCGAGGCACGAGGAAAACGGGAAGGCAGGCGATGAGAAACCGGAGCGCGGTGAGTTGCGGGGCGGTGAAGCCTTCCAGCCCGAACTTAATCGCAACAAACCCGAACCCCCAAATCACTGACGTGAGGGTGGCCAGGGCCATGTCACTCCCGTTCATTGGCCACCCGCTGAACTCGAGGTTCGCGTACCCGGCTTGTTGGGATCCGCGCGAGGACGCGTGTCTCCTCGCCTCGCAAGACGCCGGGCCCAAGCCGTGGGTGCGCGGTCAACCGTGTCACGTTCGGGTAGAGGTGGGGAGGAGGTCACGCCGCGTGCACCTGGGGTTGGGACCCAACACGATCGCTCGCGGCCGGATTACGGGTGGCCGATGTAGTCCATACGGCCGCCGTCCACCGTGAGGATCTGAGCGGTAATAAAGCCGGAGTGCGGCGCCGCCAGGAACGCCACCGCGCGGGCGATATCGTCGGGTTCTCCTGGCCGGCCGACCATGGACCGCTCGCTGATCCGTGTGACGATGTCCCGGTACTCTTGCTCGGTGCGACCCTGCTTCACCATGTCGGTGAGGATGAACCCCGGGGCCACGGCGTTGACGGTGATGCCGGACGGTCCGAGTTCCATGGCGAACCGCCGCGTCAACATCGACACCGCGGCTTTGGTGGCCGCGTAGAACGTGCTGCCGGGCAGGGTCGTGCCGTGGCTGGCGATCGAGGTGAGGTTGACGATGCGTCCGTATCGGCGTTCCCGCATGCCCGAGGCCACGGCGCGCGTGACGTGGATCAGCCCGTCGACGTTGGTTCGGCGCATGCGCTCCATCGCGGCCGGGTCGAAACTTTCGAGCGTGGCGCGGTAGGACACACCGGCGTTATTGACCAGGATGGACACCGGCCCCAGCTCATCCGTGGCGCGGTCGATCATCTGTTGGACCTGCTCGACGTCGCCGACGTCCGCCCGCACCGCGACCGCTCGACTGCCCGCGGTGCGGATCGCGTCCACCACGGCAGCGGCCTCTTCGGCACGGGCCACATAGTTGACGCAAACCGCGGCACCCTCCCGTCCTAGGCAGCGCGCGATCGCCCGCCCCAGGCCGCGGGAAGCTCCGGTCACCAAGGCGGTCTGACCGCTCAGTCGCATTTGGGTGGTGACTATTCGTGTGCACCTGGAGCGGCGCCTGCTGGGGCCATGCGTCTGGCACCCGGCGAGAGCCAAATCGCCATGGCCTGTGAGACTCAATTGTGGGGCCGCGGCGTCGTGAATACATACCGTCCGGGCGGAACCCGGCGCCGATAACGGCGCGGTCACACCGGACAGAAGATGGCGATCGGAGAGCCGGCCCGCGCGGAGGAGAGGATCGGGTCTCATCGTGGGCGTATATCACCTGGAAGCGCCGGGCGGCCGCTCCGACCCCGATGTCGGCCGTCGGTGAGCTCAGGCGAGACGGGAAGCGGGCGAAGGTGATCCCCGGGGAAGGCTCTAGGAGGATCTGATGTTTCTCACGCGGGGGGCAACCCGCAACCCGATCTTCGTCCTGATGGCGAGCATCGCCGTCGTGGTGCTCAGCCAGATCGCATTTTCCCGCCTACCGACCGACCTCTTCCCGAAGATTACCATTCCCGTGATCACCGTGGTGACGAACTACAGCGGCGCGAGCCCGGAGGCGGTCGAGCGCACGGTCACCTATCCGATCGAGCAGGCCGTCACCCGGGTGGCCGGGGTCCAGCAGATCCTGGACACCACCCGGCAGGGGAACAGCGACATCGATGTGTGGTTCAACTGGGGGACCGATCTCAACACCGCTGAGGTCGAGATCATCCAGAACGTCCAGCGGGTGATGCGGTCGCTGCCGACCGGGGTCAGCCAGCCCTATGTCGCAAAGTTCGATATCTCCAACATCCCGGTCGTCCAAGTGGTCGTGGGGGGCGGGGGGCTCGACGCCCGGCAGTTGTACGATCTTGCCTTCAACACCATCGAGCCGCAGCTGGAGCGCCTCCCCGGGGTGTCCCAGGCGTTCGTTAACGGCGGCCTGGTCCGCCAGTTCAACGTCAGCGTGGACCCCCACAAGTTGGTCGCCACGGGGCTGACGCTGCAGAACGTTCAGGATGCGCTCACCCGGTACAACGCGCTGATCCCGTCCGGGAGCCTCCGGAACACCCGGATCGACTACCAACTGAACGTCCCCACGCTACTGCAGAACGTTCCCGCGATCCAGAACGTCGTGATCAAGACGCCGCAGGGGGTGCCGGTGCACATCCGGGATGTGGCGCAGGTCGCGGACGCGGCGGCCGACCAGACCCAGATCGTGCACGTCGACGGCAAACCCGGCGTGGTGATGTTCGTCAGCCGGCAGCCGGACGCCAACACCATCCAAACCGTCAACGCCCTCCGCGCGGCGCTCCCGCACTTGACCGGGCTGCCGCCCGGGGTAACTCTGTCCGTGAGCTTCGATCAGTCGCGCTACATCCGCGCGGCGATCACCACCCTCGGGCACGAGGCGCTGATCGGCGCGGGCCTGACCTTTCTCGTCGTGCTGGTGTTCCTGCGGAGCTTCTGGAGCCTGTTCATCGTCGGGCTGGGGATCCCGCTCTCCGTGGCCAGCGCGCTGCTGCTGCTCTATTTCACGGGCCAGACGCTGAATGTCTTCACCCTCGGCGGGCTGACGCTGGCCATGGGGCGGTTGGTCGACGACGCGATCGTCGTGCGCGAGAACATCACGCGCCACCTGACCATCCCCGGGCGGACCGTGCTCGAGGCGGTGGTCACGGCGACCCAGGAGGTGGGGCTGCCGGTCCTGGCCTCCACGGCTTCCACGATCGCGGTGTTCTTCCCGGTGGTGTTCCTGAGCGGCATCGCCGAGCGGCTGTTTGTGCCGATGGCGCTGACCATCGTCTTCGCCCTCGCCGCGTCCTATCTGGTGTCGATGACCATCGACCCGGTGCTGAGCACCCGGCTGCTCCGCGTGGCGGGCTCCGAACCGGCGCCCCTGGCCAACGGGCCCCTGGCGCGCTTCAACCGCTGGAGCGAGGGGCTGATGGAGCGGCTCGACGGGGGGTACCAGGCGGCCCTGGGGTGGACGCTGCGCCACCGGGGGCCGGTGCTCGCCGGGATCGCGCTGATCTTCGTGCTCTCGCTCGTGGCGGCCCGGGGGATCGGCACGGAGTTTTTCCCGGCGACCGATGAGAGCCAGTTCCAAATCAACCTCGAGGCCCCCCAGGGGACGGCCGTGGCGGTGACCTCCGTGCTCGCCGAGCAGGTCTCCGGGATCATCCGGGACATCATCCCCGCCCAAGATCTCATCACCATCTATACGAACTCCGGCATTCCCTCCTCCGGCGGGGGATTTGGCGGGAACGCCGGGTCGAACACCGCGAACGTCCAGGTGCGGCTGGTGCCGCCCACGCTCCGGCGGCAGTCGACCGATCAGCTGACGAACGCCGTACGGCGGGGGTTGCAGGGTAAGTTTCCCGGCGTGCAGATGTTCCTGCGCACCGGGGGGCTGCAGAACCGTGTCGTCAACTTCGGGTCCGCGGCGCCGATCGACATCCAGCTGCTCGGGTACGATCAGCAGGTCGGCGCCCAGTTCGCCCGTGAGGTGGCGAACATCGTGACGGCGATCCCGGGGACCGCCGACGTGCAGGTCACGCCCCGGGGAGCGTACCCGAACTTTACGGTCGGGGTGAACCAGGAGAAGGCGGCGCAGCTCGGGCTCTCGCCCACGGCGATCGCGAACATGATCAACACGGCGATGTCGGGGAACGTCGGTACCGCCAGCCAGTACATCGACCCGGTCAGCGGCAACGAATACAACATCGTCGTGAAGCTGCTGGACCAGTACCGGACGCACACCGAGGATCTCGGAAACGTCCCGCTGGCGGCGCTGGCGGATCCGGGGCCGGGGTCCACGCCGGCGCCCGGCCCCATGGTGCCCATCCGGCTGCGCGACGTCGCCCGAATCAGTTTGGGCAGCGAGCCCCTGGAGATCGACCGGAAGAACGAACAGCGTGTGATCGACGTCACCGCGAACGTCATCGACCGCCCGCTGGGGACGGTGTCCCAGGAGATCGTGGCCCGCCTGGGGAGCCTCCCGTTCCCCGCCGGGTTCTCCTACCACATCGCCGGACAGACCGAGCAGCAGGGGAGCGCTTTCGGCAGCCTGGGGTTGGCGCTGGCGCTGGCCTTGATGCTCGTCTACATGATCATGGCGTCGCAGTTCCAGTCGCTGCTGGACCCGTTCGTCATCATGTTCACGGTGCCGATGGGGATCATCGGCGTGATCTGGATGCTTCTGCTGACCCACACCACGCTCTCGATCATGTCGTTCATGGGCGTGATCACCATGGTGGGGGTCGTGGTGTCCAACGGCATCCTGCTCGTCGATTACGCGAACAAACTGCAGGATCGGGGGCTGGCGGTCGCGGACGCGGTGCTCAAGGCGGGCCGAATCCGGCTGCGCCCGATCCTGATGACCGCCTCGGCGACGATCCTCGCCATGATCCCGATGGCCGTAGGGCTCGGCGAGGGCAGCGAGACGAACATGCCACTGGCGCGCGCCGTGATCGGCGGGTTGAGCGTCTCAACCGGACTGACCCTGCTCTTGATCCCGACCCTCTACGTCATCTTCGAAGAGCGGTTCCCCCGCCGATCCCAAAAGGCGCCCCGCCCGGTCGACCCCCGGGCGTGAGACCTCTCGCGCCCCGCCCGCGCCCCTGAGACGGGTGGGGCGGTTTGATGGCTCTCGCGCCCTTACCTGTCCGCGCCGGAGCGATCGGTCCACCATGAACCATGCGGACAGGATCGGTTCAAATCCGCGGGTGCCGCGCACGTCTCCCTCGGGCTCGGACCCGTGACGGCCATGGGCTTTCGCGCCGTGGCGGCGTGGTGGGCGGTTGGGATCTGCCTCATCGCGGCCCACACGGCGTGGCAGCTCGACCAGGTGGTCCGGACGCCCATCCCGGCGCGGTACGATTACGATGAAGGAGTGTACGCCGCCACCGCCGATGCGGTCGCGGGCGGCGACCGCCTGTACCGGGACGTGTTCCTCAGCCAACCCCCGGTGCTGATCGTGGCGATGCGCGGGATGTTTCGCCTCCTCGGTCCTTCCTTAGTCGCGGCGAGGGGCACGGTCGTCCTCTCCTCGGCGGTTTACCTTCTGGCCATCCTGACGCTGCTCTCGACTCGTGGATCCCCCGGGGGAGGGGTCCTGGCCGTGTGTCTCCTCCTGGGGCGCCCGACCTTCCTGACCATGTCGCACACGGTCGAGATGGAACTCCCGGGGGAAGCACTCGCCTGCACGGCGCTCGCCCTGGCCGTGATGGGCCGCCGTCGTGGATGGGGGTGGTGGGCCGCGGCCGGCGGCGCCGCCACACTCGCCTCCATGACCAAATTGACGGCGGTGACCTGTCTGATCCCCCTCGCCGGTGCCGTGGCGCTGGAGCGTAGGGAGGGGCTCCCGGGGCGGTGCGCCGCGGTGGGGGTGGGAATCCTCGCCGCCGCGTTCATGCTCATTCCGGTGGTTGCCCTGCCGGGATTCCGGGATCAGGTCTTCGGCTTCCACCTCCTGCTGGCGCACGCGCTCCACCAGACGGCTTCGGCCCACGCCGCCGTGCTCGGGCGGTTCCTCCTGGCGGAGTGGCCGCTGAGCGGCCTGGGACTCCTGGGAACGTGGTGGGCGGTGAGGGAGGGCCGGTGGCTGGAGCGCGCCCTGGTCGTCTGGCTCGCGGCCGACTGCGGGGGCCTCATCGTCTTGACGCCGTTGTGGGATCATCACCTCCCGATCCTCTTCTCCCCGCTCGCGTTGCTGGCGGGCTTGGTGCTCGGTCGGGTCGCGGCCTGGGCGACCGCTGGGGGCCCGGCGTGGCGCCCCGCGCGGTATGCCGCCGTCGCCGTCGGGGGGATCGGGTTCTTGGCGGTTGCATTGGCAGCGATGCCGCCGATGCACGCCTCCGCGGAGCTCGGTCGGGCGGTGACACGGCTGGCGGGAGCCCTCCCCACGAACGGGAAAGTCCTGAGCGATGACCCGATGGTGGCCTTTTTGGCTCACCGCGCGCTCGCGGCCCGGTTGATCGATACGTCCCTGACGCGCATCTGGGTCGGCCAGATCTCCGAGGGGCAGCTGGCCGCGGCGCTCCGGGAGGAGCGGACCGCCGCGGTGGTCCTGTGGCGGGGCACCTTCAGGCAATATTTCCCCCGGTTCACCGCCGCGGCCGTCCGCCTCTTCCCCATTGAGGCTCGCAGCGGGCGCGGGCGGGTCGTCCTGCTGATGCGGGAGGCCGCGCCAAGCCGGCCCTGATCTCCTGCGATCCTCCGGCTAACTTCCGTCGGTGTTCCCCCCTCTGCATGACACCTCGTGGTCTAATCCGGCCACATCCGGGGCAGTGAATCTAGTGAGAGGGCTCAGGAGGTGAGCGTGATGCGGACGATGTGCGTGCTCGCGGCCTGCACGATGCTGTGGACGATGTCCGTCGGCGTTGTCGGCGCCCGCGCTGCCGGAGACGAGATTCCCCCAACGGTCGGAAGCACCATGTGCCTCACCCCCATGACGGCGGTCTTCCTGTCCGGGGGCGCCTGCCCCGGTCGTCCGGCCTCTCTGAACGGCGGCGGGCAGGGCCTCACCCGAGAGTAACGACCAGGGGCGCGGCGCCGCAGATCGTCGGCACTCGGCTCTCGAAGGTCTCGTGTCAACCAACGTTTCCAAGAACCCCGATCGCCCGGAGTCAGGCACAAGCGACGAACCAGGCACGTGATCACTGCAGGCCTCGCAAAATCAGGAGGTGGAGTGGATGCGGATTGTGCCGTTGGCACTCGCGGCGATGATCGCCGGTATGGGACTGGGATTGGGATTCGTCGGAACCGCTCAAGCGCACGGGGGCGGCGGCGGTGAGATCGTGGTGCCGGTGCTCCAGACGTACAGTGCCTGTCAGGTGCAGCCGGCCATCGTGGAATCCTCGGCCTGCAACGATTCGGAGGGCCATTAGGGCTCGACGTTTCGCCGAAAGGTTCCGCTAGATCACGCGGGGCCGCGACCCGGCCCGGCGTCGATGCGTCCGCAGGCCCTCAGGGAGATCCCCTGAGGGCCTGCGCTGCTCCTGCCGGGGGTGGGAGGGGCGAGGCAGGTGGCGTACAGAGATGCGCCGAACACGCCCGGTAGCAGATGCGCCCAGGGGGAGGTGGAGAATGAGGCGCTTCTTGGTCGGAACGTTGGTGTGTGTGTTGTTCGGTGCGTGGGCCGGGGTCCCCGGCGGATTCGCGGCGAACTATGGGCCTCAGCAGACGGTGGTCATCGCGCATGACATCACCGACGCGGTCACCCTGGATCCGAACCTCGCCTATGAGCTCTCGGGCACGGTGACGGACCACCAGCTGTACTCGAACCTGGTGACGTTCGTGCGCGGGAACCTCACCCAGCCGCGGCCGCAGGTTGCCCAGTCCTGGGACGTCAGCCCGGATTCTCGGACCTACACCTTCCACCTGAAGCACGGGGTCGTGTTCAGCAGTGGAAACCCGCTGACGGCGGACGATGTGATCTACACCTTCCAGCGGGTGGTGAACCTGCCCAAGGATCCCGCGTCGTGGCTGATCACCCAAATGGGGGTCGACGACAAGAGCGTGCTGAGCGCCGTTAAGGCGACGGACCCCTACACCCTGGTCGTCGCGCTCCCCAAGCCGTTCAGCCCGGGGGCCTTCCTCTCGATCATGGCGAACCCGGTGACCGGGATCGTGGACAGCAAGACGGTGAAGGCGCACGTGCAGAACAACGACTGGGGCAGCAACTGGCTCAACGACCACTCCGCCGGCAGCGGCCCGTACGAGCTCGTCAAGTGGGAGCGGCAGGTCACGATTGAAATTGAAGCCAACCCGCACTACAACCTCGGGCCCGCGCCTTCGATCAAGCGCATCATCTTCTCCAACATCATCGAGAACACGGTGCAGCGGGAGATGTTGGGGCGGGGGGACGTCGACATCGCCTGGGACCTCTCGGCGTCGCAGTTGGACGCGCTCAAGCACGAGGCGAAGTTCTACGTCGCCCAGACGCCGGACCTCTCCATGCAGTACCTGGGGATGGACGTCAAGAACGTGCCGGCGTTTGGGAAGCCGGCCGCCCGGCAGGCCGTGAAGTACGCGATCGACTACGATGGGATCATCCACGACCTGCTGAACGGAAACGGATTGCCCCTGCAGGGGGTGATTCCGAAGGGATTGTTCGGCTACGACGCCGCGCTCCCGTTCAAGCACGATCCGGCCAAGGCTAAGAGCCTTCTGTCGGAAGCGGGGTTCCCGAGCGGCTTCACCGTCGAACTCCTCACCGGGACCGGGACGGCGGCGGGTGGGGTCTCCCTGGGCGACCTGGCCGCCAAAATCAAGAACGACCTGGGGGCGGTCGGCATCAAGGTGAACGTCCGCCAGATCGCATCGAGCGAGATGCTCAAGACCTACCGGGCGCAGCAGGCGCAGATGGTCCTGCTGGGCTGGTACGTCGACTATCCCGACCCCGACGACTTCGCCAAGCCGTTCGGCGACTACACCCAGAAGTCGCTGGCCTGGCGGCTCAATTACGCGAACGACCCGCTGGCCAAGCTCGTCGATCAGGCGGCGGGGATGCAGAACACCCCCGAGCGGGCCTCAATCTATAAGAAGGTGAACGACATCGAAGCGCAGGACGGCCCCTTCGCCGTCCTCTATCAGCCGATGATCTCGTTCGGAGTTTCGAAGCGGATCCAGAATCTGGTGTTCGACCCGGTCAACTACTTCGACTTCCTCTCGATGACGAAGCAGTAGGGAGGCACCGGGGGGCGGGTGGCGGCACCCGCCCCCCTTGAACGCCCGTCCGATGAACCTCCTGCGGTACGTGGCGCGCCGCGCCGCGCTGACCGTGTTTGTCCTCTTCGGCGTCACCCTGATCACCTTCGTCATCTCGCACGTCGTCCCGGCTGATCCCGTCGTCGCCTACCTGGGTGAGCATGCGCCTCCCGCCTTGGTGGAAAAGGTGCGGCACCAGATCGGCTTGGACCGCCCGCTCCCGGTGCAGTACGCCTACTATCTGAGGGATCTGTTCCACGGGAACCTCGGGATCTCGATCATGGACAACCGCCCGGTCAATCAGGACCTCCGCCAGTATCTCCCCGCCACGATCGAGCTGTCGACCGCGGCGATCTTGGTGGCGATCGTGATCGGGATTCCCACCGGCACCATCTCCGCGCTGCACAAGGACCGGTGGCCCGATCAGATCGCCCGGGTCTTCGCGCTCGGCGGGACGTCGCTGCCGGTGTTCTACGTCGCGCTGCTGCTCCTCGGCCTCCTGTACTCGCGCTGGGGGGTGCTGCCGGGGCCGGGGCAGCTGGGGATCTACACCCAGACGCCCCCGCACATCACGGGCATGGTCGCGGTCGACGCGCTGCTCTCCGGCGATTGGGACGCCCTCCGCGACGCCCTGCGCCACCTGGTCCTGCCGGCGTTCGTGCTCGGCTACTACTCGGCCGGGCTGATCACGCGGATGACGCGGGGCAGCCTGCTCGAGGTCCTGCGCCAGGACTACGTGCGGACCGCCCGCGCCAAGGGGGTGGGAGAGCAGCGGGTGGTGCTGCGCCATGCCCTGCGGAACGCGCTGCTCCCGACCGTGACCGTGATCGGGCTGACCTACGGCAGCCTGCTGTCGGGGGCGGTGTTGACCGAGACGATCTTCTCGTGGCCGGGGTTGGGGCGCTACGCCACGAACTCCGTCACCAACGTCGACATCCCGGCGGTGCTCGGCGCGACGCTGGTGATCGCGATCATCTACTCGGGCGCGAACCTCTTCGTCGATATCCTGTACGCCTACCTGGATCCGCAGATCCGCTACACGTAACGTCCGGTCGAGGGGTGGCCCACGGAGCTCGTCTGGCAGGCATCGCGTAGAAGCCCGTTGACGCTGGCCGGCGGGATCATCGTCCTGTGCTTTCTCGCCATCGCGCTGCTCGGCCCGATCCTCGTGACGCAGGACCCCATCGCTCAAGACCTGGGGCACCGCCTCACCGGGCCGAGCCGGGAACACCCCTTCGGCCTGGACTCCCTGGGGCGGGATGTGTTCTCGCGGGTGATCAACGGCACCCGGATCTCGGTCGTCTCGGGTGCCGCGGTCGTGACCGTCGCCACGATTTTCGGCGTGGCGGCCGGCATGCTCGCCGGGTGGTCCGGCGGCTGGTGGGACGAGGCGCTGATGCGGATCACCGACATGTTTCTGGCCTTTCCGAGCTTGGTCCTGGCGATGGCCATCTCGGCGATCCTCCGCCCCAACCTCACCAATGCGCTGCTGGCGATCGCCGTGACCTCGTGGCCGGCCTACGCGCGGATCGCGCGGGCCCAGGTCCTGGCGCTGCGCGCCCGCACCTACATCGAAGCCGCGCGCGCGCAGGGGGCGACGGACGCGGTGATCCTCTTGCGCCATCTCATCCCCAACGCCGTCGCGCCGATCCTGGTGCAGTCCTCGCTCGACGTCGGCAACATCATCCTCACCACCGCCGGGCTGTCGTTCATCGGGTTCGGCGCGCAACCGCCGACGCCGGAGTGGGGGCTGATGGTGTCCGAGGGCCGCCGATTCCTGATGGATCAGTGGTGGATCTCGACCTTTCCCGCGCTGGCGATCCTCTTCCTGGTGCTGGGGTTCAACCTCTTGGGGGACGGGGTGCGGGACCTGCTCGACCCCCGCCTGCGAAAGCTGGCCTAGCCTCCCGCGTGCGGCGACGGCCGGGCGATCCCGCGGACCGGCGGTTCGCGGTTAATAGAAACTGTGCTGTGCGAGACGCTTGTCCGCGAGCGTCTCGTTGGCCTTCAGTCCGGAGTAGAGCATCACGAACGGCAGCAGGATGGCGCCGGAGAGCAACAGCAGCGTGGTCATGATGATCGCGTGGACCCAGAGCCCTTCCAGCAGGTACCAGATCGGCCCCAGGAAGAACGCCCCCCAGTTCCAGCTGAGCTTCGGCGGGGTGGTGGCGCCGGTCAGGTCGCGCGCCACCCGGCCCCCGGGGGACTGCGCGGCCTCATCCTGAGGGTACGAGGACAGCGCCCGCACCAGCCAGATCACCAGGGTCAAAACTCCTGCGGCGATCAGGATCAGCACAATGCGTTCCGTAACGCCCATGCTCGTGTTCACCTCGGTCAGGTCGTCTTTCCTCTGGAGTGGTTCGCCGCCGGCCGGCGATTTTCCTCACCGACGGTCGGGGCAGGGGGCCCCGGCCCCGGGCAGAATCCATAGCCGATGCTCGCACCGCGAGGGAGGCGCCCCCGGCGAATGCCGTTCTCAAGCGATCTCGGCACGAGGCCCGAATCGACTTCGCAGCCGCGTGGGATGGGGGCGTGCCGGCAGGGGAGGACGCGTGCCGCCCTCGCGGTTGAACCTTCGGTTCCTAACAAAGATCCGCACGTCCTGATCGGAGGCGTCCATGATTCGGCTCGGGGTAATGATCGAGGGGCAGGAGGGTCTGACCTGGGCCCGGTGGCGGCGCATCGCGGAGACGGTGGAGGCCTTGGGGTTCGAGTCGCTTTGGCGGTCCGACCACCTCTTCTCCCTGTTCGACGTGCCGACCCGCCCCGGGCTGGACGTCTGGACGTCTTTGGCCGCGCTGGCGACGATGACCCAGCGGATCCGCTTCGGCCCGCTGGTCTGCCCGATCACCTTCTACCATCCGTCCATGCTCGCCCGCCACGCCGCGGCGGTGGACGAACTCTCCGGCGGGCGGTTGGTCATGGGGGTCGGCGCGGGCTGGCACGACCGCGAGCATCAGGCGTTCGGGATTCCCTATCCCCGGGTCGGCGAGCGGATTCGGAGGTTGGAGGAGAGCGTTCACGTGATGCGCGCCCTCTGGGGAGAGGGTCCCGCGAAGTTCGCCGGACGATACTATCAGTTGGACGGTGCGGTGGGGTGGCCGAAGCCCGTCCAGCGACCCCACCTTCCCTTGATCATCGGCGGAAGGAAGCCTCGCGTCCTTGAGGTCGTGGCGAAACACGCCGACGAATGGAACTGCGCGGGCGCCCGGCCTCCCGCGGAGGTCCGGGCCATCACGGAAACCCTGGTGGCGGCATGTCGGAAGGCCGGGCGGGATCCCAACACGATCCGGCGCTCGTGGATGGGCGCGATCCTCATCGGCGAGACCGGCGCCGCGATTGAACGGCGGGCCCGGACGATCCAGGAGTACCTGCCTGCGCGCCGGGCCACCCCTGCCTCCCAATTGCCGGGCCTGCTCAGAAAAGAGGGCTGGCTCGTCGGTTCGCCGGCGGAGATCGTCGGGCAGATGCGGGAGCTCGAAGCCGAAGGCATGGAGCGGTTGATGCTGCAGGTCTTCGATCAGGACGACCTCGACGCGCTTCATCTGGTGGCACAGGAGGTCTTGCCGCGCCTGGCGTAGGCAGACGCCGGCCGGTCGCCGCGACCGGGGGACGTTCCTTCGCTTGGCTGCGCGGCTCTCGCGCGAAGCCCGCGTGCCCAGCGGGATCGTTGACAGCGCACGGCTGAGTGCCTACACTCGGAGAGGACCGGGGAGGTACCCAAGCGGCCAAAGGGGGCTGACTGTAGATCAGCTGGCGGAATGCCTTCGGAGGTTCGAATCCTTCCCTCCCCACCACCGATCCCCCCGCCGTCCCTGGCCATCGTCGGTGTGCTTCCCGCCCCGTCTATCGCGCGCGTGTTTGGGGCATCACCCAGAGCAGGACGGAGTCCGCGCTCCATCGGCACTCCGTCTACTTGGTCGTGTGCCCGCGGCATCAGGCGGGGCACGGGGTGGGGGCTCTCGGTGGTCGTCGCCACTGTACAGGTTCAGCACAGCCCCGCGCGATGCTTCAGGTGCCCCAAGGAACGCCGCCAGGGTGACCCGGGATGGTACTTCGTCGACCTGCAAGAATCCCGGAGGTTGCCGGGTCCCCCCCGACTGTTCGTCTGCCCCGACGACTACCTGGAATTTGCCACTTTCGAACGCGTTCGGTGGACTTTGCTGCTCGAACCCTCGAACGGCAGTGCCAGTCCGGACGACGCCGGGGGCGTTCCTGCCGTGGACGCGACGGCGCCGGCCTGTACCGCCGAAGATCTGATCGCCGCGCTGGCCGGCCGCGGCCTGGCCGGGTGGGCGTTCCTGGTCCGCGACGTTGCCGCCGGGCGCGTGCGTCGGGTCCATCTCCGCCAGCTGCCCGCGGATCCTGAGATCCGGCGATCGCTTGTCGCCTACCTTCACAGCGCCGGGGCGATCGTGACCGTCAGCCGGATTTTCAAGAACCAAGAACGACGGCTCCGGCAGGACGCGTAGCGCGCGACCGCGAGTCCCCATCTAACCCCCAGCCATCTATCCGCCGAGTCACCTCCGCACCCTCGCCGGCCCCGCGCCGCGAGGGGCGGTCTGCTTCCGGGCGGCGTGCCCCCGTCGCGGCGGCCGCTTTGTGTGGGAAACGGCGGGCCTGTCTGGTATAGTAGGCACTGGCACCATTCGCCGGGCGGGAGTAGCTCAATGGTAGAGTGCCAGCCTTCCAAGCTGGCGATGCGGGTTCGATTCCCGTCTCCCGCTCCATGTGGATCATCGTGCGGACCGTTGACGTCGACGGCCCCTGCGGCGCGAGTAACGAGATCACCCATGCCGCCCCCCGGGCAGGCGCGATGACGGCAATCTCGAACGAAAGGTCTCCACGGCCAACGCCCGGGAAGGATGATGCGATCGTGGTAGGATAGCACGGGACGCCTGCGGCGGGCCAGCCCCAACGGCCCGCTCATTTATGAGTGGAGCGGTGATGGCGGCGACGATTCTCGACGGCAGGGCGCTGGCGGAGACGCGGCGGGCCGCGCTCGCCGAACGGGTCGCAGCGTTTACGGCACGCCACAGGGTCGCGCCGTGCCTGGCCGCGGTTCTGGTGGGGGCCGATCCCGCCTCCCGGATGTACGTGGAGAGCAAGGCCCGGGCCGCCGGGCGGGTTGGGATCCGCTCGGAGACGTTTCACCTCCCCGGCGCCGCGTCGCCCGAGGAGTACCTCTCGCTGATCGACGAGCTCAATCGGCGCGGGGATGTCCACGGCATCCTCCCGCAGCTGCCGCTCCCCCCGCAGATTGACCCCCACGCCGTCTTCGAGCGGATCCACCCGGACAAGGACGTCGACGGGCTGACCCCGGCCAACGCGGGGCGGCTGGTCCTGGGACACCCCCGGCTGGCACCCTGCACGCCGCTCGGGATCCTCGCGCTGATCGACCACGCGGGCGCCCGCCTCGCCGGAGCGGAGTGTGTGATCGTGGGCCGCAGCAACATCGTCGGCAAGCCGACGGCGCTGTTGATCCTGGCCAGGCACGCGACGGTGACCATCTGCCATTCCAAGACCCCCGACCTGGGAGCCCACACCCGGCGGGCGGAGGTGTTGGTCAGCGCGGTCGGGCATCCCCGGCTGATCGGGAAGGAGCTGGTCCGTCCCGGGGCGATCGTGATCGACGTCGGCAACGGGCACATCGACGGGAAGCTCGTCGGGGACGTCGATTTCGAATCCGTGCGGCTGGTGGCGGGCGCCATCACCCCCGTGCCGGGAGGCGTGGGGCCGATGACGATCGCCATGCTCCTGGAAAATACCTTGACCGCCGCCCGGATGCAGCTGGAGGGCCCCCCGTGACCTACGCCGCGGCGCTCGCCTTCCTCGACGGCCTCATCACCGCGGGCCGCCCCCGGCGCCCGTACCACGAGGTGAAACTCGCCCGGATGGGGCGCCTCCTCGAGCGCCTGGGCGATCCCCACCGCCGGCTCCGGAGCGTGCTGGTCGCCGGGACCAAGGGGAAGGGGTCGACCGCGGCGATGATCGCCGGCATGCTCCACGCCCAGGGCCTCCGGGTGGGCCTTACGGTGAAGCCGCACCTCATCGACTACCGGGAGCGCATCCAAATCGACGGCGCGATGATCACGCGGGCCGACGTCGCCGCGCTCGTGGAGACCGTCCGCCCCGCCGTGGAGGCCGCCGGGGACGACCCTTGGGGGGTCCCCACTTACGTGGAGGTCACGGTGGCGATGGCGCTGCTGCAGTTCACCCGCCGCCGGGTCGATCTCGCCGTCGTGGAGGTCGGGATTGGCGGCCGTCTCGACGCGACGAACGTGCTCGATCCCCTGGTCTCGGTCGTGACGCCGATCAGCTACGATCACACCGAGATCCTCGGCGAGACCCTTACCGAGATCGCCACGGAGAAGGCCGGGATCATCCGCCCGCACGGGAGAGTGGTGTCGGCCCCCCAGCCCGCGGAGGCGGCGGTCGTCATCCACGACGTCTGCCGCGCGCGGCGGGCCCGGCTCATCCTTGTGGGCCGCGACGTCACGGTGCGGCTCGACAGTTTGTCCCTCGGCGGGATCCGGGCGACGGTGCGGGGGCAGCGCGCCACCTATCCGATCCAGGTCCCGCTTGTGGGTCGGCACCAGGCGACGAACGCGGCGACCGCGATCGCGGTCGCGGAGGTTCTGGCCGACCACGGCATCTTCGTCGGGCCGCGCGCCGTGCGCGAGGGGTTGGCGGCGGTGCGGTGGCCCGCCCGCATTGAGGTGATCGGGTCGCGACCCACGACGATCATCGATGTCGGCCACAACCCCGCCTCGATGGCGGCGCTGTGCGACACCCTGCGGGAGCTGTTGGCCGGCCGGCGCCTCGTCGTGGTCTTCGGCATGCTCGCGACGAAGGACTACCGATCGGTGACCGCGTTGATCGCTCCGCTGGCGGATGTCGTGGTCACGACCACCCCGGACAACCCCCACGCGCTGCCGGCGGCGGCCCTCGCCCGCGAGGTCAGGCGCCACACCTCCGCCGTCGTCGCCGTGCCTGACCGGCGCGAGGCCATCGCGCGCGCGCGTGCGCGTGCCGGGCCGGACGACGTCTTGGTGATCACCGGATCGTTCTACCTCGTCGGCGAGGCCCGGGAATGGCTGTGCCGGAGGAAGGCCCCCGTGCCGGCGAGAAGGTAACCCGACCATGTGGACCGACCTCCTCGTTGAGGACCTGCTGGCGCAGCGCGCCGGCCCGCAGATCGTCAACGACGCGAAGACCCCCTCCGGGCACGTGCCGGTGGGCAGCCTCCGCGGCGTGATCATGCACGACTGCGTGGCGCGCGCGCTCCGCGATAGCGGGTCGTCGACCGACTACCTCTACGGCTTCGACGACTACGACCCCATGGACGGCCTGCCCCCCGACCTGCCCGAGTACGCGCGCTACATGGGGATGCCGTTTTCGACCATCCCGTCGCCGGACGGCCGGGCGCCGAGCTACGGGCACTATTTCGCCGCGGAGTTTGCGGGGGTGTTCGAGCGGCTGGGTGCCCACCCCCACCTCTACCGCACCTCGGAGATGTACCGGGCGGGACAGTTCGATGAGGCGATCCGGCTCGCCCTCGACCAGGTCGAGGTGATCCGCGAGATCTACCGGGAGGTGACCCACAGCGCCAGGATCGACGAACGCTGGTGGCCGATCCAGGTCCTGTGCGAGCGGTGCGGGCGGATCGGGACCACCATCGTGCTGGCGTGGTCGGGCGGTGAGGTGGAGTACCACTGCGCTCCCGACAAGGTCGCCTGGGCGCAGGGATGCGGGCACCGCGGCCGGCGGTCGCCGTTCGGGGGCGGGGCCAAGCTGCTCTACCGGGTGGAGTGGCCGGCGAAGTGGTCGATCCTGGGCGTGACCGTCGAGGGGGCGGGGAAGGATCACATGACCCGCGGGGGGACCCACGATGTCGCCCGGGCGATCAGCACCAGGATCTTCAATCGGCCGGCCCCGTACGCGTTCCCCTACGAGTTCCTGCTCTTCGGCGGGAAGAAGATGAGCACGTCCGGCGCGGTGGGCGTGACCGCGGTGGAGATCCTCGAGGTGCTCCGGCCGGAGCTGGCGCGGTTTCTGATCGTCCGCCCGCTGCCGCGCCGGCAGCTGGATTTCGATCCGCGGGGGGAAACGATCCCCACGCTGTACGACGAGTACGACCGCGCCGCGGCGGCGTACTTTCAGGGGGCGGAGAGTCCCGACCTGGCCCGCACCTTCTACTTCGCCCGGATCGGCGGCGAGCCGCCCCGGTGCTACCGGCCGCGGTTCGCGAAAATCGCCTATCTCCTGCAGATGCCGACGATCGACCTGCCGCGCGCGGTGGCGCGCGAGAAGGGGGCGCCCCTCACGGAGGCGGATCGGGCGGAGCTCGATGCCCGCACCGCCGACGCGCGCCGATGGCTCGCCGCGTACGCCCCCGAGCACTACAAGTTTGAGATCCGTCCGTCGCTGCCGACGAGCGTGGCCGCGCTGACCCGGGCGCAGCGCCAGTACCTGGCGCGCGTGGCCGAGGCCCTCGCCTCGCGCAGCTGGACCGGGGAGGAGCTGCACGCTCACCTGCACGCGCTCAAGGCGGAGATGGCCCTGGGCCCCCGGGAGGCGTTTGGGGCGATCTACCAGGCGTTTTTGGGGAAGGACTCCGGCCCCCAGGCGGGATGGTTTCTGTCGTCGCTTGACCAGCAGTTCGTGCTGACCCGGCTTCGGGAGGCGGCGCAGGATGCGGCGTGAGGGGGGGGCGGGCCGCCGGCCGTGCGTCGTGGCGGTGCCCAAGAACACGGCGGACCGCCACGTGGCCCAGATCGAGGCGGTGGATCCCCGGGTGCGGGTCGTCCGCGTCGCCGACCGGAAGACGTGGCTTCGGGAGGCGCCGGAGGCGGAGGTGATCCTGGGGTTCCGGCCGCTCCGGGACGCCGCCCGCGAATCCCAACACCTGCGGTGGGTCCACGCCCTCGGGGCCGGCGTGGAGAATCTGTGTCAGGACGTCGCCGGCACGGAGATCCTCGTCACCAATAACCACATCCACGCGGACGCGATCGCCGATCACGTCTTTGCCTTCCTCCTCACCCACACGCGGCGGATGCGGGACGCGCACGAGTCCCAGACTGCCCGGCACTGGGTGCACACCGAGCTGGTGGGGACGATCCTGGCCGGGCAGACGATGGGCGTCCTCGGCCTTGGGACGATCGGCCGGGGGGTGGCCCGGCGGGCAGCGGCGTTCGGGATGCGGGTCGTGGGCACCAAGCGGCGGCCGGAGCCGATCCCGGGGGTGGCCGAGGTGCGTCCGCCCGAGGACACCGATGGCGTGCTCCGCCAGTCGGCCGTACTGGTGATCTCCCTCCCGCTGACGCCGGCCACACGCCGGATCGTGGGGGCGCGCGAGCTGGCGCTGCTGCCCGAGGGGGCCTTCGTCGTCAACATCGGCCGGGGCGGGCTGGTGGATGAGGACGCGCTGCTCGCCGCGCTTCGGAGCGGCCGGCTGGGCGGGGCCGGGTTCGACGTTTTCGAGCAGGAGCCGCTGCCCACGGACAGCCCCCTATGGGACGCCCCGAGGCTGATCATCACCCCACACGTCTCGGGCGACTTCCCCGGGTACCTGGACCGGATGGTGCCGATCTTCTGCGAGAACCTAGAACGATACCTTGCGGGGCAGCCGCTCCTAAACGTGGTCGATCAGGCCCTGGGCTACTAGGGTCTGCCGGGGGAGGAACGACGGTGAAACGATACCCAGCGGACAGGATTCGGAATATCGCGGTGGCGGGGCACGGCGGGACCGGAAAGACGTCGCTGGTCGAGGCGCTGCTCTTTGCGGCGAAGGCATTGGAGCGGCTGGGGCGGGTGGAGGACGGGACCACCACCACCGACTTCGATCCCGAGGAGGTCCGCCGCAAGATCACGGTGAACGCGGCGACCGCCCCGCTGGAGTGGAAGGACACCAAGCTGAACCTGATCGACACGCCCGGCTACCCGGATTTCATCGGCGAGGTGGTCGGGGCGCTGCGGGCGGTGGAGAGCGTACTCGTCGCCGTCGACGCCACCTCGGGCGCGGAGGTGCAGACGGAAAAGGTCTGGAAGCTCGCCGTCGAAGCCGGGCTGAGCCGGATCGTGGTGGTCACCCGGATGGACCGGGAGAACGCGGCGTTCTCCCGCACGGTTGACGATCTGGCCGAGCGGTTCGGCCGGCAGGTGGTCGCGCTGCAGTGGCCGATCGGGGCGGCGGGGTCGTTTGACGGCGTCGTCGACCTCATGACGATGACGGCCCACGGGACCTCGGGCGCCATCCAGGTCGAGAGCCTGCCGCCGGACGTCCAGGCCGCGGCGCGGGCGGCCCGGGATCGCCTGGTGGAGGCGATCGCCGAGACCGACGATAAGCTGACCGAGACGTACCTGGAACAGGGCGAGCTGGAACCGGCGGCCATCATCGCCGGCCTGCATGCGGGGGTGAGGGTCGGCGCGCTGGTGCCGGTGCTCTGTACGGCGGCCACGCACGGGGTCGGCCTCGGGCCGCTGCTCGACGCGCTCAGCACCCTTCTGCCGTCGCCCGTCGAGCGGGGAGGGATCGCGGCGCGAAGTGCCAAGGGGGGCGAGACGACGCTTGAGGCCGCCGCCGACGGGGTGCTGGCCGCGCAGGTGTTCAAGACGATGGCCGATCCGTACGTCGGTAAGCTGTCCTATCTTCGGGTGTTCAGCGGGGCCCTCAAATCCGATTCCCAGGTGTGGGACGCCAACAAGGGGAAGCTCGAGCGCATCGGCCAGCTCTTCCTCCTCCGGGGGAAGCACCAGGAGCCGGTCCCCGAGATCGGCGTCGGGGACATCGGCGCGGTGGCCAAGCTCAGCGAGACGGGCACCGGCGACACGCTGACGGACAAGGATCGGGCGGTCACCCTCGCCGCGATCGAGTTCCCCAAACCGGCGATCTCGATGGCGATCGAGCCCAAGAGCAAGGCGGACGAGGACAAGATGGGGGCGGCGCTGGCCCGGTTGGTGGAGGAGGACCACACCCTCCGAGTCCAGCGCGGTTCCGAGATGAAGCAGACCATCCTGTCGGGGATGGGCGAGTCCCACCTGGAGATCGTCACCGACCGGCTGAAGCGGAAGTTCGGCGTGGAGGTGGTGCTCTCGATCCCCCGTGTGCCGTATCGGGAGACCGTGCGCGGCCACGCCCGCGTGCAGGGCAAGTACAAGCGGCAGACGGGCGGGCGCGGTCAGTACGGCGACTGCTGGATCGAACTGGATCCGAAGCCCCACGGCGAGGGGTACGAGTTTGTGGACAAGATCTTCGGCGGGGCCATCCCCCGAAACTTCATCCCCTCGGTTGAAAAGGGGATCAAGGAGACGATGGAAGAGGGGATCATCGCCGGCTACCAGGTGGTTGACGTCAAGGTGACCCTCGTCGACGGCTCCTACCACGACGTCGATTCCTCCGACATGGCATTCAAGATCGCGGGGTCGATGGCGTTCAAGAAAGCGATGCAGGAGGCGAAGCCGGCGCTGCTCGAGCCGATCGTGCATGCCGCCGTCCAGGTCCCCGAAGACCAGATGGGCGACATCATCGGCGACCTGAACAGCAAGCGCGCCCGGATCCAGGGGATGGAGCCGGGGCCGGATGGTACCTCGATCGTTCGCGCGCAGGTGCCGATGGCCGAGATGCTCCGGTACGCTTCGGACCTCCGGTCGATCACCGGGGGCCGGGGGACGTTTGAGATCGAATTTTCCCACTACGACGAGGTTCCCGCCCACATCGCCGAGCGTGTGATCGCGGAGGCCAAGAAGCAGAAGGAAGCCGTCGAGGCCCACTGACCGGAGATCGCACGCAGATAAGGGGAACTGGATGAAGAACCTTTGGAGATCGTGGACGCTCATCTGGGCGGTGTGCGCCACGGCCGCCCTCGGGCTCTCGGTGGGATGGCCGGAGACCGCCCAGGTCGCCCTGCGCTCCGCGTCCCGCGCGTTCAGCGCAGTTCCCGCCCAGGCCCAGACGCCCGAGACGCCGGCGCAGCTGGAGTGGCTGGGGTGGCAGTTTTTCCGGGTGACCTCGCCCCGGGGGAAGATCCTGCTGTTCAACCCAGCGCTGAACGACCCGCGGGGGGTGTTTCTGAACCGGGAATCTCCTATGACCCTCGACGACATCACCGCCGCGGATCTGATCCTGACCGCCGACGGGCATGCGGACGATCAGGGCATGACGGTCGAGATCGCCAAGAAGACCGGCGCGAAGGTCATCACGACCTTTGAGCTCGCCGAATGGATGGTGGCGCGGGGGGTCAAATCGGACCAGATCCTCCGGGGCGAGCCCGGTACCCGGTTCGAGGTGGATGGGATCCGCATCCAGCTGGTCAACTCCGTGCACGGGTCGGGCGCGCCCCCCCTGCCGGGTCAGGCGGTGGCGGTGTACGGCGGTCCCGCCATGGGGTTCGTCGTGACGCTGGAGAACGGGGTCCGGATCTACCACGCCGGGAGCACCGCGCTGACCCAGGACCTGCAGTTGTACGGACGGCTCTACAAGCCGCACGTGGCCCTGCTGCCGATCGCTTCCGGGATGTTTCCAGACGAAACGGCGATCGCCGCCGAGTTCCTGCGGACGGACAACCCCAATCTGCACTCGGTGTTCCCGCAGCACTACGCCTCGTCCTCGCCGCCGACCAACCAGGCCAGCCTGTTCGTGAAAGAGGTGGCGGCGCGCCCGGCGTTGCGGGGAAAAGTCAGGGCTTTCAATCCGAGGCCGGGGCAGGTCTTTTTGGTGACCACGACCGGAACCAGGGCGAAGTAGGTCCCCCGGGCCTCTGGAAACGATCGACTTACTGGTAGAGGAGATACTTCGCCCGGATCTGGCGAAACCGCTCCAGGGCGGGTTCCCAGGCCTTCTCGATCTCTTCGGGCGATTTGCCAGCGGTGAGCATCCGGCGCACCTGGTCGGTGCCCATGTCCCAGTCGAAGACGTAGCTGCTCCCGTACGACCGTCCCCACCGGAACCCCGAGTAGTTTCGCCGCACGACGTCGAGGATCTGCAGCATGAGATCGAGAGGTCGGTAAGCTGAGCGGTCGGTGACCCGGATCTCGACCCCGGCGTACTGGGGGCCCCCCGATGCCGTCCAGGGCTCCCCGCGCCAGTAGGCTTCCCGGAACGCCACCCCTCCCACATGGCGGGCCTCGAGGGCGGCCCGCAGCTGCCAGGGCCGGATGAACGTCTGGCCGACGAACTCGAACGGCTTGGTCGTCAGGACGCCGACGGAGAGGTTGGTATCCCCGATCGCGCCCATCGCCGGGTACAGCACGGCCGTCCCGACGTGGGGGATCCCCGGTGAGGTCATAACCCAGGGGAGCCCGGTTTCGTCGAACCACATCGACCGCCGCCAACCCTCCATCGGGATCACCGTCAGGTTCGCGCCGATGCCGTACTCCCGGTTGAACAGACGGGCGAGCTCTCCGATCGTCATGCCGGGGACGATCGGGAGCGGGTACATTCCCATGAACGACGCCCACCGGGGGTCGAGGACCGGCCCGGCCACCATCTCTCCGCCGACCGGGTCCGGGCGGTCCAGCAGGACGAAGGGGATCCCCTTCGCCGCGGCCGCTTTCATCGCGAGCGCCATCGTCGAGATGTACGTGTAGAAGCGGGCCCCCACGTCCTGGATATCGAAGACCAGCACATCAACCCCTTTAAGCATTTGGGGGGTCGGGCTCATGGTCTTCCCGAACAGGCTGTAGACCGGGAGATGGGTCTTGGGGTCGACGGCATCTCGGAGGGGGGTGTCCGCATCCCCGCGGACCCCGTGCTCGGGTCCGAAGAGGGCGACCAGATGCATATCGGTGCGGGCGGCGAGGAGGTCTACCGTGCTGTGGAGGGCGGGGTCGACTCCGGTAGGATTGGTGATCAGGCCGATGCGCTTCCCGAGCAACATGGACGGGGGATTGTGGAGGAGGACCTCAAGCCCGCTTTTGACGACCTCCGGGGGGGAAGGCTCGATCTGTCGAGGGGCCGTGTTTTGGGAAAAGGCTGACGCGGCCGCGAGAAGCACAATAGCGAGCGATGCCGCGAACGCGCGAACTGGTCTCCTCATCCCCCCAACCCGTTCATCCGGTTTTGCCCAATTACATACCCACTTCGACGAAAGCCGGGACATATCTTGCTGCGCGTGTCCCTTGCATTTCATTACCGCGGCGGTCGGGCGCACAACAGGAACCGTTTCCTTACTGCGCACGGCAGGCAAAGGCCGAAGCGATTTGCTATAATTTCGCAGGCATCGTTCGGGCGCGTAGCTCAGGGGTCAGAGCGCTTCCTTGACACGGAAGAGGTCCGAGGTTCAAGTCCTCGCGCGCCCACCATGACACCCGGTGCACTGGACTGCACTCGGATACCTCCTCCGGAGCGCCGACCGCCAGTTATTTCCTACGCAGGTACAGTGATTGTTGCGACCTAATCTCAAGTTGGGAGCCTCATTCACCCGTCGATCGAGATTGCGAAGCAAGTGGGTACGCACCCGAATTATTGTGGCCCGCCTGTTCAGGCGTCAGCCGAAGTCAAACAGTGCTGGTTTAGGAGACGATGTCGACACGACAACCGGCCGACGACGCGCGGGTCGAATCCGTCAGAATCAGCCCCGAGGACCCGCAGTACCTCGCAGTTGTCGAGAAGCGTTTCAATAAGCGGTTCAGCGCGCGCCCGGACTACGTCCGGCTGGCCAGCTCGACCGAGCAGGTGGTATCGGCGGTAGAGGAGGCGGGAGAGAAGGACGGCGTCTCATCGCGACCAGTGGCGGGCACCGCCTCGAGGGATTCGTGTCGGATCCCGAGGTGCGGGTGATCATCGATGTCTCGCCCATGAAGCGCGTGTACTACGACGCCGAGAGGGGCGCCGTGGCCGTCGCGGCCGGCGCTACAGTGGGCGAGACATTCCGGGCACTGTTCGACACATGGGGAGTAGTGCTACCGCTCGGCGAATATCCGGAGATCGGTATGGGCGGGCATGTGGTCGGTGGCGCCTTTGGCTTCCTCTGCCGCCAGCTCGGCCTGCGATGTCAATTCGGGTGGGATGATTTTCGCAGAAATGCGATCATGTGCTTTGACTTATACGGTCCTCAGTTTCCCTCGGAGGTGTCATGTTGGCCGTCGGGCGATCGGGGCAGGAGCGGAATGGAAATTCCTTAATAATCAGGCACGAGGGCTGATATACTTGTGTGCGTGGACGCGGACGCCATCGTGATCGGCGCCGGCGCAGCGGGCCTGGCGGCGGCGCGAAGCCTCGCCGGCCGTTCGGTGCGGGTCGTTTTGCTTGACGCGCGGGACCGCATCGGCGGTCGCGTGTGGTCGCGTCCCGTAGCGCGGACTGCCGCGCCGGCGGAACTCGGCGCAGAGTTCATCCACGGCCGGGGCGAGCTGACGATGTTATTGTTTCGCGAAGCGGGGATAAGGGCCATCGACGCGGCCGGCGAGCTGTGGACGTGCTCCGAGGACGGCGAACTGCGACGCGAGACCAGTGGCTCATCGTCGGCTGCCGGCATCTTTGAGGCGGCCCGCACGCTCGCCAACGATGAGAGCGTCGACCGCTTCCTACGGCGTTTCGAGGCGGACGAGGCGACGCGCGAAACGGCGAGGGCAGCGCGTGCATTCGTCGAGGGATTCGATGCCGCCGATCCAGCGATCGCGAGTGCAGGTGCGATGGCAGACGAGTGGCGATCGGGAGTCGATTCTGCGATCGCGCGACCGCTCGGTGGTTACCGGCGGATGTTCGACCAGCTCCGCGATGCCTGTCTCGCCGCGGGCGTTCAGGTCTGCCTGTCGACAATCGTGTGTCGAATTTCGTGGCGCCATGGGTTCGTCGCCATCGATGCGAACCGTTGCGGGAGGTCGCAGACGATTCGTGCGAGAGCCGTGATCCTGACGCTTCCGGTAGGCGTCTTACGGCATAACGGTGACGAAACCGCGGTTGCGTTCGACCCTGACTTGCCGCGCGCGAAGCGCGAGGCGCTTCGAAGCATCGAAATGGGTCACGCGGTCAAGGTTGCGTTGTGGTTCCGGACGGCGTTCTGGGAGCGGGTTCAAAACGGGCGCTACCGTGACGCCGCGTTCTTTCGCTGCGAAGGGCAGCCGTTCCCGACGTATTGGACCCAGTTGCCGGTACGCAGCCGGGTCGTCATCGCATGGGTTGGCGGCCCGAAAGCGGTCGCGATGAGCGGCGTTGCGGAGGCTGACCTCATCGGGCGCGCGCTGAACGGTTTAGGGTCATTGTTCAACGCGCACGAGCTCGTGCGTGAGGAGTTCGAGGGCGGCCTCATGCACAATTGGAGCCGCGACCCGTTCGCACGCGGTGCGTACAGTTATGTCGCTGTTGGGGGCGGGGATGCGCGTGCGGCGCTTGCGGCGCCGGTCGATGACACGCTCTTCTTCGCAGGCGAAGCAACGTCGATTGACGGCCAAGGCGGCACGGTGAATGGGGCGCTCGAAACCGGCGAGCGCGCTGCTGCCGAGGCTGCGACATCGCTCCGCGCCAAGGCTCGGGAAGCGTGAGATGGGCGAAACCGCATCGTCGTTCCTCACCGCGTGGTCGAGCTTCTACGTCATGACCGGCTCGTCGGCTGCGGCGTTGACCGGATTGATGTTCGTCGTGATCACCTTGGTGACTGGGAAGGAACGTGCGGAAGGTACCCATGACGCGATCGCGGCGTTCACCACCCCGACGGTCATGTACTTCGCCGCGGCATTGCTCGTCTCGGCCGTTCTCCTCGCGCCGTGGCGCTCCCTGGTGCACGCCGCGGTGGCGGCCGCGCTCATCGGTCTTTGCGGCGTCGTGTCCGTTCTGCGCGTGATGTACCGAACCAGACGACTGACCGTGTACAAGGCGGATTTCGAGGACTGGACGTGGTACACGATCCTGCCCTTTGTAGGGTATGGGGCGATCTCGGTAGGCGCGATAGCCCTTGCTGCTGTCCCGGTGCAAGCGCTGTTCATCCTCGCGGGTGCGGTCGTGTTATTGATCTTTATTGGTATTCGCAACGCCTGGGACATCGTGACCTACGTCGTTATTGTACGTCCCTAAACTTACCTCTGCACGACAGACGATCGCGCCCCGATGTCATCCCAGTCCTCGGGCCCCACCACGGTTACGGAGAGTTTCGCCGCGACTCTTCCGCGCGATCCCCCAGTTCCTCCCGCGCTACCTCCACCATCGCGTCGAAGGCAGCTTGGCCTGCGGAGAAGTCAAAGGTGTCCACGGCTTCGTCGGGGATCGAGGGAGTCCCGGATGTGAGGCGGTTCAGCCCTGGCCAGCCGTCGCGCATCCACACAGTCCCGGGCGGGATCCTGACGGTGACACGCGCGCGCGCCCGGAACTCCCCCCGGTCGTTGAAGATGCGGATCGGTGCGCCTTCGTCCAGGCCCCGGGTCGCTGCATCCGCCGGCGAGACCCACAGCACCGGCTCCGGGTCGAGCCGCGCGAGTGTGGGGAGCGCCCGGCCGTGGTCGTAGAAGCCGTGAAACTGAGTCAGCGTCCGCCCCTGGCGGAAGCTCAACGGGTAGCGGTCGGACGCGGGCAGCGGCACGTAAACCGGCAGGGCTGGAAACCCAAGAGACTTCGCGCGCTCCGAATAGAACTCGACCTTACCCGAAGGGGTAGGGAAGGCGAGGTCGGGGTGGGCGACGTGGGAGATGCGGAGAGCCCGGATCCCGCCCTCGGCACGCAGCGCGGCCACGGTCGCGCGGCCTGTGGCTGGATGATCGAGGAGTGCGTCGATCGGTCCCTCGTCCGTTTCCCACGGGAAAAAGTCCGCAAGCTCCAAGCGACGTCCCAGTTCCCGGAGTATCCAGGTAATCGACCGCGTCTCGCCCGCCGGCTCAAGGATCTTCGGCATCAGGTAGAGGTGGGTGTTTGTGCTTTTGCAGCCCGTTTCCTCAAGCCACGCCGTCGCGGGGAGGACCACGTCGGCGAAGCGCCGGGCCGTTTCGTTCATGAAGAGGTCGTGCATGACGACCAGATCGGTCCGGGCCAGTCCCGCGGCGACGCGCTCGGCGTCGGCAAACGAGGAAAGCATGTCGGTCCCGAGGAGGAAAAGGGCGCGGATGCTGCCATCGAGCAGCGCCTCGGTGATCCGGGGCATCTGGTTGGGAATGTAGCGCCCCGGTGGCCGGCGCCCCACCGCCGTGATGTTCCCGAGGGCCTGTCCGTGGCTCGCGCCTCCGTGGCGCGGGCCGAGGCCCCCGCCAGGGACGCCGAGGTTCCCCGTGAGCGCGGGGAGACACGCCACGGCCCGGGCCCCCTGCCAGCCGTTCGCGCCCTTGTGCATCGAGCTTCCCCCGAGGAGGATCATCGCCGGCCGTACCGAGGCGTACCGGCGAGCGAGCGCCACGATCCGATCGGCCGCGAGCCCCGTTTCGCGCGACGCCCACTCGGGAGAATAGTTCTTGACGTGCTCGGTCAGCTGGCGGAATCCGACCGTGTGCGTTTCCACGAACTCGCGGTCGTAGAGCCCCTCGCCGACGATCACGTGCATCAGCGCGAGAGCGAGCGCGGCGTCGGTTCCGGGCCGGATCACGAAGACCTCGTCCGACTGCGCCGCCGCCTCGGTGTGACGCACGTCGATGGTGACGACCCCGGCTCCGCGCCGTTTCGCCGTAGCGAGCAAACGGGCGGTGTTCGGCTGACTTGCCAGGTTCGCCCCCCAGAGGAGGATGAGGTTGGCGTGCGCACCCATGTCCTCTTTTGTGTTCGTCTCCAGGGGGCCAGTAAGCCCGATGCCGAAGCCCCCCAGGCCCCAGCAGATCATCGTCGGACTCCACCACTGGCAGCCGTAGAAGTTGGCAAATCGTCGCAGGAGCTGAGAGGCCACGCGCACCCCGTAGTTGTTGGCGAAATGACCATGGCCCTGCCAGAACCCCACCGCCTCGCGCCCCGCCGACTGTATCCGCGCCATAATCAGCTCAAGCGCCTCGTCCCAGCTTGCCCGCCGCCAGGCGTCCTCCGTTCTCCGGTCGCGGATCAGGGGGAAAAGTAACCGCTTCGGATTCCCGATGATCTCGCGAGAGGCCTGCCCTCGGATGCAGAGGAAGCCGTGGCTGTCCGGGTTCTCGGGATCGCCCTTCACGCCGACGAGTCGCCCGTCGTCCACCTCAACCAGCATCCCGCAAAGCGTGGGGTGACAGTTCATGGGGCACATCGTCCGGATCGTGCGGTGCGTAGAGCCCATGGAGCGCCCCTCCCTTGGAGCGTTCTGACCGACCGTGACATCTGCGGCGCGACAAGCCGCGAGTTTGCGGCCAATGTTCGTCGGGCGCCGCATGCTTACCCGCTTTCTCTCGAATGTTAACGATCCAGCGGGGTTCGCGCAAGCGCAATGTGGGACGCGATGCCCCGTTACTCTACGGCGCGAGCGCTCGCCGAGAAATCGCTCGTGCGCCCGATACCAACCAAACCGTCCCGCATCAGGGGGTCGGCGGAGCGGGAAGAAGCCAGCCAAGCCTTGACCGCCTGATTTGCAGGAGTTCACTCCATCATTGACACTCACACCACCATTCCGCGGCCATAGGAAGGAAACGCTCGGGTCGCCCTCGCACCTAATGGCCACAGCTTGCGACTCAGACCGGGGAACCCTGCGACCTCAGGAGGCGCTGCGGCCGGATGTGGGGGCAGTTGTTGATGCCCTCGGCCTCGGGCGTTTCCCGTTCTGGCCGGGCGAAGTGCGGCGTGCGAGGGTGGCATGGCGCCTCAGCTCCCGACAATCTTCCGCGCACCACGCGAGGCGAGAGGAGCGCACCCTTTATGCGTGTTGGTCTGAACGTGGCCAACTTTGTCAACCCCGGCGGGCCGGCCAGCCTTGGCGCGGAACTGACTCAGGTGGCACGCCGTGCGGAAGCCATCGGGTTCGAGAGCTTCTGGGTTTGGGATCATTTCTTTTGGGACCAGTCGCCGGTGGGACCGGGGATCACCGACCGCGCGATGCTCGAAGCCTACACGACGCTGAGCTTCATTGCCGGCGTGACCAGTAAAATCAGACTCGGCACCATGGTCACCTCGGCCACGTATCGTCATCCCGGCGTGCTGGTGAAACAGGTCACCACCCTCGATCTGCTTTCGGGCGGCCGGGCCATCTTCGGAATTGGGGCCGGTTGGTTTGAGGAGGAGCACCGCGCGCTCGGCATTCACTTTCCGAACACGAAGGAGCGCTTCGAGCGCCTTGAAGAAACCGTTCAGATCGCGCGGCAAATGTGGGCCGACGCCGGGAAGTATGGGGAGGCCAAGCCATTTCTCGGCAGGTACTATCAGCTGGAGCGCACACTGAATGTCCCCCAGACCCTCCAGCGCCCACACCCACCGATTCTGATCGGTGGAGGCGGAGAACGAAAGACGCTGCGTCTGGTCGCCCAGTATGCCGATGCGTGCAACCTCGACGGCCGCCTATCCCCCGACCAACTCGCCCATAAGCTGGCGATCCTGCGCGGTCACTGCGAACGGTCGGGCCGCCCCTATGAGGCCATCGAGAAGACCTTGTACGGCAAGCTGCACGTGACCCGCGACGGGCGGCGCGGCTCGATGTCGATCCCGCAGGCCATCGCCTACTGTCGGACCCTGGCCGACCTGGGCTTCGATACCCTGGTGCTCGTCGATGATACCTTCAACATCTACGATCCCGCGGTGCTCGATCTTTGGGCCGCCGAACTGCTCCCGGCCATTCGCCGGATCTCCGTCGCCGGGCGTCCCGGCTCCATTTGACGGACTTGGTGTGACCGCAGATCCCCGGGTCATCCTCTCTCTACGTCTTGCAGCACCGCCTCCCGCACCACCCGAGCGGACTCTGGAGGTCAAATCCTCAGCAGGCCGTGCGGCGATGCCGGCTGCGGGAGTGGTTCGGGTTTCCTGGGACGCGTATCGTGGGCCGTCGAGCGGGCCGCGATACGGCCCCTCATTGCGATCTTTAGTTGGGGTGGGTGTGCGATTCCAACACCTGAAAGAACGTCTCGATCACCCGGGGGTCAAACTGACTGCCGGCGCAGCGCCGGAGCTCCGCGATGACCTCCTGGTGAGGGCGTCCCCGTCGGTACGTCCGGTCGTCAACCATCGCGCCATACGTGTCGACCACGGCCAGGATGCGGGCTCCCAGGGGGATCTGCTCGCCTCTCAATCCGTCGGGATACCCCGTGCCGTCCCAATGCTCCTGGTGGTGGCGGACCAGTTTCGCCACCGCCTTCATTCGGTCCACCGGAAGGAGGATCTCCTCGCCGACAGTGGGATGCTCCCGCATGATGATCCACTCCTCGTCGGTGAGGGCTCCCGGCTTTTTGAGGATCTCGTCGGACACCCCGATCTTTCCGATGTCGTGGAGCAGGGCGGCCCAGCGAATGTTCTGAATCTCGCCCTCCCTGCAGCGCAACCGCCTGGCGACGGCCTCGGCCCAGATGGCCAACTGTTCGCTGTGCGACCCGGTGTACGAGTCGCGGGCGTCCACCGTCCGTGCCAGCGAGAGGACCATCTGGATGTACGCTTGCTCCAGGGTCTCGTGCAATCGGGCGCCGCGAATCGCGGTGCCGCCAATTTCGGCAATCCCCTCGAGCAGCCGCACTTCCGCGTCGGTGAATGGCACGCCGGTCGGCCCCTTCGCCCGAGAGATGCCGAGCGTGCCGACGATCTCTTGTTCGGATCGGACGGGCACGATCACCAGGGGTCCCAGCATCTGATAGCGGGGCACCTGCAACCACAGCGGACGCTGTTCCTTGCCGAGCTCGGCGACGACGTAGGGCGTTCCCGTCTCCACGACTTGGCCGGTCGGGCTCCCGGCCACCGGGAAGGTCGATCCCGGGCCTTCGTCGACCAGGCCCAGCGTGCAGAGGCGGGTAAACGTTTGGTGGTCGGCATCAAGCAGCGCCAACATGCCGTATTCTGCCCGGAGGATGCGCATCGAATGCTCGACCAGAATCGGGTACATGTCTTCGGCCTTCTGCGCTTCTCGTAGCTTCCGGCCCACCTCGTAGAAGACCTCGAGTTCGGCCGCCCGCTGGTGGAGCTCTTCTTCCCCCCGCTTGCGCTCCGTAATGTCCACAGTCGCCCCTTCGACGTACAGGGGCTGGCCGGTCGCATCGCGGACCAGTCGGGCGCTCGCCCGCACCCAGATCAGCGTTCCGTCATGGCGGCGGAGCCGGCTCTCAACTTCCGCGGCCGCGTCCGTGCGCTCGAGCTGCGCGACCCAGCGGCGCCGCGAGTCGGGATCCACGTAGAGTCCGACGGCGCCCTCCGACTTCAGCGTTTCGAGATCGGGGTAGCCCAGCATCCGCAGGAAGGCGGGATTGGCGTCCAGGAATTCGCCAGCCGCGGTGCTCCGGTAGAGGCCGACCGGGACCCCTTCGAACAGGCTGCGGTAGCGTTCTGCGCTGGTCCGGAGCTCATTTTCGGCGAGGTGCTTTTCCCTTCGAAGTTGTTGCTGTTCGAGCGCTCGGCCGACGGCATGGCCGAGCCGTGTCAACCGATCCTTCAGCAGATAGTCGGTGGCTCCGGATTTCATGAGCGCCACCGCGGTTTCTTCCCCAATCGTGGCCGAGACCACGATGAAGGGGATATCGAGCCCGCGATCCTTGAGCAATTCTAGCGCCCGCGCCGCCCCGAACTCCGGCAGGGCGCAGTCCGAGAGGATGAGATCGGGGACGGGCGTGAGGTGGGCGAGGTACTCTTCCTCGGTTTCCACGCGCTGCCACTGCGGGGCGAACCCCGCGTGGCGGAGGCCGAGTGCCATCAGCTCCGCGTGGTCGGGTTGATCCTCGACGATCAGCACGCGCAGGGGTGCGGAGGTGGGCCGAGGGGGTCCGCTGCCGCGCAGATCAGCCGTCCTCGCCAGAGCCGAGGTGCGCTCGGCGCTCATGGCGCTGGGGCCGGCCGGCGGTCGAGCGAGACACGGGAAGAGCCCAACGACCGCTCGCGCACGCGGCCTGGTCCGTTAGTCGTCGGCATGGCCTCCGATCACCGCTACGCTCGAGCGGTCCGTGCTTCGCTATCTTCAGGGCCTTGTACTCAAGATCTTATGCCCAACTCCTCTCATCCTCAGACCGACCCGCGGGTAATGTTGAGGGAAACTGGCGTCGGCCGGTGGATCGGGCGGGCGGTGCCTCGGCGGCCCCCTACGTCTCACGGACATCGCGGTGGGATCCGAGCGTGCGCGGCCGAAGCTCCGGGATCACCCGGCAGAAGGCGTGCACCACCTGCGGGTCGAACTGCTTCCCGGCGTGCCGCTGGATCTCGCGGATCGCGTCTTCGTGGAGACGCGCCCGTTTGAACGGCCGATCATCGGTCATCGCGCTGTACGCATCCACGACGGCGAGGATGCGGGCTCCCAGCGGGATCTCTTCGCCCTGCAGGCCGTCCGGGTAGCCTGTCCCATCCCACGATTCCTGGTGGTGGCGGATCAGCGCCGCCACCGGCTGCATGCGGACCAGCGGCTTCAGAATATCAGAGCCGATGGCCGGGTGCTGACGCATCACGGACCATTCGTCGGTCGACAGCGACTCCGCCTTGTGCAGGATGCTGTCCGGGATGCCGATCTTGCCGATATCGTGCAGCTGCCCCGCCCTGCGGATATCCTGGATCTCACGCTCCGGACAGCCCATCGCCCGCGCGACCGCCTCGGCCAATCGGGAGAGCCGTTCGCCGTGGTCCGCGGCGTACGTGTCCCTGGCGTCGACCGCGGCGGCGAGCGACAGCACCATCTGGATGTAGGCCTCTTCGAGATCCTGGTGCAGGCGGGCGCGCTGGATGGAACTTGCGGCAATCTCCGCGATCCCCCCCAGCAGGCGGACCTCCTCATCGCCGAACGGGCGCCCCCCGGGGCTGCGCCTGCGGGCGGTGACCAGCACGCCGACCTGGCCCTCGGCCGTGCCCACGGGGGCGTAGACGGTGGGGCCGAGGACGCGTTCCGGGTCGCGGCGATCGCCGCCCTCGGACGGGGCGGCCTCGGTGGTTCCCTCCTCGGCGCGGATCGGGGTTTGCGAATCCATGACCCGGGCGGCGATCGAGTTGGGATAGGGGAGCGTCCCCCCCTCCAGGTCGGGGAGCAGTCCCGAGACGCTGACGCGGGTGAAGATCCTGCGGTCGGGGTCGGGGAGGAGGAGGGCCGCGTGGTCCGAGCCCGTCACCCGCATCGCTTCCGCGGTGACGACCGAGAACATGTCGTCGGTGCTCCTGGCGGCCCGCAGGTGCTCGCCCAGGCGATGCAGGGTTTCGAGTTCCGCGGTGCGCCGCGCTTGGGTCTGGTAGAGGACGGCGATCCACCGCTTCTCCTGGGTGAGCACCCCAAGGATCAGCGCCAAGAGGAAGCCGCCCGAGATGAACGTCCCGACCTCGAACCCCGGGGTGATCAGGGTGACTCGTCCCGTCGTCCGGATCCAGAGAAGCACGATGATCCCCGCCGTGGCAAACGACGCGGCAACGGCCTGGCGGATATTCAAGCGGGACGCCGCGGACAGGATCACTAGATAGTTCGCCATGAAAAATGCAGCTCGAACAACGGATCTGGTACAGATCCGGTAGCGGGCTGAAGGGATGAGCGGGTCCTTTCGCCCGAAACTACCGCGTCGCACCGATCGTCACCATTCG
>Ga0070732_10000131_pt1 | contig 68321 bp, 72 predicted proteins | sample Coa_R1_5_FD_66449 | JGI IMG/M metagenome (GOLD analysis project Ga0070732, IMG submission 66449) | Surface soil microbial communities from Centralia Pennsylvania, which are recovering from an underground coalmine fire - Coalmine... | ecosystem: Environmental > Terrestrial > Soil > Unclassified ... | reverse complement strand
CGGTTTGAGGATGGCCATGGTGGTGCCAGTATAGCCACCCCCCAACGGCCGAAAGTACCCGCGGTGCCGCCGTGGCACCGAGTCTCAGGCGTAGTCGGATCTATCTGAACCTAGACACCGAGCGGCGAGGCGACGAGAGCCGCGGCTGGATTAATGAATGACGCTTGGGATCGGTCCGGTGTTCGGCGCCTGCGGCACGCCGGGGAGCGGCAGGATGACGGTCGCGTTGCCTGACGGATCGAGCGATCGAACGACGTAATATCCCGGCGCGATTTGGTAAACCTGAAGCGACGGATTGGCGGGTATGGTCAGCATGTAGGGCCCGGCCTGCACCATGTGCACGGTCGCCGGAACAGCAGCCCCACCCGGCGAGAGAGGATACGGGGCCACGCCGGGGCCGTTCACCACAAACGACGCCCCGGTGGAGCGCAACGGTGCGGCGCAGCCGGCGTTGCCGCCCGCGGTGGGAGCGGAGGCCACATACGTCGAGACAAACGGTTTGCCGGTCGCCGACACGCTGACAGTGTAGACGAGTTGCCCGGGAGCGGCGCCCGACGCGCAGCCTTGCAGACTGCCGGCAGACGCGGCGCCGGCCCCGCACGCGATCGCGAGCGGAACGATGAGGACCACGGCGGTACGGATGAATCGCGACATCATGAATATGTCTCCAGACCTAGTATAGCACCGCGCGGGGTCACGGCGCCCGCAGTCTCGGCGACGGCGTGCGCCCCGGCGTGCGTCCCCGTTTGGCAATCGGTTTGCCGTTGATCTCCCGGAGATCCATCGTCATATCAATCGGCGGCGCCGAACTGACGTAGCTCCCGACGCCAAACGCGTCCGCCCCCGCGGCAGCCAAGTCGGCGATGCGTTCGGGCGTGAGTCCACCTGACACGAAGATGCGCACGCGCCGGTGACCCGCGAGGTCGAGGCGCGCCCGGACTTCGCGCACGAGGTCCGGGGTGACACTGCCGCGCTCTTTCGGCGTGTCGAGCCGCACCGCGGAGAGATTGTCCCCCATTGCCTGCGCGACGCGCAACGCTTCGGCCGCCTCGTCGGCAAATGTGTCCACGAGGACCAGTCGCGGCGCGCCGGCCGGGGTGTGTTCGTGATACGCCGCGGCCGCGCGCACCGTATCGCCGACGATCAGGATGAAGGCGTGCGGCATCGTCCCGACGGGCTCTTGGCCGGCCAGTTTCGCACCGAGAATGCACGCGGCGCCGCGCATCCCTCCGAGGATCGCGGCGTGCTCGAGAACCGGGGCGACCGCGGGGTGCACGTGACGCGCGCCAAACGAATAGACGGCCTTTTCTCCGGCGCTGTCGACGACCCGGCGCGCGGCGGAGGCCCACCCGGACGGCTGCGCCAGCATGCCGAGGATCGCCGTCTCGAACAGCCCGAACCGGCTGTAGGGCCCCTCGATCCGCATGACAATCTCGCGGGGCGCAAACGCGTCGCCGTCCCGAAGGGATTCGATCGTGACGCCGGCATCGCGCAGGGCGTACCGCACGTCGTCCACTCCGGCGAGCAGACCGTCCCGCGCCGCGAAGATCTCGGCGACCACAGGCGTGTCGGCGAGCCCGAGCGAACGCAAAATTTCGAGCGTGTGGACGAAATAGACGTCGGTCGTGGCGCCCGACAGGATCTCCGCGTGGGTCGCGCTGTGAAGACGGTTCTTGGCGTCAGCGGTGAGCCGCTGGACGTCTTCGATCGAGGAAATCGGCCGCGGAGTGTCCGCCACGTCGCGGCCTACGGCCTACTACCGGCCGAAGTGCACCAGCACCAGGTAGAACGACGTCGCCCCGAAGACGATCGCGAGCACGGACGTGACCCGCAGAAACATCGTTTCGCGCGGCCTGGGCCCGTGGAACAGCCGGGCGCCGCCGCCGCCGATCGCGCCGAGGCCTTCGCCCTTCGGCCCCTGCAGAACGATCACCCCGACGACCGCGGCCGCGGCGATCAAATGAATGATCAGCACCACTGTGTTCACCCTGCCACCTCCACTAGTGCCGCCGGGAATGCCCCAGGGCCGCGTCGGTGCCCCCCCAAAGCCGCCCAGCGCTCCCAAGGGTAACACAGACTGCGGCGCGTGTCCAAGCGAGGCGCCCGCGCTACGTCAGGCGCTGCGCGGCCGTCCGGACGATCGCGGCGAAAGCCTGCGCGTCGAGGCTGGCTCCGCCCACCAGCGCCCCATCGACGTCCGGCTGCTCCAGGAATTCCCGAATGTTGTCGGGTTTGACACTGCCGCCGTAGAGCACGCGCACCGCGTTGCCGGCCGCGTCGCCGCAGCGCGAGGCGACGAGCGAACGAATCAACGCCGCGACGCGATTTGCCTCGTCGCCCGTCGCGGTCCGCCCGGTCCCGATCGCCCACACCGGCTCGTAGGCGACGACCAGCGGCACATCCGTTTGCTCGCCCGCGCCCTCGAGCGCCGCCGCCACCTGCTGCGTCACCAGTTCGTCGGTCCGGCCGGCTTCGCGTTCCGCCAGGCGCTCGCCCACGCAGATAATCGGAATGAGGCGGTACGAGATCGCGGCGCGCACTTTCCGGGCAAGGGCCTCGTCGGTCTCCCCAAAGTACTGCCGCCGTTCGGAATGGCCCAGAATGACACACCGGCACCCGACGTCGAGGAGCATCGGCGCGCTGATCTCTCCGGTAAAGGCCCCCTTTGGCTCGTCGTGCATGGTTTGGGCGCCCAGCATCAGCGGCGTGCCCTTGAGCACGCGTCCGACCACATCGAGCGCGGTCGCCGGCGGACAGATGGCCACGTCCACGCCGCGGACCTCCGCGAGGGCCTGGACCATCTCGCGGGCCAGGCGTTCCGCCGGCTCGCGCGTCATGTGCATCTTCCAGTTCGCCGCGACGAACGGCACGCGGCGGGTCCGGGTGCGGGCGCCGGGCTGCGCCGGGGTCATGAACGGGACGCGTCCGCGGCGCGTCGGTGAGTTGTGGTCCTACGCATCTTGAAGCGCCGCCACGCCGGGCAGCGTCTTGCCTTCCATAAATTCCAACGACGCGCCGCCTCCGGTACTGACGTGGGTGATCTTGTCCGCGAGCCCAAACTGCTCGACCGCGGCCGCGGTGTCGCCGCCGCCGACGATCGATTCTCCATGCGCTTCGGCGACGGCCTGCGCGACGGCGCGCGTTCCGGCCGCGAACTCCGGGATCTCGAACACACCCATCGGACCGTTCCACAGGATGGTCGACGCCCCGGCGATCGGCGCGCGCATCGCCGCGATTGTCTTGGGGCCGATATCGACGCCGATCCAGCCGGCGGGGATGGCCCGCGCGTCCACCACACGCGTCGGGGCGCCGGCTTCGATTTTCTGCGCCGCCACAACGTCCGTGGGAAGCACGACGCTGACGCCGCGGTCGCCGGCCAGCCGGAGCAGTTCGCGCGCCAGGTCCAACTTCTCAGTGTCGAGCAGCGAAGCGCCGATCTCGGCCCCGGTCGCCTTGAGAAACGTGTAGCACATCCCGCCGCCGATCAGCATCGTCGAGGCAAGCCGCATAAGGTTGCGGATCACGCCGATCTTGTCTTCGACCTTTTTGCCCCCCAGGATCACCACGAGCGGCCGCGCCGGCTGCTCCAGCACCTTGCCCAGATACTTGAGCTCGCGCTCCATGAGGAGTCCCGCGACGGCCGGGAGGTAGTGCGTGATGCCGACCGTGCTGGCGTGCGCGCGGTGGGCGGTCCCGAACGCGTCGTTCACATACACGTCCGCGAGCCGCGCGAGCGCGTGGGCAAACACCGGCTCGTTGGCCTCTTCGTCCCGGTGAAACCGCAGGTTCTCCAGGAGGACGACGTCGCCGGGCCGCAGCGCGAAGACCTGGTCCTCGACGACGGGCCCGACGCAGTCGTCGACCTTCTTCACCGGACGATGGAGCAGCTCCCCGAGCCGGGCCGCGACGGGATCCATGCGGAGCGCATCGTCAGGTCCCTTCGGCCGCCCGAGGTGCGAGGCCAGGATCACGATCGCGCCGTGGTCGAGCAGATATTGGATCGTCGGCAGCGCCGCCTGGATGCGCAGGTCGTCGGTGATGCGGCCGTGGTCGAGCGGCACGTTGAAGTCGACGCGCACAAACACGCGCTTCCCGCGCACGTCAATGTCGCGAACGGTCTTCTTAGCCTTCACACGCTCACACGCCGCGCGATGCCATGTAGGCCACAAGATCGGCGACGCGGCACGAATACCCCCACTCGTTGTCGTACCAGGACAGCACCTTCACCATGTTGCCGGCGACCATGGTCGACAACCCGTCGACGATGCCGCTGCGGGGATCGCCCTTGAAGTCGGTGGAGACGAGCGGCTCGTCAGTGTACCCGAGCAGGCCCTTCAGGTCTTCCTCCGCCGCGCGCTTGTAGGCGCCGTTAATCTGTTCGGCCGTCGCCGGCTTCTCCAGCGCGACCGTGAGATCGACGACAGAGACCGTCGGCGTCGGCACGCGCAGGGCGAGCCCGTTGAGCCGGCCCTTCAGTTCCGGCAGCACGAGGAAGATCGCCTTCGCCGCTCCGGTCGTCGTCGGGATGATGTTGAGCGCCGCGGCGCGGGCGCGCCGCAGGTCTTTGTGCACCACGTCGAGGATGACCTGGTCGTTGGTGTATGAGTGCACCGTGTTCATGAAGCCCGACACGATGCCGAAGTTCTGACTGAGCACCTTGGCGGTGACGGACAGACAGTTGGTGGTGCACGACCCGTTGCTGATCACCCGGTGCTTGGACGGATCGTAGGCGGTGTGGTTGACGCCCATGTTGACCGTCAGATCCTCGCCGGTCGCCGGCGCGCTGATCACCACACGCCGGGCGCCGCCCTGCAGATGGGCGGCGGCCTTCTCCGCTTCCGTGAACCGCCCGGTGGATTCGATGACGACGTCGACCCCGTGCTGCTTCCAGGGCAGTTTGGCGGGATCGCGCTCCGAGAGGACCGCGATCTGCCGGCCGTCGACGACCAGGCTGCCGTTCCGCGCCTCGACCTTGCCCTGAAACCGCCCGTAGGTGCTGTCGTACTTGAACAAATGCACGTTGGTGGCCACATCGGTCAAGTCGTTGACCGCCGCCACCTCGACCTCCGGGTGACGCTCGCGTATCGCCCGCAGCACCTGCCGTCCGATCCGGCCGAAACCGTTGATCCCTACCCGCGCCATCGGTCGCCTCCCCGTCGTCCTATCCCGGCTCTTCCGCTTCCGGTGCGCGGTCCCGCCACACCAACCCCAGCAGGTCGCGCCGGATGAAGCCGATGTTATTGAAGATTCGAATGCTGAACGCGATCACCGCCCCCAGGTAGATGTCGAGGCCCAACAGGTCGCCGAGCGCCGTCAGCGCCGCGGCGAACACGGTGTTCACGACAAAGCCGGACAGAAACACCCACAGGTCGAACCGGTGCTCGCACTGCGCGCGGATGCCGCCGAGGATCGTGTCCACGGACGCCAGAATGGCGATCGCCGTGTACTTGACGTAACTGAGCGGGACCTGGACGCTCACCACCAGACCCAGCGCGAGGCCGGCCAAGAGACCCAGAATGGGCAGCCACACGGCCCCTATCCCCCCGTCCCGGCGGGCGTCGCGTAACGGTGCACGAATCCGCCGTTGTATGCCGGCACGACGAGATCGGTGCCCAGAATGACCGTCACGGGGAACTCGAATATCCGCAATTGGGCGAGAATCCCGGTACGCGACTGCACCGCGGCCGTCAGGCCTTCCGGATCGCCGATCGCCACGATCCGGTACGGCGGCGCCATCCGCCGCGTGTTGCATAGAATCGTCGTGCCGACACACGAGATTCCGGTCGTGGTGATGATGCGCTCGTCGTTGACCGCGATGGCCTCCGCCCCCGCGGCCCACAACATGTTGACGACCGCCCGGACATCGGAGTAATGGATGAGCACCAGATTGGGGTCTTCGCCCGGCCGCAGCGGCCGCCGGCTATCGCTGATAGTCACCGCCACGCCGGGGCCCCGGAGCGCCGTCAGACCAGCGTCGGCTCGCAGTGTGCGCAGTTCGTCCGCGAGCGTCGCCGCGACGCGCTGCTCGGCGGCCGCCCGCTGTTCTTCGGAGGCGATCGCGCGCCGCAGGTCGGTGATCTCCGCGCGCATCGCCGCCTGGCGGTCATCCTCCGCACGGTAGCGGTACGCGACTTCCCCGAGACGCCCGGAACTGACCTGCAGTCCCGTTTCGATCGACTGCTCCGTCCGCGACTGGACCGCGAAGATGAAACCGACCACCAACGCGACGGCCGTCAGTGCCAGCTGCAATCGGTGGATGCCGGCGCGGGCCAGAGTCCCTCGCAGGTGCCGTATCACGACGCGACCGCCGGCATGCCGGACAGCCGGCCCTCCTCGCGGCCCGACGGGGCGACGCGGAGCATACCCCACGCGACCGATCGGACGGCGTCCGGAGCGACGTCCGCCGCCATGATCAACAGCCGCCGCAGTCGTGCGTCTACGCGTAGAATCGTGCCCACCGACATGATGGTACCACGACTGTCGGCCAGACCAACGAGGAGATGCCGCAGGGCAGCGGCTGGCACGTTGGCGAGGACCCGGGACGGTGGAACCCACGTCCCTTCGAACAGAGCCGGCCGGGCGAAGGCGACACGCCGTGCATCCACTGAGATACGATGCGCGGCCGCGAAATAGCCGGCGAACTGCCGCCGGCGGAAGGCGCGGCGCTCCGCCGCCGTGCGGATCCGGACGGCCGCGGCGGGCCGCAGCCTGTGCACCGTGGTTCCGTCCGGTATGCGTGCCAAAATCGGTTCGACCTCGCGGTCGCGCTGGATGGCGACGATGTGGCGGGGGGCCAACCGGCGGATCTTGCGGAGTTTGGCCGCGACGGCGCCGGCTCCCTCAACCCAGCCCGTTGTATCGACGACCACGACTTGCGCCCCCCGCCCTCGGGCCCGCGCGGTCAATTCGGCCGTCCCTTGAAGGACGTATCGGTACATCTGCTGAGGCGAGGTGTCGCCGACAAACCAGAGGCCGGCCGGTGCGATCTCTGCCATGTGGCGCACGGGCGTGCCAACCATTCCCCAGCCGACGGTCGCGGGTGGTCCAATATCCGACTGCCCAATGTCGGCGTCGACCACCGCGGTGTGGAGTCCGGCGCCGACGGCGGTTGCCGCCAGCCGTGTTGCGGTCGTCGTCTTGCCCACGTCCGCGGCGCCGAGCATCATCACGATCCCGGGCGCGGCGAGGACGGCATCGGCCACCGCGTGCCACGACTCGCGCCCCGCCGCGTCCATCCCGGTCCGGCCGGGGACCTCCGCGGCAGGCCGTTCGGTCAGTGCTTGGCGCTCTCCAGTTTTTGCTTGATCCGCTTCAGGCGGAACACGTCTTCGCGGGCGCGCTGCTCGAGCACGTCCCGAATGTACCGGATCTCGCCGCGGATCCGCGGGATCACGACCTGCTCGAGCGCGTTGACCCGCCGCGTGGTCTTCTTGATCTCCTCACCGATCTTTCGAAGCGTGATCTCGGTGCCGGCCACCTCGAGGAGCGCCGCCACGACATCTTCGAACCGGTCCGCGCTCTCGATCGTCCGCGCCGACACCGCCGCGGGATCGGCGTTGCGGGCCAGCATCGTCCGGCGCACGTCGTTCGTCGCAATGGTCGGAATGCGCGTGCCCCAGACGTTCTTCGTGTCGATGCCGACCTCGAGGCGGCGTGGGTCGGCAAGCGCGGCGGCCTCGAGCGTCTCCCGCCCTTCGACCGCCTTCGTGAGGCCGAGCAGCGTGTAGGACTGTTCGGCCGACTTGGTCAGTTTTTCTCGCGCGGCGAGCGCACGGCGCACAATGTTGAAGAAGTCGGCGACGAGCGCATCGCGTTTTTTCTTCAGAAGATCGACCCCCTGCTGCGCCAGTTTGACCTGGTTCTGGCGCTGCAGAAGGTTCATCCGGGTCGGGCTGATCGTCTCGGCCATCTCGGACTCTCCCTAGTGACCCGCCCACATCACGATGGGGCGGCTCCGCGCGCTACCGCACTTCACCCGGGCGAAACATCTTCTCGGTCTGCTCGCCGTAGTAGTACTTGTCCACATGGTCCCGGCTGATCCGGGTCAGCGCGGTCTTGGGGAACGCCGACAACAGTTTCCAGCCGAGCGAGAGCGAATCCTGAATCGAGCGATCGGCGTTGCCCTGGTTGATGAACTCCTTCTCGAACGCATCCGCGAACTTGAGGTAGAGCCGGTCGTTCTCCGTGAGCGCCTCTTCGCCGATAATGGCGACGAGACGCCGGAGATCGAGGCCCTGCGCGTAGGCGGAGTAGAGCTGGTCGGCCACCTGCCGGTGGTCTTCGCGCGTACGGCCCTTGCCGATGCCGTTGTTCATGAGCCGCGAGAGGCTCGGCAGCGGGTTGATCGGCGGATAGATGCCCTGGCGGTGCAGCGGCCGCGCGAGCACCAGCTGACCCTCCGTGATGTAGCCGGTGAGATCCGCGATGGGGTGCGTGATGTCGTCGTCCGGCATCGTGAGGATCGGGAACTGCGTGATCGTTCCCTTCTTGCCTTTGATGCGGCCGGCGCGCTCGTAGATGCCCGCGAGGTCGGTGTACATGTAGCCCGGGTAGCCGCGCCGTCCGGGGATCTCTTCGCGCGCAGCGCCGATTTCGCGGAGGGCTTCGCAGTACGATGTCATATCGGTCAGGATCACGAGCACCTGCATGTCCAGTTCGTATGCAAGGTACTCCGCGACCGTGAGCACGGCGCGCGGGGTCATGAGACGCTCGATCGTCGGATCATCGGCGAGATTCATGAACACGACGCTGCGCGCGAGCGCGCCCGTCGACTCGAATTCATGGATGAAGAAGGCCGCCTCGCGCTGCGTGATACCCATCGCGCCGAACACGACCGAAAATTGCTCCGCCTCGCCGAGCACCTTGGACTGGCGCGCGATCTGCGCTGCGATCTCGTTGGCCGGGAGGCCCGCGCCGGAGAAGATAGGGAGCTTCTGGCCGCGGACCAGCGTATTCATCACGTCGATCGTGGAGATGCCGGTCTGGATGAACTCCGCCGGCTTCTCGCGTGCCACCGGGTTGATCGGCGCGCCGAGAATCGGCAGGCGCTTCTCGGGAATGATCGGCGGCAGGCCGTCGATTGGGTCGCCGAGGCCGTTGAACCGGCGTCCGATCATGTCCCGGCTTACGCCGATGCGGGCCACGTCCTCGCGCAGGCTCAGCGAGGTCGAGGCGAGGTCCATACCGCGGGTCTCCTCGAACACCTGGATGACCGCGTTGCGGTCGGACACCTCGATGACCTGTCCGCCGCGCACGCTCCCATCCTGTACGTGGATGTCGACGATGGCGCCGTAGGCCAAATCGCGTGCGCCCTCGACGAAGAGCAACGGCCCTGAGATGTAGTTGATGCTGGTGTAGCGTTTGGTGGCCAGATCCATGTCAGCTCCTCCGCCCGTCGCCGGCCGCCCCCTGGCGGGGACCTCCGGCCGGCGCGAGTGTGGGGGCCGCCTGGCGCGCCGTCGCCGCCGCTTTGTCGCCCGCAGCAGCCATCGGTCCCGCGCCAGCGGGAGCAAACGTCTGCTTTAGGCCGTCCTGAAACTGCCGCAGCGTCTCCGAAAACTTGTCGTTCGGCACTTCTTTGAACCGCGCGATCTGCTCGTTCTGCGGCAGGTTGAGGATCTCGTCGATCGTCATGCCGCGCTGGAGCCCGTCGAGCGACGCCTCGTAGAACGCGCGGATCCCTTTGATCATCCCGTAGGCCTTCTCGAGCGAGCACGACGCGTCCACCTCGCTGAACGCGCTCTGCTGCAGGTAGAACTCGCGGATCATCCGGCCGGCCTCGATCACCATGCGCTCGGCATCCTGCAGCGCGTCTGGCCCGACCAGCTGCACGACCTCCTGCAGGCTCGCCTCGCGGGCAAGGATGGCACTCAGCCACGCCCGCTGGTCGGCGAAGTCCTCCGCGACCTGCTTCGCATACCACGGCGCAAGCAGGCCCTCGTAGAGACTGTAGGAGCGGTTCCAGTTGATCGCCGGGAAGTGGCGCCGGTACGCGAGTTGCGCGTCGAGCGACCAGAAGCTGCCGACAATGCGCAGGGTGCTCTGCGTCACCGGTTCGGAGAGATCCCCGCCGGGCGGCGAGACCGCGCCGACCACCGTTACGGCGCCGACCCGCTCGTCTTTGCCGAGACAGACGGCGCGGCCGGCGCGCTCGTAGAACGCGGAGAGGCGGCTCGCGAGATACGGCGGGTAGCCTTCCTCAGCCGGCATTTCCTCGAGACGCGAGGAGATCTCCCGAAGCGCCTCGGCCCACCGGCTCGTGCTGTCGGCCATCAGCGCGACGCGGTACCCCATGTCGCGGAAGTACTCCGCCATCGTGATCCCGGTGTAGATGCTGGCCTCGCGCGCCGCGACCGGCATGTTGGAGGTGTTGGCCACGAGGATCGTCCGCTCCATGAGCGGGCGGCCGTTGCGCGGGTCTTCGAGTTCGGGGAACTCGGTGAGCACGTCCGTCATCTCGTTGCCGCGCTCGCCGCAGCCGACGTACACGATGATGTCGGCGTTGGACCACTTGGAGAGCGTCTGCTGCACGACCGTCTTGCCGCTGCCGAACGGGCCCGGCACCGACGCGGTCCCACCCATCGCGACCGGGAACAGCACGTCGAGGATGCGCTGTCCCGTGATGAAGAGTTCGGTCGGATCGAGTTTGCGCGCGGCCGGCCGCGGCACGCGCACCGGCCACGTCTGCATCATCCGCAGTTCCGTGCCGTCCGACAGCCGGCCGATGACGTCCGTGACGCGAAATTCGCCGCTTTTGATCTCGGCGATCTCGCCGGTCGGCGCATCGGGCGGGACCATGATCCGGTGCGCGTAGGAGTACTCCTGCACCTCCCCGAGCACATCGCCCGGGCCCACCTTGTCGCGCGCCTTCGCGGTGGCCTTGAACGCCCACTTCTTGGTCCGGTCGAGCGAGTTCACGACCACGCCGCGGGAGATGAAGTCGCCCTGCGCCTCGCGGATTTTATCGAGGGGCCGCTGGATGCCGTCATAGATGCTGCTCAACATCCCGGGACCGAGTTCGAGGGTAAGCGGCGCCTCCGTCGATTCGATCGGCTCGCCGAGGTACAGGCCGGACGTATCCTCGTAGACCTGGACAAACGCCGTGTGCCCGTCGAGGCGGATGATCTCGCCGAGTAGTTTCTCCTTGCCGACGCGGACGATGTCGTACATCCGCGCGCCGGCGAGGCCTTCCGCGATGACCGCGGGGCCGGAGATGCGCGTGATCTTGCCGGTCGGTGCCGCCATGCCGTCGTCCTCCTCGTCTTCGGCCGTCAGCGGAGCTTGACGGCGAACCCGATGTGCTCCTTCACCAGCCTTGAGATATAGGCCTCTCCCGACTCGAGGTTTGCGCGCGCTGGCGGGAGCGGCACGATGAGCGGCAGGTCGCGGCCGCGCATCAGCCGGGTGCGGGCGTCGTCGGTCCCCCGCAGGAGATCTTCGTTCACCGCGAGCAGCCCGTAGCCGGCCGCCGTCAGCTCACGGATCGCGTCCAGCGCCCGATCGGGCGTGTCGGCCTCGCGCACCTCCACGCCGGCCAGCCGGAAGCCCGTCGCCGTCTCCGGATCCGTGATCACGGCCACTTTATACATTGACGATTTCCTGCCGCGCGACGTCCGTGGCGAGGCCGAGCTGCCGGGCGTGGGCGATCACGCGAATATTGGCGACTTCGGCGGCCTTCCGGGTGAGGTACCCGATCACCACGTCGATGCCCAGCGGATCGCCCAGCAGCATCTGCGCGGCCATCCGCTGGAACGCGCGGTCGATCAACCGCTCCATTTCCAGCAGATCTTCGGTGCCTGAGAGATCGACGCCGAGCACGCGGGTGCCGGCGACCTCCGCGAGACTCGTCTGCGGGTCCGCGAGCGCGAGGAACCGCTCCTCCGAGATCGCCCCGCCGAGGACGAAGAACCGGGCGCGCTCCTCACGCGAGAGCTCCCGGGCGCGGCGCAACTTGAGCGCCGTCTTGAGGTTGGTGACGGTGACCTCGGCGCTCAAGAAGCGCCGGAAGCTCGTCTCGCCGTCGCCTTCGCCGTCGGCCACGCGATAGCCGTACTGAGCGTAGGCACGGTCCAGCGCGAGCTCGACGTCGAGCAGACTGCCGCTCCGCTGGGTGGCGTCGGCGCCTTCACGCAGCGCCCGGCCGAGCGGGTGCATCCAGGTCTGCAGGGTGTCGGCGATCGCGCGGAGATCGGGCTGCTCAAGCAGTTCGCGCAGCCGGACCTCGCTGAGCGAGCCGCCGGGGTAGAGCGTGGCCAGGATCTCCTCGTTCGATTTACCGGTGTGCCGCCCGCGGATGATCGCGCGGATGTTCTGTAGATCGTAGCGCAGCAGCACGACCTCGATCTGGCGGCGTTCCGACCCGTCGGCGAAGCTCAGAATCCGGCGGCTGGCGTGATAGAAGTTCTGCGCCAGCGCTTCATCGACGGCCCGGACGCCGGAAAAACGGCTGAGCGCCTCCTGCAGTTCCACGTTGTACAGCGTGTCCACGAGCGCCTGGATGACGGCGTTGACGTCGGGCGCCGCCAGCAACTCCTCCAGCCGCGAGGGCGGGAGCAGTTGGGACTTCATGACTTTGACGCGCGCGTTGATGTACGAAAAGTCACCCACGGGACGTCACGGCACGGAGCGTCGCGCAGCCGGGCGCGGCCATCCGCCTCACCGGGGCCACAGCGTCTCCGCGACCCTGGACACCATCTCCCGCCGCGCGCGCGCGAGCCGGCTTCCCAGCGTGTTTTCTACGACGACCCGGCCGTCGGCGCTCGCGACGCGCACGCCGTCCGCCACGTCGGCGGCCTCGCGGACGTCGGCGTCGAACCCCAACTCGCGGCACGCGTCGCGCACGACCGCGACATCTGCGGGCGCCGCGTACACCGTGGCGCGCCCCCCCGCCTGCAGGCCCTGCGCGGCCTCCCGCAGTAGCGCCCGGAGCACGGTCCCCCGCCGCTGGAGGTTGCCGGCGGCCTGCCGGAGCTCCGCTTCCGCCTGCTCGAAGACCTGGCGGATGGCCTGATCCTTCGCGGCGAGCACGAGAGCCGCGGCGCGCAGGCTCGCGGTGCTTGCCGCCCGGGCCCGTGCCTGCGCCTGTTCCATCTCGACGCGGCGCCTGGCCGCGGCCTCGATCTCCCCGGCCTCCTGTCTGGCGGCCGCGAGGATCTCCTCGGCTTTGGTCTCCGCCTCTTTGAGCGCCTGGTCTTTCTCGACCCGCGCTTCCTGCTCGAGGAGCTGGATCAGCTGCGTGCCCACCGGCGCTCCCTAGATCTTTCCGTATAGGAAGAACGCGATGACGAATCCGAAGATGACGAGCGTCTCCGGAATCACGAGCAGAATCAGCATCGTGCCGAACATCTCCGGACGTTCGGCGATGACGCCCGCCGCCGCCCCGCCGATGCGGGACTGCGCGAGGCCGGTCCCCACGGCGCCCAACCCGATGGCGAGGCCGGCGCCGACGCCCAAGAGCCCCGCGCCGATCCCGGCGCCCGCCGCCGTGGCCGCCTGCTGCGCCGCCGCGCCCATCGCCACGAGCAACACGCCGGAGGCCGCCAAGCCAAGCACACGCCACACCTTCCGAGACTTCACGCTCCACCCCCACTGCGTTGAAATGGCCGGTACGGACGACCGGTGTCCTGGTAGTACTTGAACTTGGAGAAGAACTCCACCCAATTGAGCCGCGCGGGCTGCAGAATGTGCCCGATGATCGTGAGGCCGAAGAACATCACGTGCGCCACCGCTCCGACGAAGATGCCGATGAAGAGCGCCGGGGCCCTGCCCCCGATCGTGTTGGCGACAATCGCCAGCGCGAGCGAGGCGATGCCGACCGCGAAGATTCGCGCGTACGAAATGATGGAGCCGAACGTGGAGACGGACTCCATGATCCACATGGCGCTGCTGAAGCTCGCCGAGAGGAGGAGCGACAGTAGAAACAGGACGGCGCTGCCGAGCATCACGGGACTGAAGAACGACGAGGGCAGCACGTGCACCTGGGTCGCGAGCCACAGGAACACCGTGGTGGCGCCGGTCAGCATCGCGGCCGCCTCAAGAAACTCCTTACGTTCCCGGTGCCGGACCGCCTTCATCATCTCGAGGACGAGGCCAAGGTAGACCTGCGCCAACCCGAACCCCACGGACAGGTACAGGTAGGTGTTGATGCCCTCGAGGCGGTCGAACAGCGGGTGGAAGCCGTGGATGAAGCGCTGCGGCAGATCCCCGAAGAACTCCCCGAAGACGAGCCCAAACAGGAACGTGAACCCCGTCATCCAGGTGAGGAGAGCGACGACGCGCTGCAGGACCGTCGGCGTCAGCGTGAACCCGAAATCCATGCCCGCGAGCACGACGCGCCATGGCTTGCCCGTCTTCATCTTGCCGTACAGCGCGAGCGTGATCGCCAGCAGAAAGAGGCCGTACCCGACGTCGCCGATGATGAGCCCGACCCAAAGCGGCATCGCGATCGCGAAAAAGATCGTCGGGTCGAACGTGCCGTACTTGGGAGGATCGAAGATCGCGAGGAACAGTTCGAACGGCTTGAGCCAGCCGGGATTGTCCAGCAGCACCGGCACCCGCTCCGCGTGGTGGACCGGCGCAGGCTCGTCGAAGACCATGATGTCGCTGCCGAACCGCGAACGAAGCCCGTCCCGCACGGCGCCGACGCGGGCCGTCGGCGCCCACGCGTACAGGATAAACGCGTAGCGCGACTGCGGCGTCTGCGCCATCAGTTCGTACCGGTGCACGGCATCCCGCGTTACGACCGCGATCGCGGCAACCTCGGCGCGACGGCGGCGACTGAGTTCCATCAGGTCGCCGCGCAGGCGCTCGATCTCACCGGGGACGGCGCGTGCCCGCTCTTGCAGGTACAGCACGGCCTGCGCAAGCGGCATTCCACGGACGCCGGCCGGGAGGCGGAGTTCGCTGGCCCCGGCGCGGGTCAGAATTGGCCGCACGGCCTCCGCGTCCCGCCTCGCAAACGCGGCGACCACGGCGAGACGGTGCGCGTCGAGGGGGCGGCTCACGAGCTCCACCCGGCCTTGGGTCGCGCTGGCGAGTTCGCTCCGCAGCGCCTCGAGGGCGCCCGGCTTGGCGTCGAGCAGGAAGCCGGCCGCTTCGAGCGTGCGGCTCTGCTGCAGCGGTGCTAGGAGCGGCGCGAGGATCTCGATCGCGCGTCCGTACGCCTGGAGGATCTCCTGCTCTTCTTCCGCGTCAAGCAGGCGGCGCGTCAGCTCTTTGGCCTCCGCTTCCACCACGTCGAGCCGCGCCCGCAGCGCCTCCGGCGCCTGCCCCTCGTACGGTGCCGTCGCAATCGGCGGGATCTCGATCACCGGGAGGAGGGCGAGCACTGCCTCGGCGCGCGTCCGCACCGCATCGATCGCCTCGCGCGCCGCCTGATCCGGGTCGGTCAGGGGACGGACGGAAATGCTCGACTCCGCCGGACGGACATGGTCGATATGGAGCGTGCCGAGCGCCTGCACCGCGTCTACCACGTCCGCCTGGAGCCGGCGCGGCCCGATCACGGTCACCCGGCTCATGGCCACGATCATGCCGGACCCCCGAGGACCTCGCGCACCACGAGCTGGACGGCCTCGGCGCGATACTCATCGGCCCGTTTGCGAATCGCCGCGGCCTCTGCTTCGGCGCGCGCCAGGATCTCTTTGCCGAGCCGGTCCGCCTCGCGCGAGGTGTCCGCAGAGGCGCCCGCGGCGAGGTCGGCCGCCCGCTTGCGGGCGGCGCCGCGCAGGTCTTCCGCCTGCCGCTGGGCCTGCTCGATCCGGCGCGCCGCCTCCGCGCGCGCTTCCGCGACCTGCCGCTGGAGCTCTTGCTCCCGCGACGCGATCTCGCGAAGCAGCGCTTCGTCGGAGGATCTGTCGGGAGGCTCGTGTGGGGTCATTGCGCGTACTCCTGCGTGGAACAAAAAAATACCGTCCGTAGACCGAGGTTAAGCCGCCTTCCGCCGGCCCGCGGACGTCCGTGCTCCACTGCGGCCAACATCGTAACAACCCCCCAAAATAGTGTCAAGTTAACGCGTCCGGACGCGGCGCGACCCGCGGCGCCACAGGCGCGGCCGCCGGAGGTGCCGGCGCTAGAGCTTCAGCAGGAGCGAGGCCGTCTGCGCGAGGCGAACGAGCGCGTCGGGAAAGAAGCCCGGCACCACCGCTCCCGCGGTCGTGACGGCCAGCACGGCGCGCAGCAGCGGCGTTTCGATCACCGGCGGCGTGATCTCGCCTTCCGTCCGGCCGTCCGCCGTCGCGGGCTGTGCGGGCGGCATCTGCCACATCGCGCGGATCACGCCGACGTAATAATACAGCGAGACGACGCTGTTGAGGATGCCGACGATCGCAAGCCAGAGAAAACCGCTCTCGATCGCGGCACTGAAGAGGAAAACTTTGCCCCAGAAGAGCGCGGTCGGCGGGATGCCGGTCAACGCGAGCATGAACGCCCCCATCGCCGCCGCGGCAAGGGGCGAGCGCTGTCCGAGCCCCGCATAGTCCGCGATCGCGTCCGAGCCCGTCGCCCGCGCAACGGCGATGGCCACGGAGAACGCGCCGACATTCGTGAACACATAGCCGGCCAGATAGAACAACAACGCCGAGATCCCGGAGCCCAGCACCCCGGGCGCGGCCGAGATGGCGACCACGCCGATCAGCATGTAGCCCGCGTGGGCGATGGAACTGTACGCGAGCATGCGTTTGATGTTCCCCTGCGACAGCGCGAGCAGATTCCCGAGGCTCATCGAGACCGTCGCGACGGCCGCGACAATGCCGATCCACGCCCCAGGCGGCAGCGCGACGTATAGGACGCGGAGCAGCGCCGCGAAGCCCGCCGCCTTGCTGGCTACGGAGAGGAACGCAACGATCGGCGTGGGCGCGCCCTCGTAGACGTCGGGCGTCCACTGGTGGAAGGGCACGGCGGAGATCTTGAACCCAAGGCCGGCGAGAATGAGCACGGCCGCCACCACGAGGAAGCCGGGCGGCGCGGTGCGCAGCCGGCCGGCGAGGGCGTACAGGTTCGTGGTGCCGGCCGCCCCGTACAGGTACGAAAACCCGTACAACATGACCGCCGAGGCCGCCGCGCCGTAGAAGAAGTACTTGATGCCGGCCTCGCTGCTCTTGCGGTCCGCCTTGAGGGACCCGGCCAGCACGTAGGAGATCAGCGACACCCACTCGATCGCCAAGAACAGCACGATCAGGTCGGCCGCCGCGGCCATCGCCGCGAGGCCCAGCACCATGAAGACGATGAGCACGTAGATGTCGCCTTCGTGGGCGGTCGGATGGTCGCGGAAAAACTCGAGCCCCGCCCCGATGACGAGAATCCCGCTCACAATCGCCACGACCTTGAAGAACCCGGCGAACGGATCGACGGCGTAGGTATCGTAGATCGCGAGCACGCTTCCGCCGCTCACCTGCAGCAGGGACGGGAAGAGCGCGACGATCAGGCCGGCGATCGCGGCCCAGCCCACGATGCGCTTGTCCTCCGGGGGGGCGACGAGGTCCAGCACCACGAGCCCGAGGGCCAACAGGCCCAAGGTCAGCTCCGGAATGAGCGGCCTCAGATCCACGCCGCCACCCCCGGAACGCGCCCGCGGCGGCCGGCCCGGGTTCTCCCGGGGGCGGGACCGGGGGCGCGGCGGGCCGTCACCGGACGAGACTCATGATTTCGATCATCGCGGCGTTGATGGTGCCGACCAGCGGCGCGGGGTAGAGGCCGACGGCGATCATGAGCGCGGCGAGGGGCGCAAGCGTCCAGGTCTCCCGGCCGTCGAGGTCCGGCAGGGCGGCCCAGCGCGCGTTGAGCGGTCCCCAGAAAATCCGGTAGATCGTCCACAGGAAAAAGGCGACGGTGATCACGACCCCCGCCAGCGCGGCGACCGTGAACGCCGGATAGATTTGATACGCGCCGAGGAAGATCGAAAACTCGGCGACGAACCCCATGAGGCCCGGGAGGCCCAGCGAGGCCAGCATCGCGAGCATCGTCATGCCGGTATAGACGGGCAGCCGTTCCCACAGCCCGCCGAAGTCGTTGACGCCCCGGGTGTGGGCCCGATAGTCGTAGATCACGCCCACGAGGAAGAAGAGCGCGCCGGTGATGACGCCGTGCGCGAGCATCTGCATCGTCGCGCCGTTCAGCGCGATCGTCGCCGCATTGCGAAGCGCCGGCTGTCCCTGCGCCGCCGCGGCCGCGGCGACGCCGAGCATCACGTAGCCCATGTGGTTCACGCTGGAATACGCGACCAGTTTCTTGAGGTCCGTCTGCGCCATGGCGACCAGCGCCCCGTAGACGGCCGCGATCGCCGCCAGCACCGCCACCATCCCGGCGAGCGCGTGGAACGCGGCGGGCAGCAGCGGCAGGAGGATGCGGACGAAGCCGTAGGTGCCGAGCTTCAGGAGAATTGCGGCCAGCAGCACGCTGCCGGCGGTCGGAGCTTCGACGTGCGCGTCCGGGAGCCACGTGTGGAACGGGAACATCGGCACCTTGATCGCAAACGCCAGGAAGAAACCCCAGAATGCGAGGACGGCGAGGTGCAGATCGCCGGCCAGCGGCTTCTGCTGGAAGAGGGCCACCATGTCGAACGTGCGCGGCGACGAGTGGAAGTACACGATCAGGATCGACAGCAGCATCGCGAGCGATCCGACCAGCGTGTACAGGAAGAATTTGATGGCCGCATAGATCCGGCGCGGCCCGCCCCAGATCCCGATGATGAAGTACATCGGAATCAGGCTGACTTCCCAGAACACGTAGAACAGGAAGAAATCGAGGGCGAGGAATACTCCGAGCATCCCCGTCTCGAGCAGGAGGAACAGGATCATGTATTCCTTCGGCCGCAGGTCCACGCGCCACGAGTAGATCACGCACAGCACCGTAAGGATCGTGGTGAGGAGGACCAGCGGCAGGCTCAGGCCGTCGGCGGCGAGATGGTAGGTGACGCCGAGCGACGGAATCCACCGCGTCTGCTCCGTGAGTTGCAGCGTCCCGGCCTGGCTGAAATCAAAGGCGGCGGCGGCCCACACCGAGGCCAGGAAGTCCGCGAGCGTGGTGACGAGCGCGACGACCCGGATGGCCCGCACCTGCCCGCGCGGCAGGGCGAGGAGGACGACGAGCCCCGCGATCGGGATCCACACGACGAGGCTCAGGAGCCCGCTCACCACCAGAGCCTCACGACGACGATGACGAGGACCCCGAGGAAGACGAGCAGCAGGTAGGTCTCCTCGCGGCCGGTCTGGACATACCGCAGGCCCAGCCCGAACTGGCGCGCCAGCCAGCCGGTGAGGTTGACGAGGCCGTCGATCACGTAGCGATCGAAGAGGCCGGCGGCCCGCATCACCAGTCCGCCGACGCCCAGGAAGACCCACGCGTAGAGATCGTCGACATAGTACCGGCGGACGAGCAGCGTATAGGCCCACGGCGCCGCACGGCGCAGCGATTCCGACGGCACGAGACGCCACACGTAGATGGCACCCGCCGCGGCCCAGCCCGCGACGGCGATCGCGATCGACAGCACGAGGAGGCCGGCACCGGTCCCCGCCGGCGGCTCCGCCGTGGCGCCGGGGAAGTTGATGAACCGCCCGAAGGGGTTGCCGAGCGTCTCCGAGCCGACCCAGCCGAGGAACACGGCGAAGACCGCCAGGATCGCCAGCGGTACCACCATCACGGCGGGGCTCTCATGCGGCGCATGCGCGTGCGAGGCCGTCGCCGCGGCCGGATCGCCGCCGCGATAGCTCCCGGCGAACGCGTACCAGACGAGGCGGCCCATGTAGAGGGACGTGAGAAACGCCCCGGCGGCGCCGAAGGCCCACAACACCGGATGGTGCGCGAACACGGCCGCGAGAATCGCGTCCTTGCTGAAGAAGCCGGCAAACGGCGGAATCCCGGTCAGCGCGAGCGTCCCCGCAATGAACGTCCACGTCGTCCACGGCATCGCCCGCGCCAGGCCGCCCATCTGCTTGAGGTTGTTCGTCGCGACCGCGTGGATCACGCTGCCGGCGCCGAGGAACAGCAGCGCCTTGAAAAACGCGTGGGTGATGAGGTGGAACATGCCGGCCGTGTACCCCAGCACGCCGAGGCCGAGCATCATGTACCCCAACTGGCTGATCGTGGAGTACGCCAGCACGCGTTTGATGTCGTCTTCGACCACGCCCATCGTCGCGGCCACTACCGCGGTGATTCCGCCGATGTAGGCGACGACCGTGAGGGCGGTATGGTCGGGGGACGCGAGAAACAGCGGATACGTGCGGGCCACAAGGTAGACGCCGGCGGCGACCATCGTCGCCGCGTGGATCAGGGCGCTCACGGGGGTCGGGCCTTCCATCGCGTCCGGCAGCCAGGTGTGGAGCGGCACCTGCGCCGACTTGCCGACCGCGCCGCCGAAGACGAGCACCGCCGCCGCGGTGAGCAACGGCCCGGTCAGCGCGCCGCCCTGGATGCTGCGGAACACCTCGTCGAAGCGCAGCGACCCCGTGTGCAGGAAAATGATCAGGATGCCGATCATCATCGAAAAGTCGCCGACCCGCGTCGTAACGAACGCCTTGAGCGCGGCCCGCGCCGCGGCCGGGCGCTCGAACCAGAACCCGATCAGCAGGTAGGAGCACAGGCCGACGAGCTCCCACCCCGCGTAGATGAACAGGAAGTTGTCCGCCAGCACCAGGAACAGCATCGAGAACTGGAAGAGCGACATGTAGGCGAAAAACCGCGGGTAGTGCGGATCGGCGGCCATGTAGCCGACGGAGTAGATCGTGATGAGCGACGCGACCACGCCGACCATCGCCAGCATGATCGCGCTCAGCGGATCGACCACGAAGCCCACGGTGATGGGCCGGGCGCCGAGCACGGCCCAGGTATAAGTGACGTCGGCCCGCGCGCCGCCGATCACCTCGCCGAGCACGATCAGCCCGCCCACGCCCGCCAGGACGATCCCGGCGATGGAGACGTAGGCGCCGCGGCCCGGCAGGCGCGGCCCCGCGAAGACGATGGCGGTAAACGCCGCGAGCGGCAGGAGCGGAATGACCCAGGCCAGGTGCGTCACGGTCGCAGGGCTACCACTTCATGATGTTGATCTCGTCGACGTAGACGGTCTCGAGGGTCCGGTACGCGGCGAGCACGAGCGCGAGCCCGACGGCCGCCTCGCACGCGGCGAGCGTGATCACGATGAGCGCGAAGATCTGCCCCTGCATGGCGCCGGGCGCGGCGTACTTGTTGAAGGCCACGAGGTTGATGTTCGCGGCGTTGAGCATGAGCTCGATGCCCATCAGAATGGTGACGCTGTTGCGGCGCGTCACGACGGCGAAGAGGCCGAGCGCGAACAGGAGCGCGGCAACGACGAGGTAGTGGGTCAGTCCCAGCATGCGCGAGCCGTCAGTCCTCCCGCCGCGCGATCATGATCGCGCCCATGAGCGAGACCAGCAGCACGATGGAGGTACCTTCGAACACCAGGATGTTCCGGCCGAGGAAGCTCTGCCCGATCGCGCCGGGCGTGTAGGAGGGCAGCGTGGCGCCGGCCGCGGGCGGCGCCCAGTTGGTGCGGACCGCGACCGCGATGAGGAGCGCCGCCATCGCCGCCGCGACCGCGGCGCCCACCGCGGTCTGTTCGTTGCGCTGGCGGCCGCCCAGGCCGGTCCCCCCCTCCGTGAGCATGATCGCGAAGAGAATCAGTACGGTGATGGCGCCGGCGTAGATCAACACCTGGATGCCGGCCACAAATTCGGCGTTTAGGAGGATGTAGAGCCCGGTCACCCCGAGGAGCGCCGGCACGAGGGCGGCGGCGGCGTGCACGATATTGCCGCTCGTGACGATCACGGCGCCGGACCCCAGCGTGACCGCGGCGAGGAGGTAGAACACCACCGCCTCGCCGCTCACCGCCGCACCACGATGACGAAGAACGCCGTCACGACGAGATTCAACACCGACACCGGGATGAGGACCTTCCACGAGAAGCTGAGCATCTGGTCGATGCGGAAGCGCGGGTACGTCCACCGCACCCACATGAACACGAAGATCACCGCGTACAGCTTGATCACGAACCACAGCACGGGCGGCAGGAACGGCAGGCCGAGCCAGCCGCCGAGAAAGAGCGTCACGGCCATCGCCGCCATCGCGAACATCTCGCCGTACTCGCCCAACTGGAACAGCGCAAACCGCATGCCGCTGTATTCGGAGAAGTAGCCGGCGACGAGTTCGCTCTCGGCCTCCACCAGATCGAAGGGGACGCGGTTCACCTCGGCCGTCGCGGCGATGAGGAAGATGACGAACGCGACCGGCTGCTCGAGGACGTACCACAGATGATGCGGGCCGGACTGGCCGTTCACGATCGTCACGGTCGACAGCGAGCCGGCCAGGAGCGCCACCGTGACGAGCACGACACCCATCGGGATCTCATAGGTGACCATCTGCGCAGCGGACCGGAGCCCGCCGAGGAGCGCGTACTTGTTGTTGGAGCCCCACCCCGCCATGAGGATCCCGATGACGACGAGGGACGAGGTGGCGGCGAAATACAGCACCCCGATGTTGAGATCGCGGAAGATCAGCGGTCCCGAGCGTGTCGTGCCGAACGGGATGACGACGTAGTCGAGCAGCGCCGCCAGCGGCACCACGATGACCGCGCTGGCGAAGATCGTCCGGTCGGCCCGGGTCGGCACAATGTTTTCCTTCTGCAGCAGCTTGATCGTGTCGGCCAGCGTTTGCAGGAGGCCCTGAGGGCCGACGTGCTTCGGGCCGAGACGGCTCTGCATCCATGCGCTGATCTTGCGCTCGAGCAGCACGCCGAACATCGCGGCGACGAGCGCGACGCCGGAGAAGATGATGACCGTCCCGGCGGCCGCGCGGAGAACTTCCCAGCCCCAGGACATCGCCGGCCTACGTCCACTCCAGGGCGCCGCGGCGCCACGCGTAGGCGAGGCCGAGCACCAGGATCACCAGGAAGACCAGCATCTCCCAGAACGCGAGCGCCCCGAGATGGCGGGCCACGACGGCCCACGGATACAGGTAGATGATCTCGACGTCGAAGACCACGAAGACCAGCGAGAAGAGGTAGTACCGCACGTGGAACTGCGACCAGGCCTGGCCGATCGTCGGCACGCCTGACTCGTAGGTTTCAAACTTCTGCGGGTAGTTGCTGCGCGGGGAAATCAGCCAGATGATCAGGAGTGGGAGCGCGACCATCCCCGCGCCGATCAGCGCGAAAATCGCGACGTAGCCCCAATCCAGCAACATTCGCCGTTCCCCCCTCCGCACGCGCGCGGTGTGTCACGCGCGAGGATATCCCGGCTCCGGTCGGTGTATGAATGCATGGGTGCGTCCGTCGGAATGGTTCCGATCATCGTCGGGCGGCACGTGGCTGACCGTAGTATCCGCCGCGGGGCGGCGGCAACCCTTCACACTACAGCGACGCGACGGTCCTCCGCATCTCCGGCGACACGGTGGACAGCAGCCGCAGCAGCACCGTCGTGACCTTGCGGGCGTCGTGCCGGACCAGGCCGTCTTCGTTCAGGAGATCGTCCGCCACGCACCGGCAGCCGAGGGCCTCCACCGCCGCGACGTCCGCCTCCACCGGCTCGGCGCGCTCCTGCGCGTAGCGGGCGAGAAGCTCCGGGCTGCGCGGCGGGCGCGTGTTGACCAGCACGTAATCGCAGAGGCCGCGGCCGCCGGCCTCCAGCAGCACCCGGACGTGGTCCGACGCCCGGAAGCCGCGGGTCTCCCCGTGTTGGGTCATCACGTTGCAGACGAAGACCTTCACCGCCGCCGATCGCCGGATCGCATCCACGACGCCCTCGACGAGCAGGTTGGGCAGCAGGCTCGTGTAGAGGCTCCCCGGACCGATGACCACCAGGTCGGCGTCGGCGATCGCGTCGAGCACGTCGGCGAGCGGCGGGACCGACGCCGGTTTGAGGAAGACGCGCCGCACCGTCCGTCCCGCCTTCGTGATGGCCGACTCGCCTTCGACGACGCCGCCCTCTTCGAACTCGGCGCACAACGTGACGTCGTGCAGCGTGGTCGGCAGCACCCGGCCGCGAATGGCCAGCACCTTGCTGCACTCCTTGACCGCCGTCTCGAGGTCGCCCGCGACCTGCGTCATGCTGGCGATGAACAGGTTGCCGAAGCTGTGGCCGTCGAGGTCGCCGCCCTTGAACCGGTGCTCGAAGAGCCGGGTGAGCAGCGGTTCCGCCTCGGCCAGCGCGACGAGGCAGTTGCGGATGTCGCCGGGCGGGAGGACCCCCTGCTCGCGGCGCAGCCGCCCCGAGGACCCGCCGTCGTCGAACACCGTCACGACGGCCGTGATGTTGGTGGAGACCTTCTTGAGCCCGCGGAGCAGCGTGCCGAGCCCCGTGCCGCCCCCGAGGGCGACGATCTTGGGACCGCGCTGCAGCGCGCGCTGCTGCACCAGGAGTTCGACGAGGCGCGGATCGCCGCGCGGAAGGAAGACGTCGACGATCGACCGGATCGTCTCCCGCAGGCCGTACGCGATGAGGGCCAAGCCGATGAGCAGGAGCGCGGCGCCGCCCATCACCGGGGACAGGACGTGGCCGGTGACCGCGTACGCGACATCGACGCCGCGGATGATGGCGAGTTCCAGCAGGCCCAGCAGCTTGACGTCGACGATCAGCGCCACGCCGGTGCTCACGAGAAGCACGCCGGCGGCGATGACGACGATGTACCGCTTCACGCCGAGACCGGGCTCGAACCAGCGGATCCACTGGCGCAGCGCGGCGCGCATGCGCGCGGCGGGCCCCCCGCCGTTCAGGGCGGCCGCCGGTCCGCCGGTCTTGCCGGCCGCGGCACCCGGGATCATTCTTTCCTCACGTCCCGGTGCTTGAGGCGCACGGTGTAGCCGAGGGAACGGATGAACTGCGCGAGATCTTCGCCGATCACCACCGACCGGTGCTTCCCGCCGGTGCAGCCGACGGCGATCGTCAGATGCGACTTGCCTTCGGCCGTGTAGCGCGGCAGGAGATACCCCAGCATGTCGTGGAGGCGCCGCTGGAACTCCCGTGTGTCGTCCGACCGCAGCACGTATTCGCGCACTTCCGGGCTGCTGCCCGGGAGGGCCCGCAGCGTCTCGACGTAGTGCGGGTTCGGCAGGAATCGCACGTCGAACACGAGGTCCGCGTCGATCGGCACGCCGAACTTGTACCCGAATGTCGTGACCCCCACGGTGAGCGTGCGGTCGGCGTTGGTGCGCACAAACGCTTCGGCCAGCTCTTCCCGGAGCTCGCGCGCCGTGAGGGCGCTCGTATCGATGACCTTGTGGGCCCGTTCCTTGAGCGGCTGAAGGCGGCGGCGCTCGCTGCGGATGCCGTCGAGGACGCTGCCGCCGAGCGGGTGCTTGCGGCGCGTCTCTTCGAACCGCCGCACCAGCACCTCGTCGGAGGCGTCGAGGAACAGGATCTGCGCGCGGATGCCCATGCCGGCGAGCGCCGCGATCGCCTGGTCGAGCGAATTGAAGAATTCGCCGCCCCGCACGTCCATGACCAGCGCGACGCGGCGGACGCGGCCCTGCGACTCGCGGACGATCTCCGCGAACTTCGTCACGAGCGCCGGCGGCAGGTTGTCGACGCAGAAGAAGCCGAGATCCTCGAGGACGTGCGTGGCCTGCGATTTGCCGGCACCGCTCATCCCCGTGACAATCAGAAACTCGATGTTGTCCGCGGCCGTCCTCCCCTGGAGGGGACCTTCGGCCTCGCGGGGCGCCGCGGCGGCCCGAACGTCCCCCGCGGGGGGCACGCGGCGGGCCGGGCGGAGGGACTTCATACCTCGTTCACGAGGCGCCGCAGGACGAACCCGACCGCGCTCAGCACCAGCGCGCCGGCGAACGCCGCGAGCGCGCCGCTCAGCACGATCTGGTGTGTCACGCGCGCGACGACGTAGAGCATAAGCGCGTTGACGGCGAACGTGAACAATCCGAGCGTGAGGATGTTGAGCGGCAGGGTCAGGAGCAGGATCACCGGCCGCAGCACGGCGTTGACGATGCCGAGCACGAGCGCGGCCAGCATCGCCCCCGCGAAGCCCGCCACCCGGACGCCCGGCACAATCAGCGCGGTGAGATACAGGGCCACGGCGGTGATCAGCCAGCTGATCAGCACACCCATCAGCTGCCATTATAGCAGGGCCGCGGGCGGCCGAATTTCCGGCGCCGCGCGCGGCGGGAACGCCGCGCCGCTACAGGCGCGCGCGCACGAGGGCGGGGACTTTGCTGACGAGCTCCGCCACGGCCACCCCCGCGGCCTCGAGCGCCGCGACCTTGTGCTCGGCGGTCCCTTCCGTCCCGGAGATGACCGCGCCGGCGTGGCCCATCCGCTTGCCGGGCGGGGCCGTGCGGCCGGCGATGTACGACACGACCGGCTTCTTGAGCGAGCGCGCGATGTAGCGGGCCGCGTCCTCCTCCGCGCTGCCGCCGATCTCGCCGATCAGCACCACGGCCCGCGTGGCGGAATCGGCGCCGAACCACTCGAGGGCCTCGACGAAAGAGGTACCGGCCACCGGGTCGCCGCCGAGGCCCACCGCGGTCGACTGCCCGAGTCCGGCGCCGGTCAGGGCCGCGACCACCTCGTACGTGAGCGTCCCGCTCCGCGAAACGACGCCGACGGGGCCCGGCGTGAACAGATGCCACGGCATGATGCCGACCCGGCACTCACCCGCGGTCGTCACGCCGGGACCGTTGGGCCCGAGCAGGCGCACGCCCTGGCGCCGCGCGTAGGCGACGATCTCGATCGCGTCGTGCACCGGCACGCCTTCGGTGATGATGACGACCGGATCCAGGCGCGCGGCGATCGCTTCCAGCGCGGCATCGCGCGCGAACCGCGCCGGGACAAATAGGACACACGCATTGGCGCCGGTGGCCCGGACCGCTTCGTCGACGGTGTCGAAGACGGGGACCTCGTGGACGCGCCCGCCGCCCTTCCCCGGGGTGACGCCGGCGACGACGGCCGTTCCCGCGTCGAGGCTCTGCTTGGCGTGGAAGGCCCCCTGGTACCCCGTGATGCCCTGCACCAGGAGGCGCGTGGCGCGGCCCACAAGGACGGCCATCAGCGCTTCCCTCGCGCGAACGCCACGGCGGTCCTGGCGCCTTCCTCGGGATCGGTGCCGGCCGCGATGCCGGCGTCGCTCAGAATGCGCCGCGCTTCGACCTCGTTGGTGCCGGTCAGGCGGATGCTCGCCGGGACGCGCGGCGGGCGCCGCACGATGCCGCGCGCGATGTCGTCGGTGCGCGTGATCCCGCCGAAGATGTTGATGAACAGCGCCCGCACGCCCGGCTTGCGCTGGACGAGCTCGATCGCGGTCTGCATACTTTCCTCGCTCGCGCCGCCGCCGACGTCCAGGAAGTTGGCGGCGCGCCCGCCGACATGCGCGAGCAGGTCGAGCGTGCTCATGACGAGGCCGGCGCCGTTGCCGATCACCGCGATGTCGCCGTCGAGCTCCACGTAGGCCAGGCCGTGCTCCCGCGCCTCGCGCTCGAGCGCCGTCATCTCCTCGGACGGCGGCCGGCCGGTATGCCGGTAGGCGGCGTTGTCGTCGAGCACAAGTTTCGCGTCCACGCAGAGCAGATGGCCGCCCGACCGGGCGAGCGGGTTGATCTCCGCGAGGTCGGCGTCCTGCTCCCAGTACAGGCGGTACAGGGTCGCGGCGATCCGGGTGAACTCGTCGAGGAGCGTCCCGTCCAGCCCAAGCCACCGTCCGAGACCGCGCGCCGCGAACGGGAGCACGCCGAGGCACGGGTCCACGTCGAGCCGCGCGATCTTGTCGGGCGATTCGCGCGCGACGGTCTCGATCTCGACCCCGCCGGCCGCCGACGCGATGCCGGCGACCCGTCGGGCGCCGCGGTCCGTGACGAAGGCGAGGTAGTATTCCGCCTCGATGTCGGCCGCCTGCACCACGAGCACACGCCCGACGCGCTCGCCCTTGATGTCCATGCCGAGAATCGCCCGCGCATGCGCTTCCGCCTCTGCGGGCGTCTTGGCCAATTTCACGCCGCCGGCCTTGCCGCGGCCGCCGACCAGCACCTGCGCCTTGACGACGACGGGATACGGAATCGAGAGGTCGCGGACGGCCTCCGGCCGGTCGATCACGACGCCGGCCTGCACCGGCAGGCCGTAGCGGGCGAAGACCTCTTTCGCCTGGTACTCGTGCAGCTTCATGGGTGCGCCCGGGCCGGCGGCGTCGCGGAGGCCCCGGCTAGAGTTTCAGCAGCGCGACGTTCTCGCGGATGCTGGTCACCGCGGCGTCGAACGCCCGCCGCTCATCCCCCGCGAGCGGCGCCTCCAGGATGCGCTCGACCCCGCCCGCCCCCAGCACGACCGGCGTGCCGACGTAGAGATCGCGTACGCCGTACTGTCCGGTGAGGTACGCCGATGCCGGCAGGACGCGCCTGCGGTCCAGCAGGATCGCCTCGACCATCTCCGTGATCGCGGCGCCGGGGGCGAAGAAGGCGCTGCCCGTCTTCAACAAATTGACGATCTCGGCGCCGCCTTTGCGGGTGCGCTCTACGACCGCGGCGATGCGGTCGGCGGGCAGCCACTGCGAGAGCGGCAGGCCGCCGATCGTCGCGCGGCTCGCGAGCGGCACCATGTGCGTGTCGCTGTGCGCGCCGACGACCATCGCGGATACGTCGAGCACGGAGACGCTCGCCGCCTCGGCGATGAACGTGCGAAACCGCGTGCTGTCGAGCGCGCCGCTCTGCCCCATCACCCGCTCCGGCGGAAACCCGCTGACCTTGTAGGCCAGATAGACCATCGCGTCGAGCGGGTTGGTCACGACGATGAGGCACGCCTCGGGTGACCGGCGGGTAATTTCCTGCGTCACCCCGCGGACGATGCCGGCGTTGACGTTGAGAAGGTCCTCGCGGCTCATGCCGGGCTTGCGGGCGACGCCCGCCACGATCACGGCGACGTCGGAGCCATCGGTTTCGTCGTAGCGGTTGGTGCCGGTGAGACGCAGGTCGAAGCCCTCGATCGGCGCCGCCTCGCTCAGGTCGAGCGCTTTGCCCTGCGGCATGCCCTCGATGACGTCCACGAGAACGACGTCGGCGAGCCGCCGCGAGACGATCCACTGGGCGGCGGAGTGCCCAACGTTGCCGGCGCCGACGATGGAGACTTTCGCGCGGGTGCGTGCCACCTGAGATTCCTCCTTCGGGCCGCTGAGCCGCGCCGGACACCCTACGTCCCGCGCGGCTCCTTCCGGCCGCGGAAGCGGCGGAGCAGCGCGCGCCACGGATCGAAGTAATCGTCCGCGGTCCGCTCCTTCAGCGGGATGATGGCGTTGTCCGTGATGTGGATATGCTCGGGACAGACCTCTTCGCAGCACTTCGTGATATTGCAGTAGCCGATGCCGCCTTTCCCCTTCAGCAGCCCGGTCCGCGTCAGCGTGTCCTTGGGATGCATTTCCAGCGCGGCGATCCGCACCATGAAGCGCGGGCCGTAATAGCGGTCGGTGCCGCCGTGCTCGCGCAGCACATGGCACACGTCCTGGCACAGAAAACACTCGATGCACTTGTGGAACTCAAACAGCCGCTCCACGTCCTCGGCCGTCATCCGCCACGGCCCCGGATCCCCGGCCGGCGGCGTAAACGGCGGGATCTCTTTGTTGACCCGGTAGTTCCACGAAACGTCCGTCACGAGATCCTTGAGCAGCGGAAACACTTTGATCGGCCGCACGGTAATGGCCGCGCCGCCGAACGTGTCGACGCGTGTCTGGCACATCAACCGCGGCTTGCCGTTGACCTCCGCGCTGCACGAACCGCACTTGGCGGCTTTGCAGTTCCACCGGCACGCGAGCGTCCCGTCGATATGGGCCTGGATATAGTGGATCGCGTCGAGGACGACCATGCCTTCCATCGGCGGCACGGCGTACTCTTTGAGGGCGCCGCCCGTGGCGTCGCCGCGGAAGACGTGAAAGATCTGATCTGCCATGCCGCCTCCGTCCCTCGGATTGCGCTACCTGACGACCTGGACGACGGTCTCGCCCCGCACGAGCCGCTCCAATTCCGGCGGCATTTGCGGCACCGGCCGCGTCCGCACGGCCATCCGGCCGCCGTCGAGCACCGCGATCAAGTTCTTGCGGCCCCAGTCGGGCTTCTGATCCGGGAAATCCAGCCGCCAGTGCGATCCGCGGCTTTCCTCCCGTTCGATCGCGCACCGGAAAATCGCTTCCGCGAGCGTCAGCATGAAGCGCACGTCGCGGCACTCGTGCCAGCCCGGGTTGAAGAGCATGGACCCGCCGACGTGCAGCCGGTCGCACCGCTCCTGCAGGGCCAGCACTTTGTTCAAGCCCTGCCGCAGGCCGTCGCCGGTCCGCGCGATGCCCGCGTGTTCGGCCATCACCGCCTGAAGATCGTCGTGGATGGTGTACGGATTCTCCATGCCGCCGCCCTCGAACGGCCGCTGGAGCAGCCGGCGTTCCTCCTCGGCCTGCGCGTCGTCGATCCGCGGCGCCGCGGCGGCGTCCATAGCATAGCGCGCCGCGTGCTCGCCCGCGCGCTTGCCGAACACGAGGAGATCGCTGAGCGAGTTACCCCCGAGCCGGTTCGATCCGTGCAGCCCCGCCGCCACCTCTCCGGCCGCGAACAGGCCGGGCAGGCTCGTGGCGCCGGTGCCCGCCTCCACCCGCACGCCGCCCATCACGTAGTGGATCGTGGGCGCGACTTCCATCGGCGTCTTCGTGATGTCGATGTCGGCCAGCTTCAGGAACTGGTCGAACATGCTCGGGAGCTTCTTCTTGATCAGCTCGCCGTTGAGGTGGGTGATGTCGAGCCAGGCGCCGCCGTGCGGCGTGCCCCGGCCCGCCTGGACTTCCTTATAAATGGACCTCGCGACGACGTCGCGGCTGCTGAGTTCTTTCTTCTTGGGGTCGTAGCGCTCCATGAAGCGCTCGCCCTCCGAGTTGCGCAGGATCCCTCCCTCGCCCCGGACCGCTTCCGTCACCAGGATGCCGCGCACCCCGGGAGGCCAGACCATGCCCGTGGGGTGAAACTGGACCATCTCCATGTCCATCAATTCCGCGCCGGCTTCGTACGCCATGGCGCAGCCGTCGCCGGTGCATTCCCACGAGTTGCTGGTCACCTTGTAGACCTTGCCCCAGCCGCCCGTCGCGAGCACGACCGCCTTTGCCCGGAACACGATGAACCGCCCCGTCTCCCGGCGGTAACCGAAGGCGCCGGCGATGCGGTCCCCGTCGCGGAGGAGGCGGGTCAGCGTCACCTCCATGTGCACGTCGACGCCGGTGTGGACCGCCTTGTCCTGCAGCGTGCGGATCATCTCGAGACCGGTGCGGTCGCCGACGTGGCACAGCCGCCGGTACGTGTGGGCGCCGAAGGGCCGCTGGAGGATCCGGCCGTCGGACGTCCGATCGAAGAGGCCCCCCCAGCGCTCCAGTTCATAGACCCGCTCGGGCGCTTCGCGGGCGAAGATCTCCACCATGCGGTAGTCGTTGATGAGCTGCCCGCCGCGCATGGTGTCTCCGAAGTGCACTTCCCAGTTGTCGGCGGCGTCGACGTTGCCCAGCGCCGCGGCGATGCCGCCCTCGGCCATCACCGTATGGGCCTTGCCGAGGAGCGACTTGCAGACCAGGCCGACCGAGACGCCGGCGTCGGCGGCCGCGATCGCGGCGCGCAGACCGGCGCCGCCGGCTCCGATGATCAAGACGTCGTGCTGGTGGGCCTCGTACCAGTCAGCCACGAGACCGGATCTCCCTCCACGATACGGGGTCAGAACAGGCGCGGATCGGTGATCACCCCGGCTCCGAGAAGGCGTACGTACACGTCGGCGAGGCCGACGGAAAAGAGGCTGAGCCACGCCCACGCGGCGTGGTACACGGTCAGCCGGCTCACGCCCGCGCGCAGGCGCGCGCGCAGCATCCCGCCGCGGGCGCACGAATAGCAGTCCAGGTTGCCGCCGGCAAGGTGGCGGAACGCGTGGCATCCGAACGTGTAGCCGGACAGCAGCACCACGTTCGCCAGGAACAGGAGAGACCCCACGTGCACCGACGGCCGGCCGCCCGGAAAGAACGTGTCGATCGCGTCCTTCCACAAGAACGCGAGCACGATGATCGCGACGTACAGGAAGTACCGGTGAAAGTTGCTGACGATGAACGGCAGCCTGGTCTCGCCGGTGTAGCCGCCGCGGCGCTCCGGCACCATGCACGAGACGGGATCGAGGAAGTACGAGCGGTAATACGCCTTGCGATAATAGTAGCACGTCGCGCGGAAGCCGAGCGGCGCCCACAAGACCCAGAAGGCGGGTGAAATCGGGATCCCCCGCACGCGCACCGGCGGCGAATAAAACGGCGACAGGTACGGCGCGACGTAGCCGTGGCCCTGCAGCGCGACCCAGATCGAGTAGAGGCCGAACGCCGTCAGGACCGCGACGGTGGCGGCCGGCTGCAGCCACCACGGAATCCCGCCGGCATGCGAATGCTCGACGGCCTGCTCACTCATGGAACCCGTCCGGATTGGCCCACCGGGGAATGCGGAGACACCGCGGCGACTTTTCGGGTCTTACAAAGGGGTTTCCTCCCCCGCGGCATACTATACGCGCGGGCGCGCGCGCCGCCGCGGAGGACCACGTTGAACGTCAGCGACATCATCTGGATCCTCGTCATCATATCATTCATCCAACCGATCCTCCAACGGCAGTGGCAGCAGGTCGCGCGGATTCGCGCGCTGCAGGGCCTCGAGCGCGGCCGCGGGACGCGCGTCATCGCGCTCATCCACCGCGAAGAAACGATCAGCCTGCTCGGCATTCCGCTCGCGCGCTACATCGACATCCAGGATTCCGAAGACCTGCTCCGCGCCGTCCGGCTGACGCCGCCCGACATGCCGATCGACGTGGTGCTGCACACACCCGGAGGGCTCGTGCTCGCGGCGGAGCAAATCGCGCGGGCGCTGCGTGACCATCAAGGCCGCATCACCGTGTTCGTCCCGCACTACGCGATGTCGGGGGGCACGCTCATCGCGCTGTCGGCCGATGAGATCGTGATGGATCCCCACGCGGTGCTCGGGCCGGTGGACCCGCAGCTCGGCCAGTACCCGGCGTCGTCGATCGTCGGCGTGGCGGAACGCAAGCCGATCGAGCGGGTAGACGACGACACGCTCATCCTCGCGGACGTCGCGAAGAAGGCGCTGCGCCAGGTGCACGCCGTGGTCGTCGAATTGGCCGCCCGCCGGCTGACCGCCGAGCGGGCAGCCGCGCTTGCGGACCAGCTCGCCACCGGACAGTGGACGCACGACTATCCGATTACGGTCGAGGAAGCCCGCGTCCTCGGCTTGGCCGTGTCGACCGACATGCCGCGCGGCGTCTATGACTTGATGGACCTGTACCCGCAGGCGGGACGCCGGCGGCCGTCCGTGCAGTACGTGCCGCTGCCGTACCGCGGGCCGGCCGCGCCCCTGCCGCGCGGGGACGAGCGAAAGTAGGCGCGCGGCCCGGCGGGCATGCCGCGCGGCACGCCGGGCCCGGGCAGGGGGTGACGAAGCGGCGGTATGGCGAAGATCAAGGTCAAGCGTCCCATCGTCGAAATGGACGGCGACGAGATGGCGCGGATCATGTGGCACTGGATCCGGGAGCGCCTCATCCTGCCCCATCTCGACGTCGACCTGAAGTACTACGACTTGTCGATCCAGCGCCGCGACGAGACGGACGACCGCATTACGGTGGACGCCGCGCACGCGGTGCGCGAGCACGGCGTGGGGGTGAAGTGCGCGACGATCACCCCCGATGAGGCGCGCGTCAAGGAGTTCGGGCTCAAGCAGATGTGGCGCAGCCCGAACGGCACCATCCGGAACATCCTCGACGGGACGATCTTCCGCGAGCCCATCATCTGCCGCAACGTACCGCGCCTCGTCCCGCAGTGGGACAAGCCGGTCGTGGTCGCCCGCCACGGGTTCGGGGATCAATACCGGGCGCAGGACTTCCGGTTTCCCGGGGCCGGCACGCTCGCGGTTTCCTTCACCCCGGCCGCCGGAAGCACGGGTGCTGCGATCACGCGGGAAATCATCAAGGCCGACGGACCCGGCGTCGTACTGGGGATGTTCAACCTCGACAGCTCAATCCGGGGCTTCGCCCGCGCGTGCTTCAACTACGGCCTCGCCCGATCGTACCCGGTGTACTTGTCGACGAAGAACACCATCCTCAAGGCGTACGACGGACGCTTCAAGGACCTGTTTCAGGAAGTCTACGATGCCGAATTCCGCGAGCGGTTCGCCGCGGCCCACCTGACCTACGAGCATCGCCTGATCGACGACATGGTCGCGGCGAGCCTCAAGTGGAGCGGCGGCTACCTGTGGGCGTGCAAGAACTACGATGGGGACGTGCAGTCGGACGCCGTGGCGCAGGGCTACGGGTCGCTCGGGCTCATGACGTCCGTCCTCACGTCACCTGACGGCAAGGCGGTGGAGGCCGAAGCCGCGCACGGCACCGTCACACGCCACTACCGGCTGCACCAACAGGGCAAGCCGACCTCGACCAATCCGATCGCCTCGATTTACGCGTGGACGCGCGGGCTGCAGTACCGGGGCCGCATGGACAAGACCCCGGCGGTCGTCGACTTCGCCGCCGCCCTGGAGCGCGTCTGCGTGGAGACGGTCGAGCGGGGCAAGATGACGAAGGATCTGGCGATCCTCATCGGGCCGAACGAACCGTTCCTGACGACGGAAGCCTTCATGGGAGAGATCGAACAGGGACTCCGCCGCGCGGTCGCCTGATCGCGTCGCGCATCCCCGTCCCACCGCACAACCCGGCCATCCTCCGAGCGTCGGTCAGACACCGAGGACGGTCCGAAGACGCGCGAGTTCCGCCGCCACGGCGGATCCGTCCGCGCCGTGATATTCGAAGGTCACCGCCGCGGGCCGCGAGGCGGCGAGCACCCGGCCCAACAGCCGGTAGTCCTCGTCGGTCAGCGAGTCGTGCGCGTCGATGAGGCCGCCCTCGCGAAGGCGAGGCCCGCTCACGTGAATCTCGCGCACGCGCTTCAGCGGCAGCCGGGCCACATAGTCGTCGACTGGCAGCCCGAGCCGCGCGGCGGCCACCTGCGCATGCGCCAGGTCGAGCAGAAACTCCACGCCGGCCTCCGCCAGCACGTCCGCGACAAACGCGGGCTCCGACACGTACTCGTACGCGCCGGTGGGCCAGTAGTCCAGGTTCTCCAGCAACAGAGGCACCCGCAGCGCCGCGGCCAAACCGCGCGCGGTCCGGACGATCGACGCGCGCACGTCGTCGCGCGCGAGCACCGGCGACCGGGGCATCATCATCCTACCGTCAGGAGCCACCTCCGCGCACGCGAACCCGAGGTGCGTGCTGATCCACGGTGTCCCCGTGCGGGCGGCCACCTCGCGGATGGTGGACAGCACACCGGGCAACTCCAGCGCGCGGGGATGCGCGAGGGACCAGTTCCAGACCGCGTTGTGCACCAGCAGGCCCGCGCCCCCGGGGACGGCCGGGGCCGTCGCAGCACGGGGACCGCCCGTCTCGAGGAAATCGACGCCGATTTCACCCGCGGCGAGGAGCCGCCTGACGAGTTCGTCGTCGCGGACCCCCACCATGATGCCCGAATGAGAAGCGGGTGTCAGAGCCCGGCCTCAGGCGGCGCTGTGCAGGGAACCAAAGCGAGGTCCATCCACGTCAGAAGGACACGGCTCACCGGGTCGCGACATTCATAATATGCTGCTCGGCCTCCTCTACAACGTATACGAACACCGGCTCCTCGGCCAACTGCGCCGGGGACCGCTGCCGCGTCACGTGGGCCTCATCCTCGACGGGAACCGGCGATACGCGCAGCAGGCGGGGCTCAGCAGCGGGGACGCCTACCGGCGCGGCGCGGACAAGGTCGACGAGATCCTTGACTGGTGCGAGAGCCTCGGCATTCCGGAGGTCACGGTGTGGGTGCTCTCCATCGACAACCTGGAACGGCCGGCCGACGAGGTGCGGCCTCTCCTCGAGGTCATCGAGCGCAAGATCGCGGCGCTGGCGAAGCATCCGGCGACAGCGCGCGGCCGGCGCCGGATCCGCGCCGTGGGGCATCTCGAGGTGCTGCCCCCGACGCTTCGCGACGCGATCGAGGGCGCGGAGCGGGCCACCGCGGGCTACGAGGGCTGCCGGCTCAACATCGCGGTGGGGTACAGCGGCCGTCAGGAGATCGCGGACGCGGTCCGGTCGCTCGTCCGGGCGCATTTCCGGCCGGGCATCGCGGCGGACGACCTGCTGCGCCACCTGACCCCGGAGGAGATCGGCCGGCACATGTACGCCGGCGCCGCGGACGAGCCGGATCTCATCATCCGCACGAGCGGTGAGATCCGGCTGGGCGGGTTTCTGCTGTGGCAGAGCGTGTACAGCGAGTACTATTTCTGCGACGTCTACTGGCCGGCGTTCCGCCGCGTTGATTTTCTGCGCGCGCTGCGGAGCTTCCAGCAGCGGCAGCGCCGGTTCGGGCGCTAGGGGGACACTACCGCGTCTGCCGCCACTCCACGTCCGGCCGGCCGGCGGCGTGGTTCGCGGCGCGCGCCAGGACGAACAACAGATCCGACACCCGGTTCATGAACTTGAGCAGCTCGGGGTTGACCGGGTCGCGCGCGGCGAGCGTCACGATCTCGCGTTCCGCGCGGCGCGCGGCCGCGCGGGCGTGGTGAAGCGCGGCGGCGGCGGGCGTTCCGCCCGGCAGAATGAACGCCCGGAGCGGGGGCAGTCCGCCTTCGACGCGGTCGATCTCGCGCTCCAGCGCCTCGACCCAGGCCGGCTGCACACGGCTCGCGTGCGCCCCCGCGGCGGCCCCGGCATCAGGCGGTGCCGCCAGTTCCGAACCGAGGTCGAACAGATAATGCTGCAGCCTCTCCAATGCCGCGTCGACGGCATCCGGCGGCTCGGCCGCCCGCGCGACGCCGAGCAGCGCGTTCAGCTCGTCGACAGCGCCGTAGGCGGCGACGCGCACATCGTCTTTCCGAACGCGCCGGCCGCCGAAGAGGCCGGTCTCGCCAGCGTCGCCGGTCCTCGTGTAGATGCGGGTCACTCGCCTGCGGCCGCGGTCTCGCGCCTGACGTCGGCCGCCCCCTGACGGCCGAAGGCTTCGGCCTCCGGCGCAAGGTAGGTCCGAAACCACTCCACGATGTGGCGCAGTCGCTCCAGCCGGTGGCGCGGCTGCCCGTTGCGCGACAGATCGTGGCTTTCGTTCGGGAATCGGACGAACAGCACCGGCACCCCGAGTTTCTTGAGCGCGACAAAGAGCTGCTCGCCCTGCTCGATCGGGCAGCGGTAATCCTGCTCGCTGTGCAGGATAAGGAGCGGCGTGCGCATTTGGCGCACGTAGGTGATCGGCGAGCGCTCGAGATAGAATTGCGGAGCCTCCCACGGATCGCCCGGGTACTCCCACATGCCCTTCATGTACGCGAGGTCCGACGTCCCCCACTGGCTGTACGCGTTGCTGATGCTGCGCATCGTGACCGCCGCGCGGAACCGGCCGGTATGGCCGACGATCCAGTTCGTCATGAACCCGCCGTAGCTGCCGCCCGCGACGCCGAGGCGCTCGCGGTCGATCCACGGGTGCGCGGCCAGCGCGTGGTCCAAGCCGCGCATGAGGTCGTCGTAGTCCCCGCCGCCCCAGTCATGGCGCGTCGCGGCGGTGAAGCGCTGGCCGTAGCCCTGGCTGCCGCGCGGGTTGAGATAGACGACGCCGTAGCCCTGCGCGGCCAGCACTTGAAACTCGTGAAAGAACGCGTTCCCGTACGCGCCGTGCGGTCCGCCGTGGATTTCGAGCACGGCGGGCGCCCGGTCGCCGTAGACCGGATTGGCCGGCCGCATGACCCACCCTTCGACGGTCCACCCATCGGGCGTGTCGAACTCGAATCGCTCCGGCCGCGCGAGCGCGAGCGGACGCAGGGCGGTCCCGGTGAGGTCCGTGACGCGCCGGATATCACCGCCGACATCGAAGACCGCGACCTCGCCCGGGGTCGCGGCGTCGCCCTCGATGCACACGACGCGGCGCGTCGCCCGGTCAAGCGAGCAGCCGGTCAGATCGTGCGCGCCCCGGGTCTCCAACCGTAGCGCGCCCGGGCGGGCGGGCGCGGCAATCGACGCAATCTGCGTACTGCCGCCATCGGTCACCATGAAGAAGAGCCGCGCTCCATCGCGGCTCCAGGTGAGGCCGCCCGACGAAGCATGAACCCGTGAGTCGGTCACGAGGTGATGGCCCGCGCTCCGATCCTCGCCCGCGGTAAGACAGACGGGATCACCGCCGGCGGAGGGGACGATCCAGACGCCCCAATTCGTCGCGCCCCACGCCGCGTTGTCGTGGCCGACGTACGCGAGCCAGCGGCCGTCCGGAGACCAGGCCGGGGCCTGTGCCGGGCCGAGTCCCTTCGTCACCCGCCGGGGGTTCGCTCCTCCCCCGGCCGCGACGACCCAGACGTCGGCGGTATTGCCGAGGTCGGCATCCGGCGAATCGTTGGCGGTGTACGCGAGCGACGTGCCGTCGGGCGACCACACCGGACAGAGGTGATCGTAGTCGCCCGCGGTCACCTGCCGCGCCGGTCCTCCGGCGGCGGGGACGACGAAGATCTGCTTCCATCGGCCGTCCCAAAAGCCTTCGCCGTCCTGTTTGTAACGCAGTCGCAAGATGACTTTGATATCGCTTTCGTCGCGGGTGCGCGCCGGGTCCGGCTTGCCGACGAACGCGATCCAACGGCCGTCCGGCGACCAGACCGGGTCGGCGGGCGACAACCGGCCCGAGGTGAGCGCCCGCGCTTCGCCGCCGCTCACCGGAATAACCCAGACCTGTTTGTCGCCGCCGCGGTCGGAGAGAAACACGAGACGCGTCCCGTCGGGCGACCAGCGCGGCGCGGTGTCCTTGGCCTGCGCGGTGGTGAGCTGCCTTGGCTCGCCGCCCGCGGCCGGAACAAGCCACAACTGGATGCGGTAGGTGTTGGCGTCGCGGTCGGGGCGGGTCACCGTAAACGCGACCTGCGTGCCGTCCGGCGACAACTGCGGATCGTTGAGCACGGGAATGGCCGTGAGATCGTCGATGGTCATCGGGCGTGCGGGTTCGCTCATCCTCGTTCCTCCAGTGCGCGGTAGCGGGACCGCTTCGGCGGTGCGGAAACCGCTCCCTCTACATGCCGGCGGCGAGGCGGCTCGACAAGAGCGGCGGCAGGCCGCGCGCCCGCATCTTGGCCTGCGTCGCGGCAACCGCGTAGGCCACACGGTGAAGCGTAACGCTGCGACCGCCGTCGTCGTAGATGAGATACGCTGCCCGCGGATCGCCGTCACGGGGCTGCCCGACGCTGCCACCGTTCACGATGTACCGCGATGTCGCGACGAGCTCGACCGGTGATTCGGGCGTGAAGTCCTGCGCCCGGATGTGGCCGTCCCCGTCGCGCACGAAAAGGCCCGGGATGTGTGTGTGCCCCACCAGACACACCCGGAAGGGGCTCTCCGCGAAAATGGCGAGGGCCTGCGGCAGTGTGAGGATGTACTCTTCCACCGGGTCGCGCGGACTGCCGTGGACGCCGAGGAACGTCGGCGACTCCAGCCGCTCGGGCAGGGCCGCGAGAAACGCGCGGTGCTCGTCGGTGAGCTCGCCGGCCGTCCATTCGATTGCCGCGCGGGCCAGCGGTGAAAAGGCCGACATATCGAACAGGCCCACGACGCCGCGGTCGTGGTTGCCGGCGATCGCCGCAGCCCCGAGGCGCTGCACGCGGGCGACGCATTCGTTGGGGTCGGGCCCGTAGCCGACGATGTCGCCGAGACAGACGTAGGCGTCCGGCGAGCGGAGGGCCGCGTCCGCCAGCACGGCGTCCAGCGCTTCCAGGTTGGCGTGGACGTCAGAGAAGACCGCGTAGCGCACCGAGGCCGATTCCTCAGCGCCTCCGCCGCGCCAGTTCTGCGAAGACCTGCCCGGGATCGATGCCCTGGTACACGAGCAGCGCGAGCGTGTGGAACCACAAATCCGCCGCTTCTTCCATGAGCCGCCCGGGCGTCTCCTTGCGGGCGGCACGGGTGACCTCGGCGGCTTCTTCCATGATCTTCTCATTGAGCCGCGCGAGGCCTTCCGCGTACAGGCCGGATGTGTACGAGCCGGCCGTCGGCGCGCGGCGGCGCTCCGCGAGGACGGCTGCGAGTTCGCTCAGGACCTCGGGCCCGGCGGCCGGTGCGGCGGAGGACATACGGGCAGGGCTGGCACCACGGGCCTCCGCCGACTCCGCCGACTCGTCCACGAGCGTTCCGTCGGGCGCGACCGTGCGGAAGAAGCACGACCGGCGGCCCGTATGGCAGGCCGCCCCGGTTTGCTGCACCTTCAATAAAATAGCGTCGCCGTCGCAGTCGCCGCGGACCTCGAGGACCCGCTGCGTATGACCGGACGTTTCTCCCTTGCGCCACAGCCGCCCCCGTCCGCGGCTCCAGTACCACGCCTGGCCGGTGGCGAGGGTGCGCTCGAGCGCCTCACGGGTCATGTGCGCCACCATGAGCACCTCGCCCGTGCCCGCGTCCTGCGCCACCACCGTCACCATGCCCGCGGCATCGTAGGTGATCCTATCCGCGTCGCTCATCTCGACGTCGCTCCTTCGGTGAGCGTTCCACGGGCCCGCGCGCCGAAGGCCCCCGCGAGGGAGCCGCCCCGGCTCATCAGCCCGCCACGTCCGCCGGCCGCACCGGAATCCCCGCGGCTGCCATCGCGGTTTTGACGGCGGCGATGCTGTGCGTGCGGTAGTGAAAGATCGACGCGGCCAGCACCGCGTCGGCGTCCGCCTCGCGGACCGCGTCCACAAAATGCCTGGGCGCCCCGGCGCCCCCGGAGGCGATCACCGGAATCCGCACCGCGCGCGTAACCGCGCGCGTCAGCTCGAGATCGAAGCCGTCTTCGCGGCCGTCTTGATCCATGCTGGTCAGCAGGATTTCGCCGGCGCCCGATTCCGCGGCGCGCACGGCCCAGTCAACGGCGTCGAGACCGGTGGCGGTGCGGCCCCCGTGCGTATACACCTCCCACCCGCCGGCCCGGGTGCGCTTCGCGTCGATCGCGACGACAATGCACTGGCTGCCGAATTGCGCCGCGCCTTCCCGGATCACGTCGGGGCGCCGCACGGCCGCGGTGTTCAGCCCGACCTTGTCGGCCCCGGCCCGCAGCATGCGCCGCAGATCGTCCACCGTCGCCAGCCCGCCTCCTACCGTGAACGGAATCGTGAGGACCTCCGCCGTCCGCCGCACCACGGTCTCCATGATGCCGCGTCCCTCGTGGCTCGCGGTGATATCGAGAAAGACGACCTCGTCCGCGCCCTCGCGATCGTACGCCGCGGCGAGTTCCACCGGATCGCCGGCGTCGCGAAGATTGACGAAGCGCGTACCCTTGACGACGCGGCCGTTCTTGACGTCGAGGCACGCGATGACGCGCCGCGCCAGCATCAGCCGCCCCGGCGGCGCGGCATCACGTCGCCGCCGCCTCCCCGGCCGCCGCCAGGAGGTCTTCCAAGCGCACGCTCCCTTCGTAGAGCGCGCGGCCGACGACGACGCCCTCGAGCCCTGCCGCTTCGAACCGTCGGAGGCGCCGCACGTCGTCCGCCGACGCCACGCCGCCCGCGAGGATCACCGGGACCCGGACGGCGGCGAGGACGCCCTCGAGCGCCGCCGGGTCGGGCCCGCCCATCAGGCCGTCCCGCTGCGTGTCGGTGTAGACGATCCGGCGCACGCCCGCCTCCACGACGCGGGCCGCTGCCTCTCCTACGGTGAGGTCGCTTGTTTCGGTCCACCCCTCCGTAACGACGCGGCCGTCACGCGCGTCGAGCGCCGCCGCGACGCGGTCGCCGAAGCGCCCGCACGCCTCGCGGAGCAATCCCGCGTCGCGCACCGCGGCCGTGCCGAGGATCACCCGTGCGGCCCCGGCAGTAAGCAGGCGTTCGATCGCGGCAAGGTCCCGCACCCCGCCACCCACTTGGACCGGTACCGGCGACGCGGCCAGGATCCGCCCCACCGCATCGGGATTGCCCGGCCGTCCCGCGAACGCACCGTCGAGATCCACGACGTGGAGCCAGGACGCCCCCGCGGCCGTCCAGCGCCGCGCCACACCGGCCGGATCGTCGTCATACCTGCGCTCGCGGCCGCGATCGCCCTGGATCAGCCGGACGGCGCGGCCCCCTCGGATGTCAATTGCCGGAAGCACCAACACCCGCCGTCCACCGCGCGAAGTTATCGAGGATGCGTGCGCCCACTGTACCGGACTTCTCCGGATGGAACTGCGTAGCCCACACGTTGCCGTGCCCGGCCACCGCGGCGATCTCACGGCCGTACGACGCCGTCGCCGCGACGAGCGCGTGATCGGACGGCGCACAATCATACGAGTGCACGAAGTAGACATACGCGTTCGACGGTACGCCCGCCAGCAATGGCGACGGCCGCTCGATCCGCAGCCGGTTCCAACCCATGTGGGGCACCTTAACCGTCGCCGGCAAACGCCGCACCCGGCCCGGCAGCACGCCCAGCCCAAGATGGGGTCCGCCCTCCTCGCTTTCCTCGAAGAGTAGCTGCATCCCGAGGCAGACACCGAGAAACGGTCGTCCCGAGCGGATGTAGGCGGGGATACTGTCGGCGAAGCCGCGGGCCCGGAGGCGCGCCATCGCGGGACCGAAAGCGCCGTCTCCCGGCACGACCAGCGCGGCCGCGGCGTCGAGGACGCGCGGATCGTCCGTCACCCGGACGTCGAGGCCCCGCCGCCGCAGGCCCGTACAGATGCTGTGGAGATTACCGGCGCCGTAGTCGGCTACGGCGATCACGCGAACGTGCCCTTGGTCGACGGCACTCCGGCCACGCGGGGGTCACGCTGCGTTGCGCGATCGAGGGTAAGCGCGAGGGCCTTGAACGCAGCTTCGATGATATGGTGGCCGTTACGGCCGTGCACGAGGAGGACGTGGAGCGTGAGGCCGGCGTTCACGGCGAAGGCGCGGAAGAACTCCTCGGTGAGATCGCTGTCGTAGGCTCCGAGACGCTGGCGCGCGACCGGCACCGCGTAGTGCAGGAAGGGGCGCCCGCTGACGTCGACCACCGCAAGGACCAGCGCCTCGTCGAGCGGCGCGTGCGCCGAAGCGTAGCGGAAGATGCCGGCGCCGGCGCCGAGCGCGTCTTTGAACGCCCGGCCGAGCGCGATGCCCACGTCCTCGACGGTGTGGTGCGCATCGATCTGAAGGTCGCCCGAGGCGTGCACCGCGAGGTCGAAGCGGCCGTGCCGCGCCAGCTGTTCCAGCATGTGGTCGAGAAACGGCACGCCGGTCGCGAGGTCGGCCTGCCCGGCGCCGTCGAGTTCCCAGCGCACCTCGACCTTCGTTTCCCCCGTCGCGCGCGACGCGCGGCCGAGACGACTCACGAGTCGAGCCCCCGCGCGGTCACGGCGAGCACGTGCGCGGGAAAGTCTTCGTACCGGCCGAGCCGCTCGATGACGGGGCGCACGGCCGCCAGGCCCCGCGCGTCCAGCGAGGCGACGGAGGTGGCCTTCAGGTAGCTCCAGACGGTGACGCCGGACATGACGCGCGCGAACCCCGACGTCGGCAGCGCGGCCGGCACGCCGATGGCGTAGTTGCCGGCGGAAAACGGCGTGTCCTGGCCGAGCAGGACCTCGCCGGCGTGCCGCACTCCGGCCAGCGTCCCAAGCGGATCCCGCGTGGCGATCTGGAGGTGCTCGGGCGCGTAGAGGTTGACAAAGGCGAGGGCTTCCTCCATCGAGCCGGCGACGACGGCGCCGCCGTAGTCGCGCATCGCCGCCTCCGCGAAGCCGCGGCGTCGTTCCGGCAGCTGCGCGAGATAACGCGGAAGCCGCTCCTGCACGTCGCCGACCAGCGCCTCCGACACCGTCACGAGGACCACCGCCGAATCCGCGCCGTGTTCCGCCTCGTTCAACAAATCCAGGGCGAGGCGGTCGGCATCCGCGCTCTCATCGGCAAGGATCATCGATTCCGTGGGCCCGAGCACCGAGAGCAGGCGCACCCCCCGGGTTTGGACGGCGAGTTGCGCCGCGGTCACGTACGGATTGCCGGGCCCCCCGAGGACCCGCACGCGCGGCAGCGTCGCGGTGCCGCACGCGAGCGCCGCGATGCCCGCGACGCCGTTGCACCGGAACACGCGCGGCACGCCGAGCAGGTCCGCGGCGACGAGGATGGCCGGATCGACGCTGCCGTCCGCCCGCGGCGGGACGACGACGGCGATCTCCTCGACTCCCGCGACGGCCGCCGGCGTCGCGAGCGTGACGAGCGTCGAGGGAAACGTGCCCTTGCCGCTCGGTACGTAGATGCCGGCGCTCTCCACCGGCGACCACTTGATGCCCGCGGTGATCCCCGGCTCCAGCTCGTCCAAGGCAAGGGCCGGCGGCCGGAGCCGCTCGTTATACCGGCGCGCGCGGTCGATCGCCGCGGCAAGCGCAGTCCGAAGGCCGTCGTCGACCGCATCATACGCGCGGCGCACTTCGTCGCGTTCGACCGCGAGGCGCTCCGGCGGGAGGGCCACGCCGTCGTACCGCGCAGTGTAGTCGATCACCGCGGCATCGCCGCGCCGCTCGACGTCGGCGATGATGGCGCCCACGTGCGCCACACGCTCGGGATCGAAGATGTCGGCGCTCGACCGCCGCAGCATGCGCTGCAGGCGTTCGGGCGGTGCCTGGGCCAGCCGGACGACGTCCACAGGTCTCCTCCTATACCGCCGGTACGGCCCGCCCGGCGCGCCGCCGTCTCACGCGCGCGGCGTGCGTCCCTCGCGGGACGGCATCAGGCCTTCGCCGGGCCCTTCCGGCCGGGCGACCGTCGCCCGCACGCGCTCGATCACGGCGGCGACCGCCGCGGCGCGGCTGCGCAGACTGACCCGGTTGACCACGAGCCGCGCCGTCGACTGGAACAGTTCGGCGATCTCGATGAGCCCGTTCTCGCGCAGCGTCCGGCCGCTCATCACGAGGTCCATAATGCCGTCGGCCAATCCCACGAGCGGCGCAAGCTCCACCGTTCCGTTCATCGGGATCACTTCGACCGGCCGGCCCTGGGTCCAAAAGTGGCGCTCGGTCACGCGCGGATACTTGGTCGCGATGCGCAGCGGCGTAAGACGTTCCCACGTCTCCGCGAGGCGCGCGGGGCAGGCCAGCACGCCGCGGCACGTCCCGAAGCCGAGATCCACCAACTCGTACACGTCGCGGCCCTGCTCGAGCAGGATATCCTTGCCCGCAATCCCGAGGTCCGCGGCGCCATGCTCCACGTACGTCAGCAGATCGACCGGCTTCGCGATGAGGCAGCGCATCGCCGGTTCTACGCCCGGCACGATCAGCCGCCGGCTGCCGCGCCAGGCGTCCCCGTCGAGATATCCCGACGCTTCGAGGATTCGCATGGCCCCGTCGAGCAGGCGGCCGGACGGCACGGCCACGGTGACCATGTCACCGGCGCGGCGCGTCCGCGGACCGGTCACCACGGGCCACCGGGCCTTGCGTCCGGCGCGGGCGGCCGCGCGCCGGTGCCGCGCCGGCCTGTCGCCGTCAGTTCCGAAAGCGGCACGCGACGCTCGGCGTTCCCACCCTCCCGGACCCGCGCCGCGCCCCGCCCGACAAGGATCGCACGCGGGACCCCCCGGCGCGCCGCATCGTCGGCCACCTCGTCCCAGGGCCGGCCGAGCACTTCGAGCGCCACGGTGAATCCGCACGACCGCAGCGCCCGCGCGCACGCCGCGGCTTCCGCGCCGCAGCCCGCGTCCGCCGCCACCACGGCGTCCGGCGTCCACGCCTGCGCGCCGTCCTCGGCCGCCCCCTCGGCGGCCAGTACGCGATCGAGGCGCAGCGCGAACCCGGTCGCCGGCAGCGCGACGCCGAATTGCTCGAGCAGCCGGTCGTACCGTCCGCCGCCGCCGAGCGGAGCGCCGACGGCCGCGGTGTGGCCTTCGAAGACGATTCCGGTGTAGTAGTCGAAGTCGCGAATGATGCTGAGGTCGATCGTCACGGCGTCCGCGACACCGTGCGCGGCCAGGGCCTCGCCGAGGCGTTCGAGATCGCGCACCACGTCGCGGCCCTCCGGCGTGTGCACCAGCCGCCCCGCCTCCACAAGCGCGTCCGGCCCGCGCAGGGCCGGCAGCGCCAGAAGCGCCTCGATCCGGTCCGCGGGGGCGCGGTGCCGCTCGAGGAGGCCCCCCAGGCCGACGAAATCTTTCTGGTAGAGCAGCGCGCGGACCGCGGCGCCGTCGTCCTCGGACAGGTCGAGGCCGGCGAGGACGCTCTGCAAGAATCCGACGTGGCCGAGGCTCAGCGAGAAGGCGGCGACGCCCGCCGCGCGAAACGCCGCGACGGTCAGCGCCACGATCTCCGCGTCGGCCTCCACCGTGCGCGGGCCGATGAGCTCGCAGCCGACCTGGGGGAATTCGCGCAGGCGGGCCGCGCCGGCCGGCGGGGCGCCGCGAAACACCTGGCCCGCGTACGCGACGCGCAGCGGCAGCGACGCCGCCGACGCGACGTCCCGCAGGCGCGTGGCCACGAGCCGCGCCACCGACGTCGTCATATCGGGCCGCAGCGCCAGCAACTCGCCACCGCGGTCGATCAGCTTGAACAGCCGGTCCGGGGCGCCCGCCCCCTCCGCCCGCACCAGCACGTCGAGGTACTCGAGCGTCGGCGTGACGACCTCGCGATAGCCCCACCGGGCCGCCTCGGCGAGCACGCCCGAGGCGGCCCCGCGGATCCTGGCCGCCTCGCGCGGCAGCCAGTCCCGGGTGCCGGACGGAATCAGTTGCCAGCGTTCGCGCGTGTCGCGCTGCACCGATGCTTTACCCAGATAAAGCAACAGAGTAATAAAGCACTCCCGGCATCCTAGCACGGGGCCCGGACCGCGTCAACGGCCCGTCCCCGCGGGAGGCCTCGCGGCCCGGAACGGCGCCCACGGCCGGGCCGCGACCCGGAGGGTCAGAAGCGTTCGCGGGTCTCCAGTTCGCGCGAGAGGCGGGCGAGGTCCGCCCGCGATTGTGCGGCGCCGCCCGGCCCGGGATCGCGGCGCGCAGCGCCGGCGCCGGGACGGTCCGACCGGCCGGGCCCGCGCGGAGCCGGCACCCAGCGGCGGATCAGCAGTACGGCGAGGGCGAGTCCTCCCACGACGCCCGCGGCGGGTCCGACGTACAGGACGAGCGCGAGTCCGCGGCGCGGCGGCTCGGCGAGCACGCTCTCGCCGAACTGACCGACGAAAAACTTGAGGATCGCCTCGGGCGTCTCGCCGGCCTCGAGCTTGGCGCGGATCACGTCGCGCATCTCGCGGGCCACCGCGGAGTCGCTCTCCGCGACCGTCTGCCCGGCGCACACCGGACACATCAGCCGGCTCGCCACGGCATAGACGCGGTCGTCGAGCGTCGCCCCGCGGGCGGCCGCCGCGCCCGCGGCGGCCAGCAACACCGCCGCCGCCGCGGCCAGCAGCAGGCGGCGCGATCTACGCGTCACGACGCGCGGCCGGCCGCCCGCGCCGCCGCAGCCGGTCCAGGACCAGTGCATACCCGTCCGCGCCGTACGTGAGGAACCGGCGCACGCGGCTCACCGTGGCCGACGACGCGCCGGTCCGCGCGGCGATCTGGTCGTAGGTGCGTCCATCCGCGAGCATCCGGGCCACGGCAAAGCGCTGCGCGAGTGCTTTGAGTTCGCCGATCGTGCAGAGGTCCTCGAAGAACCGGTAGCATTCCTCGGCCGTCCGCAGCTGCAGCACCGCCCGAAAAAGCGCATCCGTATCGGGGTCCCGCAGTTTCGGATTCACCACGGCGCGGCGGCTCACGGCGCGGCCCTCCTCGCTCTCTGACGCTTTAACGTGTGAAACCGCCGGGCAGTTCGGTCACAGCCAGCGCTCCACCTCCTCCGCTTCGCGGTCCAGCCCCAACGCGCGGAACGCGCCGGAGGCGGCGGTGACGGCGTCGAGCGCCTCCGGCCGCCCGGCCGCGAGGGCGACGCGGGCGCGGGCCGCGGCCCACTTCGCGGCGAGGTACCGGTCGCCCGCTGGCGCGACGCGCTCGGCGTGGCGCAGCAGCGCCTCCGCCCGGTCGACCGCGGACGGGCGCGGCCGCTCACCCGCGACCAGCGCCGCCGCCAGGTCGGCCTGAAACGCGGCAAGGCCGGCCGGGTCGCGGGCCGGCCACGACGCGAGCGCGGCCGCGGCCAGGCGATCCGCCTCGCGCAGCCGCGCCGGCGCATCGGAGCCGGGACGAAGCACGGCGAGCCTGCGCAGCAGCAGGGCTTTGGTCGCGCGGGCGTGCGCGACGCCGTCGTCGGTGCGAAAGCGCCGTGCGAGAGCGAGGGTGCGGTCGCACGCCTCGATGCCGTCTTCGGCCGCGCGGGCCGCCTCGTCTCCCTGGGCGTGGTCCGCGAAATCGCGGTACGCGTCTTCGAGATATGCGCGGAGCGGCAGCGCCGCGGCCTCACCGGACCGCCGGCGCGCCACGTTCACCAGTTGCTGCGCCAGCACGACGGCCCGCCGGAGGTCGCCCTCGCCGCGGCGCAGGCGCAGCGCGATCGAGAGGCCGATCAGGACGGCGTCGACATCCTCCGCCCCACCCCCCGCGCGGCCGGCGCCGGAACGGCGAAGGAGCTGCTCCGCTCCCTCGAACGCGGCGACGGCCGGGGCAAGATGGCGGGAGCCTTCCGTAAAGAATGCGCGCAGGACGGCCCAGCCTTCCGCGGCGCGCGCGCCTGCCGCGGCGTGCGCGTCCATGGAAGCGGCGTCAGGCCGCGCGAGCGAGGACCGAGTCGGCGGCGGGCCGCCGGTCGAGGATCAGGGCGCCCGCGACGAGCGCCGCGGCGACCACGACGTCAAGAATCGTCCAGGCGACGTTAGAATACGCGCGGAGCGCGTAGAGGAGGCCGAACACCGCGAAAACGGTCTGCAGAAGGATCGCCGCGCTCAAGTATGCCGCGGCGCGGTGCCGCATCACGCCGAAGGCGGCCAGCGCGGTGGATGCGCTGTTCACGGCCACGAAGGCCAGTTGCTGGACGAGCGACCCGACGAAGCCCGACGCCGAACTGATCGGCAGCGCCCGCATCATGAGGGCAAAGTGAATCACCTCGTATGCACCGACGGCCGCAAACCCGGCTCCCGCCGCCGCGCCGAAGGCCACCGTGCCGCCACGCGACGGCGTCCACGTCAATAGCGCCGCCGCGAGTTTGACCGCTTCATTAACCGCCGCAGTCACGAGCGCCGCTGCCACGCCGGCGCCGAGCGTCATCGCGATGGCATCGGGGCCCCATCCGAAGGCCGACGACAACACCGTCTGGATTTGCCCGGCCAGGAAGACGGTCACCGGAAACGCCAGGGCGCCCGTGGCGAACGCCGCCAGGAGGCGCGGGCGCCAGCCGCGCGCGCCGCCGAAGACGGCCAGCGCCGCGAGCCCGTACCCGACGGCAATCGCGGCGGCGGCGGGGACCAATGTCACGAGATGTGTTCCGATCGCACAACAGCGTTATTGTAGGGCCGCCGGAACGGCAATTGCAAGCGAATGCACGCTTCCATCGTCGCGCGGCCGGCCGGCGAATACCGGGCCGTCAACGCGGGCGGGCAACCCGTCCGCAGCCTTCGGGGCGGAAGATGCGGACCGTCGACGGGGGATGCGTCCGCAACGCCGGCGCGGGCCGGATCGGACGCGGGACAAGATTACCGCCGCAATTGGGACATCGTCCGTGCAGCCGCGCGCGGGCGCACGCCCGGCAAAAGGTGCACTCGAAGGAGCAGATCATCGCATCGGGAGCGGACGGCGGAAGATCCCTGCCGCAGCATTCGCAGTTTGGGCGCAGTTCGAGCATGCTCGGCCCTGCCGCCTACGAAAGCCGCGCGAGCACCGCGTCGGTCATGGCCGTGGTCCCGAGGGCCGCCCCGCCCCCGCTCATATCCGCGGTCCGGCACCCGTCCTGAAGCGCCCGAAGGACGGCGGTCTCAATGGCGGACGCGGCGGGTTCATGGCCGGCGGCATAACGGAGGAGCAGGGCGCCGGTGAGGATCGCGGCGAGCGGGTTCGCAATGCCGCGCCCGGCGATGTCCGGCGCGGTGCCGTGCACCGGCTCGAACAGGCCGGGCGGCTCGTCGCCGAGGCTGGCCGACGGCATGAGCCCGAGCGTCCCCATCACGCCGGCGGCCTCGTCGCTCAGAATGTCCCCGAACATGTTGTCCGTCACAATGACGTCGAACTGCCGCGGGTCGCGGACGAGCTGCATCGCGCAATTGTCGACGAGCATGTGCTCGACCGTCACGTCGGGAAACTCCCGCCCCACCTCCGCGGCGACTTCGCGCCACAGGCGGGAAGTTTCGAGCACGTTGGCCTTGTCGACGGACGTGACCTTGCGCCGGGGGCGCGTGCGGGCGATCCGGCAGGCCGCGCGGACGACGCGGCGGATTTCGCCCGCGGAGTACGGCAGGGTATCCTGCGCCGTCATCGCATCGCCCTCGCCCGCGCGGGACTGCGGTCCGAAGTACAATCCGCCCGTCAGCTCCCTGACGATCAGGACGTCCACGCCTTCGGCGACCTCGCGGCGGAGCGGCGACGCGCCGGCCAGGGGGCCGCGCATCACGGCGGGCCGGAGGTTCGCGTAGAGACCGAACCGCCGCCGCAGCGTGAACAGCGCCTGCTCGGGACGCAGGTGCCGGGGGCCTTTGTCCCACTTCGGACCCCCGCAGGCGCCGAGCAGAATCGCGCTGGAGCGCGCGCAGAGATTGACCGTCTCGTCGGGGATCGGCGTGCCGCGGGCGTCGATGGCCTCGCCGCCGGCGATGCCCTGCTCGAAGGAGAGCGTGATCTCAAACCGCCGGCCGGCCTCGCGCAGCACGCGGACGGCTTCGGCAATCACCTCGCGGCCGATGCCGTCGCCCGGAATGACCGCGATCTGCAGAGCGCGCGCCGCGGCGGCGCTCACGAAAGCACGCCGGCCCCCGTCTGCGCGGCGGCCGCGGCACGCCGCTCGCGGAGCAGCACGTACTCGAGGCTGTCGACCAGCGCCTGCCAGGACGCCTCCACGACGTTCTCCGACACCCCGACGGTGCCCCAGACGCGCGCGCCGTCCGTCGACTGGATGAGGACGCGCACGCGCGCCGCGGTGGCGGCGTCGGCGTTGAGCACGCGCACCTTATAGTCGGTCAGCCGTACGCGCTGGATCTCGGGATAGAACCGCCCGAGCGCCTTCCGCAGCGCCCGGTCGAGCGCGTGCACCGGACCGTCGCCTTCCGCGGCCGTATGCTCTTCCTGCCCGTCGACCGCCACCCGGATCGTGGCCTCCGCCGCGCACACACCGCCGTCCCGCTTCTCGACTGTGACCCGAAGGCCGCGCAGTGTAAAGGACGGCCGGTGCTGGCCGAGGATCCGGCGCATCAGCAGTTCGAACGACGCCTCCGCGGCGTCAAACTGGTAGCCCTCGTGCTCGAGCCGTTTGAGCTCCGCGAGGATCCGGCGGACTTCCGGCCGGTCGCGCGACAGATCGATGCCCATCTCCTGGGCCTTGTAGAGCACGTTGGCCCGTCCGGAAAGGTCGCTCACGACGACGCGCCGCGCGTTGCCGACGGCCTCGGGCGCGATGTGCTCGTAGGTGGGCGGATGGGCCATGACGGCGCTGACGTGCACCCCGCCCTTGTGGGCGAAGGCGTTGCGGCCGACAAAAGGCTGGTACTCGTTCGGCGCCAGGTTGGCGAGTTCGGCGACGAAACGCGACACCTCGCCGAGCCGCGCGATCTGCTCCTCGGGCACGCAGCGGCAGCCCATCTTGAGTTGCAGGTTGGGGATGATCGAGACGAGGTTCGCGTTTCCGCAGCGCTCGCCGATGCCGTTGACGGTGCCCTGCACGTGCACGCAGCCCGCGTCCACCGCGACGAGCGTGTTGGCTACCCCGAGCTCACCGTCGTTGTGCGCGTGAATACCGAGCGGGCCTTCCACGGCGCGCCGGGCCGCCTCGACGCCGGCGCGGATCTCGTGCGGCAGGCACCCCCCGTTCGTGTCGCAGAGGACGACCACGGACGCGCCCGCCCGCTCGGCGGCGCGCAGCGTGGCGAGCGCGTACTCCGAGTTGGCCTTCCAGCCATCGAAAAAGTGCTCCGCGTCGTAGACAACCTCGACGCCGCGCGACCGCACGTACCGGACGGACTCCTCGATTATGGCGAGGTTCTCGCGGGGCGTGGTCCGCAGCGCCTCCCGCACGTGCAGATCCCACGACTTGCCGAAGAGGGCCGCGGCCGGTGTCGCGGCGGCGAGGATGAGCGCGAGGTTCTCGTCGCGCTCGGCCGGAATGCCGGGGCGGCGCGTGCTGCCAAACGCCGTCAGGCGCGCGTGCCGCCACGTCCGTCCCCGGGCCCGCTCGAAGAACTCCATATCTTTCGGGTTGCTGCCCGGCCAGCCGCCCTCGATATAGTCGATCCCAAAGCCGTCGAGATGCTCGGCGATCCGCAGCTTGTCGTCCGCGGACAGCGTGATGCCGGCCCCCTGAGTGCCGTCCCGGAGCGTCGTGTCGTAGAGCGCGATGCGCCTGCCGGCCTGCATGCGCCTATCCGTAGGTATTGCTCATCCAATGCTGGCGCTCGTAGATGAGCTTGTTGACGGCGGCGAGGTAGGCCTTCGCGCTGGCCTCCAGCACGTCGGTGCTGGTGCCGCGGCCGACGAAGAGGCCGTCACCGTCCCGGACCTTCACCGTCGCCTCGCCGATTGCGTCCGTGCCGCCGCTCACCGCCTTGATCGCGTAGTCCGCCAGCGTGGGCGTTAGCCCGACGATCTTGTTGACGGCGTTGTAGATGGCGTCCACCGGGCCGTCGCCGCTGGACTCTTCCGTGAAGAGCTCCCGGCCGCGCGCCAGGGTGACCGATGCCATCGGCGGCAGGGTGCTGCTCGTCGAGACATGGAACGCGCGCAGGGTATACGTCTGGGGACCGCCCTGCGCCTCGCTTTCCACGAGCGTCAGGATGTCCTCAACCGACACCTGCTTCTTCTTGTCGCAGAGCACCTTGAACTCGACGAAGGCCCGCTCGACCTCCGCGTCGCCGACGCGCAGGCCGTTGTCCTCGAGCAGCTTCTTGAACGCGTGCCGGCCGGAGTGCTTGCCGAGCACGAGCTTGTTGCTCGGGATGCCGATCGTCTGCGGGGTCATGATCTCGTAGGTCTCGCGGTTCATCAGGACCCCGTGCTGGTGGATCCCCGCCTCGTGCGCGAAGGCATTGTCCCCCACGATCGCCTTGTTGGGCTGCACCGGGACCCCGGCGATCGCGCTGATGAGCCGGCTCGTCCGGTAGATCCTGGTTGTGTCGACGCCGGTCTCGAAGCCGTAGTGCGCCCGGCGCGTGTGCAGGGCCATCACGATCTCTTCGAGCGCGGCGTTGCCGGCGCGCTCCCCGATGCCGTTGATGGTGCCCTCGATCTGGCGCACGCCGACGCGCAGCGCGGCGAGCGAATTCGCGACCGCCAGCCCGAGGTCGTCGTGACAGTGGACGCTCCACACGACGCGCCCGCCGCCCTTCGTCTTTTCGATGACGTACCGCAGGAGCTCGGCGTATTCTTCGGGGGTGGCGTAACCCGTCGTGTCGGGCACGTTGATCGTCGTCGCGCCGGCGGCGACGGCGCCGTCGAACACGCGGACCAGGAAGTCGGGATCGGACCGGCTCGCGTCTTCCGCGGAGAATTCGACGTCTTCGACCGACCGGCGGGCCAGCCGCACGGCCTCGACCGCGGCCTCGTACACCTCGTCCGGCGTCATCCGGAGTTTGTGCTCCATGTGGATCGGCGAGGTGGCGATGAACGTGTGGATCCGCGGCCGCTCCGCCTCCCGGACGCCTTCGATCGCCGCCTCCACATCGCCGCGGTTCGCCCGTGCGAGTGCCGCGATGACCGGGCCGCGGACGTTCCGCGCGATGAGCCGCACGCCTTCGAGATCGCCCGGCGAACTCGCGGGGAAGCCCGCTTCGATGACGTCGACGCGCAGCGCCGCGAGGGCCCGCGCGACCTCCAGTTTCTCCTCCGTGTTCATGGTGAAGCCCGGGGACTGCTCCCCGTCCCGCAGCGTCGTGTCGAAAATCCGGATCATCTCAGCCATCGGTCTCCCCCGTCCCTTCCGTCCGCCTCAGTCGCCGCGCCGCGTGCCGGCCGACCCGTCGGCGACCACCGGCCGCGACCCCTTGGCGCGCGGCGCATCGCTCCGGCGCGGCTCGGCCTTGGCCCCCCCTAAGGGGGCGACGTCCCGCTGCAGCCACGGCATCATGGCGCGCAGCTGCCGGCCGATCTCCTCGATGGGATGATCGGCCTCCTGACGGTACCGGGCGTTGAAGACCGGCCGGCCCGCCTGATTCTCCACGATCCATTCCTTGGCGAAGGCGCCGCTCTGGATTTCCGCGAGAATCCGCCGCATTTCGGCGCGGGTTTCTTCCGTGATGATGCGCCGGCCGCGCGTGAAGTCGCCGAACTTCGCGGTGTTGCTGACCGAGTAGCGCATCAACCCCAGGCCGCCCTCGTAGATCAGATCCACGATGAGCTTCATCTCGTGGAGGCACTCGAAATAGGCGATCTCCGGCGCGTAGCCCGCCGCGACGAGGGTCTCGTACCCCGCCTTGATGAGCTCGGAGATGCCGCCGCAGAGGACCGTCTGCTCGCCGAAGAGGTCGCTTTCCGTCTCCTCGCGGAACGTCGTCTCGATGACACCCGCCCGGAGGCTGCCGATGCCGTGGGCGTACGCAAGCGCGATCGCGCGGGCCTTGCCGCTGTGATCCTGATGCACGGCCAGCAGCGACGGCACGCCCTTGCCTTCGACGAACATGCGGCGCAGCAGATGCCCGGGGCTCTTCGGCGCGATCATGAACACGTCGAGGTCGGGCGGAGGTACGATCTGGTGGAAGTGGATACTGAATCCGTGCGACACGCCGAGCGCCTTGCCGGAGCCGATGTGCGGCGCGATCTCCTCCCGGTACACGCGCGATTGGAGCTCGTCCGGGATCAGGATCTGCACAATGTCGGCCCGCGCCGCCGCGTCCGCGACTGTCGCGACCTCGAGGCCGTCCGCCTCGGCCTGCGCCCAGGACCGGCTGCCTTTGTACAGCCCCACGACCACGGCCACGCCGCTGTCGTTGAGGTTCTGGGCCTGCGCGTGGCCCTGGCTGCCGTACCCGATCACCGCGACGCGTTTGCCGCGGAGCACGTTCAGGTTGGCATCCTGCTCGTAGTACACCTTGGCCGGCATCGGTCCGCCGCCTCCTCCACGATCCCCTAATGGGGCGTGCGGCCGGCGGGACTGCCGGCCGGCGCCGCCCCGCGGGGGGTTACGTCGGTTGGGTGCCGCGCACGAGCGTCACCTGGCCCGTGCGCACCATCTCGCGAACGCCGTACTTACCGACGAGCGACAGGATCGCGTCGATCTTGTCGGAGCGCCCCGTCACCTCGAGCGTCATGGTCTTCTCCGTCAGGTCGACGACGTTCGCGCGAAACACGTTGCAGATCTCCATGATCTCCATGCGCGTCGTCGGCGTCGCGTTGAGCTTGATGAGCGCGAGTTCCCGGTCGACGGTGTTGAAACCCGTCACGTCGTTGACCTTGATCGTCTCCATCAGCTTGTTCAACTGCTTGATGATCTGCTCCAGGATGTCGGGCTCGCCCTCCACGACGATGATCATCCGCGACACGGTCGGCTGCTCGGTCACGCCCACGGCGAGGCTGTGGATGTTGTAGCCGCGGCGGCGGAACAGGCCGGCGACCTTCATGAGCACCCCCGGCGCGTTGTCCACGAGCACGGAGATGGTGTGCTTCATCCGCCGCGGCCCTCGGGTAAGCTGGGCGCCGTTGAGGGCTTCAGTCGCGGAGGCGATCATCTTCGACGATCATCTCCTTGATCGATTGGCCCGACGGGATCATCGGGTAGCAGTTCTCGTTGGGATCGCAGAGAATGTCCACCACGCACGGGCGGTCCGTCACCTCGAGGGACCGGCGCACCGCCGGCGCCACTTCTTCCGGCCGCCGGACGCTGAGGCCCACGGCGCCGAACGCCTCGGCCACCTTGGCGAAGTCGGGGTTGCGCAGCCACACATGCGAGTACCGCTCGCGGTAGAACAGCTGCTGCCACTGCCGGACCATCCCGAGCGACCCGTTGTTGATCACGTAGATCTTGATCGGCAGCCCCCACTCGACCGCGGTCGCGAGGTCCTGCATCGTCATCTGGTAGCCGCCGTCGCCGACGACGGCGCAGACGAGCGCGTCCGGCCGGCCGATCTGCGCGCCGAGCGCGGCGGGGAACCCGAACCCCATCGTCCCGAGGCCGCCGGAACTCACCCAGGTGCGCGGCTCCGTCGTCAGGTAGAACTGCGCCGCCCACATCTGGTGCTGCCCGACGTCGGTCGTGACGATCGCCTTGCCCTCGGTGAGCTTATAGATCTCCTCGATCGCGAACTGCGGCTTGATCACGTCCCCGTTCTGCCGGTACCGCAAAGGATACCGCGTCTTCCACTCCGCGAGCTGCGCGTGCCACGGCTCGCACACCGGCGGCGTGAGCTGCCCGGCGAGGACCCGCAGCGATTCACGGGCGTCCCCCACGATCGGCACGTGGGCCGGCTTGATCTTGCCGATCTCGGCGGGGTCCACGTCGATATGGATGAACTTAGCGTGCGGCGCGAAGTCCTTGACGCGCCCGGTCACGCGGTCGTCGAAGCGCACCCCAACGGCCAGAACGACGTCGGCGGTATTGATCGCGTGGTTGGCGTAGGCGGTGCCGTGCATGCCGAGCATGCCGAGCGACAGGGGGTCCGTTTCCGGGAAGGCGCCCTTCCCCATGAGCGTCGTCGTGACCGGGATCCGGGTTTTGCGCGCGAGCGCGGTGAGCTCCGCGGCGCCGTTGGCCGTGATCACGCCCCCGCCGGCGTAGATGAGCGGACGGGACGCTCCGGCGAGCAGCGCCGCGGCCGCGGCGATCTGATTCGGGCTCGGGACCGCGGGGGGAATCTTGCCGCTCCGCAGCGTCACCTGCTCGGGAAATTCGAATTCCGCCTCGGCGGCGGCGATGTCGCGCGGGATGTCGACGAGCACGGGCCCCGGCCGGCCGCCGCCGGCGATGAGAAACGCCTGCAGGACCAGGCGCGGGAGTTCGGCGGCCCGCTGCACGATGCAGTTGTGCTTGGTGACCGGCATCGTGATCCCGGTAACGTCGGCCTCCTGAAAGGCGTCGCGGCCGATGGCGAGCGTGCTGACCTGCCCGGTGATCGCCACGATGCCGGCCGAATCCATCATCGCATCGGTAATGCCGGTGACGAGGTTCGTGGCGCCGGGGCCGGACGTCGCCATACACACGCCCACCTTGCCGGTGACCCGGTGGTAGCCGGTGGCCGCGTGGGCGGCGACCTGCTCGTGGCGGACGAGAACGTGCCTGATCTCGCGCGCGTCGTAGAGCGCGTCGTACAGCGGGAGCGCTGCGCCGCCGGGGTGCCCGAAGATGATCTCGACGCCAGCCCGGTGCAAGCACTCGATGAGGGCTTCCGACCCCAGCATGCGCTTGACCGTGGTCGCCGGTCCCGGTTTGCCCGTGGACACCGTCTGACGCGCCATCACACCGCTCCTCCCCTGTGTCTCCCTGCCCGCGAAAAATACGAAACCGCGGAAAGCCATCTAAGGACGGGGCCTCCCGCGGTACCACCTTAGTTCCGTCCGGGGATCAGAATGCCCGGACGGCCCTCTTCCCGATTACGGCGGGGTCCGGCGGAAGCTACTCGGCGCGCGGCGGGCGCGTCTTTGGTTCCGCGGCTCGGAGGTGAGCGGTCACGATTCCGGATGCTGGCTCTCACCTTGCCCCAGCTCTCTCGGATCCGGGAAACCGCGGCCCGGCCTCCTCATCGCCTATATTTGAGAACTTAACACGAAACTCTATCAAAGCCGCATATTCATGTCAAGGACGCGAATCAAGTCGTGTAATAGGCCAATGTTTTGTCCTCCCCTAATGGGTCAGTGAATATGTCCTCCCATGCTGAGGGAGACGATCACAGTGACCAGGCGAGAGCACCTGCGCATGCAAGCGTTGTCCCGAGTCCTTGACGGCGTCCTGACCGACCGAGAAGCCGCCCGGCCCATGGGCCTCTCCACCCGCCATACAAACGGCTGGTGGCGACGGTCCGCCGTGCTGGCCTCGCCGCTCTCGCTCATGGCAACCGCGGCCCACGCGGTGGACGCCGATCCCGCGGGACAGGAGGCAGAAGCACCCAGGGAGGGGACGCGGCCGCCACGAACGACCGACAACCGGCGCGCCGCCGCTCCGGGACAGGCGGGGAAACGCGGCATAACCGGCAACGCGTGACGGTTCAGGGTAGTATGAGGTCAAGTGAATCACGGGAGGTGTTTGCAATGGCGCTTAAGCTCGGCGACGTCGCTCCGGACTTCCAGGCCGACACGACGCAGGGCCCGATCCGGTTCCACGAGTGGATCGGCAACTCGTGGACGGTGCTATTCTCGCACCCCAAGGACTTCACGCCTGTCTGCACGACCGAACTCGGGTACATGGCCAAGATCAAGTCGGAATTCGACCGGCGCAACACCAAGATCATCGGACTCAGCGTTGATCCGGTTCGCGATCACGAGAAGTGGTCCAACGACATCAAAGAGACGCAGGGCGTCGCGCCGAACTACCCGATGATCGGGGACACGGACCTCCGGGTTGCGAAGTTGTACGACATGCTGCCCGCCGAGATCGAGGGCGGCTGCGAAGGACGGACGCCCGCGGACAACCAGACGGTGCGCACCGTGTTCGTCATCGGCCCTGACAAGAAGATCAAACTCACCATCGCCTATCCCATGACCACGGGCCGCAATTTCGACGAGGTCCTTCGGGTTATCGACTCGCTGCAGTTGACCGCCAGGCACAAAGTGTCGACGCCGGTCAACTGGAAGCGCGGCGATGATGTGATCATCGCGGGCTCCGTGTCCGACGAGGAGGCCAAGAAGACCTATCCGAAAGGCTGGAAGGCGCCGAAACCGTACATGCGGATCGTCCCGCAGCCGGAATAGTCGTAGGGCTCACCGTCGCGGGGGGTGACGCGTGTACTTCAAGCAGTTCCTCGACGAACGATGCGGCTGCGCGTCATACCTGATCGCGTCCCGGCAGTCCCACGAGGCCGCCGTCGTAGATGCCGCGATGGATCCGGGGCAATACGACGATCTCTTGCGCGAACGGGACTTCCGCCTGAAGTATGTCATCGATACCCATGTTCACGCCGACCACGTGTCGGGTACGCGGGCGCTGGCCGCGAAGCACGGCGCGGAGGTGTGCCTGCACGAGTCGGCGGCCGTTGCGTATCCGTTCCGCGGCCTCAAGGACGGCGAAGAGCTGCCGCTCGGCCAACTACGCCTGCGGATTCTGCATGCTCCGGGGCACCGGCCCGAGCTGATCTCGATCCTGGTCATCAACCCGCCGCGCAGCCCCGAGCCTTCCATGGTCCTTACCGGCGACTCTCTACTGGTAGGCGACGTGGGGCGGCCCGACTTCGGCGGGGGCAACGCGACGGTCCAGTATGAAAGTGTGACCCGCCTACTCCGCCTGCCCGACTGGGTGGCCGTGTTCCCGGGTCACTTCGAGGGCCCCTGCGGCAAGGGCATGTGCGGCCGGCCCAGCACGACCATCGGGTTTGAGCGCCTCTTCAACCCGCTGCTCCGCCTGGGCCGGCCGGAGTTCGTGTCGACGCTGGCGGGCAGCGTGCCGGCGCGCCCCCTCAACATGGTCGCGATTGAAGCGACCAACCGCGGGCAGGCCGATGCGTTCTGGGCCATGCTCACCAGTCTGCCGCCGGTCGATGAGGTGGACATCGAAGCGCTCGACCGTCCACAGGCGGGCGCGATCATCGTGGATGTGCGGGAGCCCGAAGAGTATGCGTACGGTCACGTCCCCGGTGCCGTGAGCCTCCCGCAGGCGGAGCTGGCGACCCGGATCGCGGAGGTGCCGCGCGACCGGCCGGTGTTCGTGATTTGCGAGAGTGGGATGCGGTCGTTGCGGTCGAGCCAGTTCCTCCGGCAGATCGGCTACGCGCGCGTGACGAACGTCCGCGGCGGCACCGCGGCGTGGCGAAAGTCGGGCCGGCGCGTCGTCACGGAGGAAGGGCGCGACAAGCCGCGCGTCGTCGAGTCGGAATGGACGCACGCGGGTGGGGTGACCGGGCCCGGGACCTGAGCCGCATCAACGCATCCGCGCGCGTACACCGGCCCCGTGGGTTACCTGCCGAGGCTTCCGGTCACGTAGGCCCGGCCGACCAACCCTCCAAGGAATAGCACGAACAGCATCATCCAACAGGATTCGCGGTACGTCCGCTCGTTCAAGGACCCACGGAGCGCGCCGCCCGGCCTCAACAGATACAGGGCGAGCAGCGTAAGCGCGATCAGCGCATCGTACATGAAGTGATACGGCGTGCGCGGCCGCGCACCGCCGGCGAAAAGCGCGAGCCCGGCCGCGGCGGACACCGCGAGGGGGACCTGCGCCAGCCAAAGAATCCACCAGAACAGGTGCGGCATCCGGCGGCGCCCGGTCAGGTCGCCGTACAGCGCGAAGACGAAGCACAGGGCGTCGCCCACCAGCGTGAGCGTGAGAAGCACCGGCGATCCGTGCCACGCGGCCAGCGTCGTCACGGCGCGGTCATTCGCGCGGCATGCCGCGGCTCCTCCGGGAGGCATGGAGTGCGGGACGATCGAGGCGCGGCGAAGCGCGCGGTGCAATCGCAATTCGGCCGGCAGGCGTCATGGTATACGGTCAGCCGGCGCCACGAGCAGTCGCCCGGCCTCGGCATCCTCATCCGCCTCGCCGCCCCCGCGGCCGCGGACCGCGTGCTGGACGTCGCGACCGGCACGGGTTTCACGGCGTTCGCCATGGCGGCCCGGTGCCGCAGTGTCGTGGCGCTCGACTTCACCGCGGGCATGGTCCACGAGGCGCAGGGCCTGCGGCGCGATCGCTCGGCCACGAACGTGACGTTCTGCCTCGGCGACGCGGAGGCGCTCCCGTTCCGCGCGGCCGTGTTCGATCTGGTGGTGTGCCGCTACGCCGCGCATCACTTTCCGAACCTGCCGCATGCCATCGCCGAGATGGCCCGCGTCGCGTGCCCGGGCGGGCGCATCGTGATCGACGACACGTGCGCGCCGGAAGACCCCACCCTCGACGACCTGATGAACCGCTGGGAAGTACGGCGCGACCGCTCCCACGTACGCAATATTCCGCCCAGCCGCCTGCGCGCGCTGTTCGAGTCAGCCGGACTGGTCGTGCGGGGCGTCGAGACGACGGCAATTCCGCAGCACTTCGCGGAGTGGGCCCGCCGGGGCGGGATGAGCGAGGCCGAGACGGCGGCGCTGCGTGCGGAGTTTGTGAACGCGGGCCCGGCGGCGCGCGCCGCGTTTCAAATAAAGTCCGAGGGCGACGACCTCGCGTTCGCCTGGGGGGAGGCCGTCGTCCTCGGGGTCAAACGCTGACGCGGCGGTGCCTTACCGGCTCGCGGGAAGCACCATGACCGTGGAAGCCGCCAAGGATCCGTCCGGGTTGAGCGTGCCCATCGCGGACACGCGCGCCCCGGCCGCAAGACTCGTCCACGGCGCCGTGGTCATCCGGGAAATCCTCGCCGACGCGGGAACGGCCACCGTGGTCGCGGCGCCGCCCCGTGATGCGATCGACAGCGACGTGCCGCTCAGCCGCACGACCGAACCCGCGACAAAGACGCGGTTCGAATTCGCAGCGTTACCGGCCGCGCCATCGCGCGGTCCGCCGCGGCCGCCGCCGACCGCGAGCCCGGCCGGCAGGTCCTGCACGGCCACCGCGGTGAGCGAGCCGTCCTGTCCTTTCGTGGCCAGGACGCGCACCATGTCCCCCGCGCGGACGTCGTTGAGACGCGCGGCGGACTGGGTCAGGACTTTCGTCGTCGCGGTGGTCTTGACGGTGTAGGTCTTGCCGTCGCGCCCCGTCACGACGAATGAATCGGCCGAAACCGACTGGATCGTGCCGAACACGCGGTTCCCGCGGTGCGGCTGGCCCGTCTGAGACGGCGTCTGCGTCTGCGCCGAAGCGTGCATGCGGACCGTTGTGAACGCAACCCCCGCGGCCACAACCGCAATCAGTGCGATGAGCAATGGATAGTACCGAAGCCTCTGCACCCTTTCTCCTCCCGCCTTCATAATTTGTTCACTGCTCGCAATCACATCAGAAGCGCAGGCGGCGGAGAAAAGGTTCCGCGTTAGGTCGGCTCTACCAGCTGCGCGGCTCCGAACGCCGCGATGACGCCGCCGGAAAACCGGCTCACCCATGCCAGCAGCGGAGCACCCGCGGCCTGCCGGACGGCGCCCACGCCAAGGCTGAGAATGAGCCACCACGCGGCGGAACCGGTGAAGACGCCGGCTACGGTCACGGCCGCGGCTCCATAGTCGAGGCCGCCGGCCGGCGCGATCACCGCGAACACCGCGGCGAAACTGAGGATGGTCATGGGGTTGGTGATCGTCAGGAACAGCGTGGAGGCGTACGCGGGCAGAAGGCCGCCGAGGCGGGCGGCGTTACCCTCGGGAACCGCCGCAACACGCCGCGCGAGCATAGTGTGAAGCCCGAGCAACAACAGCGCGGCCCCGCCCGCGAGATGCAGCGGGCGGGCGTTTTGAACGAAAAAGCGGAACAGAACCGTCAGGCCGAACGCGGCGACCGCGCCGTAAAAGGCATCGGCCGTGGCGGCGCCGAGGCCCGAGACGAAGCCCGCCCGCCGCCCGAACACAAGCGTGCGGCGAATGCACAACACGCCGATGGGACCGACCGGCGCGGCGATCGACAAACCGATCACAAACGCTTTGAGAAAAAGCGGCATGCGGCAACCACCTCGACACGCCCAGCGGGCGCCGCGTGAGACGGCCTCCCGGCCGCGGACGCCTTCGACGGCGGCCTCCGGCATTCCGGCGGCGCGAGAATCCGGTGCACCGGGGGAACGACTACGGGTAGAGCCTGTAGCGGCTCGAGTTTTCGGTGGAACGTTGGAGGTGGCAGTATGCGAGGATCAACCGGTCACAGTCTGATGCTGCAAACATCGGTGTGTGTTTTGATTCTGGCCATGGCATTCGTCGGCATCAACATTGGGGTGCCGGCGGCGATTCCGCCGGCGCACGGACAGACCATCAACGGCGTGGTGGGCACCATTCTCGGCCTCGCGGTCATCGCGGGTGTCGTGTACCTCATCACGCGGGACCGGAATGGCGTCTACTCTCGCTACCCGTACGGTCAATATGACTCGAACGGATACGGCGCAAACCGGGTGCGCTACCGTTACAATGGGCCGTACGCTGAACAGTACCGCACGTATCAGGGACGGTGGTATTCCGGTCCGATGCCGCGGGCATGGAACCGAGATCGGGGATGCTACGGCGGGCAACTGCGGTCCGACCGCTGCATGTAAGCAGCACGAACGAGCACGGCCAAGAGAACGAGGAGGCGGCAAACCGCCTCCTCATTCTTTTTCCCTCGTGATCATCGCCGCCCCGGACCCCTCGGGGGCGGCGCCGGCCGCGCCGCGGTTACGCGCAGGGCGGCAGATCGATGGTAATCGGTATGTCGTATTCGTAGTCGAACTGCACGTCGACCTGGTCGTTGTCACCGAGGATCTGCATGCGCTTGGGAAGTCCCGACGCATTGGCGACGAACAGCCTGGTCTTCATGGCCGTGTTCGGCACGCCCGCCGCTGCCACCGCCCCTGGACTCTTCCAGGTGAACGTATAACTCTGCGTCGCGACGCTGTCGATGGCGACGGCCGGTCCTCTGACGGCCTCGACCTCGCCGGACATACGGCTCGGGTCGGTCGTGGATTCGGGAACCGGTGGACCAGTGGGGGGGCACTGCCAGGGGCCGCCGCCCGTCCGGATGCGCATGTTCCTGCCGACTTGAATCGACTCAAACTGCTCCACAACAACGTGGTACCGGTCGGGATTGACCACTTCGATCGTGCCGCCGTTCCCGACGGATCCTGGCGCCGTCATCTTCGCACGGTAACTTCGTACCTGAGACTGCCTTGCCGATGCGGCGGTGATCTCGAGCCAGGCCTGCTGGTCGCCCTTGACCGTCAGTTCCTGGGCCGCCGCCGCGGCTGCGCCCGCGGCGAGACTGATCACCGCGAGGACGACGGCCGCGGCCGGCGTCGCGGACGCAAGGCCGATCCTCGCGCGCGTCGTGACGGCCGCTCGCGGCCCGCCCTTACGTTGTGCCGGGGACACGTCTCACAAGCCGCTTCAGCATTCTTGCCCAGCGCCTCGGATCGGTGATTCGAACCAAGAGCGACGGAGCGGGGCTGGGGAGGGCATCCGCGAGCGCCGTCTGACTACCATGGAATTCGAAGACGATGTACTTGGCGGTCTCGCCCCCGAGGTTCCGCATGCCGTGAGGCTCACCCGCGGGGCAAAAGATCACACCGTACGGCCGCACCCGTTCCCCGAGCGTTTCGCACTCGCCTTCCAGCACCACGATGGCGATGTCATACGCGTCGACGTGAGGCTCGTACCCGGCCCCCGGCTTGAGCGTCGAGACATGGCAGTGCAGTGTTCGCAGATACGCGGTGGGGCCGGCAAACACGAGACGCGGGCGAAAGTCTTCCTGGGCCTCTACGCTCTCCGCGGCGTCGGCGACGCTGAAGCGGCCGAAGGTAAGCGCCGAGCCGGTTGTCTTTGTCTCATCGGTGACCCACTTGAACATGAGATAGTTCGCCGGAGTCTCCCCGGCCGTCCGCAGCGTGTGGGCGAAGCGGGCCGGGTAATAGACGAATTCGCCGGGTCTCAGACGCATGCGCTGATCCCCGGCCGCCGTCCCTCCGTCCGGGAGTATGAGTTCGATCTCGCCGGCCAGGAGCACCAGCAATTCCTCCTCGTCGTGCCTGTGCGGCGGATGCGGGCACTGACCCGGGCTCAAAACCGATACATGGCAAGACAGGCTCCGCACGTCTGCCGTCGAGCCGGTGAAGATGGGATACGGCTTCCACGCCTGCTCTTTGAGCGATGGAAGCGGGATCTGGAGCGGGTAAACGCGGCTGGTCAGTTGGGTACTCCACCCCACCCCGGAAGGCAACGGCGCCGGCACGACGCGGTTAATGCCGGCCTTGTCGCTTCCGCGAAGCAGAACGCATGCGGGCCGTGGCAGATTCAAGATACGGAACGGCCAATCGAGACGGTTAAGGTCTGGAAAGCGAATCATAGTGTCCGGCGTGGCGTATTGAAGAAGAAGAGCGTGACGGGTTGTGCCGGAGACGTTATGGGAATAGTGCCAGAGCCGGCCATCGAAGAAGAGCGCCTCGCCATCCGTCATGTCCAACTGCACCAACCGGCTTCGCGCATCACGGCCCCGAGCCCACCGAACAATGTTTTCACTTGTGGTCTCCGCGCGGCCTTTTCCGTGCTCGTGTCTTGCCTCTTGCACAGTGACACCGAAGTGGTGTGAATAGGGAATGACAAGCAGGGACGAATCACGGCTGGTCTGCTCGAGGCCGATCCACACCGCGACGGTCTTGCCCGAGGGGTCCGACGATTCGATGTCGGAATGCCACGGATGCACGTCATCGGGAGACCGGCTCTGAATGCTCGCGCCCCAAAGCATGACGTCGTCGCCCAGCAGCGCGGCCACCACCTCGATGATTGCGGGGTGCGTAGCGATCTCGTAGAACGCGCGAGACGTCGCGGCGTGGCCCTTCTCCCAATCCATCGGCGGCCGGCGGCGAGCGTCGTTGACCGTGCGCCGAAACCGCCGGCATTCCCCCGGGGACAGCACCCGAACGGGGGCCTGCCAATACCCCTGCTCGGCGAATTGATCGCGAATAGCCTCGTGAGTTGAGCGGTCTTGTTCGAGAGGCGTGGTGCTGCGAGGAGTCGTTTTTGTTTGGGTAATGGCCATCGGTTCCCCACCTTTTGTGGGCGCCGCCAATCCGTTGGCAGATAGCGCCGCACACCCGCCCCACGACGAACGCAATCCGACGAAAAAATCGGCGCCCCGGAGAGTTTGGGCCTCCGATCACTCTAACGCAGCCGGCAAACGTATTGGGCGTTCGCGGCGCTCGGCGGAACTCCTTGGCACCAAACGGAAGGTGCAAGTCGCTTTTTCGATGCACGCTTACGATCAAGGCCGTTCGTTCGCGCGGGAGGCTGGATCTTTCAGGCAGTCAAAGCGCGACTCTTAAGGAAAGCGCAAAATATCCGGCGCGCAGGACTTACACTCGATCTACGGCTCCGGGGGGGTCAATGGTCGTCTTCCGCCTGCGTCTCCCATGTTTTTCGACCTTGTTACGGTTCTGGTCGGACATGCGCGATGCTCTTGCACGGCCCTTTGGAGCTCTTCGAGACTTGCGCCCACCGCGGAGAACCAGGCGGTCCAGCGGCACTGCGAACAACGGATCACGAGGAAGTGCGTGTCTTCGCTAGCGTGCAGGTGTTCCGGCAGGAAAACCTGAACCTCCCGGACTGGCCACATGGAACGGGCCTCCTCTCTGTGTCGTCTTCGCAGGGTGACCAGGGTGCGCTCGAACCGTGTGGCCGTCATCGTTTCCACATCTACACCTACTCATGATGTGAGTGTCGCGCTTCGTGAGGCGAAGATCGCCGCTCAATGAAGGGCCCGTTCCGTCCCCTTCTGTTCTGATGTGGGGCTGGATCTGCGCTTTCCATCGCGCGGCGTACCACGCTTTCGAGCGGAGTCTTGGGCCGCGTTGGACCGGCGATCCGCATTCCGGGCGTTCCAGGCGCTTCGGTAGTGCACTCGGCCGCGTTGCTCATCTTCGCCCAGCGATTATCGAAAGGACGTGCGTTACTCGAAGGAAGCCCCGGTTCGGCCGTGCGACCACTTGCGGTCAGCCCCGGCCGCCTGTAGAGTCACTGCAGCACGGTGTCGCGGGAGAGTACGCATGGACGAGTTCCTCCATGGCAGATGAGGTCCACATGGACGCCGTACACGGGCGTGAAAACGGCTTAAGTCTTGAGGCGTCTCGCAGACGCTACTCGGGGATGCTCACACGTTTGTCCACCGACCGCCGGACCGCCGGGCGCGGGAACGGGGTCGAACTTTCGCGACCCCGTTGGTCCTTCGTGGCGGCGGGAGGTTTGATTGTGTTCTTTCTCGGCCTTGCTCTGACGGGACACTTCGTATTGCTCAAGCGCACAAAGCAAAGGCTTGGGTTCTGAAGGCACCGGCCTAGGCGGACCTCAGTCCCCGAGCGACGCGATTCAAGAGACAGAACAGCGCGGTGAGGGCCGGATCAGCGCTCGTGATCCCCCGCGCCGATTGCGCAGGTCGTGTCGATGGTCCCCCGGTTCAAGACGAAGTGGCCGAAGGTTCCGAACGCGGACCAGACCACGGGCAAGATGACGCAGGCTTGTCCCACGGGATAGACCGTCAGTCCCTGAAAGAAACCGCTGCCGATCGGCAGGGTTAGCAGCATGCCGAGGGCGTTATACAGCCAGTACTGGAGGCCGTTGGCGACGAACGTAGATGACGGCGGCCCGTAGGTCTGCTGCACGTAACCGACGGGGAGGCTGAACGCGCCGGCGAGCGGCGTGCCGCAAGTCGACTGGATCGGAACGCCCCCGACCTGAGGCAGGTTGAGTGCGATGATCGCGTTGTCCCGCGCCAGCACGTCGAGACCCGCAAACAAGAGGTGCGTCCATTGGTGTCCCTGCAGGCTACGGTTCTCCACGGAGCGCGGCTGGCCGTACCAGCGTTGCACGGCGTCGACCGGCATGCCGATTCTGACGGGTCCGAGGCTGTTTCCGGGCGCGAACGGTTGGTTGCACTGGCCCTGCCCGAACGCCGGCCCCGTACCGCCGGACCAGAGAGCCGCCGTCAAAGCCATGCCGACAACGACGGTGATCAGTGACCGCATGAGATCCTCCTGCGCCGGCGTACGCTGTCCCGCGCGTCGTGCCGCGGCCAGCCACTACCGGGTGTCATTCCCCCAAACTGGGCCGCTGCCTACCTAACGAGCCCGCCCCGTCTCCGGTTCCCAGGCGTGCACAACCGGAACCTGGCGCCCCCGGCACGTTCTTGCGATATGATTGTGGTAGATAGAGGCGAACGACAGCACGAAGCTGCGCGGCAATGCGCCGTCGCCTATTGATGCGGTCCAAGATCAGAATGCATTTGAGAAAAAGCCTTTGCGGCACTGAAATCCACATACAATCTGTTATCCTCCGTTGCATCGGGCCACAGCGACCACGGCCATCCACCAATGTAGCCACCATTATATATATCTTCCCATCGAGTAAGGGCATCGGGCGCACCCTCCGTGACGCTGTTTGCAACAAACTCCCCGATCCCGAGGGGATAGTTACTGTGCGTCAACGACTGAATCTGACCTGCTGTCATCGTCCAAGGAGAATAATTGTATTTAGCTGAGGATCCGGAGACACCCCAGGGTCTCCCGGCGCGTCTGCTAGTTCATGCCACCTGCGGCGTCACCTCCTCTC
>Ga0070732_10000121_pt1 | contig 71396 bp, 66 predicted proteins | sample Coa_R1_5_FD_66449 | JGI IMG/M metagenome (GOLD analysis project Ga0070732, IMG submission 66449) | Surface soil microbial communities from Centralia Pennsylvania, which are recovering from an underground coalmine fire - Coalmine... | ecosystem: Environmental > Terrestrial > Soil > Unclassified ... | reverse complement strand
GGCGGGGGGAGCAACTCTGGCGGGGGGAGCAACTCTGGCGGGGGGAGCAACTCTGGCGGGGGGAGCGACTCTGGCGGGGGAAGCAACTCCGGTGGGGGCAATAATGGGAGCGACTCCGACGATCACGGCCATGGCGACAAGGATGGGCATGGAGGCAAGGAAGGCCATGGCGATAAGGATGGGCATGGCGACAAGGATGGGCACGGAGATAAGGATGGGCATGGCGACAAGGATGGGCATGGCGACAAGGATGGGCATGGCGACAAGGATGGTAATCACAGCTAAGATGGAGAGGAAGCGCACTACGACTCATCCAACTCGATTGGGTTCAGACCACGAGTAATCGCTTGCCCGTTTAGTTGGTCGAGACATGTACGTAGGAGCGGTCAAGGCCGGAAATGGACGCGCACCCAAGAAGTTTGAGCGTACGCTCCAAGTCGGCCTGCAAGATCTCAAGCGTCCGAGCGACACCGGACTCGCCTCCGGCGGCAAGCCCATAGGCGTAAGCGCGCCCGACCAGGACAGCGCTGGCGCCCAGACAAATTGCCTTGATTATGTCGCTGCCACGACGGATGCCGCCGTCCATGAGCACCTCGACTTTGCCATTCACGGCCGCGACGATTTCGGGAAGCACCTTCAACGACGCCGGAACACAGTCGAGCTGGCGTCCGCCGTGATTTGATACGACGACGGCTGCAGTTCCTTCATCGACGGCTCGTCGTGCATCGTCGCCCGTGAGAACTCCTTTGATCACTATCGGGCCGGGCCAGACTCTGCGGATCCATCGCAGGTCTTCCCAAGTGAAGGCGGCGCGTAATAGGCCCGCACGGGCGTTGATGAGGGTCATTTGCCCGCTGTCCGGAATGACGATATTAGGCAGCTTGGGGACGCCGCCGTCGAGCAGAAAAGCGGCGAGCCATCGCGGACGCGCCAGCAACTGCGGCAGAAAGGGGATCTTGGCGACCGCGTTTTTGGACAGCAACTCTTTTGCGCCATTGCGCAGTTCCTCTTCATGCATGCCCACGACGGGCGTATCAATTGTGACGACCAACGCTGTGAAACCCGCCAGTCGGGCGCGTTCGATCCCTGCCTCAGCGGCCTCCCGCCCACCCACCAAATAGAGCTGATACCACACCGGCCCGGAGGAGGCTGCTTTTACATCCTCCAATCGGTGCCCAGAGACCGTGGAGAGAATATAAGCCGTCCCCGCTGTCCCTGCTGCTCTGGCGGCGGCTATTTCGCCGCCGGGATGAAACAGCCGACTATAACCTACGGGACCGAGGAGAGCGGGCATAGAAAGGTCGTGGCCCAGGACGCGAGTGCGCAAGTCACACTTGGGAACAGGGACCGCATAACGAGGTCGGAATGTTACAGTGGCAAATGCCCGGCGATTTTCTTGAAGCGTGACTTCCCCCTCTGCGCCGCCGTCTAGGTAGTTGAATATCACTTTCGGCAGGCGGGCCCGAGCCAGGGACCGCAGGTCCTCGATGCTGATAACGCGGGGAGCAGCCACTGCACGCCTTGCATTAGTCGATGGCAAACGCCTACCCCTTTTCTCGATCAGCCATGGCTCGGAGGCGGTTCGTTATGCCCGTACGTTGATGTTCTGCGCCTCTCCCACTCGGGAATTCGCTTGGCCGCGGGTATGTCACCTGTTCGGAAGGTGACGGGCCCGGTTCGTAAGAATTTCTCGACTGAATGACTTCGCTTCTTGGTGAGAATCATGGCGTTAGAGATGCGGGACAAGTGCGAAAAGTGCAACCGCGTGTTGCAGGTGGAAGGTGAGGCGTATATCTGCAGCTTCGAGTGCACCTTTTGTGGAGACTGTACCTCTCAACTGATGCATATATGCCCAAACTGCGGGGGCGAACTTGTCCTGCGACCGAGGCGCAGAGGAATCCGTAAGCCTTCGGCCGCATCGTAGGGAGCGCTTCCCGAGCGCATTTTCCGCCTGCGTCTTCAGCCCTCGGCCATGCTATTGATCGGCGGGATTCCATATGTGCGGAGTGTCCCTATTTTCAGATGTTCTCTCCCACCAACAGCTTCGAGGGTAGAGAAGCACGATCGCACTGAGAAAGGCGAGCTGAGCGGTCATCCTTTCCAGCTATTTCTTAGGAGCGTGCGCATGAAAGGCACTGCGGGCTAATGGCAGAAGTTTCTCAGAACACTATTACTTTGCGCATATCCCATGTTGCTCTTAGTGGTGTCGTGCCACGTCCATAAACCAACGACTCGGTTCTGACCATTCAGGACCGGAGCGCCACTGTCCCCCGGTTGCGCCCGTCCATTGTCCATCTCAATGCCGAACGTCTCGGTGCCATCGCGTGCTCTGAAGAATTTCTCCACCACCCCCCTGGCAGTCCACTTTTCAGGAATGGCCCCGATTTGCCCGAACCCAACCACTCTAACATCTCCCTGCGGATGACCATCAATCACCAAAAACGGAAAGGCCGGCAACGCGCCTTGATGCGGCGTCGCCCATGGCCTCATTTCCAGTTCCTTGATGGGGTAATAGAATGTCGTCTTTTTTCCGGCGTATGCGTCTGAAGGAATTAATTTGATTTCCGAGACATCTTTGGAAAACTCGACCTCTCTCGGGTGCGTTGTGGCATCATAGGGAAGATGACTTGCGCAGATCATCTGCACGTCATACCATTCTGTTCCTACAATCGCAATCATCCGATATTTGTCGGGGTCTTTCACAACCCGCGCTCCGCAATGGCTGTTGGTCATTGCTGTTCCTTCTGCGCCGATGAAAAATGCGGTGCAGAAACCATATGAATGTACTCGATATTCTTGCGTTGTACTGTTAAAAACCGGGTCACGATCCGTGATATGAACCATGAACACTGCGTTCGATGGATCAGGTTCCTGAGCCGTTGCGAGCGGTGAGGCGTATCCCAAAAGAGAAATGGCAATCAGAATAGCCGACCCAGGGTTCATAGGCTCCTCCCTTCCGCTTCATCATATACTTTGTCACAGGCCCGCGATCATTCTTCGCCATCTGATGGTCGCATCTGCGCCTACTGGACCGCATCCCTCAGCGGACCATCCCTTCCAGACCCTCGAGACATCTGTATGCCCAACTTTGATGCGGTAGCCTATCTCCGAACCTCCATCAAAGGCTGATAGTCCTGGACCACTCCCTTCTGGGTCTGGACTTGGCTCTCGAGGTACCGACGGACGATTGTGACTGGAAGCGAGCGAGGGAGGTCGAAAAGCCAACTTAATGGCGAATTAAGGATATTCTGTGAATGCCGGGGAACCACACTCGGGCATCCCGAGACAGCCCGGGGGGTGAATGCGATGTCGACGTGCGGAGGAAAGATGGCGCGGATGCCACGGCAGCGACCACTGGTTTGATCGAGTCGGCGCAATCGGGCCGCCGAGCGCGGCTACATTAACCCCTTTGAAACGAGGAGAGCGATGCCTGAGATTATCGCAGAGAGCATCGATCGGCTGATATGTGTGGAAATGCGGAGTCCGGGGATCGATCGGGGCATCATCGAGCCCCTGTACCGAGCGGCACGGGAGGCTCAGGGGGGATCGCCGCTGAGCCTGCGCGCGGCGCGCCTGCTCCAAGAACGGGTGGGGGCGAAGGACACGGTGGTGATCATCACCGGTGCCGGGACGCCCCCCTATCTGCCCTCCGGCGAGACCGACGGTCCGCCCGGTGCCGTGGCGCTCGCCCGCGCAATCGGGCGCGGGCTCGGAGCCAGGATCGTTCTGCTCACCGAGCCGCCATATATGCCGGGGGTGCGGGCGGCAGCCGGCGCGGGGGGGCTGCCGTTGCTGGACGACGCGCTGGCGACGAGCCGTCCCGGTGCCGTCGTGTTGCGTTCCTATCCCGTCGGGGACGAGGAGGGCCGACGAGAAGCGGATGCCATCCTGTCACAATACGAGCCCTCTGTGGTGATCGCCGTCGAGAAGCTCGGGCCGAACGCCAAGGGTGTCATCCACAGCCTGAGAGGCGTCGATGGAACCGCCCACACCGGTAAGGCGCAGCATCTCATCCACGCCGCACAATCGCGCCGGGTCGCGACGATCGGGTTCGGCGACGGAGGAAATGAGCTTGGCTGCGGGTTGATCTACGACACGGTGCGTCGCGTCCTCGAGTACGGGATGAAGTGCCAGTGCCCTTGCGGGAACGGAATGGCCACGACGGTCAAAACAGACGTCCTTGTGATTTCGAATACGAGCAATTGGGGCGCTTACGGCACTGCGGCCTGCTTGGCGCTGCTGCGCCGTGACCCCACACTTTTGCCCGATCCAAAGGAGGAGCGCAGGGTGATCGAACAGTGCGCGTTGCACGGGGCCGGAGACGGCATGTTCGGCCTACCGATCCCTTGGGTGGACGGGACTTCGCTTGAGGTCCAGGAGGCGATGCTCGTGCTGCTCCACATGATCGTGTCCAACGGACTCAAGCAACTGCGTCGCCCCTTCTAGCCCTGACGTATCCCCAGCGATCTCCTGGAGTGGTATCATTGATGCTTTGTGATCCCACTGCGATCCCGAGGGACGGTCCCGATCGGGCGGCCGGCCGATGCATTTCGTCCGGCATTCGCACTGCGAGCCCGGACGGGGGGTAGCCCTCGGGACCCCCGAGATCTCAGGCGACGGGCTGGTGCTGGCGGGGTGCGCCCGGCTGATCCAAATCGGCAGAGATTGGCCCGCCAATCTCCTTCATCCAAACGACCGCCGCGGTCCCGTCAACGCGCTCACGACGGTGGAGGTGGATGACAGATGTAATCGTATCGCCGAATCGCGGGGTGACCTCCTTAAGCAGTCCGCACGAGCACTGGTACCAGGCCATGAGCCCTTTCCTCCTAGATCTGGCGAACTTGCCGCCCGTCGTGGCTTCTATCATAGGCGCGCCGGTGGTCGAACGCTGTGCCCCGGATCACTCCTGACGTGTGAAGCGTGCCACATTGGCGAGAATAGAGGGAATTCTCGCCGTGTTGAGGCGGTCTCGACGGGAGGATGGTGCTTGGGTTTTACCAGGGGGGTTCGGGAGGGGATGGTAATGAATCGAGCGCGGATGCACGGGATCATGTTAGCGCGGATGTGTTCTCGAGCCCGCTTTTCCCCTATCTCGCCGGCAGGCTGCCGGGCCTTTATTCCCCGCCAGAGAGGGCGATATCGCACCTTGCACAATATTGCAGCCATCGCGAGCGCCGCACTCTGAAGATTGCGAGAACCCTCCGGGAGGGCGGCGGTCCAGCGCCGCTCACCACGGATCTCTTCCTCATCATTTAGATAGCTACCCGCACACCAATAGAGACCCGGTTCCACCCATTGGATGAGGGCCCCCCCCCCTCAGATGATGGAATCAAGCAGCCGCTAAGACACCCACCCCGTCTCTGGACTGTCGGTATCGACCTATGGACCATGCGTCGACCGACACCCAAGAAGGAGGAGAGCGTCATGAAAGATACGCCTCGTGGCGTCGGGGTCGACGCTGAGGTGCTTGTGGGGGAACCGATTCCTTATGAGCGTCTTGGGTGGGCCTGGGCCCCGACACGTCTCCAGACCTTGATTGCGGCGGGCACAACGCTCATCATGATGGGGACGACCGCCATCGTGAATCCCTCGGCCGGGACCTTCGAGAAGCGCGTAACGCCCAGCCCAGCGTTTCCGCCTGCGGTTCTCCGTGCCAGGACCTTCAAGCCGTCTGGATCCCGGGATATCGACCAATATGCCCATGGGGCCGCTCGGAAGTTCGGGGTTCCGTACTGGGCAGTGCGAAGCATTCTCGATTCCGAGGATAGTGGGCAGGAATCAGTGAGTCCCCAAGGAGCCATCGGTGTCGGTCAGTTGATGCCGGCGACGGCTCAAGCTCTCGGGGTCGATCCGCGCGACCCCCAACAAAATGTGGAAGGGACCACCGCGTACATTGCGCAGCTGTACAAACGGTTCGACGGCGACTGGGATAAGGTGGCCGCCGCGTACAATACCGGACCGGATCATGTGGCGTCCGGAAAGACGCTTCCCGACGAGACCGTCGATTTTCTGCGGAAGTTTCGCGCGGCACGGAAAAAGTATGACGCAGCACAGATGGCCGCCTCTGGATCTGCGGGCCACAGTGACGGGATCTCAAGCTCCCCACCATCGAACCTGACGGGTCGTCGAATGGGCCGCCGCGCGCCGTTGGTGCCGGCTTCGGACTGGACGTGGCTCTGACGTCGGCGTCCGTCTGCCGCACGTGCGCTCCCCGCAGTGCTTGCTGAATTTTTCGCCAGCTCAATGATGGCAGTTGGGGTGAGGCCCGTCCGTAATCGGCCGGACCATTCCCTGCCGTTCCCACTCTTCCGCCGGAGCCGCGTTGCGTCCTTAGGAGGCGAGCGTTTTAATAGAGGGGCATCGGAGGAGCCAAGGGTTCTCGAGGACACCAGGCGAAGCCAGGTGGGCCCGGGGGAGACGTGCGGAGAAACGAATCAAAAGGGGGAAGGAAGATGGCGACCTACATCACGCTCGTCAACTATACGCAAAAGGGCATCGAGACCATCAAGCAGGCCCCCGATCGGGTCAATGCGGCAAGGCAGAGGGTTCGGGCGGCGGGCGGAGAGTTCAAAGCGTTCTATTTGACCATGGGGCGGTATGACGCGGTCGTCATTGTCGATGCGCCCAGCGACGAGAAAGTCGCCGCGAGCCTCCTTGCCTCGGGTGCGCAAGGCACCATTCATACGGAAACTCTGCGAGCTTTTACTGAGGATGAATTCCGAAAGATTGTCGCGGCAATGCCTTAAGCGGTTGGAATCTGGAAACCCCGACGCGTCCCCCCGGCGTCGTTCCTATCACGAGCATGCGGAGTGCGTCCTGTCCTTGTTGGGCGAAGGGTTGTCCGCCTCTCGCCCCGCATGGGAGGTGGCTGATACGGTCCGAGTGTAACCGGGCACTACGTCTCAATTTATCGCGGCACTCGACGTTTCGCCGAGCCGACTCCGGTTGTTGAGCCCGGAGACGAATGGTACGACTTACCAGATTGCGCCGTGGTAGAGACAACCGATACCGGACGCCGCGGGTTAGTGGGTTCTTGGCCGTTGCTCCCATCCCAACGTCCACGGGGCAACCAGTCCCTCACGAGCGAAACACCGCAAGCGGCAGCAGCGCACTGACGATGTATTGACCTGCATCGACGATCTCCGAAATCTTCAGGTCAACACAAAGGCTGGCCAGGATGTAGGCATCTTCGGCCGACAGGCGGTACGTCCCTGAGAGATGCGCAATCATCGCCCGCACTGCGTCTTGGGCGGCCTTGAATAGATCGGGTCCGACCCCGGTGGTGCCGTACCATCCTCCGGAATTGACGCGCGGGACGAGCGGTCCGGGTGTGACAAACTGAGGGGCGGGGATCCGCCGACCCTTCTGGAGGGTGAAGCGCAGCGTGGCATACATAGGAGCCTCGATGCCCGTGACGCACACCTCGCCATCACCCTGCGCGGCGTGGGCGTCCCCGCAGCTGAACAGGGCCCCGTCGACCTGCACCGGGAGGTAGAGTGTGCTGCCGCGGGTGAGCTGGCGGGTGTCCATGTTCCCCCCGAACGGCCCCGGCGGCATTACCGCTTGCTTGTTCGCGCCAGCCGGGCATACGCCCATCGTGCCGAAGAATGGCTCGATCGGGATCGCGATGTCGTCGCGCAGATGCGCGACATCGCCGTTGGCGAGGTCGAAAACCTTCAAGTAGGGCGTCTTGAAGTCGTCGGCCAGAAGCCCGAGGCCGGTGAGGATCGCGGCCCAACCCCACCCCTGAGTGTGGATGTCGAGGATCTCGATGGCCAGCGTATCACCGGGCTTGGCTCCGCGAACAGAGATCGGGCCGGCGAGGGGATAGACGCGCTCCCAGTTCAACGTGGCGAGCGTGGAGGTGGTCGACGCCGGCGTAATCTGATTGTCGCTCACGTCGCGGGTGGAGACGACCACGGTGTCGCCGCTGTCGATTGTCATGACCGGGGCGTGTCGACTATCCCAGGTGAAGTGGACGGTGTCGGTCGGAAAATATCGAGTCGTTCCCATCGTCATCCTCCTCTTTCATCGCATCGTCCGGACCTTGAGGGGTTCCCCGGGGCGCCACAGCTTCCTGCCCTCATCGTCCCCCGCATTGGGCAAAGATCGTGGGGATGTGTCGGGGAGTCAGGCCCCGCGGCGCCGAGGAGGACAGGCGCCCCATCCACATGTCCTTTTGGGCGCCGAACAGGGCACACACTGAGTGGATCGTCACGCCGGCGGGGTCTCTTAGTGCTCGGCCGGCAGGGTGCGGGATCGAGAATGACTGATAGCGGTGGTGGACCCATACCCCTGCCCGTGGTGAGCGACGGCAGCGGCCGCAGCGCTGAGGAATGGATCAGCCTGATACGCGTGCTCATGCTGCTTACGCTGATCCCCGCATTGTGGTTTGGGGTGATCACGGTAGCACACCCCGCCATCAACGGTATCATCCTGCTGCTCGGCGGGTACGTGATCTTGCTGGCGGCCGGCCCGCGCTGGTTCGCTGTGCTGCGGCGGCCCGACCTGGCGATTGCGCTCGATCTCCTGGTGATCACCTTGGTGGTGGTCATTTCCGGGAACCTCAGCAGCCCGTTCATCTTCCTCTACTATCTGACGATCCTCGAGGCGGCCGCCCGTCTCAATCTCCGCCAGGCACTCGCCGCTTCGCTGGCCATGGCCGGAATGATCGTGCTCCTTTGGGTGCGCGCCGGCCGGGTTCAAACCTTAGAGAGCGCGGGATTCCGGCTCGGCGCGATCATCGCCGGCGGGTTCTTCCTGGCGTTATTCCTGGGCATGATGGTTCAAGAGTATCGGGTGAACCGGGAACGTCTGCGCTGGACTCGGGTGCTCGATCAGCGGCTGCGAGAAGCGACCTCACAGCTCGAGGACCAGCTCCACGAGTTGCAATTTTACAATGCGCTCGCTGCCCGGCTCTCGGGCGAGTTGCGAGTGGGAGGGGTGCTGGACATTCTGCTGCAGGTATTCTTGGAGGCCGTCCAGCTCCCGTGCGGTCTCGCCTATATATGCGGGGATGGCGAGGAGCCCCGCGTCGTGACGACCCGCGGGATCGAGGAAGACGCTCCTCGGCCCGAGCTTCCCCCCTTCCTGATCCCATCGGCGGAGGGCGGCGGCGGCGACCTGATCGTGTCGCCGTCCACGGGCGACGGCAAGCAGGGAGAGATCCTCGCGTACGTACCGTTGGTGCGGGGCGAGCGCCTGCAAGCCTGGTTGTGCGGGATGGGTCCGTCCCCCGGAGCCTTCACCGAGTCCGTTCGCCGCCGCGTCCGCGGCCTGGCCGCGCAAGGCGTCTCAGCCCTCGAGGCGGCCCGATTGCACGAGAGAGTCAATCAGAATCTCGAACAGTCCCACATTCAAGTGGTTCTAGCGCTGGCGCGCACCGTCGAAGCCCGCGACACCTACACCGCCGGGCACAGCGAGCGCATTGCCTCCCTGGCCGAGGCCGTTGGCCGCGCGCTGGGCTGCGGGGAGGAGGAGGTCCGCGATATCCGGCGGGCCGCGCTGCTCCACGACATCGGGAAGATCGGCGTCCCCGACCAGATCCTGCGAAAGCCGGGCCCGCTGACCAAAGAGGAGCGCACGGTGATGCAGCACCACGCGATCATCGGTGAGGGGATTCTCCTCTCGGTCGAGCGGATGCGGGGGGTCGCACAGCTGGTGCGGCATCATCAGGAATGCTGGGATGGTAGCGGGTATCCGGACGGACTGGCCGGCGAGGAGATCCCCCTGGGCGCCCGGATCCTGGCGGTCGTCGATGCCTACAGCGCGATGGTTGACCGCCGCTCGTACAAGCGGGCCCGGCCCGGTCGGCAGGCGATCAAGGAGTTGGAGCATTGCGCGGGGACGCAGTTCGACCCACGAATCGTCAGGGTCTTCTGCCGGATGATCGAGCGATTGGACGTCGGCCCGATGGCCCACAGGCGTGCCCCCAAGGCGGAAGTGCTGGTGAAGGCGGCGGATCCCGCAGACTGATCGGCGACCGCGCGCCGGGGGAGGCGGCCCGGCCCGCCGGCTTCCGGCGGATGAAGTCCGGGGCGGATATTAGCCTTCCGGCTCCTCCGCGACCACGAACTCGTACGGGGGCTCGAGTCCTTCGGTGACCTCCGGCCTGAGTGCGACGAGCGCAGCCTTGATCGTGCGCACCCGGTCGTAGATCGCTTCGACATCGCCCTCGGTCAGCGCGAGACCCTGGTGTTCCGCCTCAGCTCGGAGCCACGCGCGGGTGAAGGCACTCATGCGGCGCCCTCCAATCTCGGACGGCGCCTGTGCCATTCCGCGGCCCGTTCGTAGGCCTGTGCGATCCGGAAAAGCGTCCTCTCGTCGAAGACTCGTCCGATGAGCTGCATCCCGATGGGCAGCCCGGTGGCGGTGAACCCGCAAGGGACCGTCAGCGCCGGGTGCCCGGAGAGATTAAACGGGATCGTGCCCCACGTCGTTTCGGGGGGGTTGGTGTTCTGCGTCTCGACCGAAAACGCCGGGAACGGCAAGGTCGGCGTGACGATCGCGTGGACCCCCCGCAGGGCGTCGTCGACCTCACGGATCCACAGACGGCGGATCTGCCCCGCCTGCTGGTACTCCGCGGCGGTGATAAACGCCCCCGCGGCGATGCGCTGCCGCGCCCGGAGACCGTAGTCCGGGAACTGACGCCGCATGCGCCCGGCGTGCTGCCCATACGCCTCCGCCACCATCACGGCCCACCCCACGGTGCCGACGTCCCCGGCGTGAGGGAGGGTCACGGGGGTAAGCCGCATGCCGAGGCTTTCCAGGTGGCGGAGCGCGCCGCGCATCGCCGTATCGACTTCCGGATCGAGGTGTTCGTAGAAGTGCTGATCGGGGACGCCGAGGACAACATCGTGGATCTCCTCGGCCAGCGCTGCCGCGTAGTCCGGCACGGGCCGCGCGGAGGACGTCGCATCACGGGGGTCCCTCCCGGCCATCGCGCTCAGCACCGTCGCGCAATCGGCCACCGTTCGACACATCGGGCCGATGTGATCCATGCTCCAACTGAGCGGGAAAACGCCGTGCCGGCTGACCCGCCCGTAGGTGGGCTTGATGCCGACGATCCCACAGAGGCCGGACGGGATGCGAATGGAGCCTCCTGTATCGGACCCGGTGGCGGCGACGGCGAGGCCGGACGCGACGGCGGCTCCCGACCCCCCGCTCGATCCGCCCGTGTAGCACGCGGTGTTCCATGGGTTTCGGGCGGTGCCGAACACATCCATCGTGCCGCAGGCGAACTCCGTCGTATTCGTCTTCCCGACCAGGATCATGCCGGCGTCCGCCAGCCGCCGGACGTGCGTGGCATCGTGGTCGGGGACGAAATCCAGCATCGTTCGAGAGTGGCACGTCGTCCTGATGCCCCGCGTGAAGTGAATGTCCTTGTGCGAGATCGGGATCCCGTGGAGGGGCCCCCGGGCCCCTCCGGCGTGAATCTCCCGCTCCGCCCGCCGGGCCGCGTCGAGGGCGGACTCACGGCAGACGGTGATGTAGCTGTGCAGGGCGCCGTCGTAGTGGTCGATGCGGTCGAGCAGTGCCGTTACAAGCTCGACGGGGGAGAGCTCACGGCGTGCGAGCCGCGCGGCGAGGTCGGCGATGGGGAGAAAGCAGAGCTCCGAATCCACAAAAGCCCCCCTCGGCGATGCGTCCCGGGCGGATCGAGAAGTTCGGCTAACCGACTCGCAACACGATCTTCCCGAACTGGGTCGCCTCATCCATCCGCTGGAAGGCCCGGCCCACCTCGGCGAGCGGGAAGGCCTGGTCCACAATCGGGTGCAGCTCCGCTGCGCTGAAGAGCGAGAGCATCCCGCGGAAATCGTCCGGGGTCCCCATCGTCGACCCAAGGACGTTGAGCTGTTTCCAGAAGATGCGCCGGACGGCGACCTCGGGCGCGGTTCCCGTCGTCGCACCGTAGCTGACGATTCGCCCCCCCGGCCGAACCGCGTCGAGCGCCCGGTCGAATGTGGCGCCGCCCGCTCCGTCGATGATGAGGTCGGGCCCCGTCCCCCCGGCGGCCCCCCGAACTTCGCGCACCCAGTCCGCGGTCTTGTAGTTGAATCCCCCATCCGCGCCGAGCGCCCGTGCCCGCTCAAGTTTCGCATCGCTCCCCGACGTCACCAGCACGCGGGCCCCGGCCTGCTTGGCGATCAGCAGCGCCAAAGTCGCCACCCCTCCGCCGATCCCCATTACAAGCACGGTTTCGCCCCGCTGGACGCGCCCGCGCGTCACCACCGCACGGTACGCCGTCAACCCCGCCAGGGGGAGTGCCGCCGCTTCTTCGTCGGAGAGATGAGGCGGGCGGGGCAGGACGTTCGCCGCAGGCACCTTCACCAATTCGGCAAAAGTGCCGTTTTCGGGGAGGCCGAGGATCCGCCACCGCGGGCCCTGAGCCCGCGGATCGTCGCCCCAGTCCAGGCTGGGGTTGATCACGACCCGATCGCCCCGGCGGACGTCTGTCACGCCCGTCCCGAGCTCCACGACATCCCCGGCACCATCCGATCCCAGAATGATGGGGAACCGCACACCGGCATACTGTCCTTTGCAGATGAACAGATCGCGGTGGTTGAGAGCCGCGGCCCGGACGCGGACGACCGCCTCCCCAGCCCCCGGGGCAGGATCGGCCACGGTCTCGAACCGGAGGGCCCCCGACCCCCCGGGCTCGTGCAGCACGATCGCGTTCATCGGCTCCCCCCAGGCGCCGCCGCGCGCCGGTGACTCACGGGCGGGCCACCTTGACGACGTGGGACACGACATCGGCCAGCAGGTGCAGACCCGGCAGGAGCGAGGCGGTGTCCAACCACTCGCGCGGTGAGTGCACGTGACCCCCTCCGGAGACGCCCATCGAGATCGCGGGAATCCCCATGGCCAGCGGAATGTTCGCGTCGGTACTGGCGGCGGCCAGGCGGGGCTCGATGCCGCGCGCCCGGTGCGCGTCCCGGACCGCTGCGACCAGCGGATGGTCCGGGGGGATTCGGCCCCCGGGGCGATCCCCGATGATCGTGGTGGTGACCCGCACCCCGCGCTCTTCAAATGGCTGCGTCAGTGCTCCGAGGCGCGCCGTGAGGTCGTCGACGCACCGTCCCTCCACGGACCGAAAGTCGATCTGGATCTCCGCCGCCGCGGCGATGGTGTTGACCGATGTGCCGCCATGGATCACCCCGACGTTGAGCGTGGTCTTGGGGTCCGAGGGAAGGCGCGTCCCGGTCAGCGCGTGGATGAGGGAGGCGACCTCGTGGATGGCGTTCGGGGCGCCGAAGTCGCCCCAACTGTGCCCCCCATCGGTTTCGTACCTGACCGCGAACCGTCTCACCGCGATGCCCTGGTGGATGATCTGCCCGAGCGAGCCGTCCACCACGAGTACGGCATCCGGCCGGACCTCCTGCGGCCGCAGCCGGTGGCGCATCCCCCGGAGGTCGCCCAATCCCTCTTCGCCTGTGGTCGCGACGAACTCCAGGCGCCCGACCGCGGGGTGCCCGGCCTCGCGAAAGGCGTTCGCCAAGGTGATCAGGGCGGCAACGCCGGGCGAGTTGTCCCTCACGCTGGACCCCAGCAGCTTCGTCCCCGACCGCTGGGGTGGGGTGTGTGTTTCTCGCGGATAGACCGTGTCCATGTGCGCGGCCAGGATGACGTGTGGCCGCGCGGCCCCGCTCTGCAGCGTCCCGCGGACGTTGTCGGCTTCGTCGATCGCGATCGCGCTGAGACCCGCTTCCCGAAATCGCTGCGCCACGTAGACCGCACGGTCGTGTTCCTGGAAGCTTGGAGCGGGGATCGCGGCGATCGCCTCCACCTCGCCTAGGTGCGCATCCGCGCTGCGGTCCAGCGCGGCGTGAAGCCCCGCCATCGACACCCTCCGAACCCCCGGGTTGTGCGGAGGGTTTCCATGCCACGAAGGAATTTCCTGTGCGCGGGAGGAGGCGCGCCGGTGCCGGGTCGCGAAGGCACCGCTCGATGACCTCCGACGCCAACGCGCCTGCGGCGTTCGACCTGGTGCTCCAGGGCGGGACGCTGATTGACCCGGCGCAGGGAATTTCCGCCAGGAAGGATGTCGCGTTCGCCGGCGGCAAAGTCGCCGCCGTTGCCGACGCCCTACCCGCCGGGTCGGCCGAACTCATCGACTGCGCCGGGCGGGTGATCGCTCCGGGGATGATCGACCTGCACGTCCACGTGTTCTACGGCGTGAGCCACTACGGGATCGAAGCCGATCCGCACTGCGTCGCCAAAGGGGTGACCACCGCGGTCGACGCCGGGTCGGCCGGGGCCGATACCTTCCCAGGGTTTCGGAAGTACGTGATCGACGTGGCCGCGACCCGACTGCTCGCCCACCTGAACATCTCCTCGCAGGGGATGCTGTCGCGGGAGGTCGGCGAGCTGGACGATATCAAGTACGCCAGCATGCCCAAAGCCATCGCCACGATCGAACGGCATCGCGATGTGTTGCTGGGGGTCAAGGTTCGATTGACCCGAAACGCGATCGTCGGCGAAGCGGCGGGGATCCGGCCCCTGCACTTGGCCCGGGCGGCCGCCGACGCGGTGGGCCTCCCCATCATGGTGCATCCCCAGGGCGCTTGGTGCGACTCGCTGGACGATATCCTCGCCGTGATGCGCACCGGCGACATCTTGACACACTGCTTCCACGCGCATACGCACGGCATCCTCGACCCCGAGGGAAAGGTCCGCCGGTCAGTGCGCGAGGCCATGGAGCGGGGAGTGGTCTTTGATGTCGGCCACGGCGAGGGGAGCTTCAGCTGGGAGGTCGCCGAGCAGGCGCTGCGGGAGGGGGTGCTGCCCCAGACCATCTCGAGCGACCTGCACCGGTACAACGTCGACGGTCCGGTGTACGACCTCGCCACGACGTTGAGCAAATTCCTGCACCTTGGCCTGTCCCTGGAGGAGGCGCTGCGCAGGGTGACCGCCGTGCCCGCCGGGGTGATACGCATGGCGGATCGGATCGGAACGCTCCGCGTGGGTGCGTGGGGGGACGCGGTGGTGTGCGATCTCCAGGAGGGACGGTTCGACCTGATCGATTCCCACGGCCGGCACCGCCTCGGCCGGCGGCGGCTCGTGCCGACCACGGTGGTGCGCGCCGGGAAGCGGTACCACCCTCCGATCGGGCGGGCGGGCCTCGCCCGCGACCGGGGATGAACCAATCTTCCACCAGGATCCTGCTCCATCGGCAGGGCAGAGGGGTGGGGGTGGAGAACCCGCCAGCCATCGACCCGACGTCCGTCCCCCGCGAGGTGCCCACGCCATGGAAGACTTAACCGCGCTCAAGGACCGCGTCTGCAGAGAGATCGACGCGATGCGGGCCGCGCTTGGAGCGCTGAGCAAGCAGGTCTACGACAACCCGGAGATCGGGTTTCAGGAGCACAAGGCGATGCGCTGGCTCGGCGCGTTCCTGACGGACGGAGGGTTCGCGGTCGAGCCGGGGATCGCGGGCCTCCAGACCGCGTTCCGCGCCGAAGTCCGCGGCACGCAGGACCGGCCGTGCATCGCCCTGCTCGCCGAGTACGATGCGCTCCCCGGACTCGGGCACGCCTGCGGGCACAACCTGATCTGCACGGCCAGTGTGGGTGCGGCCGTGGCGCTGCGGCGTGCCGTGCCGCGCCTGCCCGGCACGCTGACCGTGCTCGGGACGCCGGCCGAGGAAGGGGACGGCGGGAAGGTGACCATGGTCGAGCGGGGCATCTTTGAGGGGGTCGACGCCGCGATGATGTTCCATCCCGCGCGACTGAATCTATGGACGCGCGGGGCGCTCGCCGCCCAGTCGCTGACGATCCGGTTCCGCGGCCGCTCGTCGCACGCCGCGGCCACGCCGGAGAAAGGGGTCAACGCACTCAACGGCCTCCTCCAGACCTTTCACGCCATCGACTCCCTGCGGCAGCACGTGACCAGCGACGTGCGCATCCACGGCATCATCACCCACGGCGGTGATGCGGCCAACGTCGTCCCGGCCTTTGCGGAAGGACAGTTCATCGTCAGGGCGGGCACCCAGAAGGCGCTCGCGGAAGTGATGGCCCGGGTGAAGCGCTGCGCCGACGGGGGTGCGGCGGCGACGGGGGCGCGCGTCGAGTTTGCCGAAGGCCTCATCTACGCGGAGCGCAACAACAATCGGGTGCTCGCCGGCCTGTTCGGCGAGAACCTCCGGCGCCTCGGCGTCGAGGGCGATCAACCGCCGACGCGCGGAGGCGTCGGCTCATCGGACATCGGCAACGTCAGCCTGGTGGTGCCGACGATCCACCCGTATCTCAGCATCACCTCGGCCGACATTTCCGGGCACACCCCCGAGTTCCGTGAAGCGGCGGGCTCCGCCAGGGGGTTTGAGGCGATGGTCCTGGCCGCGAAGGGGTTGACGATGACCGCCCTGGACGTGATGTACCGGCCGGACGCGGTGGACGAGATGTGGTCCGAATTCCGGTTGCGCGTCGACGCGGGAGGGTAATCGGCAGCGGCTACGAAGCCCGCGGCAGCGACGCCAGCCCCGAGTGGTCGCACCCCAAAGCCTTGGATGGAACCCCCAGCAGGCGTTCCACCATCACCCTGACTCCGCATTCCAATTGAAAATCGCGCGTGCTGCCGGGATCGAGCGGGATCGCGACATCCGGTGGGTATCCGTGGCCCTCGAGCTCGATCCCCTTGGCCGTCAGGACGCGGGCGAATGCGACGTTCATGCCGGATCCATCCATGAGCTGCAGCAGCGTGGCATATTCGAGTTCGCCGGCCGTGTGCTCGCCCACGAGGGAGGCACCGAGGTGCTCTTTGAGCGCGGCGGCGCTCAATTCGCCGTTTGAGGCGGCACCGGAATCGATGAGCACCACCAGGGGTATGGGCGGCACGATCGGATCGCCCGCTGTCCTCCCGACCTTCGCCACGCCGTCACGCCCGATTTCCCGGTAAATGACGGTCCCCCGCGGGAGAAACAGGCCCATCGTTTCGACATACTCGGTGATGAGCCCGCCTCCGTCCTCCCGCAGGTCCACGATCAGCCCGCGTGGACGGGCCGCCAGCAGCCGGGTGAGCTCTGTCCGGATGATCTTCCCCGATCCCAGGGAATACCCATAGAGTTTGAGATACGCGATCTCGTCGTTGATCATCCGGCTGTCGGCCACCGGTCTGGTGACCGCCGCCCGCCCGATCACGAACGGCAGTTGAGCGGTGCCCCGGAGGACCGTCATCTGCATGACGGTGCCGGGCGGGCCGAGGAAGAGACCTTGGATCTCAGGGCTGTCCATTCCGTCCACCGCGACGCCATCGATCTGCACGACCCGATCCCCCCGGCGCACCCCGGCGCGGTCGGCGGGGGCACCCGGGATGACCGCGCTCAAAATCCAGTGCTGGTCCAATTTCACGAAGTTGATCCCGATGCCGTCGTAGGGTTTCCCCTGGAGGATCGCTTCCGCGACCGTTCGCTGCGTCGGGGTGAGAAACACCGTGTGCGATCCCCCCACCGCTTTGAGCATAGCCCTGAGGCCCGCGTATAGCAGCGTACGTTCCGGGATCTTCCCCCCGGCCAAGGCCGCGGCGCGATCGAGTCGGTCGCCGAAGGCGTTGAGCGCCGCCGGTTCGTCCAGCCCCGCCGGAAGTTCTTGAAGGTCGGTCGCATCGATCCCGGCGTGCTGCAGGGCCAGGCGCAGTCCGCCAACCCCGGCCCCGATGATGGCGGGGAGATCGAGGTGCGGGTTCCAATGATGGCTCTCCAGGGTGGCGATGGCCTCCCGGGCCACGGCCAGATCGGCCGGCGCCGCCACGACGCCGAGCGGGTTGATGAGCAGGGTGAGGAGCAGGAGCGTGAGCGTGATCCGGGCCACTCTAAAACCTCCATCGTGAGGCGGCGCCGCGACCCGCCGGCGCTCGGCGTAAACGCTCGTGGGATGGCCGCCGGGAGCCGGGCGCTGGGCCGATCGACGAGATCGCCTCGGGGCTTGGTCCGCCACGAAGGTAAGCGTACATGACGATCGTGGGTCGCTCAAGCCCCCCGGCGCCGTGACCCAGGGATTGTAGGGGCGGGGAGATCCCCGCGGGCACCCCACCGCCTCTGCGCGGGGCCCCACTGCCGGATCGCCTGAAACCCCCGAAACCTCTCATACGATGAGCTGCCCCGGCGAGGTCCCCGCCCCCCGGCAGAGCTTGATGAGTTGGAGATTTCGACGGCTGGGGCACGTGGCGGTGCAAGGAGGTGGCCGATCCCGGGCGGAATCGGAACACCGTACTCGTTCTGGTGTTTAGCCGTCCCAGTGTTGCGGAGGAAGCGAATGGCCCAGAGGCGCAAGCCGAGCCTGACGCCGGAGGAAGCTCGAAAGCTGCACTACGAGGCGTTGGTGATCGACAGCCAGCAACCCCCGGCGATCAACGGGTTCCTGTACACGGAGAAGATGAAGGCCGCGGTCGCGGAACACGCCCGGCAGGGGCTGGGACGCGACGAGGTCGCTCCGCAGATGTCCGTGATGGCGGTCCGGGAGATCCAGGATTCCGCCGCGGCCCGCGAACAGTATCTGGACCTGTGGCGCCGGTCCGGCGTCACCGTGGCCTGCGGGACGTTTTCCGGCGCTCACCGGATGGGGGGGGCATTTGAGCGGGCCTGCGAGTCGATCGCCAGGGCCTATGCCTTTGCGGACGCGCTCCAGGGCTCGCTGGTGATTTGCCGGCATGCCGACGAGATCGATCGGACGTACCGGGACGGCAAGATCGGCATCGTCCTCGATTTTCAGAACACCACCCCGTTCGGCGATGACCTCGACCGGGTCGACTACTTCCATCAACTAGGCGTCCGGATGGTGCAGCTGACGTACAATCTCCGGAACCTGGTCGGCGATGGGTGCACCGAGGCCCACCAGGGCGGCCTTTCGTACTTCGGCCGGGAGGTGGTGCGCCGTCTCAACGAGCGGAAGATCCTCGTCGACGTCAGCCACTGTAGCGAGCAGGTCGGATGGGACGCCCTGCAGGTGTCGACGGCGCCGGTGGTGGTGTCCCATTCGGCGAGCAAGGCCGTCTGCTACCACGACCGCGGCAAGACCGATGAGCTGGCGAAGGCGGTGGCCGACCGCGGTGGATACTTCGGCGTCGTCATCGTTCCCGGATTCATCTCGGAGTCGACGGAGGCGACGCTCGACGACTTCGCCCGGCATGTCGAACACCTCGTCGATATCTGTGGGATCGACCACGTGGGGATCGGCACGGACAAGGCGGGAACGGGGCCGGGGACCGAGTCGATCGTCGAGTACCCGGCCTCGATGCCCCGGCACCGGCCCGGCTCATTTGACTGGGCGGGGTTCCGGCTCACGGAGCACCGCCTCACCCCCGAGCGACGCCTCAGGGGGTACGATACCTTCGCCGATTGGCCGAACCTGACCGTGCACCTGGCGGGGCGGGGGTTCGGCGAGCAGGAACTGCGCAAGCTGCTCGGGTTGAATTTTCTCAGGGTCTTCCGCGACATCGCCGGCTGAGGCGCGCGGCTCGGCCCGATCCCGAGGGCGCCGAGCCGCCGGGGGCGCGTAGCACGGATCCGTCCAGGACCGTCGGTTTTCCCCGGCCCGTTCCGCCGGAGATTTCCCCCGACCCCCCCCGTGTGGGGCGGCTATGCGCGCAGCATCACCACCCCCGCGAGAATCCCGACCGTCAGCGCCGCGCGCCGCGGGAAGGGGTTTGTCCCGTCCCGATCCGGCACAAGCCCGGCGTGCACGCGGTTGAGCAGGCCGGTCAGGGCCAGCACGAACAGGGGAGAGATGTACCGGACGGCCGAGACCAGGGCCAGCGGGCCGCGACCGTACGCCATCGTGCTCAGCACCAGCGGCACGATGGCGAGGAGTTCCAGCGCCGCCATCCCCCCGAGCAGCACGGCGCCTCGGGCGCGGAGCGAGCGCCCGATCAGCTGCCGGTGGGGGGGGTGGGCCAGGAGGACCAGGGTGATGGGGACGAGCGCGGCACGGCTGAGGCCGAAGGTGTTCCAGTAGTCCTGGCCCCCGAGCGTCACCTTCACAAACAGGTCTCCCAGGCTCCGCAGCACGGCGCTTCCGACGATGATCGCCAGCAGAGGATTGAGGGCCCGGCGCGGCCGCTGCCCCTGCTCCATGCTGAGCAGGGCGCAGCACGCCACACTCAGCACGATCCCGACGTAGCCCAAGGGTCTGAAGACCTCCCCGAAGGCCAGCCATCCCCAGATCACCGAGAAGAGCGGGGCCGTCTGGGTGATCGCGGCCACCGTGGCCGCGTCGGTCCTCAGCAGCGCGCGCGTGTAGAGAACCGACGCCAGATACTGCAGGATCCCGGGCAGCAGCGCAATCGCCAGAGCGGGCGCCGGCGGAATCCGGAAGAGCCCCAAGGCGCCGCGGACGACGAGGAGCCCCACGGCGTAGAGACCGAGAAAGAGCGAGATGAAGAACGGAAAGCTCCAGCGGTCGCGCAGGACCCGGTCGACCACGATCTTGTCGACGATGCCGACGACCGAGGTCGCCGCGGCGCTCAGCAGCGCGAGCCAGAACCAGCTCATGCCGGCCGCTGGCAAGGGTGCCGGGGGCACACCGGCGCGCGCGCTCCCTCGGCAGCACCGCCGGAGGCCCACTCACACACGGCGTCGGCCATCCCAGACCTCCTCGATGGGGTGGAGGGTGAGGTGTGGCGCCGGGGGCGCGCCGGGATCCTTTAGCCGCCGCCAACGAGCTGCTGGAGCGTCAGCAGCGCGAGCGCCAGCGTGAGCAACACCGAGCCCCACCCGACGATGTTCGACATTCGTCCGTTGGTGTGCCCGCGGAGGACGCGAGGGTCGTTCGCCAGGCGCACCAGGACGAAGAACAGCGGCGCAAGCAGGAACCCGTTCACGATCTGCGACCAGAACATCAAGGTGACGGGGGAGATGTGCAGCAGGGCGATGGCACCCCCCACGGCGAGCGCCCCGGCGAGGAGGAGGTAGAACCCCCGGGCCTGCCAGATTTTCTTGTCGAGCCCCTCCGCCCACCCGAACAACTCGGCCAGGCTGTACGCGGTGCAGGCGGCCATCACGGGGACGGCGAGGGTACCGCTGACGATGATGCCGAGCCCGAAGAGCAGACCGGCGCCGGGGCCGGCCAGCGGCCGCAGCGAGAGCGCGGCGTCTTGGACGGTCTGGACGTTGACCCCCCGCCCGAAGAGCACAACCGCGGCCACCAGGATGATGAAGTAGAAGACCAGGTTCGCGTAGACCATGCCGGCCGCGACATCGACGTTTTCACCCGATAAGTCCTCGACCTTGCGGCGAGCCTCTACTTCCTCGGTGGTCTGCCAGAAGAACATGTATGGGGTGAGTGTCGCCCCCAACAGGCCGAGCGCGGCCGTGAAGTACGTGGGCGTAAACTTGATCGTCGGCACAAACGTCGCCCGCAGCACTCGGTTCCAGTCCGGGTGGACGATGACGCCCGTGATGATGTACAGGACAAACAGCGGCGTCAGCAGCAGCAGGAACCGGCTGATCGTCCGGTAGCTGGCAAAGATGAGGGTGCTGGCCAGCAGCGCCGCCAGCGGCACGACCCACCACTCCCAGGCGATCCCTGTGAGCAGTGCCAGTGCGGCGGCGGTGCCGGCGAGGTCCGCGCCGATCGTGAGCACGTTGGAGAGGACGACCGGCCCGACCACGGCCGCGGCGACCCGGGGCCCGTAGTGAGAGCGGAGGACGCGTCCGATCCCCCGCTTGGTCACCACCCCCAGCCGGGTCGACATCTCTTCGAGATAGTAGAGCATCGGCGTCGCGAGGAACATGAGCCAGAGCAGGCCCACTCCCGTGGTCGCGCCGACTTGGATGTAGGTCACGACTCCCGCCGGATCGTTGTCCGCGGCCCCCGACACGATCCCCGGTCCCATTCGCTGGAAGAACTGCCGCCAGGTGCGGCGGTGGATGATGTGATGGGATCTGGCGCGCCACGCGGGGCGGGGCCCGACCGCTCGCCTGGTGTCGTCCGTCATGCGGGACAGCTGAACAGCGGCGTCCCCAGTGCCGCGGCGTCGACCTCAACGCCCAATCCGGGGGCGTCCGGCGTCGTCCCGATTCCATCCTGCGATCGGGGCCTGTGCCCGGCGATGTGTTCCCGCACCCAGTCGTTCATGAACGACACGGTGAACAGCATCTCGGGGCGGGTGCTGCCGGCGAGATGGCTGATCGCCGCGGTGACAACATCCCCGCCCCAGGTGTCCTCGATGGTCATCCGTACCCCGAGGGCCTGAGCCAGATCGCGGATCAGCCGCGCCTTGGTCAACCCACCGACCTTGCTGATCTTCAGGTTGATCGCTTCCATCCCCCCGGCCCGGACGGCGCGGAGAAGCGAGGGAACGTCGGTGACGACCTCATCGAGGATGAACGGCAGGGTGGTATGCTGGCGCACGGCGAGGCACTCCTCGAGCGTGGCGCACGGCTGCTCGAGGTAGATTCGCTGGAACGGGTCGAGCAGGCGGGCGGCGACCACCGCGTCCTGGAGCGCCCAGCCGCCGTTCGCGTCGGCGATCACGATGTCCGCGGAGTCGGTCACCCCGAGCACGGCCTCGACGCGGTCTCGATCGACGTGCGGGTCCCCGCCGATCTTGAGCTGGAAGGCGTGAATCCCTTCCGCTCGCCGCGCCCGCACGTAGCCCGCCATTTCGCCCGCCGGCCCCAGCGGCACCGCGATGTACAGCGGATAGCGGGGCTGCCGCTGACCGCCCAGGAGCGCGGCGACGGGCGCCCCCGCCGATCGGCCAAACAGGTCCCAGCAGGCGATGTCAATCGGGCTTTTTGCGTATCCGTGGCCGCGCAGGGCGGCGTCCAACCGATCGTTGATCAGCCCCAGGTTGCTGGGGTCGCACCCGATGACCGCAGGAGCGAGTTCCCGCAGTGCGGCGCGCGCCCCCGCCGCGAACGCCGGGAGATAGGTGGGGCCCAGCGGACAGACCTCCCCCCAGCCATTGAGCCCGTTATCGGTGGCCACCCGCACCACGGTGCTCGGGAGCGCGTCGACGGCGCGGCCGGCGGACATGACGTAGCGGCCGTGCACGTAGTGCAGATCGTAGCCGAAGACGTCGACCCTCGTGATCCGCATCGGCAGGCCTCCCGAACCTCACCACGGCAAGCCCCCGATCGCGGCGGGGACCCACCCCCTGTACAATTCCTGGAACTCTAGGGTAACTCCCGCTGTCGCCGCAGATACCCGCACCGGAGGATTTGCGGGGCGCCGGGCGAAGGGGCATCTCCTGCCGGCAGTGCGGCAAGGAGGTGTCCTCCCATGGAGGGCGAGGCGATTGGTGCCCTGCAGATCCGCGTCCGGAAGCTGGAGCGGTTGATGAAGCTGTCGACCGCCGCCTGGGTGCTCGCGGCGATCCTGTTGAGCGTGCTCGTGCTTACCCTCAAAGAACTCACCACGTATCGGCGGGTGCTGCGTGGTCAGGGGCTCGAGATCGTGGATGGGGCGGGTCACCACCGCCTGCGCATAGGGATGACCCGGGACGGCGCCTCTGTGCTGAGGCTCTACGATGGGACGGAGAAGGAGCGGTTGGGACTGTTTGTCGCCCGCAGCGGGGCAACGGGCCTCGTCCTCTTCGGTGCGGGAGAACATCAAGGCGCGGCGCTGACGATCTCGTCGGACGTACCGCAGTTGCGGCTCAACGATCTCGGGGGGCAGGAGCTGTTCGCGGCCCCCTGACCCCGAACGCCGCCCCGGTCGATGGAGGAGGAGCCCTAAATGTTGCGGACCAGGATCTGCGAAGCGTTGAAGATCGACCACCCTGTGGTTCTCGGCGGGATGGCGTCGGGGACGAACCCCGCTCTCGTCGCCGCGGTCACCGGCGCCGGTGGGCTGGGAACCCTGGGCGTTACCTTCCTCCCTCCGGACCAGCAGCGGGCCGGCGTCGGCCGGATCCGGGAGCTGACCCCGGGGCCGTTCGGGCTGAATCATCTGCTCGCGTTCGCGACAGAGGACCGGTTTGCCGCCACCCTCGAGGCCCGGCCGCGGGTCGTGTCGACGGCGTGGCCCTGGTCGGATCAGGACCTCCGCCCGTTTTTCGGTCGCGCGCATGACGCCGGGTCGTTGGTAATGCATATGGTGTCGGGCGTGCCCGAGGCGGTCCGGGCGGTCGAGGCCGGAGCGGATATCATCGTCGCTCAAGGAACGGAAGGGGGCGGCCACGTCGGGTGGATGGGCACGATCGCCCTCGTCCCGCAGGTTGTCCGCGCCGTCGACCCGGTCCCGGTGCTGGCCGCGGGCGGGGTTGCGGACGGGGCCGGCCTCGCCGCGGCGCTGGCGCTCGGCGCAGAGGGGGTGCTGCTGGGGACGAGGTTCCTGGCCACGCCCGAGGCGCCCATCGCTCAGGCCTACAAGCAGGCCATCCTCGATAGCGACGGGCACAACACGATGCTCACCGAAATCGCGGACATTGCTTCGGGCCGGGTCTGGCCCGGCGCGATGTCGCGCGTCGCCCGCAACCGGTTCATCGAGCGCTGGGCGGGCCGGGAGTGGGAAGTGCGCCAGCGGCGCTACGAGATCGGCCGTCAACTCCTCTCGGCGCGGGATCGGGGCGACCCCGACGAGTCCAACCTGCAGATGGGGCAGACGGCGGGGCTGATCACCTCGATCATCCCCGCCGCCCAGATCGTCCGCGAGATCGTCGCCGAGGCCGAGCGGATCATCCGCAGGCGGCTCCCCGGTCTCGTCGCCGGCTGATGCGCCCCCCGGCTCCGCCGGGCGCAGCTACGAGCGAAGCCGAGCGGGCTCTCGGAGCCGGCCGCGGGCGACAAGGTAGTCCGCCAACACCGCATAGGGGTCGAAGCCCACGAGGCGCACCGCGTCGGTGACGAAGTTCGACAGCGCGTTGATGTCATAGTAGTACACGCGTCCATCGCGATCGTCGACGAGATATTCGACCCCCCCGAGGTCCAGGCCGGATGCCCTTGCGATCGCAAGGACGTCGCCGATGACCTCGGCCGGCGGCGTGCAGCCTTCGACCCGGAGCGCGACCTTGGGGAGGTCGACGGGACACAGGTCTGCCCCGGCCGCGACGACGCGGCCGTCCGGATGGCAGATATCGGCCGGGCACAGATTGAACCCGGCGGCGAGTGTCGGGTAGATCTTGATCGCGTACAGAAACCGGCCGTCGAGGAACTCGACGCGGACGATGTGTCCCCCGCGAGCGGGCAGAAACTCCTGGACCAGTGCGGTGTGGTCGACGCCCAAGGTAAGGGTGCGGTCGGCCGCCGCGGCGCGGAGCGCCTCGGGGGTCTCAAACCGCTGCATGCCGGCGCCGCTGCCGCCGATGTTGGGCTTGACGATCACCGGATAGCGCAGTCCCTCCGCCGCCGCGGGCAAAAGGGACGTATCGTTGATGACCCGCGACCGGGGCGTGGGGAGCCCCAGGGCGGCGAGCCGCAAGAGCTGCGAGACCTTTGAGGTTTCCAATTCGAAGGCCGCGGCGCCGTTGACCACGTCGACGCCGGCCGCCTCGAGGTAGCGAAGGTACTCGCGGGTGTACGTGATCGCCTGTCCGTGGCCGCGCAGATACGCCGATGGGCTCATGCGGTTGAGCGCCATTGACCAGGGGAGCGCGCGCACGCCGGGATCGAAACCGTGGGCGCTCACATCGATGCTGTCGTACGGAATCTCCCGTCGATCCAGCTCTGCGAAGAGCGGGGTGAACCATACGGGATGTTCAAAGACAACGCCAAGGCGAGGCTCTGCCGTCCTCATCGAAACCCTCCTCAATTGTCGAACTGCGGGATGACGATTGGATGCGGAGGCGCGTTACCTCCGCGGAGGACAGATGCACTCGCGCGGGCGTTGGCTGAGGTCGCAGGTCATTTCCACGGTGCGATCATCGTAGCAGATCGAAGACGGGCGCACAAGCGCGGGCGGCCGCGGCACGCCGGAGCCTTTAGACCGCGGAGCTGGGGTGCGGGTGGCGGGCGGGGAGCGGGCCGCGAACCGGCTCTCCGTCCCGCTGCATTCCGAGTGCGCGCAGGAACGCGTCGACGACGCGGGGGTCGAACTGGGTGCCGGCGTGGCTCGTCAGCTCGTCCATCGCCGAGGTCGAATCCACGGGGCGTCGGTAGGGTCTGTGGGAGGTCATCGCCTCGAAAGCATCGGCGACACCGAGGATCCTGGCCTCGATCGGGATCTCGTCGCCCTCAAGGCCGTCCGGATACCCGGCGCCGTCCCAACGTTCGTGGCTGTGCCGGACCGCCAGTTTGATCCGTTGGGAGAACGGGACGGCTTCGATGATGTTCGCGGCGATCGCGGGATGACGGCGGATCTGCCGTCCTTCCTCCTGGGTCAGCGCCGACGGTTTCCGCTGCACGCTATCCGGGACGCCGATCTTCCCGAGGTCGTGCAGGTACGCCGCCATCCGGATGTCCTCGCAGGTCTCGTCGCTCAGCCCGAGCGCGCGCGCCGTCATCGTTGCGTACTCGGCGACCAGAATGGAGTGGCTCGCCGTGTGGGCGTCCTTGAATTCCACCGCGCTCACCAGGGCGCGAACGGTGCCGACGAATGCGTGGCGCAGGTCCTCTTGTCGACGAATGATCGGGCGGCTCGCGGCGTTCACGATGAAGAACAGCGAGGCGAAGAGCAGCCCGAACGCGGCGGCTGAGGTTCGCCAGACAAACTGCTTGATGGCCCCGATCCTCGCGATGAGCGGTGCGGCTTGGCGGTACACTTCGTAAGCCCCGACGGGCTTGACGCCGCCCGCAAGCGTGACCGGCGCGTAAATTTCTAGGAGGCGCCCGGAGGTCCGCTCGCGCTCATTCTCCGCCCTGGCCAGCACGCTGAGGTCGCTGGTGGGGCGCCCCGTTGTCAGCGTTTCGCGCAGCTGGTCTTCCGTTGACAGCGGGAAGATCCGGCCGACGAGCGCGGGGTTGTCCGAGTACACGATTTGGCCCTCGGCGTTCCAGACCTTGACCCGGGCGATGTCCCCGCCGATCACCTGGCGCAGCCGCCGCGCCCATGCCGCCACGCTGGCCGGGGTTGGATCGACGAGGTCCTCGGGGGCGATCTGCGGGGTGATCGCTGTGGAGACCGTCTCCGCCGTCCCCCGCACGGTGTCGTCAAAGGCGGTGTGGATCATCCAACGGCTGAGCAGCCACCCGAACCCCCACGCGATGAGCAGCGTCACCGCGAGGCTGACGAAGGCGAACCGTCCGATGAACGTGGATCGACCCTGCATAGCGCGATCTCTCTCCGGTGCCCGATTCTTCTTCCCATCAAAATCTTGCCCAGAACCTTCACGGCTTAGACGACGGCCGGGGGAAGAGGGCGGGGTCGGAGCCGGCGAGAGGCGGCGTGCTACTTGGGGCCCGGCGGGGGAAGGGGCGCCCCCGCTGCGACCGTGATGACCCCCGTCATCCAGGGGTGGGGGGTGCAGTGGTAGCGGAACCGGCCGAGCTTGGTGAAGGTCAGCGACCAGCTCTCGCCGGGGTTGAGCACCGGGGAGTTCCACACGTCCTCGTACGATGTGGATGTGTGGAACTCGCTGTTGCCCTTCACATTCCTCCAGGTGACGATGGTCCCTGGCGGGATGGTGATCGACGCCGGGACGAACCCCCACGTCGGCGGCTTTGTCGGGACTCGCTGGATGATCGAGATGGTGACGCGCCCGGGGGCCGCCGCGGTCGGGGGTGTGCTCTGCCCGACCGCGGCCACCACCAGGCCGACCGCAGCGGCGAACCCGAGGGTCGCCGTGACGCGGGCGCTCACTGCTTACTTCACGTGCACCGTGATCTCGCTGCTCGACGCGCCCGCCACGGGCGTATGGTCGTTATTATGCAGGCTGACCTTTAACACGTGGGATCCCGGCGTGAGGGTCGCGTCCGCGACGCTCGAGGCGGAGAGCCCCGCGAGCTTTCCGTCGACGTAGAGGTGCCAATGGCCTTCGCCGGCCTTGGGGGCCGTGCCGACGGCGACGGGGTCGAGTTTGAGTCCAGTAACCGATACCCGCACGATCGTGTGCGCGGGCACGGTCGCGCCGTCGGTCGGCCAGAGGAACTTTACGCCGGGGTGGCCCCCCATCGCCATCGCGGACAGCGTTTTGGCGACCCGCACGGTAATCTGGTCGCCCTTGGCTCCCTCGACGGAGGTGTGGTTGTTGTTGTGCAGGTCCACTTTGATGACGTGCGAGCCCGCCGTAAGCGTCGGGTAGGCGTCGTTCGGGATCGAGATCACCCCGTCGGCGGAGAGCCCCGCGAGCTTTCCGTCGACGTAGAGGTGCCAATGGCCTTCGCCGGCTTTGGGAGCCGTGCCGATGGCGACGGGGTCGAGGGCGAAATTCTTGACGGTGGTCTGTATGACGAGCTGGGAGCCGGCGACGGTCGTCCGGTCCTTGGGCGAGAGGATCGTGATCGAGGGCGTCCCCTGTGCCCCGACGGGCGGAGCGAGTAGCGCGGCGGCCAGAATGAGAGCCGTCGCGGTGGGCGCGAGCTTTTGCATCTCTACACCTCCGGTGTCTCGCGATGCCGATCGGCCCCACGATAGCACCGGGGCTCTGATGATGTCAATAGTTCGGTTATTATTGATGTAATTGACAGGCCATCGCGGCGGGCGATAGGATAAGGGGGAGATGCAGGAGACCAGGCTCCGGATCATTGAGATGCTGCGAATTCGCGGGGGCCAGACCGTTCAGGACCTGGCTCGTGGTCTCAGGCTGACCCGGACGGCGGTCACCAGCCACCTCGCGGTGCTGCAGACACGCGGGCTGGTGGCGCGCAGCGGGTTGCGCCCCGGCAGCCGGCGGCCCAGCGTCGTCTACGTCGCGACCCCCGCGACCGAAGCGGTCTTCCCCAAATCCTACGAAGAGTTCGCCGGATCCGTTCTCGCCGAGCTCGAGCGCGAAGGAACGGGCCGCCTCGACGCCGTGTTGAGGCGAATCGGCGATCGATGGATCGCCCGGGATCTCCCGCGCCTGGAAGGACTGACGGGGCGGACGCGCATGGAGCGGGTGATGGAGATCTTGACCGAGCGAGGGTTCCTCCCCCGGCTCGAGCGGAGCCGCGGGGGAACGCGGTTGTACGAGCATAACTGTCCGGTGATGCGCCTCGCGGCGGCGCACCCCCAGGTCTGTGACACGGTGCACCGTTGGTTGGAAGCGCTCTTCGGCCGATCCATGCAGCGCGAGCAGTGCCTGCGGAAGGGGGACCCGTACTCCGTTTACACGATCAGGAGTGCGTCCTGACCTCTTCCTTGTGCCCTGGGGCGGGGCCGGCGAAATCGCGCTCGCGCGCGAGCAGGCGTTCCTTCCGCCCGAGTCCCCAGCGATAACCGCCGAGTCCACCGTCTCCGCGTACGGCCCGATGGCAGGGCACCAGCAACGAAATGGGATTCGTCGCGCACGCCCGCCCCACCGCGCGCGCCGCCCCCGGTTCTCCGAGGCGGCGCGCGATCTCGCCGTAGGTGCGTGTGCTGCCGTAGGGGATCGCCCGCAACTCCTCCCACACCCGCGATTGGAACGCCGTGGCCCGGATATCCACCGGAAGGTCGAGGTGGGGCTGGCGGCCTTCCAGATGCCGCACCAGAGCGCCGACCCAGCGGTCGGCATCGCCGTGCTCCCGGCGTATCTCCGCACCCGGGTATTCCTCAGCGAGCGCGGTCTCGAGGCCCCGGTCGAGATCCCCCAAGTACACGGCGCAGACGCCGCGCTCGGTCGCCGCTACCAGCAGGCGGCCCAGCGGAGAGTCGGTGATCGTGTACCCGATCCGCATCCCCTGCCCGCCCCGGCGGTAAGTCCCCGGGGTCATGCCGAGCCGGTCGGGTGCCCGCTCGTACAGGCGGCTGCTGGATCCGTACCCCGCATCGTATAGCGCTCGCGTCACGGTCTCCCCCTCTCGAAGTCGCCCCTTCAACCACATCAGACGGCGGGTGTCGGCGTACTGACGGGGCGTGATCCCGAGCACCCGCTTGAACGCCCGGGTCAGCCCGTGCGGGGTCAGCCCGACCTGCCCCCCGATCTCGGCCATCGAGATCCTATCCTCCAGTCGCTCGTCGATGCACGAGCACGCGCGCCGCACCGCATCGACGTTCGGGACGCCGGCGGCCGCGTCTCCTGGGCGGCACCGTCGGCAGGGACGGTATCCCGCCCGTTCCGCCGCCACCGAGGTGGGGAAACACACCACCTGATCCCGGCGGGGCTTGCGGGCCGCGCAGGTCGGGCGGCAGTAGATTCTCGTGGATCGCACGGCGTACACGAACGCACGGTCCGCGGTCGGATCCCGGTCCAGGACCGATTGCCACTGGCGGTCCTGGGGGCTGGTGCCCGCGCTGCTGGTCACCTGCAGGTTTCGTCCCATCGGCTCTCCTCCCGCTTCCTACGCTACGGCATCCCCGATTCGTCGTCTATCCGGGTCTTGCGGCCAAACTGGCCGATAGCTAGAAGACCCTGCCGTTCACCGGGACGTCGCGCTCGACGGCGAGAAGCACCACGCGCCCCGCCTCATCTGGAACGCCCAGCACGAGGACCTCGGAGATGAACCCGCCGATGCGGCGCGGGCCGAGGTTGACGGCCGCGATGACCTGCCGTCCGATGAGATCCTGGACGGTGTAGAGCTCGGTGAGCCGGGCGCTCGACGCTTTGACCCCGGATGCGCCGAAGTCGATCCAGAGCTTGTAGGCGGGCGTTCGAGCCTGGTCGTGCGGCTCGGCCCTCACGATGCGCCCGACCCTGAGCTCCAGGGCCTGTCGGGCTTCGACGCTCATCCGTCCCTCCCGAGCGGTCTCTCGCTCCATAGTATAATATTCAGGTGATGCGCGCATTCCCGTGGTTCTGTCGAGCTGTTCTTGTGGCGGCGTGCGCCCTCTGGGCGGTGCATCCCGCCGCCCCGGCGACGCCTCCACGCGTGGCCATCGTTTTCGAGCACGCGGGGGCGAGCGTCGCGCAGCTGGCCCCGATCTATGCGATGCACGAGCCTTTTGGGCTCGGCATCTTCCCGCACGAGCGCTACTCGGCCAGAATCGTCCGCGACGCGGCGGCGCACGGCCTGACCCCCCTGCTGCATCTTCCGCTCGAGGCGCGACACCCCGCGGATGTGGGGCCGGTGAGCGGGGTCGTGGAGGTGCGCATGTCCGATGCGCAGATCGCGCGCGTGGTTGACGATGACCTGGCCAGCACCCCTGGTGTCGTCGGGGTCAGCAGTCACGCGGGATCGTTGGCGACGGCCGACCGCCGCGTTATGGCCGTGGTGCTCCGGACCATCAAGGCGCACGGGCTGTGGTTTCAGGAGAACCGAACGACAGCGGACTCCGTAGCATCGGACGTAGCGAGAGGTCTCGGAGTGCGGACGGTGCTGGTCACGACCTACCTCGACGACCCTCCCGTCGACATCGAACGGAAGGTGCGCGCCCTGATCGAGACGGCCAGGCGGCAGGGCGCGGTGGTGGCCGGGGCCCACATCACGACGGGAGCCCCCGAGGTGGTCGCCCGCCTTCTCCCGGAATTTCGCCGCGCCGGGATTGTTTTTGTCCCCGTCACCGAGTTTCTCACCCCCTGACCCACGGCTGCGCGGACGGCCCTCCTCATCCTCGAGGTGGGGGCGCGCGGGCAGTCTGGCCTCAGGCATTCGGGTCTTCCTTTTCATCCCCATCCCCCGACGTCGCCGAACATGAGACCCCGGCCGGGTGGGCGAGGGGAGGGGGCCGATTGCGGGGGGCCGAATCAGGGGCAGGATGCATGCAACCCGATCCGTCAGGCACGGACAATGACCCGCGGGCACGCGCTGATCACCGGCGGCGCCGGGTTCCTCGGCTCCCATCTCTGCGAGCGGCTGCTGGCGGAGGGGTATGAGGTCACCGCGATCGACAGCTTTCTCACCGGTGCCCGGCGCAACGTGAGCCACCTGGTCTCGAATCCGGCATTTCGCCTGGTGCCGGGCGATGTGACCCAGCCCGTTGCGGTCACCGGCCGGGTGGATCTCATCATGCATTTCGCCTCCCCGGCGAGCCCGGTCGACTATCTGGCGCATCCCATCCACACGATGAAGGCGGACTCGTTGGGGTCGTTCCACACGCTGGGCCTCGCTCGAGCGCAGGGTGCCCGGTATCTGCTCGCGTCCACTTCGGAGGTCTATGGAGATCCGCTCGAGCATCCACAGCGCGAAGAGTACTGGGGGAACGTCAACCCGGTCGGGCCGCGCAGCGTCTATGACGAGGCGAAGCGGTTCGGAGAAGCGGTGACGATGGCGTACCATCGAGTGCATGGGCTCGATGTGCGGATCGTCCGCATCTTCAACACCTATGGGCCCCGCATGCGGAGGAACGACGGGAGGGCGATCCCGGCGTTCGTGAGCGCGGGGCTCGCCGGTCGGCCGATCGAGGTCTTCGGAGACGGCTCCCAAACCCGGAGTTTCTGTTACATCGACGATCTTGTGGAGGGCGTCTACCGGCTCGCGGCCTACCCGGATCTCGCCGGCCAGATCGTCAACCTCGGGTCCGAGGCCGAGTGCACCCTCCTCGAACTGGCCCAAACGATCCAGAGGATGACCGGGGGCCGATCCCCCATGGTGTTCCGCCCGCTGCCCCAGGACGACCCGAAGCGCCGCCGCCCCGATCTGGCGAAGGCCGGCCGGGTGCTCGGCTTCGATCCGCGCGTGCCGTTGGCGGCAGGGTTGGCACGGACGATCGCCTGGTTTGCCGAAAGCGCGGAGCAGACTCCGGCGCCCGACGAGCGGGTGACCGACCCCGTCCGGATCTGACGCCGGGTGCCCGCAGCGTGCCCCGCGCGTTCAGGATTTTACACGTTCTTTACCGATCCATAGTATAGTGGCCTCCGTCGGCAGGTGTTGATCCGCTCAGAGGGAGGGAAAACGGTGAGGCTACGACTTTCGGCAGCCGCAGCGGTCGTGATGATGTTGCTCTTCGGCCTGAGCGTCGGATCGCCGGCGCAGGCTCGGCACGTGATCAAGATCGCCTTGAGCTCGTACAAGTTTGACCCGAACTTGTTCTTCGTCAACGAAGGGGAGACGGTCGTCCTGCAGCTCGAGAACATCGATCCCGAGCGTCCGCACTCGTTCGATTCGCCCTATCTGTCCACCGTGGACTTCTCGGTGTCCGGACAGGCCAAGCAAGGCGTGACGAAAGACGGCACCAAGTACGTTGAGCTCGAGCCCGGCCAGAAGGGCGAGCTGACCTTCGTCGCGAAGGGCCGCGGACAATACGGCTTCATCTGCGCTCTCTACAACCACGCGTCCCGCGGGCAGACCGGCGCGTTCGTCGTGTGGCCGGCCGGGTACCACCCGCCGACACCGTAGGGTCGTTACCCTTTCCTTCCACGTCAGAGCGGAACAAACGGCGGAGGGCGGTACGCGCTCTCCGCCGTCTGTTTATCTTGGCAGAGGCCGCGGGCCGCGAAGGGAAGCAGGAAGTTCCCCGGGGATAGTTAATGAATTCCAGGCTGAGTTGAGCGCTATAAACCCAGCAATGGTGACGGAGGACTCCGATGCCCAGACTGACGTTGGGGCAGCGATTGAAGCGGGCGCGGACGGCGGCGGGGCTGACCCAGGAGGCGCTGGGGGCGCCGTGGTTGACCAAAGGGTTCATCAGCTTATTGGAGCACGACCGGGCGAAGCCGTCGGTGGAAACCCTGGTGCGGCTGGCGGAGCGGCTGGGGCAGCCGGTTTCGGCGTTTCTGGACGGCCAGGATGCGGTGTCGGGGAAGGCGCTGGAGGTGCTGGCGAGTCGCGGGCGGGGTGAGCTGGCGCGCCGTCAGTACGAATCCGCTCGGGCAGTGTTCACCGAGTTGGCGGAGCTGGCGGGGGCGTGCCGGCACGTGGGGATGGCGCGGCAGGCGACGGTGGGGCTGGGGGAGGCGGAGTTGGGACTGCGGCGGCTGGAAGAAGCTCGCCGGCACCTCGAGCGCGCGCTGGCCGCGGCGCGGGCGGCGGAGGACGCCGGGGTGGAGTGCCGCGCCCTGCACGGGTTGGCGACGGTGGAGCACCGGGGGAGCCACTTTCCTCAGGCGGTGCGGCTATATAAGGAGGCAGTCGGGGTGCTCCCGCGGCTGGCGGGCGCTGAGCCGGTGCTGGCGGGGGAGATCCACCTGTTTTTGGGGACGGTGCTGGGGCGAATGGGGCACATGGACGACGCGGTGGCGGCGTATACGGAGGCGCAGGCGCTGTTCGAAGGGGCGGCCCACCCGGAGCGGGTGGGGGAAGCGTTGATGGGACTGGGAAATGTGCTGAGCACGAACGGTGATCTCTCGGGGGCGCTCGGCTTGTACGAGCGGGCGAGGGCGCTGTTCGAGCAGTACGAGGATCTGCAGGACGTTGCCTACGTGCGAAACAGCTTGGGGATCCTCATGCTGCAAACCGGGCGGGCGTCCGAGGCGTTGGAGCATTTCGGGGTGAGCCTGGCGATCAAACAGCGACTGGGGGATGGGGTCGGAGAATGCCGGACGCTGACGGAACTGGCGCGGGCGTATTTCGTGACCGGGGACCGGGGGCGGGCGGCGTCGACTGCGGGGCAGGCGATCGCGCGAAGCGCAGCGGTGGGACTCCCGGACGAGGCGGCGCGGGCGCGAATCGTGGTGGGGATCCTGGCGGCTGAAGCGGGAGAACTGGCGCGCGCGGAGGGGGAGATGCTCTTGGCGGCGCAACAGTGCCGAGCGTCGGGGATGATGCCGGAGTTGGTGACGATCTATCACGAATTGGCCCGGCTGGCGAGCCGGGGGGGGAAATATCAGGAAGCGGTCGGGTATCATGAGCAGGCGTTTGAGGCGCTACGCGCTGTCAAGCCCAACGACGTCGTGGCGGACCTGCACCTCGCCGACCTCATGGGGCTCCAGGCCGAAGCGGCCGTCGGCCCTCGGGTTTCACGCTAGCCCTTTTCGGCAAAAGTTGACGGGCGGCGCCGCGTCCCGCGCAGGACATGCCCAATACCGCGTCCGCTTTATCCCACTGCATCCCACCGTCCCCACTCAAATTCCGCTCTACGGATTTCGATCCATCGCGCTGAGCGCCACCCTCCTACCTAAATGATTTGCGGCCGCGAGTGGAGACGGCTCGAGCATCGTTATCGAACGTGTGTGCGCCTACCGTTTCGCCGCGTCTTGCGGGAGAGCTCCCAATCGGTATACAATCCGTTTTACCGTCGGGCGGGGGGGTTCCGCGCGGCAGTCGCTTGACCCGATTGCTCAGCCGATCGCAACGGAGGGAATCCACGTGCGGCCGTACTGGAGAGGGCACATCAGCTTCGGACTCGTCACCTTTCCCGTCAAGCTGTACACCGCCACGGAGCAAAAGGACGTGCGCTTCCGGCTGCTCCACAGCGAGTGTCTGACCCCTATCAAGAACCAACGGTACTGTCCCCACCACGATCGTGTGATCGAGTGGAAGGATGTCGTGCGGGGGTTTGAGGTCAGCAAGGGAAAGTTCGTGACCGTTGCCGATGAGGAACTCGAGGGCATCCCGCTGGATACCAGTCACAGCGTCAACATCTCCGGATTCGTAGAACTGAAGGAGATCGATCCGCTCTACTACGAGCGCTCCTACTACGTCGCCCCCGATGATGGGGGCGCCAAGGCGTTTCTCCTGCTGCGAGAAGCGCTCGAGGAAGTCAACCGCGTCGCGGTGGGCCAGGTCGTGATTCGCGATAAAGAGTACCCGGTGGCGCTGCGCCCCTATCAGGGAGCCATGGTAATGGCCACCCTCTTCTACTCCGACGAGGTGCGGGCACTCTCGGCCCTCGACGAGTTCCCGGTGCAGACGAAGGTCCATCCCAACGAGCGCAAGATGGCGGTCCAACTCGTGGACAATTTGGCGATGGAGTTCCACATCGAGGAGTTCCGGGACGAGTACCGCGAAAAATTGCTGGCGATGCTGAAGTCCAAGGCTGAGGGCCAAGCCGTCGAAGCCCCCCCGGCCGCGGCACCGGGAAAGGTCATCGATCTTATGGAGGCCCTCAAGCGCAGCGTCGAACTCGCCCAGGGTCAGCGGAAAACCGCGGGCGGGCGCGGGACATCACAGCGCCGAGCGGCCGCCGGCGGTATGCACGAGCGGCCACGCTAGCCGCGGTGCGCCGCCCATCGGGTCGCGCGCGGAGCGCTGACCGCCATCGCACCTTCGTGGCGCCGCCCCGACGCCGTGCCGCTCCGCCCCCCGGACGCGTTCTCGGATAATGTCCCTCGGCACGCCCAACTGGCAGGCCTTCACCCCCAAGGAACGAAAGGTTGTTCGCGCCCACCGCACCCCGCGTCAGGTGCAGGCCCTGGTCCGTTCAGTGCCCTACAACTGGGAGCGGCACGGGGAGACGTTGCGGACCTTCCGAGGAGTGGTCCGTCATTGGGAGGCCCACTGCCTCGAGGCGCTGCTGACGGCGGCGATGATCCTTGAGCGGTACGGCTACCCACCGCTGGTGGTGGATCTTGAATCCCAGGACGACCTGGATCACGAACTTTTCGTGTTCCGGCGGGGGAGGCGGTGGGGCGCGGTCGCCAGCTCCCGCGATCCGGGGCTCTTCGGGCGTCCGCCGGTGTTCAGGACGATCCGGGATCTGGTGATGAGCTACGTCGACCCCTACGTGAACGAGACCGGGAGGATCGTTGGCTACGGTCTCGGCGACCTGACCGAGTTGGTTCGCTGCGACTGGCGGTTGAGCCGGCACAACGTGTGGGAAGTGGAGCGCGCGCTGATCAAGATGCCGCACCGGCGTCTGCGCACGTCAGATCAGCGGCACCGGCGCATGCATGCGGAGTACCTGTCCTTCAAGGAGCAGAAACGGACCTTCACCCCCCGGGGGCTGAGGGATCTCTACGGTCCCTCGACCGCCTTGTGGTGGTAAGGGCGGGGGAACGTTCGGGGCCGACCGAGGGTCCCCGGGGCACGGGCGGTTAGTTGAGGCGGCCAAGCAACCCGCGAATCTGAGCCAGGTATCCTTCCGTAGTCCTCCGGTCCGCGGCGTCCCCGGGCGCGGACCGAAGATAGCGCTCGAGGAGCTCCCGCGCCTCCACGAGCATCCCCTGCCGGTAGTGGATCAACCCAAGGTCTCGGACGTCCCCCCCAAGATCCGGGGCGAGGAGCAAGATCCGCTCGATCGCGGCGGCGGCCCGGTCCAAATCTTCCCGCTGCAGGTAGATCCCCTTCAAATTCCGCAGCATCCGGACCAGGATGTACCGTGCCGGGGTGGGGGTCAGGTACTCCTCGCGGAAGGAATGGCCTCCTGCCATCATCCGGCGGAAGAGGTGCTCGCACCCCGATGCCGTCAGCATCGTTCCGTGAAACGCATCGACATACAGCGGCTCGCCGGGGGCCTCGCACCCGACGAGAAAGTGTCCGGGCATGCCGACGCCGTAGAGCGGAAGGCGGAGGCGCCAGCCGACCTCGAGGGTGACGACCGCGAGCGAGATGGGGATGCCGAGCCGGCGGTCCAGCACGTCGTTGAGGAAGCTGTTCCGGGGGTCGTCGTACTCTTCGGCGTTGCCGCGGAACCCAAGGTTTTTGAACAGCCCTTCGCAGAGTCCCCGGATCCGGGTCGCCGAATCGCCCCCGGGGCTCACCAGCCCGCGGACCTCCTGAGCCAGCGCGTCCAGGAGCGCGAGGTAGCGCGCCGCATCGAGCGAGGGATACTCCTCTGCGGCGATGAGGAGCGCTCCCTCGGCCAGCGGCAGCTCGGTGCCGGCCTGCCGGGCCATTTCGGCGAGGCGCTCGCGCGCCGGCCCTGGCATCGACGGCGGCGTTAGAACTTCAGCATCTTGTGGGCCTCGTCCACGAATGCGTTCGTGAACGCGTCGGGGGGATTGATCTTGCCGGCGTTGGCCACCACACCTTGTCAAATTTCGACAGCACTTTGACGATCGTCTGCAGGCCGACCAGCGGGATCCGGCCGTCCGGGGAGAACATCTCCAGGTTTTCCTTGAGGGAGGCGACGTAGAGGGCTTTCTCCGACTGGTAGAATTGCGCGGGCATCTCATCGGCGATCTGCTCGGACGTGTGCGTCTTGATCCAGTGGAGCGCTTTGACCGACGCGACGGTGAGCGCCTCGATCGTTTTGGGGTTCCGCTCGATGAAGGTCGGGCTGGCGTACAGCCCGCCGGCGGGGTAGGGCCCCCCGAAGACCCTGAGGGTGCCGAGGGTGGTCCGCGTATCCGCCAGGATCAGCGCGTCGCCGCTTTGAGTCAGGATCGTCATCGTCGGATCGACGTTGACGAGCGCGTCAACCACCCCGCGCCGCGCCGCCGCCACCGCGGTTGTGGCGGTGCCGATCCCGATGTAGGATTCCTGGTCCACCGGGATCCCGTACTTTGCCAGCAGATATTCCGCGAAGAACTGGGTACTGCTCCCCGGAGCCGTCACCCCGATCTTGGCCCCCTTGAGGTCGGCGATGCTCTTGATGCCTCTCGTCTGGCCCGCTTTCGTCACGCCGAGGACGAGGCCCGGGTACCGATCATAAAGAACGAACATCTTGATGTTCTTCCCCTGGGCCTGCATCTCGATGGTGTGATCGACAAATCCACAGGTGGCACTCGCGCTGCCGCCCAGCAGCGCCTCGAGCGCCTTCGCGCCGCCGGCCACATCCACGATGTCAACATCCACACCCGCTTCTTTGAAGTACCCTAACTGTAGCGCCAGGGTCAGCGGCAGATAGATGTACAGGGGCTGTCCCCCGACGGCCACCGTGAGCTTCGGGGTTTCCACCTGGGCGCTGCCGCTCCCGGCCAGGGCCAGAAGCAGCACGCCGATCGTTCCGATCAAGGCGAGTTCTCTGCGCATCCTGCACCTCCGGATTCCGTCACGCGGGCAGCAGGTCCCCATCCCCGGAAAGATACGGGCGGAGGCGGCGGGCCTCCTTCCAGGCGCGGTGGAGGAGGAGGCCCCGCTCCGAATCGAAGATAGTCCCTCCCAGGCTCATGGATCAAATGGGATTTGCCTTCCTCAACGCGCTTCCGGCGAGCATCCCGGGCGTCGGCCCGGGTGCGGTCTTGGTGGCCCGGTTCGGACTCGCGCTCTACGCAGCGATTGGGGTATGGCTGTGGCGGGGCGGCCGGAACGCCGACGAGCGGCGCGGGACGCTCCTGCTCGCCCTGCTGGCGGCGGTCCTGGCCGTGGGCGTCAACCTGGTGGTGAACGCCGCCTTTCCTCGACCGCGGCCATTTCTCGTGCTCCCCGCCCATGTGCTCGTCCCCTCACCTCCGCGCGACGCGTCGTTCCCGAGCGATCACACCGCCGTGGCGGGTGCGGTCTCGGTCATGCTCCTTTTGGGCGGGCAGGGCGGCTGGGGCATGCTCGGGCTGCTGGGGGCGGCACTAATCGGGGCGGCGCGGGTGGTCGTGGGAGTGCACTACCCGTCGGACGTCGCGGCCGGGATCCTGATCGGGGCCGCCTGTGCCGCCGCGGCGTCTAGGGTGCGTGCCCCACTCCGCCCCATGCTCGACACAATCCTCGCCGTCGCCAAGCGAGCCCACCTGGCGTAACCCGCCCGCGTTCGCCCGGGCGTCCTCCCCCGGCTAGGCCCGCTCCGCGGTGACGGTCCCCGGCTTCCAGGCCAGCAACCGCCGCTCCACCCAGGTGACCATGAGATCCACGACGACGGTGAACACGGCGAGGACGGTCATTCCCGCGAACACCCCGGTCGTATCGAACGTCCCCTCGGCCTGCGAGATGACGTAGCCGAGCCCGCGCCCCGAGCCGAGGTACTCGCCGACGACCGCCCCCACCAGTGCCAGGCCCACGCTGGTGTGCAGGCTGCTGAGGATCCACACCAGCGCGGAGGGCAGCAGGACGTGCCGGGTCAGGTCCCGCTCCGTCGCGCCGAGCATCCGGGTGTTGTTTAGGAGGTTGGCATCAACCTCCCGGATGCCCTGGTACGTGTTGAAGAAGACGATGAAGAAGACCAAGGTCACGCCAAAGGCCACTTTCGACAGCACCCCGAGCCCGAACCACAGGGTGAAGATCGGCGCCAGCACCACCCGCGGCATGGCGTTGGCGATCTTCAGGTACGGGTCAAAGACTCCCGCCAGCGCACGGTTGCGGGCGAGCACGAAGCCGAAGGCCACCCCGAGCCCGGCGCCGACGAGGAAGGCCAGCACGGTTTCCAGGGCGGTGGTCCAGAGATGCCGGTAGATCGACCCGGTCGCGAACCACTGCGTCACCCGCGCGGCGATCTCCGACGGGCGGCTGAAGAAGAACGGATCCACCCACCCCCCCTTTCGGGTGGTGACCTGCCACGTCAGGACCAACCCCACCAGAAGGCCGAGCTGATACGGCAGCAGCCGGAAGCGGCGGGAGATCACGCCTCCTCCTCCGCGGCGGGCGATCGGCCTTGGGCGGCGTAGGCCCGGAGGACCTCCCCGCGGAGCTGCCCCCAAATCGTCCGGTAGATTTCGCGGAAGTCGTGGTGCAGGCGCACCTCGGTCACGTCCCGCGGGCGGGGGAGCGCGACCGGGTGCGCCCCGATGACCCCCGACCCCGGCCCGGCGGCGAGGACCAGCACCCGGTCGCTGAGGGCGATCGCCTCTTCCAGGTCGTGGGTGACGAAGACGATCGTCTTCCGTTCTTCCTGCCACAGGGCCAGCAGGTCGTTCTCCATCAGTTCACGGGTGTGGACGTCGAGCGCGCTGAACGGTTCGTCCATCAGGAGGATCGAGGGCCCGACGATCAGACTCTGCGCGAGCGCCACCCGCTTGCGCATCCCGCCGGAGAGTTGGTGCGGGTAGCGGGACTCGAACCCCCCGAGCCCCACGCGGACGAGCCACCGCCGGGCTTCATCGGCCGCGCGTCGCCGCGGCCAGCGGTGGAGGAGGGGGCCGAGCATCACGTTTTCCAGCGCGGTTTTCCACGGGAGCAGGACGTCCTGCTGAAAGAGGTACGCGGCGTGCCGGTTGATCCGCAGGAGCGGTGCGCCGAAGCTCAACACCCGTCCACTCGTCGGGCGGAGCAGCCCAGCTGCCAGGTTCAGGATGGTGGACTTGCCGCATCCGGTCGGCCCGACGATCGCGAGAAACTCTCCGCGCGTGACGGTGAAGGAAACCCGCTCCAGGGCGGGATACATCGTCCCTCCTGGGACGGTGAAGTGGCGGCTGACTTCGTCGAACGCGAGTGCCGGGCCCGTGAGCTCCACCGGCGGGGCGGGGGACATGGGTTCGGGACCGGGTGTCAGCACGGCTTTACGGATGGTGCGGGGCGGCGGGGAACTGTTCCCGCCGCCCCGTCGCTCGCTCGGAGGGGCTCGCTACTTCCAGGTCGCGTAGATCGCCGCCCACTTCTCGTTCGGCGTGGTGGTCACGCCTTGGAGGTGGCTGCTCGTCACCACGTAGAAGTCCTGGCTCCACAGGAAGATCCACGGGGCGTCGTTCCAGATCATCTCCTGCGCCACTTTGTAGTCCGACTCCCGCTTCTTCGGATCGACGGTCGTCTGCCCCGACAGCAAGAGCTCGTCCACTTTGGGGTCCTTGTAGAACATCGGCGCCAGCCCCTTGGGCGGCCACTGCGCGGAGTAGAACTGCCCGAACAACTCACCGTCGGCGTCGAGGTACTGCGTGGCCCACCCCAAGACGAACATCTGCAACGGCGTGCGGTCGAGGGGGGTCAGGATCGTCTGAACGTACGTCGGCCAATCGGTGGTGGTGATGGTCGCCTTGATGCCGACGTTGGCCAATTGAGCCGCCACGCCTTGCGCGACCTGGTAATCTTGGATGTACCGGCCGGTGGGGGTGAAGAACGTTGTCGCGAACCCGTTGGGAAAGCCCGCTTCGGCGAAGAGCTGCTTGGCCTTTACCGGGTTGAACGGCCACCCGCCCGCTTCGACCTTCGAGTACCCGAAGAGGAATGGGGTCGTCGGCGACTCAAGCACCGTCCCCAGGCCGAACAGGATGCTCTGGATGATTGCCTTTTTGTTCACCGCGTAGTTCATCGCTTGGCGGACCTTGACGTTCTTAAACGGTCCCCATTGAGTGTTGAGGCCAATGAAGACATCCCGGTCGCTCGGCCCTTGGACCACGGTGAGGTTCGCATCCTTGCGCAAGCTGGGGACGTCGGGGGCCGGGGGTTCAAACGCCATTTGGACGTCGCCGGCGCGCAGCATCGCCTCGCGGGTGCCGGCGTTCGGGACGATCCGGAACGTGACCTCGTCGAAGGTCGGTTTTCTGCCCCAGTAGTTGGGGTTCTTCACCAGCGTGATGTGGTCGCCGTGAACCCATTCCTTGAACCGATACGGCCCGGTGCCGGCGTCCACCGGTCCGAGCGGAATTTTGTCGTTCCCGATTTTCTTCACCGCCGTCGGCGAAAGGATCTCGCCGGGGCCGGCGGCCAGGCGCTCGAGCAGTGTCGGGCTGGGCTGTTTGAGGTGCAGGGTGATCGAATAGGGGTCCGGGATCTCGATTTTGGTCAGGTCGATGTCGGTGAAGTAGTATCGGTTGGGGTTGCGGACGGCCGGGTCCACCCACCGCTCGATGTTGAACTTCAACGCCTCAGCGTTGAAGTCGGTCCCGTCGTGGAATTTCACCCCCTGCCGCAGCTTGAACGAATAGGTGAGCCCGTCCTTGCTCACCGTCCAGGAGGTGGCGAGCATCGGCACGAGCTTCGTGTACTGAGGCTGCCCCGGCTGAACGCCCGATCGTTCGTCGTTGGGCCACAACAGGGAGTCGAACATGTATTCCACCATGTTCGCCACGGTGGTGGTGGTCTGTCCCTCGGGATCGAGCGTGTCCGCGTCGATTCCCACAGCGATCTTGAGCGATGTCGGGGCTGCCGCCTGCCCCCCTCGGGGGACGCCGACCAGCGTCAGTCCGACCACGAACGCGAGTGCAAGGATCAGAGACGGTCGTACGAATCCGCGCTTCATCATCTTGCCCCCTCTTCGCACCGCGATGATGCCTAGCCCCAGGCGAGTCCAAAGTGTTACTGTGTACGCTTTTATGCCGTCGTTGCCCTCTCCTCCCCGGGCTCGTTGCGCTCAGCCCTCCCATGGGGCGGAGAGTGACACGTGGATGAAGGTGGTGGAACGTGCCGGACAGGGGGTACCCACTCAGGTGGAGGTCCTCCCATCGGTGTTGTTCGGTTGGGCCCGCGGATGTGGGAAGGTCACGCGGCGAGTCTTTTGCCTTGGGTTCCCGCTCCACTTGGCCGGGGTTCTCGACCGGAAGGGGTCCTTCGGTTCTTCTCCGACATGCCATCGGAACCATCGTTCCAGGGTGGCGAGAAACGAAGCGTCCCTACCTCCGGGCGTTGCTCAGGGAATTCAGCCATGTGCGAATTTGCCCCAGTTGCTCTTCCCAGGACCCCGCCCGTTGCGTGACCTCGGGTGTCCCCTTGCCGGGGACGAACACAGAAACGCGATTTTCCCCGCGAGCATCGTCGGCGAACTCAAATCTGAAGAAACAACCGGTCGGCGTGTGGACCAAAGCGGAAATGAGCGGGCCGATCAGGGCGTGTCGATTAGGTTGGAGCGCCCAAGTGAACGTACTGGGATTGAGCCCCGCCTCCTGGAGAGCACGGGCGACATCGGCTTGGTGCGACGGAGGGAGTGCGCGGCTGGCGGGGCGTTCTTTGGGTTCCTTCGGGGCCTGAGCCGCCGGATCGACTTGGCGTTCGGGGGTCGCTCCACTGGCACCTTGACCGAGGGGTTCCCCGCTACGTTGATCGGTGGGGATGTCGTTTTTGCTCAGCACCATCCAGACGACCAAGTCCCACGCGTTTCGGATGCCGGTCACGAGAAGCAAGATGCTGGCCCACGCCAGTCCATCGAGAGCCTGTTTGATGTCCTTGAGCAGTCCAACGCCGGTTCCGACATAGAGGAGATAACCGACTGAAGGAACGACGAAATACCAGACCCAATCTGTTTTATCGATCTCTTCCTTGCGGAACTGCTGATGCAAGAACGGCAACCTGCTGAGCGTAACCCCGAAACTGATCAGGCCGACGACCACGAGCAGGCCGCCGAGCACCATTTGTGTCACGGTCGGAATCAGAACCACCGACGCGGTTACCAGGACGTAGACGAAATGGATGAGCGTTGGGCTGACGAACGCCCGGAGCCCCGGGGTGGCTCGCTTGGCAAACAGCCCGGCGCCAACCGAGATCGCGACAAACATCAGACCGACCAGGGTTGCAGACGCTCCGCCGATTAGGAGGTAGAAGTTCTGCCAATCGTGGAGCGGTTGGGCCGACGCGTCAGGCATAGTTCATGGGCTCGGAATGGCCCATGGTCGCTGAGGGGAGAACGGCCGATCCAACCGTATCCAGTTTGATACCGTAGGTGACGCGTGCCTTACCCCGTGCGGGGGCCTGCCGGAGGGGCATGGCTACCATCACAAATCTCCAGGCCGTGGAATTTCCGCAGCGGGCGGCGTCGGCACACCGCGCCCCCGGCAAAGTGCGTGACTTCGGCCCAGCCACTCAGAAGAGAGAAGGTGCCCAACCCGATTCGAAGATTCAGGGGGGCGAGACCACGATTGCCCGATGCCGTCGCGTCGCACGCGAAGCCCTTCCCGAAACACGATGTACAGTGATCGCGGAATTCCAGCGGGAGAGCCACATTCCTTCCTGCGGAGCGGGAGGGGGGCCTTACAGAGATGCCTCCCTCTCCTCACCGAGCGGTCCTAGGCAGTAAACTCCTCGGGAAGTAGAATAGGGGATGGCCTGCGCGGAGGGGTGCGAGAGCCTGGCTGAATCGGGCGGTCTCGAAAACCGCTATGGCCGCAAGGCCATCGGGGGTTCAAATCCCTCCCCCTCCGCCAGCAAAAAGACGGGGATGCCTCGACTTCGAACTCCAGCCGTATGTCTTGACGTGCAAGAGTCTTCTCCGAACATTGTCCGAACTTCGACAGTCTAACTATTCAAAAAGTGGGCATAAACAGAATCTTGGCTGGAGGGGGAGGCTTGAGATACTCACAAGTCTCTGAGCATACCTCTCGGTGGCCCCGGGTGGAGACGGGAGTGGCCCCACCCGGCATGCGGCTGGTAAGGTGGGGCAGCAGTCAGGGTCAACGACGCGGCTGCCCCGCATACCAGCCGCCTAAAGGCGCGCTAGCGGTCGAGCGTAAGTGTATTGTGAAAAAGAATGTCCACAGGGCATCGTTCGGCTACTCCGGCAGATCTGTTAACTTGCGGTCGAACACGAACACGGTGAGGCGCTCACCCGTCTTTGTGCTGACATCGGTGTGCATGCTGACCACGTTCGCCCCCACCTAAATCCTTGAAGAGCTGTTCAAAGGAGGGCCGGAGGTCCTGAGTCATCCGCGCACGGCTCTCTTTGATCGCCCTCTCGCCTTCAGGGGTTTGTGCTTGCTCGTATTCCACTTTCGTCAGGACTTTGAACAAGCGGATGAGATCATGTCGTCTATTGCGTACGTCCGATACCTTCGGGGCCATGTCCCGTGTGCTCCTTAAGATATCGGATCTTGGTGTGGACAATCTCTTCTGTGACCTGGCGTATCCTCCTCGACGTTGACTCCACATCCTTTCCCCTTACGCCCGACATGTCGTCAGGATTGCGCTTGAGGTCCGAGGTTATGCGAGATTATCTTCAGTCCCTATACTGGTAGTTGGGGAGGAACCCTCTATTTGTGGTGTCAGACGAACGGGAGGCTAGAATGATGGGAGCAGGGTAGAGCGCTCGGACACTTCGGCGTCCGCCGGCGGCCCCTAATCTACTTGGGAAGGGTCAACGTGACCCGCACTCTGAGGAGTTCAAATAGCGAGAGAATAGAGCACCCTCCGCCAACAAAACGTCGGCTATTTGACCCCCGCCTCATCACACACCGTTGGTGCCGAACCTGACGACAGCGGCTACGGATCTCTCGTCCACCCCGGCGTGTTATCCGTTCACACGTCGGCGGCGACCAACGTCGGGGCGTCCACCTTGCGTGTCAGGGCCGTCAGCGCCAACTCAGTCAGCGACCGGCGATAGGCGCGCTCGGCGTCGCGGGACAGCAGGGGATCACCCATCAGGTGCGGCACCGCCTTGCCCGCCACGACTCGATACACCCCCGCGGCCAGTGGAATGACCGGCAAAGCCGAAACGACGACCGTGGGGATGCCGGTTCGCTCTATCTCTTTTGCGATCGTTGCCCCGCAACGATTGCAGGTCCCTCAGGTCGCCGTCAGCACCACCGCCTGCACCTCGGCGGCGCGTAGTTCCGCGGCGATCTCGCGTCCGAAGCGGCGCGCTCGCTCCACCGGTTCGACGTTGCCGACGGTCACGAAGAGTTCGGGGTGGAGGGAGCCGATCCGCCCCTCCGCTTCCAATTCCCGCAGCGCGTCGACCGGCACGACGCGCCGGGGATCGTCGCGGATGAACCGATTGTCGAAACCGCCGTGCACGCAGGTAAAACTCTCGACGGAGTCCAGGGGGTACTTCGCCCAGCGGCTGGCCCGCCACGACTCAAGGTGGTCCGGGTTGCCGGGGGGAACGACCCCCCCGGTGGTCACGACGGCCAACTTGATCGTCCTCAGATCAGGTATGGGCGGAGCCGGGGGCACGGGATCGATGGCCGGGAGCGGCAACTCGGTTTGAAAGGCCCGCCCCCCCAGACGATCGCACAACATCGCCACCATCCGTTCGGCGCCGGTGTCCCCGTCGAAGACATTCCGGCGGGTGCGGGGAAGGTAGCCTTCCTTGTCCGCGGGTCCGAGTTCGATGCCATTGCCCAAACGGGCCGCGAAACGGGCGAGGGCTCTGAGGGCCTCGTCCATGCCGACGGCGTCGGCCGCGGTCGGCACGATCAGCACCTCGCGGTGGTAGATCTCGACGGCCGGGTTCTCGGGATGCATGGCGGCGACCGCCGGAATCCCGAGGGTCGCGGCCAACCTGCAGGCCAGGCCACACGCGAGCCCGTAACGACCCGAGGAGAACGCCGGACCCGCCACGAGGACGTCCGCCTTCGCCTCGGCCAGGAATTCGGCGAGCTTCTTGCCGGCTTCCGCCTCCCGCTCCGTCGCGTAGTTGTCACCGCAGTAGAGGGTCGCGACGATCTCCGCGTCTCCGTCCAGGTGCGATTTCAGCAACCGGCCCGGTCCCACAGGGCCGGGCAGCATCCCCGGCGGCAGGATGGCCTCGCTTTCGCCGCCCCGTCCGGCGAAGAATTGGTTGAGGTAGTGGACGATGCGCATCCGTGTTCCCCCTTGTCCCTCATCGACCGCCGGTGGACCGTGCCGGCGGGTTCCGCTGCGTTTAATACGCTACGCAGCGCAAGCGTCCGAAGCCGCTCTGGCTCGTTGCGCAGTAGACTTGGCGTAGGGCCACCGAAAGCGGTTCGTCCGGCCGACGACTGAACGCGGCCTCGTACGTGTTGCCCGCGCGGAAGTCGCGGCCGCCGATCACCCGCTCGGCAGCCGGAAGATCCACCACCTGCTCCTGGTTGCCGTTGCTGACGATGGCCACAGCTTCCGGCACGACGGTCACCAGAGGAAAGTCCGAACCGTCCCGGTCGGCGTACTCGTCCACCGAGATTGCCGTGCGGATCCCCGCCCGCTCGAGGTGCTGGCAGATCAGCATCTGATCGGCGTAGGCGTGGCCGCCGTTGGACATCGTCACCACCGCGCCGGCCGCGCCGAGCATCCGCGCCACCTTTGCGGTCTGAGCCGCCTGGCGATGCTTTTCGGCCTGCGCGGGGATCAGGCAGCGGCAGACGAGCACGCCCAGAAAGGCGATCTCCCGGCCGTCCCGTGCGTACAGCGCCCGGATCACCGGATCGTTCTGATAGTAATACGTCGGGACGCGATGGCAGGCGATCCAGTAGTCTCCGCTGACCACGGCCCCGTCCAACACCTCGTTCGGGTGCAGCAGCGCCGGGAGGCTCTCCACCAGCTTCCCGTACAGATAGGTCCCGTGCACCTCGCCCTCGCGCATGGCCAGGCAGACATAGACGACCCCCGGGAGATCCGGGGCTCGGGGCGCCAACGCCAACCGCTCGACGTGATCGGGGTTCGCGGTGTGTGCCGCGCCGGCTAGATAGGACGCGACGCGGATTGCGGCCAGGCGGCCGGCCGCGACCGCTTCCGCGATGCTTACCCTCTCGTGACAGGCGAACTGTAAGACGAGGTTGGTCAAACCCGAGAATGGGTGGTAGGTCCCCCCGGGCCCCCACATGTCGAGGATGGCTTCCTTCGGCCCCTGACTGTCTGCCTGATCGGGGATGTCGGCGGCCGTCAGCACGGCGATTCCGGTGAGGCGGTCGGTGCGACCGGTGCCGGCCACGTCCGGTGGTCCGAGAAAGCCCGGAAAGGCCGTCGTCGGTTCGGGCTTGACGCACGGTTCCACCGCGTCGAGGACGTGGATGACCCGGGTGTGCTCCCCCGCCCGCACCCAGACAGGATCGACACTCACCAGGCGGGGGTCCTGCAGCACGAGTGTCACGAGAGCGGCGCGAGGGACCCGCAAATGCCCATCGATCAGCGCGAGGTGGTCGCCCCAATCCGCCGTGTGCACATGGAACGAACGCAGTTCCAACTCCACACGAGCCAGTTCGCTCGGCTGAGGAACGAGTCCTGCCTCAACGCTCACGCGTCCACCTCCTGCGAGGCGGGGCCACAGCCGACGGGACGCTTGGCACCCGAGGTGTCCGAGAGCGGACCCGTCCCCCCGGCCTCGCCAGGTCCGAAGCGATTCGAGGAGAAACGCTTGGACTGGAGCCGACGGATCGCTCCTTGCCCCCGGTGCTCCGCGCGGGGTGGTTCTCCCGGGGAATAAATTAGGTTACTAAACCGTATTAGGTTATTAGTCCGAACCCATAATGGAGGCAGGCGGATGAAGCTTGAAGGCATCCATCACATCACCGCGATCACGGGCGACGCGCCGAGGAACGTTGACTTCTACACCCGCGTGCTCGGACTGCGTCTGGTGAAGAAGACGGTCAACCAGGACGACCCGACCGTCTATCACCTCTTCTATGCCGACGAGAAAGGGAGCGCCGGCGCCGATCTCACTTTTTTCGAGTACCCGGGCGCCGAACGCGGCCGCACCGGGGCGGGGATGGTGCACCGGATCGTCTGGCGCGTCGCATCGCCCGAAGCTCTGACCTTCTGGGAGGAGCGTCTCCGCCGTGAGGGCACCGCGGTCGGTCGGACGGCGGGGGGCCTCAGCTTCGAGGACCCGGAGGGCCTGGGGCTCGAGATCCGTGTCGCCGAAACCGCGGATGCGCCGCTGATGGCCCGGCATCCGGAGATTCCCTCCCCCCTCGCGCTCCAGGGTTTCGACGGCGTCCGCGCCTATGCGGGCGATCCGGAGCGGAGCCACAGATTCCTCGAGCAGACGCTCGGCTTTGTCCAAGGTGTTGATGGCTACGAGGTGAGGGGGCAGCGGCGCGGGGCGATCTATGCGTACGACCGCGCCGGCGCGTCTGGAATCGGAGGGGCGGGCACGGTCCATCACGTCGCCTGGGCCTCAATGATGGACGACCACCAGGCTTGGCGCGAGCAGGTGACGCGGGGGGGGAGTCGGCCCACCCCGATCATCGATCGGTACTACTTCCGCTCGATCTACTTTCGGGAACCAAGCGGCGTCCTGTTCGAGATCGCGACGATCGGTCCCGGATTCGCGACCGACGAGCCATCCGAGCACCTCGGCGAGTCGCTCGCCCTGCCGCCGAAGTTCGAGCACCTGCGTGCGGAGCTGGAGCGGACCCTGACGCCGCTGCCGAGCCTGCGGAGGCCGGCGGGATCGAAGGGCGAGGAGGTGGCGCGGTGAACACGTCCACGGACCGCACTCTGGTGCACCGTCTTCGGCCTCCGGCATCGGAGCCCCAAGGAGCCCTCGTGCTCATCCACGGGCGCGGCGCCGATGAGAATGACCTCTATCCTCTCCTCGACGCGCTCGACCCCAAGCGGCGCCTGCTGGGGGTTACGCTCCGCGGGCCGCTGGCCCTCCCACCCGGGGGGGCGCACTGGTATGCGGTCGGCCGGGTCGGGTACCCCGAACCGCAGACCTTCCACGCGACGTATCGCCGCGTCAGCGCGTGGCTCGACGCCTTTGCCAAGGAGACGGGAATTCCCCCCGAGCGCACCGTGGTCGGTGGGTTCTCCCAAGGGGCGGTCATGAGCTACGCGCTCGGGCTCGGCGCGAGCCTGCCCCGGCCGGCCGCGGTCGTCGCCCTGAGCGGGTTCATCCCCACCGTGGCGGGCTTCGAGCTCGACTTCGGCCGCCCGCTCCCGCCGGTGGCGATCGCCCACGGTGCCCACGACCCGATCATCTCGGTCGAATTTGCCCGGAGGGCGCGCGAGCTCCTGGAGCGGGCGGGGGCCGAGGTCCTCTACCACGAGTCGCCGGTCCCGCACACGATCGATCCGGCCTTTCTCGACGTCCTGGCAGCGTGGGTGGATCGGGTCTTTGCGGGGAAGCACACTCCCGACGGACGATGAGACCCGCCGACGGATTTTGTCCATACTTCCAACGCGCGGCCGAGCTCATCGGCCGCCGCTGGACAGGGGCGGTTCTGCGCGCGATGCTGGCGGGGCCGCTGCGCTTCTCGCAGCTGGAGCGCGCGGTGCCGGCGATCTCCGCGCGCGCGCTCGTCCAGCGTCTCCGCGAGCTCGGAGAGGCGGGCCTCATCGAGAGGAGCGTGGAAACCGGCACCCCCATCCACGTGACCTACACGCTGACGGAGAAGGGCAGGTCGCTTGAGGATGCCGTCAAGCACTTGGAGCACTGGGCCCACCACTGGCTGGTCCCCCACGGGATCGACCCGCACCGTCACCTCGCCGGCAAGGTCCGCGCCGCGGCGCGTTCGGGCGAAGGGGGTCACATTTCCGTCCCGGCGCGCCGCGGGCGGCCGGGTAGGACGGGGTAGACATGGCGGCCGTGCCGTCGATGGAGCATCGGGTGCTCGGGAAGACGGGCCTGCGGGTCCCGGCGGTCGGCATGGGCACGTGGCGGACGTTCGACGTCCGCGGGGAGGAGCCCGAGCGGCGATCGCATGCCATCGTCGACGAAGCGCTTGCCGTCGGCGCCGGTTTTATCGACAGCTCGCCGATGTATGGGGAGGCTGAGCGGGTGCTGGGAAGCGCCCTACGGGGACGCCGCGCCGCGGCGCTGATCGCGACGAAGATCTGGGCGCAGACGCCAGCGGAGGGGCGGAACCAGGCCGAGCGTGCGCTCGCCTTGTTCGGGGACCGCGTCGACCTGTACCAGGTCCACAATCTGGTATTGTGGCGCGAGCACCTCTCGATGCTGGAACGGCTGCGGGACGAGGGTCTGGTTGCCGCGATCGGCGCCACCCATTGGAACGCCGCGGCGTTCGGTGAGTTGGGCCAGGTGATGCGGACCGGGCGCGTCGCCGCGATCCAGGTGCCGTACAATCCCCTGCAGCGCGAGGTGGAGCGCGAGATCCTCCCCCTGGCCGCCGATCTCGGGCTCGGGGTCGTGGTCATGCGCCCGTTCGCTGAGGGCGGGCTGATGCGCCACCCGCCGACCGCTGCGGAGCTGAGGCTCCTCCGGCCCTTCGGAGTCGAGACGTGGGCCCAGGCCCTGCTGAAGTGGGTTCTCAGCGACCCGCGCTGCCACGTGGCGATTCCCGCCACCTCCTCGCCCGGGCGGATGACAGAAAACGCCGCGGCGGGCGGGCCTCCGTGGTTCGGCGAGGAGGAGCGGGCGCTGGTGTCCCGGATCGCGGGCCGGGCGTGAGGCACACACCTAAACAAGGAACGCCAACTCGATCCGCGAGGAGGGGAGATCGCTATGGCGAGCCAGGCGGCGCTGCGTGAAGAGGTGGTGTGGTTGCTGCGCGGCGGCCACGCGCACGTCGGGTTTAAGAAGGCGTTCGCCAAGATGCCGGAGGGGCTGCAGGGGAAGAAGCCGCGGGGCGCCCCCTACAGCCCGTGGCAGCAACTCGAGCACCTGCGGATCTGCCAATGGGACATCCTCGAATATATCCGAAATCCCGATCACGTTTCGCCGCCGTGGCCCGGCGGCTACTGGCCGGCCGCGGCACCGCCGGCCAGAGGAAGTTGGGCCAAGAGCGTGCGGGGGTTCGAGGCCGACCTCAAGACGCTCGAAGCGATGGCCGCGGCTCCCGCGACGGATCTCCTGGCCAGGGTGCCGGCCGACCCCGACGGGCCGACCCTGCTGCACGAGCTCCTGCTGGTGGCGGACCACAACGCGTACCATCTGGGGCAGCTGCTGGTGCTGCGCCGCCTCCTCGGCGCCTGGGAGGACTAGCCCGGCCCCCTCACGCCTGTGGTCTGGGATCCGGGGGAGGCCCGTCCACGAAAGGTTTGAGGGCCGCATAGATCGCGAAGTTGATCGGGGTGATCATCTTGCGGGCCCGCCCGAGCCTGACCACGGTTCCGTTCAGGCTCTCCACCTCAATGCGCCGCCCCAGCGACAGGTCGTGCGCCATCGACCCTTTGGCCCAGGGCTCCAGGTTGCCGGAAAACTTGATCGATTGGTCGGGGATGCCCTTGGGCAGTGCGACGCCCGACGCCAGGGCCAGCGCCTCAACCTCAAGCATCGCCCCCCGGAACAGCTCGCGGGTCTCCTCGCACGCCAGAATCGGGCCAATCGTCAGCCGGGTCAGCGCGGTCACGCCGCTGAACCCGCAGATGAACAGGAACTTGCTCCACAGGACGGTGTTGATGTCGGGCTGGAGTTCGGCGGCGACCCCGGCCTTCACAAACCGCTGGAAGAGGTGCTCGACCCGCGCGCCAAGACCCCCCGCGTTGGCTCCGAAGATGAGCCTTCCCGGCCCGGCCGGCTGCCCAACCACGCCCGGCGCTTCGACGTGGGCGTTGACTTGGGCCGCGGCGGAGATCGCCGTCCCTCGCCCGACCACCCGCGTGATCCGCTCGTCGTTGTCGATTCCATTTTGCACGGACAGGATCACGGTGTCCGGACCGACGATCGGCCGAATCAGCGCCGCCGCGGACTCGGTGTCGTACGTCTTCACGCAGAACAGGACAAGGTCGACCGGCGGGATGTCCTTGGGGTCGTCCGTGGCGCTGGCGCGGACGGTGAAATCGCCCGCGAGCCGGGACTTCACCACGAGGCCGCTGGCGCGGATCGCTTCCAGGTGCGCCCCCCTGGCGATGAACGTGACGTCCTCCCCCGCCCGCGCCAGGAGGCCTCCGTAGAACCCCCCCGTTCCCCCGGCACCCATCACCGCAACCCGCATTCCCACGCCTCCTCCTTGGACACCCGTGCCCGGCGGATGCGCCGGCCCCGCCTTTGGGTTTCCATCGGCTAAATAACTTACGCGCGGAGCGGCCGTGCCCTGCCGGCGACACTCGAACAGAGGTTCCTTCGCGGCGACCGATTCGCGCGAGAATTTCTCCTGGAGTTCCTCCGTCCCAGAGAGTACGCTAGGGATAGTCCGTAGGCTGACTCGTCAGAGGGATCGCGACGCTCGGGGGAGATTCAGATGGAGGTGGGACGCCTATGAAGATGTACGTCGGGACCGAATGGGTCGACAAGCCCAAAACGATCGCCGTGACCAATCCGTTCGACGGTTCCCAGGTCGACACCGTCCCCAAGGCCGACGCGGACGACATCGAGCGGGCGCTGGCCACCGCGACCCGCGGCGCGCGCGCGATGCGGCGGCTGACCGGATACGAGCGCTACCAGATCCTGCGGAAGGCCGCGGACCTGATGGCCCAACGCACCGAGGATCTCGCGCGCACGATTACCCTTGAGGAAGGCAAGATCATCGGGGAGGCGCGGTTCGAAGTCTCGCGCGCCACCGAGATCATCGCCCTGTCGGCCGAGGAAGCGAAGCGTCAATACGGCGAGACGATCGCGCTGGACGGCGCACCGGGGGTCACCCAGCAGAAGTTCGGGTTCACCGTCCGGGTCCCGTGCGGGGTTGTCCTGGGAATCAGTCCCTTTAATTTCCCCCTCCACCTGGTCTGCCACAAGGTGGGCCCGGCGCTCGCCGCCGGCAACAGCGTGATCGTGAAGCCCGCGACCGACACGCCGCTCAGCGCGCTCAAGCTCACCCAGATCATGCTCGAGGCCGGCACGCCCCCCGAGGGTATTCAGTGCATCACCGGGAGCGGCGGGGAGGTCGGCGAGGCGCTCTGCCGGGACCCGCGGGTGCGCAAGATCACGTTCACCGGGAGCCGAGATGTCGGCGAGCGGATCTGCCAGGTGGCCGGTCTGAAAAAGGTGACGATGGAATTGGGCAGTAACTCGCCGCTGATCGTGATGCCCGATGCCGACATCGAGAAGGTCGCGGCCGCGGTGGCCGCGACCGGGTTCAGCAACGCCGGCCAGGTCTGCATCAGCGCGCAGCGGATCCTTCCACTCAAACCGATCTACAACGACCTTCTGAACGCGCTCAAGCCAAAAGTGGCCGCGCTGGCGACCGGGAATCCCCTCGACGAGAAGACGAAGATGGGACCGATGGTGCGCGAGCGGGACGCGCAGCGGGTCGACGAATGGGTGCGCGAGGCCGTGGCATCGGGGGCCAAGCTCGTCACGGGTGGAGAGCGTCACGGGGCGATTTACGCGCCCACGGTGCTGGCGGACGTCAAGCCCGAGATGCGCGTATCCAGGAGCGAGGTGTTCGGCCCGACGGTCGCGGTCACCCCCGTCGGCACCATCGACGAAGCGATCGCGATGGCGAACGACACGAACTACGGCCTGTCTGCGGGGATCTTCACGCAGAATATTGATTGGGCGATGAAGTTCGTGCAGCAGGTCGAATCCGGTAACCTCCACGTCAACTGGGGCCCGCAGTGGCGGGCGGACCTGATGCCCTACGGCGGGCTCAAGGACAGCGGCTTCGGCAAGGAGGGGCCGAAGTACGCGGTGCAGGAGATGACCGAGCTGAAGATGGTCGTGATTCACCTCGCCTAGTCCTGCCTTCGAATCCCACGCCACCACCGCCGCTCCCGGCCCCGAGTGTTCGGGCCGGGAGCGCGCGTTACCGATGCTTCCGCACGCCGGTCGCCCGCGCTCCCTTGCAAAGGTCCGGCGGCGCAGCCCCGCGCCCGCCGGGTGTATACTAACGGACAAGGGGGGGAGTATGCCAAGCCTTCTGGCACAAGTTCCTCTCTTTGCCGAGTTTTCCCGGAGCGAACTCGACGCCCTCTCCACGTTCATCCGCCTTCGTCGCTATCCCAAGGGGTCCATCATCTTTCACCAAGGCGACCCGGGGACGACCCTCTACCTCATCGAAACGGGCGAGGTAAAGCTGACCGTTATGTCGGGGAGGGGGAAGGAAGCCACCCTCGCGCTGCTCGGGCAGGGGGCGTTCTTTGGCGAGCTCAGCCTCTTGGATGGTGAGCCCCGCTCCGCCACGGCGGTGGCCAGAGTGGACTGCAAACTCGGGGCGCTCGATCGGGACCATCTGCTCCGGTTTCTCGAGGAACACCCTCGCGCGACCGCCAGCCTGCTGTCTGTTCTCGCCCGCCGTCTGCGGCGGACAACTGACCAGGTGCACGATGCCGTCTTTCTGGACATCCCCGCCCGGCTGGCCAAGGTACTCCTCCAATTCGCCGGGGCGAAGATCGAGGGCCCGGATGGACGCCTCAGCGCCCCCAAGCTGACCCAGGAGGAATTGGCAGAGTTGGTGGGCGGTACCCGGGAGAGCATCAACAAGTGCCTGGGGATCTTCGCCCGGCAGGGATGGGTCCGCCGCCATCGGGGGATGGTCACTGTGCTGAAACCCGAGGAGTTGAGAAAGCAGATCTACTGAATGATACCCCGCAGAGCCAAGACGCGCCACGGAGCCCGCGGCATCCTGGGAAAATGAGAATCGAGAACAGTTTCCCGGGGTGACGGCATCGATCCCCGGACTAAGCACGCCCTTCCTCCGGTCCCGGGTCGGCGGACCTGAGCGCCGCCCATGCCGCCACCCGGCAACCGGGCAGGCGAGAAACCCGACAGCAGGGGGGCGGGGGCATCCACCGAATGGCTGAGCCAACGCCCCGCCGGGGGCCGAGCCGGCGGACGAATCCGGCATTCGGGTGGTCCTCACTGAGCTCCCGGCAGAGTGGAGGGGAGCATAGGGCGGTCCGCTCTTCCCCGCCCGGACTCTTCGGTACCGGTGCTCATCGCGGCACCTGTGTTTCCCGAGAGGGCCCGTTCTCTTCGTTTCCTCGGCGCGAACGGGGCGCCGCCGCGGCGCCCGTGGGTGGAATGGCGGGGCTGGGTGAGCAAGGCGAACAGGAGGAGGGCGATGGACCGCATCTGGCTGCGGAGCTATGAGGCGGGGGTGCCGGCGACCCTATCGTATCCGAAGGTGCCGGTGCACCATTTTCTCGAGGAGCACGCCCGGCGGTCCCCGCGCCACGCCGCAATCCTCCTCGCGGCGCCGACCTTTTCCTCGGTGTTCACCTACCGTCGGGTCGACCAGCTTGCCAACCGGTTCGCGAACGCGCTGCTCTGGCTCGGAGTCAAGCCCGGCGACCGTGTGGCCATCCAGCTCCCCAATTTCCCCCAGTTTGTCGTCGGTTTCTACGGGGCACTCAAGGCGGGCGCCGTCGTCGTCCCCATCAACCCGCTCTACAAGTCCCGCGACCTCGCCACGGTGCTCGGGAACTCCGGGGCGAAGATCATCCTCACGCTCTCGCGGTTCGTCCCCGGGTTGACCGAGGTGATGGCCGAAACTCGAATCGAGTCCCTGATTGTGACTGAGCCCTATGACTTCTTCCCATTTCCGTGGAAGCAGTTGGCCTGGTACAAACTGCGCGGTACCGCCAACCCGGGGGAGGGACTTCGGCTCGTGTCGCTTCTTCGGAGCGCATCCCCCCGCGCGCCCGGGGTCCGAGTGGCCCCGGACGATCTGGCGGTCCTCCAGTACACCGGCGGCACGACCGGGACGCCCAAGGGGGCGATGCTCACCCACCGCAACCTTGTGACGAACTGCACCCAGATGCGGCATTGGCTGACGACGCTTGAGGAGGGCAAAGAGCGGTTCCTCGGGGTCGCGCCGTTCTTTCACGTTTACGGGCTGACGGTCGCGCTCAACACCGCGATCAGTGTGGCTTCGACCGTGATTTGTGTCGTCATGGGTTTGTTCGACACTCGGGTGGTCGCCGCGATGATCGCACGCCACCGACCGACGATCTTCCCCGGTGTGCCGGCGATGTACCTGGCGATCAATCACCTGAAGGACGTCCAGCGGTACAACCTCCATTCGATCAAGGTCTGCGTCAGTGGGTCGGCACCGCTGTCGGGCGAGGTGCAGGCCGAGTTCGAACGGCTGACCGGAGCCACGGTGCTGGAAGGGTACGGGCTGAGTGAGGCCTCGCCCGGGACCCACGTCAACCCGGTGTACGGACAGCACAAGGTGGGCAGCATCGGTCTGCCGCTGCCGGACACCGAGGCGCGGATCGTCGACCTCGATACCGGGGAGCGCGAGCTCCCGCTGGGCGAGAGCGGGGAGCTGGTCATCCGCGGCCCTCAGGTGATGCGGGGGTACTGGAACGCTCCGCAGGAGACCGCCGAAACGCTGCGGGGCGGCTGGCTGCATACGGGCGACATCGCCCGCATGGACGAGGAGGGGTACTTCTTCATCATCGACCGCAAGAAGGATCTCGTCAACGTCGGCGGACTCAAGGTATATCCGCGGGAGATTGAAGAACTGCTCCACGAACACCCCAAAGTCAAGGAAGCGGCGGTCACCGGCGTCACGCACAAGGTGCGGGGTGAGCTCCTCGTGGCGCAGGTCGTGCTGAAGGACGGCGTCACCGACGATCCCAAGCAGGTACGGCGCGAGTTGGTCGAGTTTTGCCGGAGCCGCCTCGCGTCGTTCAAGGTGCCGCGCCGGATCGAGATCGTCACCGAGCTTCCGAAGAGCGCCATCGGGAAGGTCCTCCGGCGAGAGATTCGCGAGACCGTGGCGGAGAAGGCCGACGAAGACGTCTAGATGATCCCCGTGGCAGGCGCCGGACCCCCCACCCGCCTCGTCCGCCCCGTGGAGGTCGGCTGGCTGGGCCTGTACTGGTTCGCGATCAGCTTCCACTGGGGGGCGCTGCTCACCGTGGTCATCCCGGCGGAGGTCCTCCGCTTCGTCCCCGAGGCGCAGAAGGGCGCTTACCTAGGGGCGTTGTTCGCCGCCGGCGCGGTGATGGCGATGGTGATCTCGCCGATCTCCGGGGCGCTGAGCGACCGCTCCACGCTGTCGATGGGGCGGCGGCGGCCGTTCGTCATCGCCGGTACGCTCGTCAGCTGTCTGGGCCTTTTGGCGATGCGCTACGCGACCGGCTACGCCTGGTACGTCGGCGCCGTGGTAATCGTCCAGACCGCGACGAACTTCGCGGGAGGGGCGTTCAACGGGCTCATCCCGGACAAGATCCCTCCCTCGCAGCGGGGGATGACGTCCGGGGTGATGGGGTTCATGATGATGATCGGCACCATCTCGGCGGTATTGGTCGCCGGGGATCTCGTCGGGCGTGGACAGACTCCCCTGGTGTACGGCATCGACATCGGTGTGTTGTTGGTGTGCACGGCGATGATGGCCTCGCAGATCCGAGAAGAACGGCTGCCCGCCGCCCCGCCGATACGGCTGCCCGATTTCCTCCGCTCCTTCTGGATCGACCCGCGGCGCTATCCGGACTTCGGGTGGCTGTTCCTGACACGGGGGCTCGTGATGCTCGGGTTTTACACGTTGATCAGCTTCCTTCAGTTCTTTGTGAAGGACACGCTACATCTGTCGGTGCGGGAGGCCGCGCGCACCACGAGCGTCCTCAGCGCGATCACCATCGCGGCCGCAACGCTCGTGGCCCTTGCCGCCGGGGTGCTCTCGGATCGGATTGGGCGGAAGGGGATCGTCTCGACGGCCGGCTTCTTCCTTGCCCTGACCAGCCTCGGGCTCCTGATGCAGCCGCCGCTTTCCGCCCTCAAGGTGATCGCCGTTCTGTTTGGGGTTGGCTACGGCGCGTATACGAGCGTGGACTGGGCGCTGGCGATCGACGTGCTGCCGCCGACCCGGTCCGCGGCAAAGGATCTCGGGATTTGGGCGATCGCCAACACGCTGCCGCAGGTGGTGGCGCCGATCCTGGCCGGGCCGGTGATCGACGCCTTCAACCGCGGTGGGTCAAATCTCGGCTACTCTGTCGCGTTCGCCCTGGCGATCGTCTACGTCACCCTCGGCTCGGTCTTCGTCTGGAAGATTCGTGGGGCGAGGTAAGGGGGGCCGGGGCCTCTATCGACGTCGGGGCAAACGCGGCTCAGCGGACGTTGAGCACCGGGTCTTTGCCGGCGAGTCCCACCGAGGCCAGGGTGGCGTCGAGCTCGGTCAGCGTCTCCGGGTCCAGCGGCTGGGCCGGGGGCCGCACCACAGCCGTCCGCAGCGCCCCACGGCGGCGGAGGATCTCCTTCCGTAGGGCGAGCCCGATCCCGGGCTGAGCCTCGTAGCGGATGAGGGGGAAGGTAGCGTTCGAACACCGACCGGGCGCCGGGTGTATCTCCGCTCGTAAACCGAGCGTAGATCGTTACCAAAATCTCGGCGTAGGCAAACCCGGTCATCGTCCCGACCGCCCCGCGCCCCAGTTCCTCGAGGAAGAACGTCCCCCCAAGTCCGCCGAAGATCTGGGCCCTGTCCCCGAGGAGCCGACGGATCTGCGTGAGCTTCGCCGGCGTCGGAGGGTCCTCCAACTTGATCACCGCTGCCGTCGGGACGGTCTCGACGATGCGGGCGAGCAGGGCCGGGGGCATCGCCACCCCGCTTGACACCGGCTCATCGTAGACGACGATGGGGAGCGGCATGCCTTCGCCGACGCGGCGATAGTGGTCCACGATCGCCTCTTGCCCCCGGACGCCAGCCGGCAGCGCCACCATCGCCGCAGCGTGGCTGCGGCCCGCTGAACCCCATCCCGACGATCACCGGTGCCCGCCCGGCGACCTGCGCGATCGTCGTGTCGACCACCGCGTCCCGCTCCGCGTCGGTCAGGTAGCGGACCTCACCCAGGTTCCCGAGGATGCTCAGGCCGGTGACCCCGAGCGCCACCTGGAAGTCCACCAGCCTGCGCAGTCCGGCAAGGTCCAGTTCGCCGGACGGATCGAGCGGCGTGGCCGTGATGTTGTAGACTCCGGGGGCAACGTGCGGCATGATCGGCTTCCTCCGCTCTGGCTCAGATCCCGTGCGACCGCGCAGCGCATCCTTCGATGCGGCCGTGTCAGGAGTCCTCCGATCGGGCTGCGGGCGGCGCGGCTAGCTCGACGCCAGCCATACGCCGGCAAACGTCAGGAGCGTCCCCGGGATCTGGATCGGGGTCAGGGTTTCGCCGAGCAGCACGGCGGCGATCGCGACGGCGGAGACCGGCTCAAGATAGACGTACACCATGGTCTGGCGCGGTCCCAACCGCCGGACCGATCTGCTCCATAACGCCATCGCGACGACCATCCCCGCGGTCGCGCTGTACACGAGGCCCGCCCACGCCGGCCACGTGACCGCCTGCCATCGAAGGTGGCCGGTTCCCGCGAGCGCGACCGGGGTGAGGAATACCGCCGCGACCGCCATCGCACCCCCGGTCGCGCGCATCGCGCCGAGCTCACCGACCACGGGACCGATCGCGAGGCTGTACCACACCCACGCGCCGGCCGCGCCGAGCGCGAGCACATCTCCGGCCACGTGCACTCGGTCCAGCCCGCTCATTCCTCCCCGGACGACGAGTGCCACGCCGACGAACCCGACGAGCAGGCTGGCCCACTGGCGCCCCGCGATCCCCTCCCGACCGGTGATCCCGAGCCATCCCACGGTCAGGAGCGGGGCCGCGGCAAGCAGGATCGCGCTGGTCCCGGCGGTCGTCCGCCGCAGGCCGGCGATCAGCATGAGTTGGAATGCCGTTTGCGCCAGACCGGCCCCGAGGAGGGGTTTCCATACAGTCGGCCGGATGAGGGCGGTCCACCCACGGACGGTTGCGGCGAAAACCAACGTAGCCAGCAGGACCCGGAGGTAGGTGAAGGTCAGGGTCGGGATTTCCGCCAACCCAAGCTTAGCCCCCGCGTAGATCCCGCCCCAGAGAACGACCGCAACCAGGGGTTCCAGCTGCACCCGCCCCGCGGGCCTCCCGCGGGGCTCCGCGGCGCCGACGATCATGGTCGAGGGGTTGGACCGCCGGCTCGAAGAGTCCTGCCTCGGACGGAACGGGGAAAGATCTCGAGTTGCGCAGTGCTCGCCGGCGCAGCGTCTCCGCTGCCACAGAGGCGGGACAGCGGGCCGAGAGCGGGAAGTGGAGGTGTCGGCAGGAACAGGCGAGCGGTGAGGGCTAGGCGGCCGGGGGTGGGTTTAGAACCCACTGAGGTGGCCCCGGGCGAATTAATTCGCCCCCGTTGATCCTATCCTGGCACCCAAAGTGTCGCTGAGCAGGATGCACAAAGTAGGAATCGGTGAAGGCCAACCGGTTCCCAAGCCGCCAGTAGAAATATACCCAAGTCGGGGAGTGGTGAGGACATCACCACGCGCGCCGGCGTGGTCCATTCCCGTCGCCGCAACGTTGGTGGGTGCCGTCCATCCGTTGGAGGGCCAGCGTTCCTCTGGCCGGCGGGGGTGCGCGGACCCCCGCCGGCCGGATCGCCGTCCGGATGCAGGAGTCCGCCGCCCAAGTTCGGAAAATTTGCCCCTGCGGGCATCCCAAGAGAGAGCAGCTTGTACATCCGACGCCTCGACGACGAGGCGCGGGAGGCGCCGTCAATGACCACGAACGGCATCAGGATTCTGGGTGGACGCGGCGGTCTGGCGCTAGGATCGTTGCTCCTGGCGCTGTGCCTGACCGGATCCGGTATGCGGACGGCTTCATCGGCCGTGTCCCGTCCCGTTATTCAAATCGACGTTCCCAATGCCAGGGATACGATCGTGACCGGGCTCAACGACGCGAACCAGGTGGTCGGATTCACTATCGACAACTCGGGGAAGTGGCGGGGGTTTGTGCTCACCCAGGGAGTCTTCAGCACCGTTCCGGTTCCCGGCCCCACCTTGAGAGAGGCGGCTTTCGGGATCAACAACGGCGGCCGCGTCGTGGGGGCCTATTCGGACGCGAAGGGAGCACACGGGTTCGCTCAGAGCGGCGGTGCCTTCAGCACGATCGACTTCCCCGGGGCCGTTCAGACCCTCGCCCACGGGATCAACGATCACGGCGATGTCGTAGGATGGTATGATGACGGTAGGCGGCACGGCTTTGTGTTGGTCGGGGGAACTTTTAGCCCCATCAACGTCCCCAGCGCCACAGGAACGGAAGCCATGGGGATCAATGCCAAAGGCGACATCGTCGGGTATTTCACGGACCCATCGCGCAGGGAGCACGGGTTCCTACTCTCCGCCGGCACGTTCAGAACGATCGACATCGCCGGCGCCGCCGGAACCGAGCTCCTCGGGATCAACAACACCGTACAGATTGTGGGGTACAGTGTCGATCCATCTGGAAAGGAGCATGCGTTTGAGTTTGACGGAGGAGCGTTAACGCCGATTGACATCTCTAACGCCGCCGGAGTGGAGGCGGCGGGGATCAACAGCAGCGGTCAGATCGCCGGTGGCTATCAAGACGGCGCGAAGAGGCAGCATGGCTTCATCAGGCTGTGACGTGCCCGGTCAATCTGGGGGCGCAAGCGTCCATCGATACCACGAAGTTCAATGAGCCTATCGTCGGGTTTGTGGTGGGGCAGAAGGGTCTCATGTACAATCTGACCCTCGTGGGGTCAAAGATCTCGGAACTGCACAAATAGGCATGACGGGCCACGCTTGCGTCCGGCGGAGCACCAACCGCGGGACCTTCATGCGTAACGGCGGTCGGGGTGGTCCTCCCATGCCTCTCTCAATGGCCCGGCCGCGACGAAGCGCGGGGCACGAAGCGGGAGTTTAGCGGCCCCGCTTCATGAGTCAAATGAAGGGTCTTGCTTCCGAATTGCGGTTCAGGGTCAAGTTCTTCTTGGGGCTGTTGATACTCAGCTACATTCTCATGAAGATCATTCTCTACCTGACGCGGGTGATGGCTGACTATTTCGTGTACGGACTATGGAAGTTCTTCTGAGGTGTGAATTCCCCAACCAGCCTTAATCCGTGTTCGTGGGCGCTCTGCCCGCCCTGGTCAAATACAGCTGTCAGTCCGAACGGTAAAGGGGGAGAGCCGCATGCAAAAAATTACCCCGTTCCTCTGGTTTGACGGCAACGCCGAAGAGGCGGTGAACTTCTATGTTTCTATTTTCAAAAACTCAAAGATCACGAGCCTGACTCGATATGGTGAGGCAGGACCGGGGCCGAAGGGCACGGTCATGGCCGCGACATTCCAGCTCGATGGGCAGGAATTTTCCGCACTGAACGGTGGACCGCAGTTTACCTTCTCGCCGGCCATATCATTTTTCGTGAACTGTGAGACGCAAGCAGAAGTCGACGGGCTCTGGGAGAAGCTTTCTGAGGGCGGTGAAAAGCAACGATGCGGCTGGTTGAGAGACAAATATGGGCTGTCGTGGCAAATCATCCCTTCTGTGTTGGGCGCGATGATGCGGGACAAGAATGCTGAGAAGTCAAAGAACGTCATGAAGGCTATGCTTCAAATGAACAAGATTGACATCGAGGGCTTGCGTCGGGCATATGACCAAGGATGATGCTGGCGGCGGACCGTAGAGGTCGCGCGATCGGGACTTAGTCGGATCGGCATGCTTCGGAGAGTTCCGAGTCACTGATCCCCAATCTTGCTTGAGATAGATCGGCACACCCCCCCATCGTCATGGGAAACGCAACGCTCCCAGAAGAGTTCCGGCCACGGCTCAAATCCTTTCCGGCTTGTTTGGATTCAGTGGCGTGATTTGCCGGCTGCAATCACGACGCATGGGAGGAGTTGAAAGGGCACTGTTGCCATTTGGAGAAGAAGCTTGCCTGCAGAATCTCAAGGAGGCCATCTCTGATGACGGATCGACACCCAAACGCGCGCCCATCGGTTCTCGACGCGATTGGCAATACACCGGTCGTCCCCCTGAATAAGATCGTGCCGCCAAATAGTGCCCAAGTCCTGGTGAAACTTGAATTCTTTAGCCCGACGGGGTCCTACAAGGACCGCTTGGCGTTGGCGATGATTGAGGAGGCCGAGGCGAGAGGCGATCTCCACCAGGGGATGACGGTCGTGGAAGCCACGGGCGGGAGTACTGGTTCCTCGTTGGCCTTGGTTTGCGCGGTGAAGGGATACCCATTCAAGGCGGTTTCCTCCGACGCCTTTGCCCGAGAGAAACTCCAGACAATGCGAGCGTTCGGCGCAGACCTGGAAATCGTCCGGAGTGAGGGGGGGAAAATTACCAAGGACTTGATCCAGAGCATGATCAGTAGGGCTAAGGACCTCGGGGCCTCGGATAACGTCTATTGGACCGACCAGTTCCACAACGGCGATTCGCGCAAGGGCTATGAAAAGATAGGACAGGAACTCTTGAGGCAGGTCGGAGGCCCGATTCACGCCTTTTGCGGTGGCGTAGGTACGGCGGGAATGCTGATGGGGGTCGCCAGAGCTCTGCGCACGTCGGGCAGCCCGACGCGAATTGTCGCTCTTGAGCCAGCCACCTCCGCGGTCATCTCGACAGGGATCGCTGGGTCGCACAGGATCGAGGGCGCTGGGGCCGGGTTTCTCCCGCCTCTCCTCGATGCCCACTACTATGACGAAGCACGAGGAATTGACGAGTCGGAGGCACGACGCACAGCGCGACGGTTGGCACGAGACGAAGGCATTTTTGCCGGAACCTCGACGGGGATGAATGTCGCGGGGGCACTCCAATTGGCCCAGGAGCTCGGGCCGGGGCGCGTCGTTGCGACCGTTGCCGTCGACACCGGGCTGAAGTATTTAGCGGGGGATCTGTTTGAGCCGTAGTTCAAGCGCTGGAATGAACGGCGCTCCGTTTCGAGGAGAGCGAGTTTCCCTTCCGGGATCAACTCGCCAGTTGTCCAGCTCGGGGATGTTCCCGTGCGGCTCTCAATCGCACGTGACGGATAGGAGTTTTCGAGACCTCCCATCTCCTAATCCAATTACTTGGAGGAGCGTGACTTTGGGCTTGTCCATGATTCGGACAAAGTGCTCACAGAGTACCGTGACCCTCGCCGCGATTCGTTCGAAGCCCAGGTTCTGCCCGCGCTGCGGGACCTCTCACCGAGAGAGATCGCTAGAAAGGTTGGGCTCGATCTAAAGACGGTCGAGCGCATCCGCGTGAGGCGTGCCACACCACGGCCCAGTCACAAAACAGCGCTGTCCGCTTTAGCGGTAGCCCGGACCCGGAATCACTTCGACAATGGTACATCGCATGTCCCGAGGATGATCTCGGGGGCTGCTTCCTCTATCTGGAGGAGCGAAAGCGCAGGGGCACCCATGTCTGCCGGGTTTGCCAGAAGGCTGTCACACACCCTCAAGCCAGGTACTGTAGTACAGCAGTACAGCCTGCAGGCACCAAGACCGGGGATTAGGAGATAAGGGGACACAAAACCCTGACGAAAAGTCTCGATAATATAGTCAGACATTACTACTTCTGAGGTCAACAGGTCAACACGACCCGCCAGGTCGCACGCTCTAATCGTGGTCGCGTAGACTTGCAAGGACCGCGCTGCCTATCTGCCGAAGCGCAAAGTCCAACGTTGAGGGTGATTCTTGGTTCACGGAGGCTGACGAATGGCTCGTCGGCCCAAGAGGCGGGTCGCGAAGAAGTCGACAGAGAAGCAGCCGAAGCCCAGTCGGCGTGATGTGTCTATGCCCCCGCCACCTGTCCAGCATGGTCACAACCTCCCGACCCAGCTCACTAGCTTCATCGGCCGCGAGCAGGAAACCGCGGAGATCAAACGATTGCTCGGCACGACGCGTCTGCTCACGCTGACAGGATCAGGTGGGTGCGGCAAGACGCGACTGGCTCTCCAGGTCGCGGCCGATCTCGTTGAGCAATACCCTGATGGCGCGTGGTTCGTCGAGTTGGCTTCCCTTTCGGACCCTGCGTTCATTCCAAAGGCTGTGGCTTCGGCGCTCGACGTTCCTGAGCAGCCCAAACGCCCGTTGATCGAAACTCTGACAAGCTTCCTGCGGACCAAAACTGTACTTCTGCTCCTGGATAACTGTGAACACCTCCGGGCAGCGTGCCAACGCCTGATTGAGACTGTGTTGCGGGCGTGCGCCACTACTCGAATATTGGCGACAAGCCGGGAAGCATTGGGGGGTGAGGGCGAGTTGACATACCGCGTCCCGCCGCTCCGCCACCCCGATGTTCAGCGCCCGCTATCTCCAGCGCAACTCACCGAGTACGATGCTATTCGGCTCTTCACCGAGCGAGCGACGTTCAGTCAACCCAGGTTTGCTGTGACAGAGCGCAGCGCTCCGGCCATCATTGAGATTTGCGTGCGGCTGGACGGCATGCCGCTCGCCATCGAGTTTGCAGCGGCCCGAGTACGGATGCTCTCGGTCGAGCAGATCGCGGCGCGGCTGCACGATCGCTTCCGGCTGCTCACGGCGGGGACGAGACAGACCCTGCCCCGCCAGCAGACCTTGCGCGCAACCATGGACTGGAGCTACGATCTGCTCTCCGAACCAGAGCGGGCGGTTCTTTGTCGCCTCTCCGTGTTTTCTGGCGGGTGGGCGTTGGAGGCGGCTGAAGCGATCTGCACGGGTGGTGGCGTCGAAGCCTCGAACATCCTGGACCTGCTGACGCAATTGGTGGATAAGTCTCTTGTGACTGCGGAAACGCGTGGTCGCATTGCACGGTATCGATTGCTGGAAACTATTCGCCAATATAGCCACGATCGTCTCACAGAATCGGGAGAAGAAACCGAGGTGCAGCGACGGCATCGAGACTGGTACCTCCGTTTCGCGGAGCGGGCCAATAGCGAGTTACACGGTCCGGGACAAATCACATGGCTGGAGCGGCTAGAGAAAGAGCATGATAACCTTCGTGTAGCGTTGGGGTTTGGTAAAATTGACGCCGCGGATCCTGACGTGCGGCTTCGGTTGGCGGTCACCCTACATCAGTTTTGGTTTATGCGCGGCTATTTTGCGGAGGGCCGCGAATGGCTGGAAGGAGCGCTCGCCGCCACCCGCGCACCGCTGCTGCCTGAACGTGCGTGGGCGCTTTGCGGGGCCGGGATGTTTGCGTGGCGTTTAGGTGACGTTACCGGGAAGGGGCTGCTTCAGGACGCTCTTGTCTTGTTTCGACAATTGCAAGATCCCCCAGGGACTGCTTACGCGCTCCATCATCTGGCGCACGTGCTGGAAGGGCAGGGCGATTTCGCTCGGGCGACCGAAATGTTCGAAGAAAGTGTGGCTCATTTCCGGGCGGCGCGCGATACTTGGGGAATCGGCTGGTCACTCATGTGCGCGGGTGACGGCGCGCTTCTTCAGGGCGACGATGGCCGTGCAATGAAACTCCTCCAAGAAAGCCTGTCCCTTTGCCGAGAAGCCGGCAGTACGCACACGCTTTCCTATCTGCTAGACAGCCTCGGAACCATTGCGCGAAGACGAGGTGACTACGACAAAGCCACAGCACTTCTGGATGAGGCGTTGGAAATGGCGCAGCAGGTGGGCGACAAATACCATATAACGACTCTGCTCTGCGGATTAGCGGATGTAGCGTCGGCCAAGGGACACGTAGGGCGCGCAATGAGATTGTACCGGGAATGCATCACGCTACGACAGGAGGTCGGAGATAAGCCACGTCTCGCGGTTCCCTTATATGGCCTGGCCCGCCTGGCATCTTCCCAAAAAGACTATCAAAGGGCGGCCAAGTTGTTCGGTGCCGCGGAGGCATCACTCGGGCCTCACCTGATACGTTGGCGCCTCGACCCAGCTGATGACGAACGGCAAAAGGCCGCCGCGCGAGTGGCACTAGGCGAGGAATTGTTTGAGAGTCACTGGGCAGAGGGCCGAAGGATGGGCCTCGATGCCGCGATCGAATACGCGGTTGGGGCAGAGAAAACACAGTCGCTAAGATCCCCAGGGCATCTGAAAATGGAATCAACTCGTCGCGGCGTTCTTGCCCCCCGCGAGCGAGAGGTGGTGGCCCTCATCGCCGAAGGGAAGACAAATCGAGTGATCGCCGCTCATCTCTCGATCACCGAGGGTACGGCGGAGGCTCACGTGCAGCATATTCTCAACAAGCTGGGATTCAACTCGCGGGCACAGATCGCCGCCTGGGCGGTCGAGCACGGATTACGCATTCCTTCGCCGTCACCTCATACCTCAACGAGCGATCGTTAGCTTCTCGTACTTCTCGCAAGAACCCACATCCTATATAGGGTCTCCAGGATGGCGCGCCTCCCGGCGTCCCTTAGTCTCAGAGGGGAGCACGGAAGGGGGGTGCGCGCAGATGCGTCTTCTGGTGAGCTTCATCCTTGCGCTTGTAGTATCAACCCCCGCTGGCGCGACACTATCACCGGGCCAAAACCCGCAATTCATTGTGCCAAGCCTACGGATTGGTCGTGCACTCGTCGGGATGAGTCGGCCTGTGATTGATGCGGTCAACCGCACAGCGCTATGTCCGGTCAGCGCCACCTACGACCCGTCCGGACGTGCGATGTCGCTTCAGACTAACTGGGGTGGCGGCTGTCTCATTTCCGACAAGATTCAGGTTGGTCTATTCGCTGGGCCGGTTTTGCGAACGTTTGGCAGACCGGCCCGGATCTACGAGGATCCTCGGTATCCTCAAGTGACCGCCTATTGGCTCGTGTATGAGGACCGAGGCGTCGCGTTTCGTATCTTAGGGTGGTTCCCAAACGCCATTATTCAGACTATCGCCGTATTCAATCCGTTTGGCGCGGCGCGGTCAGGGCGCGAGCCGGCGTTCATCACACACTCATACCCGGCTCGTGACGGGCGAGGAGGCGGACAAAGATGAGTCGGTATGTAACGGTATTGTTCTTTGCGACGGTTGCGGCGATTAGCGTGTCAGCAACCTTGATGGACCCGGTAGTAGCGCGTGGTGATCCCGTAGTGAGCGTACCTCTCCTCGGGGTTGCTGCTGCTCGGACAGATCTTGGGCATGTTGCGCAGATTTGTGACGTGCAGGCCACCTTCGATCGCGCTGCGAGTACCAAGAATCTGGATCTGATGATGTCCATCTGGGCTGACGGCGCAACACTCTCCGTCGGCGATATCTATCGATACAGGGGCAAGAGTCAGATCCGAGGCTGGTTTGCGACGCGTTACGGAGCCTTCACGACAGATCACTGGATAGCGCTGACATTTTCACCAACGATCCGCGTTAATGTCCAAGGCACGCAAGCCCATCTGTACTTCGAATCCTACTACGTCGACTTAACGACGATGGAAGTAAAAGCAGAGGAGGCGACCACGGCCACTCTCTCTCAGGTCAATGACAAGTGGCTCATCAAAGATGCGGTTTTTGGCGGCCTTACGGTCCCGCAGGCCGCGGCGCCCGGAGGCGGCTGTGGCACCTACGAGTGAGCGACTCTGGTGTGCCACCGGGCAGTCAGCCCGCCGCTTGCGAGTGCTTGACCAGAGGCAAAACCGTGTGAGCACTGTGACTGAGATCACGCCTCGGGCGTGACGAGCATCGAAGTCAAATAGTTGCCCTGCGCGTACGATGTCCGTAGCCAATAAGATGGTTGGTGCAAAGATGGAACTACAGTCAAACTAGAAAGCACCTGATGTTGCTTCACAACGCTTGGCCAGATGGGCGACGGGGATCCATGCTAGCGTCCCCGACCGGCGAGTGTCATCGGGCAACGTTGGCAGGCGAACGTCAATCGCTGGGCGGACGTCGTCAGCGACAGCGATGCTGCTGGCACGCGGGGGCATGATCGCAACCCGCGATCAGGTCTGCGGCTAATGAAAGTCGCGTGCGAGCTGGCCCTTAGGCGCGATTCCTTGGAGAGATGTAGCCGAAGGCCGAGTCGCTTGATGCAAGAGGGGGTTTCCTACTTTAAGATTCTTCCGGAGATATAGGTATCCAAATATCTCCCAGTGTCAAGTAGAATGCCCGCCTGTAAAGAGCCTTTCGTGCCGTTCAAGCAACGGCCCTTTCACTCGTTGTCCACAACACGAGGCGGATGTTTTGATATCCAGCCATCTTCTCGAGACAGGTAGGGAGCGTTTGGGGCTAGTCTATCTCCTATCCCTCGGCCTTGCTGTACAGGTTCAGATAGATCCGGAGGACCTTACATGAGTGGTGGGACGGCGAGGACGCCACTACCGGCCACTGGGGCATGGCTATACTGGCCCCATGTACATCGTGCAGAGCCGGCTCCGAGGCGGTCAGCGGATGCGGGTGGCGCCTCCGGTCTCCCGTGCGGCCACGCGGCGGTTACGCTGGATCGAGTACTATCTCAGCCACGGCCGGAATTAGTTGACCTACCGCCACTTCGGGATCAGTTCCGCGACGTTCTACCGCTGGTGGCACCGCTATGCGCCCCGTCGGCTGGAGCGTCTGGAAGACGATTGGGGGACCCGTCGGCCGCATGCCGTCCGGCAGCCCCAGATGCCCCCGGCTCTTGTGGCGGCGATTCGGGCGGTGCGCGAACGGTATCCGCGGTGGGGCAAGGAGAAATTGGGCGTGATCCTGCGGCGCGAGGGCTGGACGGTCTCCGCGTCGACCGTCGGCCGGACGCTGACGCGGCTGCGGGCTCACGGCCAGCTCGTGGAGCCGGCGGTGGTCCGGACCGGACAGGCCCGCTGGCGCCGCCGGCGCGCCCGGCCCTATGCGCAGCGGCTGCCGTGGGGGTACACCGCCGCGCAGCCGGGGGATCTGGTCGAGATCGACGCGACCCCGATCGAAGTGCTGCCCGGCCTCCGGCGCGTCCATTTCACCGCCCGGGATATCGTGAGCCGCAAGGATGTGCTGGCCGCCCCCACGCGGTTGACGAGTCGGGCGGCCGAACGGGTGCTCCGCGACGAGTTTGGCCGCTTTGGGTTTCCCGTCCGGGCCCTCCAGATCGATGGCGGCTCCGAGTTTAAGGCGGTGTTTGAAGCGGCCTGCGCCGAGCGGGGGATCGCCCTCTTCGTGCTGCCCCCCCGCTCGCCCCAACTCAATGGCCACGTGGAGCGGGCGCACCGGACGCACCAGGAAGAGTTTTGTGGTCTCACGGAGATCCCGGCGTCCCTCGCGGAGCACAACGCCTTACTCAGGCGCTGGGAAGAGACCTATAACAACTTTCGCCCACACCAGGCGCTCGGCTACCTCACGCCGAACGAGTACCTCCGCCGCTGGCAGGCGCGCCAGCAACCGACTCGCACATGAGGAGGCCAAGTCTTTCGGATCTACTGGACCAGTACACTTGCCGTGTCAACTCATTTAAGAATCTAACCGGGAGGGGGATCGTCGCGTCATTTGAATTCTTACCGGGGCCCCAGCGCGGCTGCGACGGTGCGGGCGGGCAGGGAAGAGCCAATCGTTGTTCCAGTGACGGGGGCGTGGGGTGAAGCGCGCGCTGACGGCAGGGGGCGGCAGGGTCGCGCGGGGGCTGTGCCGACGATTGGCGAGCCGATAGATCCGCTGGAGTTTGCGGTCGATGGCGGCCGCCAGGGCAAAGGGATCCAGGCGAGCGCGCAGATGCTGCAAGGCGCGGAGGGCGGCCGGGTCGCCGACCCCTGAGGCCAGGAGCCGATCGAAGGGCGTTTGCGGGCGATCATACTGGCGGCAGATCCGGGCGCCCACGCGCTGCTTGCGGAGGAG
>Ga0070732_10000117_pt1 | contig 73289 bp, 69 predicted proteins | sample Coa_R1_5_FD_66449 | JGI IMG/M metagenome (GOLD analysis project Ga0070732, IMG submission 66449) | Surface soil microbial communities from Centralia Pennsylvania, which are recovering from an underground coalmine fire - Coalmine... | ecosystem: Environmental > Terrestrial > Soil > Unclassified ... | reverse complement strand
CGTCGGGGTTGGCCGAGCAGGTTGCCGGGATCATGCGTCAGGTCATTCCGGCGCGAGACATCGTGACGATCTACACGAACTCCGGCGTGCCGTCCTCGGGCGGGTTCGGATCCAACGCGGGGCCGAACAATGCCAACGTCGAGGTGCGGCTGGTGCCACCGACCCTGCGGCGCCAATCGACCGATCAGCTCGCCAACGCCATGCGCAAGGCGCTGCAGGGGAAGTTTCCTGGCGTGCAGATGTTTGTGCAGACCGGGGGGCTGCAGAACCGCGTGGTGAACTTTGGGTCCGCGGCGCCGGTCGACATCCAGCTGTTGGGATTTGACCAGCAGGTCGGTGCCCAGGTCGCCCAGGAGATCGCGAGCATCGTCACGGGGATCCCCGGCACGGCGGACGTGCAGGTGACTCCGCGGGGCGACTACCCCGATTTCACGGTCAACGTCGACCAGGAAAAGGCAGCCCAGCTCGGGCTGTCGTCGACGTCCATCGCCAATGCGATCAACACGGCGATGTCGGGAAACGTTGCCACCGCCAGCCAGTTCATCGACCCGATCACCGGCAACGAGTACAACATCGTCGTGCAGCTGATGAACCAGTACCGGACGCACACCGAAGATCTGGGGAACGTCCCGCTGGCCGCGATCGCCGACCCGGGCCCCGGCTCCGCGCCGTCCACCGGCCCCCTCGTACCGATCCGGCTGCGGGACGTCGCCAACATCTCGCTCGGCAGTGAGCCCCTCCAGATCAACCGGAAGAACGAGCAGCGGGTGATCGACATCACGGCGAACGTCGTGGACCGGCCGCTGGGGGCGGTGTCGCAGGAGGTTGTGGACCGCCTGAACCACTTCCCATTTCCCGCGGGATTCACCTACCATATGGCCGGACAGACCGAACAGCAGCAGAGCGCGTTTGGCAGCCTCGGGCTCGCCATGGCGCTGGCCTTGATGCTCGTCTACATGATCATGGCCTCGCAGTTCCAGTCCCTGGTCGATCCCTTCGTCATTATGTTCACGGTGCCGATGGGGATCATCGGTGTGATCTGGATGCTGCTGCTGACCCACACGACGCTCTCGATCATGTCCTTCATGGGTGTGATCACCATGGTCGGCATCGTCGTCTCGAACGGTATCCTGCTCGTCGATTACGCGAACAAGCTCCAGGATCGCGGCCTGGCGCTGCGGGAGGCTGTGCTCAAGGCGGGCCGCACCCGACTCCGCCCGATCCTCATGACCGCACTCGCCACGATTCTCGGGATGATCCCGATGGCCGTCGGGCTCGGCGAGGGGAGCGAGACCAACATGCCGCTCGCGCGCGCGGTGATCGGGGGGCTGACCGTCTCCACGGGCCTAACCCTGCTCCTGATCCCGACCCTCTACGTCATCTTCGAAGAGTGGCTCCCGCGCCGATCCCATAGCCCCTCATGACCGCGGCGTCGCACGGAGAGCTCCGAATCGCGGGACTCTCCGTCGTCATACCCAAGCCCTCCGGTGACGTGCCGGTGCTCGAGGACGTCTCGCTGGACGTGCCGGCCGGGCGGGCCGTGGCCCTGGTCGGGGCCTCGGGCGCCGGCAAATCGATGACGGCCTACGCGATACTGAAGCTCTTTCCGGTGCCCGCGAAGATTACCGCCGGGACGATCGTGCTCGATGGCGTCGACCTTGTGCCGCTCTCGGAACGACAGATGCAGCGGTATCGGGGACGGCGGATTGCCATCATCTTCCAAGAGCCGGGCTCGGCGCTCGATCCGGTGATGTCCATCGGCGACCAGGTGATGGAGGGGATCGTCGCCCACCTCGGCCGCCGCGGGGCGCGCGACCGGGCGGCGGAAGCCCTCACCCGGGTGGGGTTGGACCCCGGGCTGCTCCGGCGGTACCCGCACGAGCTGTCCGGGGGGCAGCGGCAGCGCGTCCTGGTCGCGGCCGCGATCGCCCCCGGCCCGGAACTCCTCATCGCCGACGAACCGACGGCGGCCTTGGATGTCACCGTCCAGGCGCAGATCCTCGATCTCCTCGGCCGGCTGCAGCGCGACCTCGGCATGTCGCTGCTCCTGATCACCCACGATCTCGGGATCGTGGCCCAAACCTGCGACCGGGTTCACGTGATGCGGGCCGGGCAGGTCGTCGAATCGGCCGACACCCGGCAGCTGTTCGCCGCCCCCCAGCATCCCTATACCCGTACACTGGTGGCCGGAGCGCAACGGCTGGGGCTCTGGCCCGGGTGACCGCGACGCGGGGCGGGCGCCCCCGCTCTCCGGTGCTGTCCCCGCTGCGCCACCGGAACCTCCGGCTGTTCTTCGCCGGGCAAGGGGTCTCGCTGATCGGGACCTGGATGCAGACCGTCGGGCAAGCGTGGCTGGTCCTAACGTTGACACGATCTCCGTTCCTCCTCGGCGTGATCAACGCGCTCCAGTGGTTCCCCGTGTTGCTCCTGTCGCTCCCCGCTGGGGTGCTCGTGGACCGTGTGCCGAAACGCACCTTGATCATGGCCACGCAGTCCCTGTTTCTGCTGTTGGCGCTGACGCTCGGGCTGCTGACGGTCACCGGCCACGTCCGGTACTGGCACGTGGCGCTGCTGGCCGCGCTGCTCGGCACGGTGAACGCCTTTGACGTGCCGGCCCGACAATCGTTCATCGTGGAGATGGTCGGCGGGACCGACGATCTCACCGGCGCAATCGCCCTCAACTCATCGGTGTTCAACGGCGCGCGGTTGATCGGCCCGGGACTCGCCGGGCTGATGATCGCCGCTTGGGGGGTGGGAGCGGCGTTTCTCGCCAACGCGGCGAGCTTCATCGCGGTGATCGCCGCGCTCGGCGCGATGCGGGTCGTCCCCACGATCCGCGTGGCCCCGGCGGTGGGCCTCCTGATGGGGATCACCGAAGGAATGGAGTTCATCCGGCGCTCGGCGACCGTCCTCCGGGTTCTGGTCACGCTGGCCGCGCTCAGCTTGTTCGCGATGAACTTCAACGTGTTCGTCCCGGTGCTGGCGCACGCTCAGCTCCACCTTGACGCGAGCGGGTTCGGGTTCCTCCTGGCCGCCCAGGGGCTGGGGGCGCTGGTCGGTTCGCTCGCCGTGGCTTGGACGAGCGGGTTCGGCCCTCGCTCGTCCTACCTGCTCTGGGGGGCGATCCTGCTCTGCGCCGCATTGATCGCCCTCAGCCAGGTCGCCCGGCCGGATCTCGCCGGGGTCGAGCTGTTCTTCGGCGGAATGGGGATGGTGATGTTCACCGCGACCGCGAACAGCACGGTGCAGTTGGAGGCGCCGGCCGCGCTTCGGGGGCGCGTCATGAGCGCCTATGCCATGGTGTTTAACGGGCTCGCCCCTTTTGGTGCGCTGATGATGGGTGGGATCATTGGGGCCTGGGGGCTGTCCATCGGGCTGCTCGTCGGCGGCGGGGTGGGGGCGGTGGGGGTGTTTACGGTTCGCGGCCTCCTCGGGCGGGGCGCCTCCCCGGTCGCGGTCGCCGGATGAGGCCGGGCCCGGTACAACGGCCCCGTCGGACGCACCGGGGCGCGGGTCGACGGGCTCGGGGAGGCGTCGGCGCGACGCTCGCCAATTTGAGGAAGACGCCGGGGGATCCGCTCGGGAGTTAAAGGGGGGGTGGATGATGCGGGTCGTGCTGGAGATGGTCGCGGCGGGGGGGGCGTGGCGGTGGACGCCGGAAGTCTACGCGATCATCAACGGCGGATGGGCCGGACGGGACATGGCGGCCGTCCAGGCGCACGTGAACGAGATGCGCGCCCTGGGGATCCCTGCCCCCACCGACGTGCCGATCACCTTCACCGTCGCGCAGACGATGCTGACACAGGGCGATCGGATCGAGATCTACTCGCCCCAGAGCTCGGGCGAGGTCGAGTACGTGCTGGTCGCGACCAGGGAGCGCGTCGCCCTCACCGTAGGTAGCGACCACACCGATCGCGAGGTGGAAGCCACCTCGATCGAACTGTCAAAGCGCATCTGCCCAAACGTCGTGGCCGGCACAGCCTGGGATTATCGGGAGGTCGCCGGGCACGTCGACGAACTCATCCTGCGCGCATGGGTGCGAGAGCAGGGAACGTGGTATGCCTACCAGGACGCCCCACTCAACGAGCTCCTCTCGCCAACCTACTGGCTCGATCGACTCGCCGGGCGCCTGCCGGAGCGGGGGGCCGTCTTGGTATTTTCGGGAACGGTGCCGACCCGTGGGGGCTCCCTCCGGTATGGGGACGGATTTCGTGTCAGCTTGGAGGATCCCCGCCTCCGCCGATCGATCGTGCACGAGTACGATGCGGCGTTGGTGCCCAATCCGCTGGCCTGAATCGGTGAGTCGGGCCGCCGCACGGGGGGGCGATCCGGTAAAACCCGAACAATCGGACCCGGCCGGCGCGCCTGCCGGTGGACGATTCCACCCACGGCCAAACATTGCTCACGGCGTTCAGGAGGAAAAGGAAGCCCCCGGGGCGTAGGCGAACTTTGGATCACGTATCTACGTACATTCAGCGAAGAACCAGCGTGTGCGTGTGAGAACGTAGGCCGCCCGCGAGGGGGCCAGGGGGAGGGAGCTGAGAATGAGTGGCGCTTTCGGATCGCGCTCGCGCAGCAAGCTCAACCGAAGACAGTTCTTGACCGCGGCGGGGGCTGGGGTGGCCGGGGGAGCCCTACTGCGGCTGGCGCCGTGGGAGACGGGGGTCGCCCCTGCGCAGATCAAAGGGACAACGCTTCGCATCCTGACCTGGAGCCATTTCGTCCCCGCGTACGACACCGCGTTCGATAAGTACGCCGTCGATTGGGGCAAGACCAACGGGGTCGATGTGCGGGTCGACCACATCAGCATCGACGATCTTCCCGCGCGCATCGCGGCGGAGCTCGCCGCGGGGGCCGGGCACGACATCTTCCAGATGAACGGGCAGATCCAGACCACCCTCTACTACAAGCACATGGTGGATGTCACCGACATCTGCGACAAACTGGGGAAGGCCGCCGGCGGTTGGCTGCCGATGGCCCAAAACGTCTCGGTGGTCGGCGGTCAATGGTACGCGGTTCCCGAGTTCTACATCCCGCAGCCGATGATGTGGCGGGGGGACCTGTGGCAGCAATATAGTCTCCCGCTCCCGTCGACCTGGGAAAACCTTCGAAAGGCGGCGACGGTCGGGAAGAAGAATGGCCACCCCGCCGGCTTCGCCATCTCCCACTGCAACGACTCGAACCATAACTGGCGGGCCGTGTTCTACGCCTTCGGGGTGCACGAGACCGATCCGTCTGGGAAGGAGCTGGCCTGGGACTCGAAGGCGCTTCGGGAAGCCATGGACTTCAGCAAGGCCCTCTGGTCGGAAGGGATGACCAGTGAAGTCTTCTCCTGGGACAACGTCTCGGACAACCGGTACCTGGACTCGGGGGTTGCCATCTACATCCACGACGCCCTCTCGTCGCTCTTCTCCATTGAGGAGAGTAACCCCAAGCTGTTCGCCTCGGTCAACGCGGGCGTTCCCGGCGACGAGCCGAAAGGGTCGGTGCGGAGTGCCGCGGTCGTTGACCCGACGATCCTCGGGATCTGGAACTTCTCGAAGAACCAGGCGGGGGCGAAGGCCTTCCTCGAGGAGTACGGCGGCGATGTGAAGTTCTCGCTCGTGGCGAGCAAAGGGTATAACATGCCGTACCTGAAGGCATGGTACAAGAAGCCGATGCCGGGCCTTGACCGATATCCCTCAAAGCTCGCGCTGATTCAGGATTGGGACAAGGTTGCGCTGGTTTTTGGGTACCCGGGACCGGCCACGGCTCCGGCCTCGGAGGTCCTCTCCACGTTCGTCGTCCCCGATATGTTGGCGAGATACTGTCACGGGGAGAGCTTGGAGAGCTCGATCAGTTGGGGGTTGGGACAGATCAAGGGTATCTACGCCAAGTACAAGTAAGTTGAGATCTGGCGCCCGGCGGACTCCGCAGGTCAGGAGCAGCGAGTCCGCCGGGCGCGTTCCCATGATGGGGTGAGGCGGGAGCCGGGTGGCGAACGTCGAGCTGGCTGTGGGGACCCGAGCGCACGCCAGGCGGGGATCGTTTACTCGCCAGCGCCTCATCTTTGGCTATTCCCTGCTGGCTCCGGCCGTCATCTACATGGCCGTGCTGGTGGGCGCCCCGTTCTTCTTCTCCCTGTACCTCAGCCTCAGCGACGCGTCCGTCGGCAACCAGATTGCCCGGTTCGTTGGGTTCCAGAACTTCGTCGCGATCTTTCAGGACAGCTCGGTCCGCCAGGCCCTCCGCAACACGGTGATGTTCACGGTGATCGCCGGAATCGCGAAGGCCCTGCTCGGCGGAATGCTCGGCTTCCTGCTCATCCAGGACGTCCGCGGCAGGCGGTTGATCCGGTCGCTGGTTGTGCTCCCGTGGACGCTTCCCGTCGTCATCACCGCGCTCGCCTGGAAATGGGCGTTCGATCCCCAGTTCAGCACGCTGAACTGGGTCGCGAACCACCTCCACCTGATGAGCGGGTGGCCGAACTGGCTGGGGGAACCCGGGCTGGCGATGGCGGCGGTGATCTCGGTCAACGTGTGGCGCGGATTTCCCTTCGGCGCGATCGTGCTGATGGCGGGGATGTCCTCGGTCCCGCTGGAGCTCCTCGATTCGGCGAAGGTGGACGGGGCAAACTTCTTCCTGCGCTGGCACTACATCATTGTGCCGATTATCGCGCCGATCCTCTTTGTGGGACTGCTGTTCGACACCGTGTTCACGCTGTCGGATCTCAGCATCGTCTATCTGTTGACGATGGGAGGGCCGATGAACTCGACGGAGATCCTGCCGACGCGCGCGTTTGAGATCGGTATCCAGGCCGGGGCGCTGGGGCGGGGCGCGGCGATCTCGCTGATCTTGTTCCCGATCCTGCTTCCCATCGTCTACTTCCTGCTCCGGACGCTGCGGAGGCGGGAGGCCCTGTGAGCGGCTTGGAAACCCTTCGATCCAGCCCGGCGCTCCCGACGGCGGGAGCGCGGCGGGCGGAGACGCGGGAGATCCGCAAGCACATCCTCGTCTACGCCGGCCTGCTGCCGTTCGTCGTGATCGCGTTGTTCCCGGTGGTTTGGATGGGCGTCACGGCCTTCAAAACCGATGCCGACCTCGTGAACCCCGCGGCCTCGCCGTTCTGGTTCATTCAACCTCCGACGTTCCAGCACTTCACGTATCTGTTTCAGCACACCCAGTACGGCTATTGGGTGTCCAACACGGCGCAGATCGCCTTCTGGGTGTCGGCGATCACCCTCCTGACGGGGATTCCGGCCGGGTACGCCCTGGCACGCGTGGGCCTGCCCGGCGCGGAGAACATGGGGATCGCGATCTTCCTTGGGTACCTGGTCCCCCCCATCCTGCTGTTCATCCCGCTCGCCCGGATCGTAGGGATCACGCACCTCATCGATACCAAATGGGCGCTCGTGCTCGTGTACCCCACCTTCACGATCCCGTTCTGCACCTGGCTGCTCAGCGGGTTCTTCAAAACGGTTCCGCCCGAGATCGAGGAGGCGGCCTTGGTGGACGGGTGCGGGCGTTTTGCTGCCCTGATCCGGACCGTGATACCCGTGAGCTGGCCGGGCATTCTCACCGCGGTGATCTTCGCGTTCACCCTGACGATGCAGGATTTCCTTTACGCGCTGGTGTTCGTGTCCGTGGGCGATCAGAAGCCGGTTCCGCTCGGGGTCGCCACCGACCTGATCCGGGGCGACGTCTACTTCTGGGGCTCGCTCATGGCGGGCGCCCTGCTCGTGGGGATTCCGGTCGCCATCCTCTACAGCCTCTTCCTCGACCAGTTCATCTCCGGGATTACGAGCGCCGCGGTGAAGTGATCGGCTCCCGGTGATCCGGATCGAGGCGGACCAGATGATCGACGGCGTGGGAGAGGACCCACGCCGTCCCGGGAGGCTGGTGGTCGAGGGCGAGCGCATCGCCGGGATCGGTGGGAGCCTACCGCCGCCTGCCGCCGGCCAACTTCGGGGATCGACCCGCTCGCCCGACGTCACGCTCTCGCTGCCCGGATGCACACTCCTGCCCGGCCTGATCGATTTTCACTCCCACGTCGGCATCGATACCCGGTGGGGCGATTTGGGAGCTCAGGTCCAGGTTCCCCCGGCCGAGTCCTTGGCCGCGGGGATCGCCCGGATCCAAGAGGATCTCCGCGCGGGGGTGACGACCCTTCGGCTGTGCGGGGATCGGCACGGCGTGGATCTCGTGCTGCGCCGGGAAGCTGAGGATGGGCGCATCGTCGCCCCGCGCCTGCGGGCGGCCGGGCGAGCGATTCGATCGCCCCGCAGTCGGGGCGGGGCGGTGGCCTCGGTCTTCACCGACGATCCCGCCGAGATCGCCCGGGCGGCCGCGTCGAACATCGCGGAGGGGGTGGACTTCGTGAAACTCTTCGTGTCGGACGGCGCGGGCGATCCGGCCGTTGAGCCGACCACCTGCTACTATGGCGAGGCTGAGGTGGCGGCGGCGGTGCGGCCGGCGCACGCCGCCGGCCGGCCGGTTGCCGCCCACCTGGTGGGAGGAGCGGGCGTTGCCGCCGCGCTGGGCGGGGGCCTCGACGTCATCGAGCACGGGTGGTTCCTCACGGAGGACGATCTGGATCTGATCGGCCGCCACGACGTCCTGCTGACGCTGACCCTCGGCGTGCTCTGCGGTCCCCACGGGCACGCGTTCGGCACGGACCCCGCCGAGCTCGCCCGGCTGCGTGCCCTCGGCGAGGCGGCCTGCGCCACCGCCCGCCGGGTCATCGCTCGGGGGCTCCGGTACGTCTTGGGAACGGACGCCGTGCACGGATGTTTGGCCGATGAGCTCGCCTGGGTGGTTTCGCTTGGCGAAAGTCCGATCCGCGCAATCCGCGCGGCCACGGTGTGGCCGGCCACGGCGCTCGGGCTTGGTGAGACGCTGGGGGTGCTGGCCCCGGGGAAGGTCGCCGATGTGATCGGCGTGGAGGGAGATCCGCTCAGCGAGATCGGGGCGATGGCCCGGGTGCGGCTCGTCCTGAGCCGCGGGCGCGTCGTCTACATGCACCAGCGGGGAGAGCGCCAATGAAGCGAGTGGGAATGATCGGGCTGGGGGAGATGGGCCTCCCCATGGCCAAGAACCTCGTCCGCCGCGGGTTTGAAGCCGTCGGGTTCGACCTGCGTGGAGATCCCTGCCGCGCGCTGGCCCAGGCCGGGGGTCACGCCGCCACGACCGCGGCCGAGGCGGCACGCCTGGCGGACGCGGTCGTGGTCATGGTGCGCACGCCCGCCCAAGCCGAGCAGGTGGTGCTCGGGGAGGACGGGGTCCTGGCGCAGGCGAAGCCGGGGGCCACCGTCATCGTCATGAGCACCATCGGCGTCGGGCCGATGCGTCGGCTCGGAACCGCCGCGCGGGAACGCGAGTTCCCGTTCCTTGACGCTCCGGTCAGCGGCGGTCGGGCCCGGGCGGAGGACGGGACGCTGACGATCATCGTCGGCGCGGCCCCCAAGGACCTGGCGCCGGCGCTGCCGGTACTTGAGGCGATGGGCTCACAGATCGAGCACGTCGGCGACGTCGGCGCCGGCACCGCGGTCAAGATGGCGAATCAGGTGTTGCTGACGGTGAGCTTTCTCGCGGCGCGCGAGGTCGCGGCGATGGCCGAGACCACGGGGGTGCCGATCGAGCGGCTTTGGGAGGTGCTCAAGACCTGCACGGGCACCACCTGGGTCGTCGAGCACTGGTCGACGGCTCGGACCTGGATCGAGAGCGACCAGACCGGGAAGGCGACGTTGGACATCCTGGTCAAGGACACCGGCCTCGCCCTCGACTTCGCCCGAGACAGCGGCGTCCCCGCGAGGCTCCTGCCGCTCGCCGCGCAGATGATCCAGGAGCTGACCCGACAGATCGGCGGGTAGACCGCCGAGGGCCGACCTGCCGTCCGGCGGGCCTTAGAGGCGGGCGAGAAGTTGTCCGAATCCCCCAATCGGGCGGCGGAGGCCCGCGAGCCGGAGCGTGCGCCAGGCCGTCGCGGCGAGCGTGTCGATGACCGGCCGCCCCGTGGCTTCTTCGACCCGGGCCGCCACCGCGGCCGCGGGGAAATTGGTACAGACCACCGCCACGGCGTGCGCCTCCGGCACCGCGACCTCGCGGAGCAGCGAGTCGATCCGCGGCAGAGGGACGTCGGCAAACTCGCGATTGACCGTGATCCCGAGGTGCGCCGAGGCGACGGCTTCGAGCCCCGCCGCCGCGTAGGTACGGCGAATCGCCTCGTGCACGTCGCGAAGATAGGGGGTGGCCAGGCCGTACCGCCTGACCTCGAGGCGGCGGCAGGCCTCGAGCAGATCCAGGGTCGAGGTCGTTGCGGGCACCCCGGTCTCATCTTCGATGGCGGCGACGAGCGTGCGGTCGGCCTCAAGCCCTTTCCAGGACCCCGAGGTGCCGTTCCAGGCGATGACGTCCACGGACGCATCGGCGAGCAGCCGCGCCGCCGCCAGCATCGCGTCGGTCGTGAACTGTTCCAGCGACGCATCCTGGAGCGAGATGTGCGTCACCCTGACCCGCGTGAAGTGGACGGTTACGGCATCCGTCAATGAGGCCAGGATCCGCGTGGTCAGTGGCTCCACCACGGTGTTCGAGGACGGCGTGATCATCCCGATGCGCCTCGGCCGCGGCCGCACGGGTCCGTTCCTCCGACCTACGCGCCTTCGATCATCGCCGCGGTCAGCCCGCGGACGTAGGAGCCGGCAAACAGCGCGGCGATCACGAGCACGGGCAGGCCCCCCAGGCTCACCCCGGACACCACCGTCAGGTCTTCCAGGCTGACGTCCATCGTCGCCATCCCGGCGGCGATGGTCTGGTGCCACTCGTTGGGGAGGAAGACGCCGGCGAACATGAAGTCGCTGCTGATCACCCCGAGCGCAAACAGCCCCGCTGCGATGACCACCGGGCGGCTCATCGGCAGGATGATCTTCAGGAACGCCGTGAAGCGGTTGGCCCCCTCGATATACGCCGATTCCTCGATCTCCGGGCTGAGCTTCTGGAAGTAGATCGAGAACAGCCAGGCACAGAACGGGATCGCCAGCATCGGGTAGGTCAGCACCAGCGCCATGAGATTGTCGTCGAGATGGAGGCGGAACACCATCTGGTACAGCGGAAGAAACAGGATCGTCTGCGGGATGAGGAAGGTCGCCAACAACCCCCGCCGCCACCAACGCCACCCCGGCGGCCGCATGCGGCCGAGTGCATACCCGGCGGCGAGGCTCGCGGTGAGGATCACGGCGAGGGCGACGCTGAACACGATCGCGGTGTTTCCTGCCCAGACCAGGAAGGGCACCGCGGGCTGGATGATCTGGCCGTAGTGGAGGTAGCCGACGGGGGCGAACAGATCCTGATACCAATCCAGGGTGGGGTGAAGGACGTAGAAGGGGTTCCCGAAGACGTCCTCCTTCGTCGTTTTCAGCGATTCGAGCGTCACGAAGTAGATCGGGAGGACGCTGAACACGGCGAGGAGCACGAGGAGGCTCCCGTGGACCAGCCGGCCGAAGCGCTTTGGCGCGTTCACGCCGCGTCCTCTTCCAGCGGTTCAAACACGCGGTAACAGGCGAGCAGGATCAGCACCAGCACCGGCATCAGGATCAGCGACAGGGCGGCCGCCTGTCCCCATTCCCCCCCGATGATGGCGAGGTGAAACGCCTGGGTCCAGACGATCGGGTACACATTCCGGAACCCCGACAAATCGAAGACGTTGCCCAGGTCGACGACCGCACCGACGAACGAGAGGAACGTCGCCAGGGCCAGAAACGGCCGGAGCAGCGGCACAATGACCATCCAGAACTTCCGCCAAGCGTTTTTGACCTCGAGGTCGGCGTAATCAAACAGATCCTGCGGGATGCCGTTGAGGGCGGCGAGCAAGAAGATGCCTACGAACGAGCCGCCGCGCCAGACGTTGAAGGTGACAAGGCTGATGAACCCCCAGGTGCCCAGGCCCAACAGGTTGTCGAAGAACAGCCGGAGGTCCGACATCGCCCCGGAGAATGCGGAGTGTAGCGGCGGGAGCATCAGCCAATACCAGCCGACCGCCCCCAGCCCACCGGGGTACGCCCACGGGAGAAACGCCGCGATGAACACCAGCGGCCTCCCGGGGAAAGGCCGGGCCAATAGGAGCGCGATCGCAATGCCCACGGCCATCTTGAGGACGGAGGTGATCACGAGATAGGCGAGCGTGTTGGCCGTGGCGCGCCAGAACCCCGGGTCGGAGAGGAATCCCGCGTAGTTGCTGAACCCCACGAAGCGGGTCGACAGGTTAAGCACGGAGTCATTGGTGAGGCTGACGACGAACTCCCAGCCGAGGGGGTAGGCGAGTACACCCATCACCAGCAGCACCGCCGGGGCCAGCAGGAGGTAGGCGCCGAGGATCTCGCGCCGCCGCCGGGTCAGATCCCGCCGGCCCGAGGTCCCCCCGCTGTGCGTCGCCAACGGCGCCGTCATCTGCTGAGCCATGTCATCCCTCTTCGCGAAGACTCCCGGTGATCCTACGCATCGCGGCCAGACCCGGTTCCCAGCGGCGGGGCGCCCGTCCCGTTAGGCCCCTTCGACCATGGCGGCGGTCAGCCCACGGATGTACACTCCGGCAAACGCGGCGGCGAGGGGCATCACGGACAACGCCGCGAGGTTCACCGCGGCGATCACCGAGAGGTTATCCATGCTCGGGCCCATCGCCCCCAGGCCGGCGGCGAGGGTTTGATGGAACTGATTTGGCAGAAAGAGCGACGCGAAGATCGAGTCGCTGGTGATCACTCCCAAGGCGAAAATCCCCGCGGCGACCACCGCGGGCCAGCTCATCGGGAGGATGATCCTGAGAAACGCGGTCAACCGGCTGGCCCCCTCGATGTACGCGGACTCCTCGACCTCGGGCGCCAGCCGCTGGTAATACGCGGACAACAGCCAGACGCAAAATGGCACCGCCAGCACCGGGTACACCAGGACCAGGGCCATCACGTGATCATCCAGGTGGAGCCGGAAGACGAGATTGTAGATCGGAAGGAACAAGAGCGTCTGCGGGATCAGGTAAGTGGCGAACAGGACGCGCCGCCAGACACGCCAGCCGGGAGGGCGGAGCCGACCCAGGGCGTACGCGGCCATCACGCTGGTGACGAGCGTGACGGCGAGGGCGGTCGCGGTGACGATCGCGGTGTTTCCCAGCCAGACCAGGAACGGGATCCGACGTACGGCGACCTCACCCCGCAGCCACGTCACCGGATCGAAGAGGCCGAGGTACCACTTCAGCGTTGGCTGAAGCACAATCAGAGGATTGCCGGTGACGTCCTCGCGGACGGATTTCAGGGATTCCACCCCGATCATGTAGATGGGGAAGAGGCTTCCCAGGCCGATGATCGCCGGCACAATCCACCGTGCGCGCCCCCGCCGTGGGGTGGTCATGCCCGGGCGTCCTCGAGGGGCTCGAAGAGACGGTAACAGGCGAAGAGGAACACGGCGAGGAGCGGGACCAGGATCAGCGAGAGGGCAGAGGCCTTTCCCCATTGCCCGGCGAGGAGCGCGTACTGGAACGAATGGGTCCAGATGATCGGGTACACGTCGCGCCCGCCCGTTTGGAGCCACGCGTTTCCGAGGTCGGTGACGGCGGTGGTAAGGGAGAGGAACGCCGCCAGCGCAAGGAACGGCCGCAGCAGGGGAAGCGTCACCTGACGGAAGTGCGACCACGCGTCGCGTACCTCGAGCGCGGCGTAATCGAACAGTTCCTGGGGGATGCCCTTCAGCGCCGCGAGCAGGAAGATGCCGGTGAACGACCCCCCGCGCCAGATGTTGAAGACGACCAGCGTGAGGAACCCCCAGGTTCCGGTACCCAGCGATCTGTCGAACGCCGCGGCAAGGTTTCCCATTGGGATGCTGTACGCGGTGTGCACCGGGGGGCTCAAGAACCGAGACCAGCCGATCATGGCGGCCCCGGCGGGATACGTCCAAGGGAGGAACGCGGCCAGGAGGGCGACCGACCGGCCGCGGCGGGTCCGGCCCAGCGACAGCGCGACGACGAGTCCCACCGCCAGTTTGAGCGTGCCCGTCAGGACCAGGTAGCCGAGCGTGTTGCGGGCGGCGGTCCAGAAATCCGGATCATTGAGGAACAGCACGTAGTTGTAGAGCCCGACGTAGTTGGTAGAGAGTCGCTCCACCGAGCGGTCGGTCAGGCTGGCCCACACCTCCCAGCCGATTGGATAGGCCAGGAAGCCCAGAACCAACACGAGGGCCGGGGCGAGGAGGAGGTAGGCGGTGAGGATCTCACGGCGCCGCCGAAGGGGCGGGGCTGAAGGGCCAATCGCGGGCACCGTGCCGGCCCTGGGTGCGGCGAGGTCGACCTGGGCCACACGGGATTCTTCCGGGGAGGGGGGCGAAAGTCCTCGCACCGGGAACGGGCGGTCCTGCGACGCCCGTCTCCGAGGATCCGCAGGTTCGCTGGGCGGGGCGATGCCCGGGGGCCCGCTACGCGGGATCGACCGGCCGCTGTGCCCAGGTCCGGCTGCCGCGCGCCCGAGTGTTGGCGATGAAGTACGCCACCCCCAAGAGGCACCACCCAGCGGTGGCCACGATCGAGATCAGCGCCGCGACCCGCGTGTCCCCGCCCCCCAGCACCCCGAGGTAGAGGACGGCCAAAAGCATGGCCGCGTTGGCGAGGATCCCAAGGGCCGGGATCAGGATGTGGGTGGTGGTGCGAGCCCCGGGGTCCCGGCGGAAGGCAACCAACGCCACGACGTTCGTGAGCCCGTAGAGGAGGAACGTCCCGATGTTCGAGAGGAAGGTCATGGCCGTGAGATTCGTCACCGAGAGGACGCCGAACCCCCCGATCACCGCGGATACGGCGGCCATCAGCAGCACCCCGAAGTGCGGCGTGGCGAACCGCCCGTGCAGCAGGCCGAGGATGGCGGGGATCTCCTCATCCCTCCCCATCGCATAGCTGAGCCGCACCCCGGTGTTCATGCAGGCGAGCGTGGTGCCGAACACCGCGATCGCGACCGTGACCGCGACGATGAGGAGGAGGAAAAAGCCGATCCCGCCGAGCAGCGTGTCGCCGAGAACCCGGACCATGTCCCCGATCGGCGCCTGGGACGCACCGGCGGCCGCGAACCCGGCGACGAGCTTCCCGCTGGCGTCTTTGACCGTGTACGCCGTGTTGATCCAGGCGCCCGCCGCAAAGTACTCGAAGAGATAGCAGACGAGCCCCTGCAGGATCAGGGAGAGGATCACCCCCCGGCTGACGAAGCTGGGGTGGAGGGCCTCCGCCGTGAACGCGGTGGCCGACTCAAATCCCACCAGCAGCAGAATGGCGATCGTGGATTGAAAGAGCACGTGGCTCCACCGGTGCGGCAGGAGCACGCTCGCCAGCGTGGGGTGCAGAAACACGACGTGGTGGGGGTTGCCGAACCGGTAACTCAAGGCGAGGACGGAGATCACGACCAGGGCGGCGATCTGGATGGCGTTGATGAACAGGCTGACGAGGGTCGACCCGCTGATCCCGCGGTAAGCTACGTAGCCGGTCAGGAACGAGAACACGACGGCGATCGCGACCTGCGCCAGCGGGGGAGCGGCGAGATTGAACAGGCCGGCGAGGTAGACGATCATGGTGGCCATCATCGCCACCATCACCCCCGGGTAGACCCAGTAGTAAAGGTGGGAGATCCACCCGACAATGAACTTCGCCACCCGCGCCCAGCGGTGGAACTCGTGTTCCTCTTTGTCGAGAAACGCTTTTTCCGCGAAGTAATACGACGACCCGGTCCCAGCATCCGGGTAGCGCTCGCTCAGCATCGCGTAGGAAATGGCCGTGAGAAAAGCGATGACGAGCGCCAGGGCGAGCCCCGGCCAGATGTCCAAGGCCGTGGACGTGCCGGCGGCATCGACCTGAGCCGCCTGGAGCTGGTAGGTGATCCACAAGAAGGCGCCGGGGGCGATGAGCGCCATCGCGTTCACCGTCACGCCCGTGAGCGTGAGGCTCTTTCGAAAACCCGTTGATGTCGACATGCGCGATCCATCCCTCTCCGCTTGGGGGTGGTCCGCGGCGTCACGGTCGCGGCCGAAACACAACGCCAATCCGGAAGACCGGATTGGCGTCGAGGCCTCACGCACATCGAGGTGCTGGGTTTGGTTATAGCAAAGAGACCGTCAACCTGTCAAATTGTTCAAGCGACTCGGGTCGCCTCCGGGGAGCTGCGCCGCCTACTTACGCTTGCGGCGACGGATCCCCTCCAACCCCCCCATCGCCAGCAGGGCGGTCGCCGCGAGCACCGTGCTCCCGGGCTCCGGGACCTGCACCGTCGGCGGATCCGCCGGCGGATCGCCCGTCGGTGAAACGGCGTCAAGGGCGAGCGGATCGGTCGTGGAGATATCGGCCCCGCCGCCCCCCACACACGCCGTCAGGGTCACGAACGCGGCTCCGATCAACAACAGCTGTAATTTCGCCATCATGCGCTCACCCCTCCCTCGGCGTCACTCCCGAGCAAGTGCCAGGGGGAGGACCCTGGTGCTCGCATCTATGATGGCCCGGGACCGGATCATCAACAATCCCCCAAGTGGAGGATTGGTCGCGTGTCGAGCGAGGAGGCTCCAGGAGGGTTGCCAAGATCTTCTTGAAGATTGCCGGAGACATGTGATAGCATGGCCGTGGGCCGAGACGCCCCTGCCATTTCGGAGGGGCGTCTCGGCTTTCTTGATCACCGGATCGGGCGCTCCAGCGGGGGGAAGGCAGATGGAGGAACCGTCGAAAGGGCGCATTCTCCTCGTCGACGACGAGGCCCTGATCCGGATGGGGATGCGGGCGATCCTGAAGGATCTGGGCTACGAGGTGGTGGGCGAAGCGGCCGACGGCCGGGAGGCGCTGCAGAAAGTCGCGGCGCTGCGCCCCGACGTCGTGCTCATGGACATCAAGATGCCGGGGATGAACGGGTTGGAAGCGACCCGCCGGATCATGGCCACTCACCCCGTGCCGATCATCGTGCTCACGGCGTATAACCAGCGCAGTCTGGTGGAGGAGGCGGCGGACGCGGGAGTCCTGGCCTACCTGATGAAACCCGTGCGGGAGTCGGACGTCGCCCCGGCGATCGAGGTGGCGCGCGCACGCTTTGCGGACCTGTGGTGGTTGAGTCGCGGGAGCGAGCCGGCGTCGGGAGACGAGGCCCGGGACGACGATGGGGTGGAAGGCCGGGTCGCGCTCCGCCTCGAGGCGGCCGCCCGCATTCTGCGGGATCGGTATCAGCTCACCGGGGCCCAAGCGACCTCCCGCCTGCGCCGACTGGCCCGGACCTCCCGCAGAACGCTGGCCGAGGTCGCCGAGGCCGTCATCGCGCTCGAGGGCGAAGCGTCCGGAGACGTGGGGTGATGCGCCTTCACAAGGGGCCCGCGCCCCCCCGCCCGGCTACCCTCGATTTCGGCGCATCGACAGATCCGGGCAGAGTGCGGCCAAAGAATGAGGACTATCACCGCTGCGAGATCCCCGAGGATCGGGCGTTGCTCGACAGCCGCGGTAGCCTGTTCCTGGTCGCGGACGGGGTCGGCGGGTCGGGGGGAGGAGCGGTGGCCAGCGCCGAGGCCGCTCACGCGGTGATCCAGGAATACTATCTCGGGCCGGGCGGCGATCCCGGGCGGGCGCTCCGCCGGGCGGTCGAACGCGCGAACCTGCACATCTGCCATCTCCGGGCGGGCCACCCGGGATTGGCGGGGATGCAGACCACACTGACGGCGCTCGTCCTATGCGGCAGCCGCTATTGGATCGGGCACGTCGGAGATTCCAAAGCATTTCTGATGCGCGGCGGATCGCTGCGCCAACTCACACGGGACCACACGATGGTGCAGGAGATGCGCCGCCTCGGGCTCGTGTCCGCGAGGCGTGCGACCCGCCACCCGCACCGGCACCTGCTGACCCGTACGATCGGGGGGGATCTCCTGGTCGCGGTTGACCTGCAACGCGGCGAGGCCTGCCCCGGGGACTGTTTTGTCCTCTCGACGGACGGGCTCTTCGAGCACTTGGAGCCCGAGGAAATCCGCGCGACGTTCGCGGGCTCTTCGGCGGCCGCCGCGGCCGCCGCGTGTGTCGCCGAAGCCAAGCGGCGGGGCGGGTTTGACAACCTGACCGTCGTAGCCGCCCGGATCCCAACCTGAACCCGTCCCGCCCCTCCTCGCATGCCAACCCCCGGTGACCGCGTCGGCCCGTACCTCGTCGAGCGCCCGCTGGGGAGGGGCGGAGAGGCGGCGGTATTTCAAGGGAAGGATCTTCGGTCTCAAGCCGCGGTGGTGCTGAAGTTTCTCGAGCCCACCCGGTTGGGCGAAGTCGCCGCGTACGAGCGGTTCCGGCGGGAGGTAGCGATCGGCCGATTGCTCCACCATCCCGGCGTTCCCCGACTCCTCGACGCCCAGGAGGATGCCCACCCCCCGTTTCTCGCCCTCGAGTACACCGAGGGGGACTCGTTGCGGACGCTGATCGATCCCGCGCGCCCCCTCCCGGTGGGGCGTGCCGTCGACATCGGCGCCAACCTGGCGGAGGTCGTCGCCTACTGCCACCAACACCGCGTCTATCATCGCGATCTCAAGCCGGAGAACGTCCTGGTGAGTGAGGGCGATCGGGTGAAGATCATCGACTTCGGGATCGCGCTGCTCGAGGGCGCACCGCGCGTGACCTGGCGCGGGTTTTCCGGCCTCGTCGGGACCCCCGAGTACATGGCCCCCGAGCAGATCCAGGGGGAGCGCGGCGGCCCGGAGGCGGATGTCTACGCGCTTGGCGTGATCCTGTACGAACTGCTCGCCGGGCGCCCGCCGTACCGGAGCACGAACCCGCTCAGCACGATGTACCAACATCTCAACATGGATCCTGAGCCGCTCACCCGGCGGCGGCGCGACGTTCCCCCGGCGGTGGCCGCGGTCGCCGCCCGGGCCATGCGTCGCCGGAAGCAGGAGCGGTACCCGAACGCGGAGGAGTTCGCTCGGGCGCTCCGCCATCCCGAGTCGGTGGATCTGAATGTGCTGGCCCGGCGAGACCCCCCCCTAGGCGCCCCGATCCGCGACCGTCTCCTCCGCCATCCGTTCATCATCCTCGGGCTCGTCGCGCTGGGGACGGCGGCGCTGGTGCTGATCGCGGAGTTGCTGGCGCGGCGCTGAGCGCGTCTTCGGCCCGCGCTGGGCCCGGCCGCCCCGGCGTCAGACGTCCTCCCCGACCTCGACGACGATCGCGCCGGTCGCCCGGATCAGCGCTTCCGCTTCGAGTTCGAGCTGGAGTCCGCGCATCCCGCCGTTGACGAACACCCGAGCGACGCCCAGCACCGAGACGTCGCAGTACACCGGATGCTTCGTTCGGCCGCCGAGGGGGGAGACCCCGCCGCGGAGGTATCCGGTGAGACGACGCAGATCGGCCACCGGGACCAGGTCGACCCGCTTGTTCCCCGAGGCCTGGGCCAGCTTTTTCAGGCTGAGGCGTTTGGTTCCCCCCACGCACACCCGCAGCACCCCGGTGCGGTCACCACGCAGGACGAGAGTCTTGACGATCGCAGCCAGGGGCGCCCCGAGCGCCAGGGCCGCTTCTTCGGCGGAGAGGGCCGTCGCCTTGAATCGGCGGAGCGTGTAGGGGATGGCCAAATCGTCGAGCGCGCGCACGGCCTCGGTTTTCATGGGTTGGATGGGCATTTGGCGCTGCCCCTCGCCGCCCCTTCCGCCGCCCCGGGGGGCGGGGTACAATGGCGTCATCCGCGGAGACGAATGCGCAGATGCAGGCACTTCACGGGAGGGCACTGTGGCGCGCACATCACCAGGAGCAGTCGCACCGACGTCCCCGCTCGAAGGGGTCCGGGTCGTCGATCTGACCCGGTTCATGGCCGGCCCGTTCGGTACCGCGATGCTGGCGGACTACGGAGCGGAGGTGCTGAAGATCGAATCGCCCGGCGAGGGCGACGGCGCCCGAGCCTGGGGTCCACCGTTCGCGGGGGGGGAGAGCATCTATTTCCTCAGCGTGAACCGCAACAAGCGGAGTCTGACCCTCAACCTCCGGCATCCTGAAGCGACCGCGATCTTCCTCCGACTGGTGGACCGGGCCGACGTCGTGGTCGAGAATTTCACCCCCGGCACGATGAGCCGGCTCGGGATCGGCGAGGAGGTCTTGCGTCGACGGAACCCGCGGGTGATCTACTGCGCGATCTCGGGATTTGGGCAGACCGGTCCCTACCGCGACCGTTCCGCGTTCGACCTCATCCTCCAGGGGATGGGCGGCGTGATGGGGACGACGGGGGAAGAGGGAGGGGGGCCGGTGCGGGTCGGCGTGCCGATCACCGACATCGCCGGCGGTATGTACGCGGCGTACGCGATCACGCTGGCGCTCTTCGCCCGCGACCGCACGGGCGTCGGTCAGTCGCTGGATGTGTCCATGCTGGACGCACAAATTTCCTGGCTGTCCTACTACACGGGAATCTACCTGGCCTCGGGGGAGATCCCTCCCCGCCGGGGATCCGCGCACGCCACGGTTGTTCCGTACCAGGCGTTTCTCTGCGCCGATGGCCGCTACATCACGCTCGGGACGGGCAACGACCGCCTCTTCCGCCGGTTCTGCGAATTGGCCGGCCTCGGGCTCGCCGACGACCTGCGGTTCCGCACCAACCCGGACCGGATCCGCAACCGGCACGAGTTGATCCCGCTGCTCGAGGTTCTGTTCCGAACCCGCCGCGCGGCGGAATGGCTCGAGGCGCTGACCGCGGCGGGCGTGCCCTGCGGGCCGATCTCCACGGTCGATGAAATCGTCCGCGACCCACAGGTCCGCGCGCGCGAGATGCTCGTCGAGATCGACCACCCGACCGCCGGGCGCATCGCCATCCCGGGACTGCCGGTGAAATGCTCCGCCACGCCGGGGTCGATCCGGCGGCCGCCCCCCCTTCTGGGGGAGCACACGGACGACGTGCTCGCCGAGCTCGGCCTGGCGGCGGAGGAGATCGCCCGCCTCCGGCGCGAGGGGGTGGTGTAGTCCCGGGCGCGGCGGAGCACAGGAGACCCCCGATCGTCCGCGAATGGTTGGCCCATGACGACAGGGACGGGCATGCTCGATTACTTCAACATCGATCCACTGCTCACCGAGGAAGAGCGGCTGACCCGGGAGACCGTGGCGCGGTTGGTCGACCGCGAGGTGATCCCTCGCATCGGCCGAGCCTGGCTCGCGGGCGAATTTCCGCGCGACCTGGTCCAGACGCTCGGCGCCCTCCGGCTGTTTGGCGCCACCCTGCCCCAGGAGTACGGGTGCGCGGGCATCACCAACGTTGCCTACGGGCTGATCATGCAGGAGCTGGAGCGGGGGGACAGCGGCGTGCGGTCGTTCGCCTCGGTGCAGGGCGCGCTCGTCATGTACCCGATCTTTGCGTACGGGAGCGAGGCGCAGCGCAGACGGTGGCTGCCCCCGATGGCGGCGGGCGAAAAGATCGGCTGTTTCGGACTCACCGAGCCCAACGCCGGCAGCGATCCGGCGGCGATGCAGACCCGCGCGCGCCGCACGGACGGCGGGTGGGTGCTCGACGGAACGAAGATGTGGATCACCAATGGGTCGCTCGCCGATGTCGCGCTGATCTGGGCCAAGACGGAGGATGGGCAGATCCGAGGGTTCCTGGTCGATCCCCACACGCCGGGGTTCTCCGCGCACGACATCCATACCAAGGCCTCGATGCGCGCCTCGGTGACGAGCGAGCTGGTGCTGGAGGACGTCCGAATCCGAGACGAGGACGCACTCCCCGGGGCCACCGGGCTGGGGAAGGCGCTGGGCTGCCTGACGCAGGCTCGGTACGGGATCGCTTGGGGGGCGGTGGGCGCGGCGATGGCCTGTTACGAGGAAGCCTTGGCGTATGCGCGCGGTCGGATCGCGTTCGGCCGGCCGATCGCGGCGACGCAGATCATTCAGGAGCGGTTGGTGAACATGCTGACCGAGATCACCACCGCCCAGCTGCTTGCGTACCAGCTCGGTCGGCTCAAGGATGCCGGCACGATGCGGTACACCCACGTGAGCATGGCGAAACGGAACAATGTCCGGATGGCGCTGCGCGTCGCTCGGGAGGCGCGGACCATTCTCGGCGGGTACGGGATCACCCTGGAATATCACGCGATGCGGCACGCCGCCAACCTCGAATCCGTCGACACCTATGAGGGTACCTACGACGTCCACACGTTGATCCTCGGGCGCGATATCACGGGGATCGACGCGTTTGGCGCCGTCCCGTCGTGATGCAGGCGGTCGCGCAGGTCCGGTCCGGGATGGGAAGGCTCCCCGTCCGGGTCACCATCCTCGCCGGCCTGGCATTCGGCAGCAACGGGATGAACCTGGGGGTGCTCAGCTTTGCGCTGCTGGGGCTCAAAGCGTCCTGGGGGCTGACGCCGGGGCAAGCCGGGCTGCTGATCATGGCCGCGGGGGCGGGGCAGCTCGCGGGCGGCCTCCTTATGGGATTTGTGGCGGACTGGGTGGGGCGCCGGGTCGGCTTCGGCGCGACGGTCGCGCTCAGCAGCCTGGGCACCGGCGCCGCGGCGCTGGCGCCGTCGCTCTCCTGGATCGTGCTCGCCCTCTTCCTCGCCGGGATCGGCTTCGGCGGGGTGGCCCCGGTGGCGACAAGCCTGGTGGGGGAGTTCGCCCCCCGCAGGTCCCGCGGCGCGCTGATCGGGTGGACGCAGGTCGTCTGGATTCTCGGGTGGATCCTGGCGGCGGTCGGCGGCGTGGTCGCGGGGCACGGGCTGGGGTGGCGCGCGGTCTTCCTGGTCGGGCTGCTGCCCGTCGTCCTGGCCGTGATCGGCCCATGGCTCGTCCCCGAGTCGCCCCGGTACCTGCTGGCCCACGGCCGGCGCCGCGAGGCAGAGGCGCTGGCCCGAACCCTCTCCGAGCGCTATGGGGTGGCCCTCGAACTCCCAGACCAGGAGCAAGCCGGACGCGCCTCGATCTTCGCGCACCTCGCCGAGCTGTGGAGCCCGCGGTTCCGGCGGCACAGTTTCTTGATCTGGGCCGTTTGGTTCGTGATGATCGGGGCCTACAACGGCCCGATCATCCTGCTTCCGGCGCTCCTGTCGGCTCAAGGCTTCCCCAACCCCGATCAAGCCTCGCTCCTGGTCGCGATCGTGATGGGCCTGCCGGTGGTCGCGGCGACACTGCTCATCGACCGGGTGGGACGCAAGCCCGTGATCATCTGCGGCCTGGTCCTGGGCGCGGCGGGGGCTGTGGGGGTCGCCGCGGCACGCACCGAGGCCGGGATTCTCGCGGCGGCGATGACCCTCGCCGGCGGGGTGCTGGCATCCTGGCCGGTGATCCTGAGCTACGCCGCGGAGCTGTACCCGACCCGGATTCGGGCGACGGCGATGGGGTGGGCGTCAGCGGCGGGCCGCACGGGCGCGATCCTGGCGCCCGCGATGCTGGGGATCGTGATGCGGTCGTGGACGACCGGGCGCGGGCCCGCCTTGAGCATTTTCGCCTTCACCCTTGTCGTCGCCGCCCTGATCATCCTCTTTTTGGGAGAGGAGACCGCCGGGAGGTCGCTCGAGGAGACGGCCGGCGTCGCTTGAACCATCCGGCCGCGGGTATTACCATCGTGTCGGGGTTGGCTCCCGCCCATAACGGCGGTCCCCGGGCGCCGCGCCCCCACAAGCGCCGGCAGCATCACGAAGGAGGATGAGTTTCCGTCCGATGAACACTCGCGGGATCGTCAGACAGATCAACATCTCACACGGCGGAGTTCCCAAGCGTCCCGTCCCCTCGGCGCACATCGGCTCGGCGGGGGTCGAGGGGGACGGACACGACGATCCCCGCCATGGCGGACTGGACGCCGCGATCTGCCTGTACTCGTTCGAGGCGATCCAGCGCGTGGCGGCGGAGGGGCATCCAATCGCGCCCGGCACCGCGGGCGAAAACCTCACCGTCGAGGGGTTGGATTGGTCGCTGGCCGCACCGGGGGCGCGCTTTCGGTGCGGGGACGTCGTGCTCGAGGTCACCCGATACACGACTCCGTGCCGGACGATACGCGGGTCGTTCCGCGACGGTGCGTTCGATCGGATCCACCACCAGCATCACCCCGGCGATGCTCGTGTCTACGCGCGGGTCCTGGCGACGGGAACGATCGCCGTCGGGGAGACGATCGAGTGGATAGGAGGCGACAATGCGTAGGGTCTTTGCAGTGTGGGTCGTCACGGCCCTTCTCGCGGGGGTGCTGATCGGCGGAGCGATTCAGCCGGTGATGGGCCAGGGGAACCTGATCATTCAAGGCATCAAGTTGTTCGGCATCGGCTACGTCGTCAAGCTCTACGGCCCCCAGATCAACGACGCGATCAACAAGTTGATGCTGAACAACAAGGCGCAGAACACGCAGATGACCAAGGTAGTGCCGATTCTGAGCGTGGGGATCGGCATCGTCTCGAGCAACCCCGGGTCGTACATTGGAGCCGCCCAGGTGCAGGGGCCGGCGTCCGCGGTGAACAAGGTGCAGGCCGTGGCCCAGGTCGAGGGATCGTTCCTCAGCGTGGTGCGGATCAAGGCGCTGATCCCGGTCGACAGCCTCAACCCCCTTCCCGGTAACATTCACCGGATCCAGGGCGTCGGCGTGACGGCGCTGGTGGATTTTCAGCTCTAGCCGGTCCGGGCGGTTAGGTGTTGGAGATCGCGCGCAGCCGCTTGAGCGGGACGCCGCACCCCTGGCAGTAGTGCTGATCCAGCGAGACGATCCGGGCGCCACACTTCCAGCAGTGTGAGACGAGCGGCGAGTGGCACTGCGGGCAGCGGGAGGGAAACGTCACCGTGTGGCGGGTTTCGATCCCGCCGCTGCATTCGGGGTTGGCGCAGATGGCGAGCAGGGGTTCCGGCCGGGTTACCTGGGGGAGGATGCGCTTGAGCGGCACCCCGCAGTCGACGCAGTAGGACGTGAACGGGTTGGTCAGCAGCCGCTCGCACTTCCAGCATCGCGCGAGCATCACCGCCCCGCAGGAGGGGCAGTCCACGGGGAGGTCGCTCGCCCGCGCCGAGGCAGCGTGCCGGGTGCACTCGGGATTCGAGCAGATCGCGATCAGGACCGCCGGCATAATCGGTCCCTCCTTTGGCCCCTTCTTCGAGGCGCCGCCGCAATCTCCTGTTTGGGAGCGGGCGGGGCGTCCCGGGAGGACCATTCGGGGGGCGGGGCGTAGACTCCCCGGGGGGAACGCCGATGTCAACGGGATCGCGTTTTCATATCATCACCCAAGGCTGCCAGATGAACGTCCGCGACTCCGAGGCGATGGCGGGGTTGCTGCTGGAGCTCGGGTACCAGCCGACGGACAGCCCCGCCGATGCCGATGTGATCCTCATCAACACGTGCACCATCCGCGAGGGAGCGGATGACCGGGCGTATGGCCGGCTGGGGGAGCTGCGCGACCTCAAGCGGCACCGGCCCGGCCTGATCCTCGGGCTGGCCGGGTGCCTGGTGCAAAAGGACCGCGAGCGGGTTCGCGCCCGAGCCCCGTACCTGGACTTGGTCTTCGGCGTCCACAACATCCACCGGCTCCCGGAATTGCTTCGCCAGGTCCGCGACGGGTGCCAGCCCGTGTACGAGGTCTGGGATCGATCCGATCGAGCCCATCCGTTGCCCATCCTGCCGGCGCATCGGGGGAGCGCGGTCCGCGGTTTCGTGAACATCATCCACGGCTGCAACAAGTTTTGTACCTTCTGCGTCGTGCCCTACGTGCGCGGGCGCGAGCGCAGCGTGCCTCCAGCGACGGTCGTCGCCGAGGTCGCCGGCCTCGCGGCGCGGGGGTATCGGGAGGTCACGCTGCTCGGCCAAAACGTGGACAGCTACGGGCACGACCTGGCCCCGCGGTGCAATTTGGCGGATCTGCTGCGGCTCGTGCACGAAGTGGATGGGATCGAACGGATCCGGTTCACCACCAGCCACCCCCGGGACATGACCCGCGCCTTGATCCGCACGGTGGCGGATCTGCCGAAGGTCTGCGAGCACATCCATCTCCCCGTGCAATCGGGGGACGACGGGGTGCTCCGGCGCATGCACCGCGCCTACTCGACCGCGCAGTACCGGGACACCGTGGCCGCGATCCGCGAAGCGGTGCCGGCCGCAAGCGTGACCACCGACGCCATCGTCGGTTTTCCCGGCGAGACCGAGGAAGAGTTCGAAGGGACCGTTCGGCTGGTCAACGAGGTCCGGTTCGACGCGATGAACACGGCGATCTACTCGGCCCGCCAGGGCACCCCCGCTGCGGGATACCCCGACCAGGTCCCCGACGAAATCGCCCGGCGCCGCCTCCTCGATCTCAACCGCGTGGTGGAGCGCGTCGCCTGCGAGGTCAACCAGCGGCTCGTGGGGACCCCTCAAGAGGTGCTCGTGGACAGCCCCGGCGCCCGGGGGGGTGTCGTCGGTCGCACCCGGACGAACAAGGTGGTGACCCTTGAGGGGGACGAGCGCCTGGTCGGCTCGACGGTCGTGGTGGAGATCACCGCGGCGGGTTCCTGGGTGCTCCGAGGGCGTGAGACCGCCGGCGTCCGCACCTGAGCGGGCACCTGCGGTTCAGTGCCGTCCGTCGATGGCGTCCAGGGAGGGCGGGCGCCCGGGGGGTCGACCCCGTCCGGCGGTTACGTCCGGCGGTAGAACCATTTCTCGATCTCGGCCCCTCGAACCCTCACCAGTGTCGGGCGTCCGTGGAAGCACGAGAACGGGTCCTTCGCCCGCGCCAGGGCGGTGAGGAGATCCGCCATCGTCTCGGCGTTCAGAGGATCGCCGGCCCGCACGGCGGTGTGACAGGCGGTCGCAATCGCCAGCCGCTCTTCGAGTGACCGGCCGGCGTGCGCGCCGTGATCGTCCGCGAGATCCGTGAGGCAGGCGCGGAACACGTCCCCCGGCGCCCGGGCGGCCGCGATCGCCGGCACCGACGAAAGCCGGACCGTTGCCCGCCCGAAGTCCTCGATGCCGAATCCGAGTTCCTCCAGCGCGGGCGCCAGCTCCGGCAGGAGCGCGGCTTCGCCCGGCGTCAACTCCACGACTTCCGGGACCGCGAGGCCTTGGGCCCGCCCGCCTTCGCCAGTCTTGCGCGCGATCAACTGCTCGTAGAGGACGCGCTCGTGGGCCGCGTGCTGGTCGATCAAGACGAGATCTCCGCCGGATTGGCCGACGATATACGTGAGGGCCAGCTGCCCGATCACCCTGATCGCCGGCCACCGTCGATCCGTGAGCGGGGCCCCGGCTTCCCAGAGGGTCCCTCCCGTTGCGGGCGCGGTCGGAGGAACGCGCAGATCGGGAGACGATCCGCGGGCGGCCGGGATCGGAGCCGGGTCCTCGCGGGCCATTCCGGCCGCATCTGACGGGACGACGTGCAGCAGCGGCACGCGGTGCAGAGCGCGCCGGACCTCGCGCACGACCTCGTCGAAGATCTGCCGCTCGCGGACGAACCGGACCTCGGTCTTGCGGGGGTGGATGTTGGCGTCGACCTCGGCGGGGGGCAAGCGAAGGCCGAGCACCGCCGCTGCGTACCGGTCGTCCGGGATCAGCGTGTGGTAGGCTTGGGCGAGCGCGCGGGCCAGCAGAGGGCTCCGCACCGGACGGCCGTTGACGAGGAACCACTGGTGCGTCCGCCGCCGCTGCGCGACCTGGGGCATGCCGAGCACCCCGGCGAGTGCCGCGATCCCACCACCGGCCGACAGGTCGATGGCCTGCTCGGCCGCCTGCGACCCCAGCACGCGCCGCGCCCGCTCGAAGAACCCTTCCGGGGGATACCAGAACACCTCGCGCCCGTCATCGACCAGCCGGAAGCCCACCTCCGGCGCGGCCAGGGCCAGCGCCTCGACCGTCTCGACGATCACCGCGGCCTCGCGGGCGGGCGACTTCAAGAATTGCCGCCGCGCCGGGGTGTTGAAGAAGAGGTCCTCCACGGCGACGGTGGTCCCGTAGGGGCCGCTGGCGGGGCCGACGGCTTCCTCGGTGCCCCCGGAGACGAGAATGCGGGCCGCCTCCTCGCCGGCGGGGCGCGTCACCATCTGAACCCGCGCGACGGCGGCGATGCTGGGGAGCGCTTCGCCCCTGAACCCATAGGTGTGGAGCCGCTGCAGATCCTCCGCGCTGCGGATCTTGTTGGTCGCGAACCGCTGGAAGGCGACCCGGAGCTCCACCTGCGGGATCCCCGTGCCGTCGTCGCTGACCCGGATCAGCCGCCGGCCCGCCCCGGCGATCTCGACGGTGATGCGGCGGGCCTCCGCATCGAGGCTGTTCTCGACCAGCTCCTTCACCACCGACGCCGGGCGTTCTACGACCTCGCCGGCCGCGATGCGTTCCGCGGCGCTTCGGGGAAGGACTTGGATCGGGCTCTGCGTCATGATCCGCGTTGGGGACGCGGGGGGAACGGGATCACGGTGCTGCCGGATCGCCCGCCCCCGCCGGGGTCGGATTCGGGGGCCTCGGGCGTGGCGGTCTTCGGCTCGAGCTGCGCCCGCAGGGTGGACAGGAAGTTCAAGGCATCGAGCGGGGTCATCCGGGCGAGATCGGCTTGGCGGAGGGCCTCTTCGACGGCGGAGGGGAGCAGCAGCGGCAGCTGCCGGCCGCGCGACGGGCCCCGTCGACCGCGGGGGGGCCGCGCGGATCCGGAGGCTGCCTCCAACCCCGCCAGCACCTCGCGTGCCCGCTCGATCACCGGCTCGGGGACCCCGGCCAGGCGAGCCACATGGATCCCGTAGGACGACGCCGCCGCTCCGTCGGCGACGCGGTGGAGGAACACGATATCCCGGCCGGCCTCCTTGATGAGGACCTGGATGTTGCCCACGCGGGCGAGTTGGGGGGCCAGCTCCGTGAGCTCGTGGTAGTGTGTGGCGAAGAGGGTGCGGGCCCCCACCCGGTCGTGCAGGTCCTCGACGACGGCCCAGGCCAGGCTCATCCCATCGTACGTGCTGGTGCCCCGGCCGACCTCGTCTAAGATCACCAAGCTGCGGGCCGTGGCCTGGGTGAGGATGCGGGCGACCTCGATCATCTCGTTCAGGAATGTGCTGCGTCCGGCGGTGAGGTCGTCCGTGGCCCCCACCCGGGTAAAGATCCGGTCGACCAGACCGATCTCCGCCTCCCGCGCGGGAACGTAGGAGCCGATCTGGGCCATGATCACGATGAGCGCGGCCTGGCGGATGTAGGTGCTCTTCCCGCCGAAGTTCGGACCGGTGACGATGAGGATGGTGCGGCCGTCGACCCCCAGGGAGAGATCGTTTGGGACGAACCGCTGGGGGCCGATCGCCCGCTCCACCGCGGGGTGCCGCCCTTCCACGATTCGCAGGCCCCCGTCGAGGGAGAGACGCGGCCGGACGTAGCGGTGGCGGACCGCGACCTCGGCGAGCGCGGACAGGGCGTCGAGCTCGGCGAGCGCGCGGGCGGCGGATTGGAGCGGGCCGAGGTCGGCGCGGACGGCGTCGCGAAGCGCGCAGAAGACCTCGTATTCCCGCATCGCGATGCGCTCTTGCGCCGTCAGGATCAGCGCCTCGCGGTCCTTCATCTCCGCCGTGATGTACCGCTCCGCGCCGACCAGCGTCCCTTTGCGGATGTAGTCGGGCGGGACGAGGCGTTCGTTGGCCTTGCTTACCTCGATGTAGTAGCCCATCACCTGGTTGTAGCCGACCTTGAGGCTGCGGATGCCGGTTCGGGCGCGTTCGGCCGCCTCCAACGCCGCCATCCACTCGCGGGCCTCCCGGCTCCCCGCACGCAGGCGGTCGATTTCGGGGTCGACCCCCGGCCGGATCAGCCCACCGTCCTTTGGAGAGAGCGGGGGGGCATCGACCAGGCTAAGCTGCAGAAGCTCGCCGACCTCCGGCGGGACCGCAAGGGCCGGCAGGAACCCCTGGATGCCGACGTCGGCCATCCCGGCGAGGAGCGGCGGAATGGGCGGCAGCGCCTGGAGGGAGTTCCGGAGGGCGGCGAGGTCGCGAGGGGACCCCGCCTCGTGGGCCAGCCGCCCGGCCAACCGCTCGATGTCCCCCACGGTCCGCAGGCGGGCGCGCAGCGCCTCGCGGGCGGAGGCGTTGCCGACGAAGGATTCCACTCCATTCAAGCGCGCCTCGAGCGCGGCGAGATCGATCAAGGGGTGCTGCAGCCACCGCCTGAGGAGTCGGCCGCCCATCGGGGTCTCCGACAGATCGAGCACATCGAGGAGCGTCTCGCCTCCCCTGCCGTCCCTCGACGCCGGCCACAGGGCGAGCGCCCGCTGGGTGGCCTCATCGAAGACCAGCGCGGATTCGCGGGGGATCAGTCGGAGGTTGCGGAGGTGCGGCAGCGCGCCCTTTTGGGTCTCGCGGAGGTACAGGATGAGCGCTCCTGCCGCGCCGGTGGCGAGGGGGGCCTCCGCGAGCCCGAAGGCGTCGAGGGTCGCCACCCCCAAATGGTCGCGCAGGATGCGAGCCGCGGCCTCGGGGTCGAACCATTGCGCGTCGCATGGCGTGGTGGTGATCCCCTCGACGGTGACCGCGATCATCTCGGGATCATCGGGAACCAGAACCTCTCGCGGGTGCCACAGCGCCAGCGTGTCGGACAGCTCGACCCCGGCCTCTCCCTCCATCGCGAAGAACTCGCCGGTGGAGAGGTCGGCCCAAGCCATCCCCCAGCCGTCGGCCCGACCTGCCCCCTCGGCCCCTCGCGTCGACCGCGGTCGCCGCATCACCGCGGCAAGGAAGTTGTTCTCGCGGGGGGTGAGGAGGTCGTCCTCGATCACGGTGCCCGGCGTGACGATGCGGACGACTTCCCGGCGAACCAGCGTCCGCGTGTGTTTCGGATCCTCGACCTGGTCGCAGATCGCGACCCGGTGTCCCCGATCGATCAGCCGTCGCACGTAGGTGTGCAGCGCGTGATGGGGGATGCCACACATCGGGATTCGCCGGCCCTTGGCCACCGGCCGGCTCGTCAGGGTGAGCTGGAGCTCGCGCGCCACAATGGCCGCGTCCTCGTCGAACGCTTCGAAGAAATCACCGAGGCGGAAGAGCAGAACCGCGTTGGGGTGTTGATCCTTCAGCGAGCGGTACTGCTGCATCATCGGGGTAAGGCTGCTCATGGCCACCCCTTTCTTCGGCGCCCCCGGTCGGGGTCCCCCTTGGGGGGAGGCGCGAGCGGAGCCGCCGAACTGAGATGTATGACCAGGCCGAGGCAGCGCCGGCGGCACCGCCCCGCCGGGATCACTCCCCTCCCGGAGGCGCCCTCCGCATTGCCGGCGCCCCCGCCGGCTCCGATCGCCCCCGTGTTCAGGGACGTTGCCACCGAATCCAGCACGGACGGGCAGGCGCCGGGCGTCACGCCCTCGGACCAGCCGGCGGTCGGGGGCGCGGCCAAGCCGATCCGGCGTCGGCGGCGCCGTCCCACCAGAAAATCTCCGGCCGCGCTCCCCGCATCTCCCGGTGTCCCTCCCAGCCCGGCTGCGGTGGGGGGAGCGGCGGCGGAGGCGGGGACGGGGGAGCAGGCATGGGAGCGAACCCATCTCGAGCAGACAATGTTTGCCCTCGCCCGCGAGCATGCGGATGCCGCGGCGCGGTGCGCGCACGCCTCGCCGCCAAACCGGGAGGGGGAGCAGACTCACAGCTTGGTCGCGCTCCTGATGTCGTTCCTCGCCCTGGAGGCGTTCATCAACATGGTCGGGGCGGATCGGCTGGGCGGCCGGTATCGGCATTACGATCGGATGTCGCCGGAGGGCAAGTGGATGGAGGTCACGCGTCTCGTGAGCAAGACGGGGAAGACCTTCGGCGAGGAGGGCAAGGAGCTCCGCGCCATGTCCGAGCTGCGAACTTGGCGAAACATGCTCACCCACTATAAGGGGGAGTACGAGGACGTGCAGCACGCCGGTCGGGGCGGGGAGACGCGGATCGAGGCGTTGCTCTCCGCCGAGAACGCGGCGAAGGCGGTGGAGATCGCCCGCTCGCTCTATCAGGGGTTCTACGCGTTCGATCGGAGGTCCGCCCCTCGCCAGTTCGTCTGGCTCGATGACCGTCCCCACCGCTCGCGGCTGACCGGCACCCCGGCCGTGACCGCTCGCGCCTCAACTGCCGACGCGACCCCGACGCCCACCCCCGTCGTTCCGGCGGGGGGCCCGGTGGTCGCACCCCCCGCCTCCGTCGTCCCGCCCGCGCGGCGCCGCCGGCGCCGGCGGAGACACTAGGCCCGCGGGGTGAGCGCTCCCGCCCTGATCGTCATCGGGGGACCGACCGCCATCGGAAAGACCGCGATCGCGGTCGCGCTCGCCGAACGGCTCGACGCCGAGATCGTTTCTGCCGACTCCAGGACGCTCTACCGGGGGATGGACATCGGCACGGCCAAGCCGACCCCGGAGGACCGGCGGCGCGTGCCGCACCACCTGATCGACGTCGCGGCTCCAGACGAAATCGTCACCCTCGCCGACTACCAGCGCCTCGCCCGGGTCGCCCTTGAGGGGATCCGCGGGCGCCACCGCGTCGCGCTGCTGGTGGGAGGGACGGGGCTGTACATTCGGGCGGTCGTGGACGATCTCCGGATCCCATCGGCCCCCCCGAACTGGCCCCTGCGCGCGGAGTTGGAAGCAGAAGAACACGCCGGCGGTCCGGGAACCCTCTACCGGCGGCTTCTCCTGGTGGACCCCGCCGCGGCGATGCGGGTGCATCCGCACAACGTCCGGCGGATCATTCGCGCCCTCGAGGTGCACGCCGGCACGGGGGTGCCGATCTCGATGCTCCAGCAGGCGCTGCTCCCGGCGACCGTCGACCGCGCGCCGGTGCCGGGGGTCGCCATGTTCGCGCTGACGATGGACGGAAGTCTGCTGCAGGCGCGGATCCGCCGCCGGATCGACCAGCATCTGGCGGCGGGCCTGGTGGAGGAGGTCCGCTCGCTGCTTCGGACGGGATTCTCCAGAACGCTCCCGGCGCTCCAAGGGCTGGGGTACAAGGAGATCGCCGCGCACCTAGACGGCAGCGTGTCGCTGGAGGAGGCCGGTGAGATTCTCCGGCGCAACACCCGGCGGTACGCAAAGCGGCAATCGACCTGGTTTCGCGCCGACCGGCGCTACCGGTGGCTGGACGTTGGCGAAGCCCCCCCCGAGGCGGTGGCCGAGCAAATCCGTGTTATGATCACGATGTAACCACTCGGGAGTCGGAAGGCATCACCGAGTGGGGGAGGGCCTGAATGGAGCTCGCACGCCGGATGCAGAGCATACCGCCGTACCTGTTTGCCGACCTGGATCGGAAGCGGGCTGCGCTTCGGGCGACGGGGGTCGATGTGATCAACCTCTCGATTGGGGATCCCGATCTCCCCACCCCCCCGCACATCATCGCAGCGCTCACCGACGCCGCGCGCAACCCGGCGACGCATACCTATCCGCCCTACCAGGGCACCGCCGACCTCAGGCGCGCGATCGTGGGATGGTACGCGCGCCGCTTCGGCGTCTCCCTCGACCCAGACCGCGAGACGCTGGTGCTGATCGGTTCGAAGGAAGGGCTGGCGCATATTCCCTGGGTGTTCGTGAATCCCGGCGACGTTGCGCTGGTGAGCGACCCAGGGTACCCGGTGTACGCGACCGCCACGATCATGGCGGAGGGGGAACCCTATCCGGTGCCACTGCGCCGCGATCAGGGATGGCTGCCCGACCTGGGGGCGATTCCCGACGCGGTCGCCCGCCGGGCGAAGGTGTTCTTCTTGAACTACCCAAACAATCCCACCGCCGCCACCGCCGATCTGTCTTTTTTCAACGACGTCGCCGATTTCGCGCGCCGGCACGGCATCCTGATCGTTCACGACAACACCTACTCGGAGATCGCGTATGAGGGATACCGACCGCCGAGCTTCCTGCAGGCCCGGGGGGCGATGGAGGTCGGAATCGAGCTCCACTCGCTGAGCAAGACGTACTGCATGACGGGATGGCGCTTGGGGTTTGCCGTCGGGAACGCCGACGCGCTCGGGGCCTTGGGCACGCTCAAGACCAACATCGACAGCGGGCAGTTCGCGGCGATTCAGGCCGCGGGCGTGGCGGCCCTCACCGGTCCCCAAGAGCCGGTCCGCGAGCGCGTGGCGATCTGGGAGGCCCGGCGAAACGCGGTCGTGAAGGGTCTGCGCGAAGCCGGGTTGGACGTGCCGATGCCGCGGGCGACCTTCTATCTCTGGGTTCCGGTGCCCGCCGGCTACACCTCGGTGTCTTTCGCCGCGCACCTGCTCGAGGATGCTGGGGTCGCGGTGGCACCCGGCGTGGGGTACGGCGAACGGGGAACCGACTATATCCGCGTCTCCCTGACGGCGTCCGACGACCGGTTCGCGGAGGCGATCCGGCGGATCCGGGACCGGTTGAGGGTGGCCGCCCCCCCGACGATCCGGTAGGGGGAAGGACGATCCGGACCACGGGGACCCCTCAAGGCCGCAAGCTTCGTCGGGGGCTTCATCCAGCGGACCGCGAGCGTTCCTCTCTCTTTCAAGTCGCGGACGGGCGGTCGGAGCGCGCGGTGCTGGTCGGGCTCACGTCTTCAGACGACGACGGCGGGACACTCGAGGAGCTCACGCGGCTGGCGGAGACCGCCGGAGCGTCCGTGGTGGGGATCATCGTCCAGCGGCGGGCCCGTCCCGATCCCACGACGTTCGTGGGGCGCGGGAAGGTCGAGGAGATTCGGGCGCGCGTCCTCGAGATGGGCGCGGACCTGGCGATCTTTGACGAGGAACTGACCCCTGCCCAACAGCGGAATCTCGAGCGGCGGATTGATACCAAGGTCCTCGACCGCACGGCGCTCGTGCTCGACATCTTCGCGCAGCGTGCGCGCACCCGAGAGGGACGGCTTCAGGTCGAGCTCGCCCAGATGACGTACCTGCTGCCCAGGCTGGCGGGGCGCGGGGTGGTGCTGTCGCGATTGGGCGGCGGCATCGGCACCCGGGGGCCGGGCGAGACGAAGCTCGAGGCCGATCGGCGGCGGATCCGGGCACGGATCACGGATCTCAATCGCGAGATTGCGGCGATGCGGCAGCACCGGCGTTTGCAACGGCAGGTGCGCCACGACGCCGCGCTCCCGTTGGTCGCGCTGATCGGGTACACGAACGCCGGGAAGTCCTCACTTCTCAACAGCCTGACCGAGGCCGGCGTGATGACCGCGGACAAACTCTTCGCCACGCTGGACCCCACCGTGCGGAAGGCGCGGCTCCCCAACCACCGTCCAGTGCTGTTGGTCGACACCGTCGGGTTCATTCAGAAGTTGCCGCACGATCTCGTCGCCGCCTTTCGGGCAACGCTGGAAGAGGTGGCGGACGCCGATCTCCTCGTCCACGTCATCGACGGGGCCCATCCGCGCTGGGCGGAGCAGATGGCGGCGGTGGAAGACGTCCTGGTGCAGTTGGGGGCCGCGGAGACCCCGCGGGTGAACGCCATTAACAAACAGGACCGCATCACGCGCGAGGTGCTGCGGGACATCCAGGCCGAGATCCCCGATGCCGTGCCGATCTCCGCGCTCCACCGAGTGGGGCTGGTGAACCTGCTGCGGCGGATCTCCCAGCGGCTGCCCGATCCCGCCCGGCGGGTCAGTCTCCTGATTCCGTACGCCGACGGCCGGGTGCTGGCGCAGATCTACGCGCACGGCCGCGTGCTCCGACGCGACGATCGGGATGACGGGGTGGCCGTGGAAGCTGAGATTCCGGCGAGCGGCCTCGACCGGTTCCGACCGTACCTGGCGGAAGGGCGCGGGTAGCCGCGGCGGGCGCGCCGGCCCCCGTCGTCAGCGACCGGCTAGGGGAGTCGGCGGATCAGGACCACGACCTTTCCGAGGATCGTGACATCGCGGGTGAGGATGGGTGCCATGGTGTGGTTCTCGGGTTGGAGACGGATGTGGTCGCGCTCCCGATAGAAGCGCTTGACCGTCGCCTCCTCGCCGAGGAGCGCGGCGACGATCTCCCCGTTGTTGGCCGTCGCCTGCTGTCGCACGACGATGTAATCGCCGTCGTAGATGCCCGCTTCGATCATGCTGTCCCCGCGCACGCGGAGGATGAACGAGGCGTCTTCCCGGACGAGGTCGCGGGGGAGGGGAAAGACATCCTCAACGTTCTCTTCGGCGAACAGCGGATGCCCCGCGGCGATGCGCCCCAACACGGGGACGTTAACGACCCGCTTGGGAGGTTGGCTGGCGCCGTCCTTCAAGATCTCAATCGCGCGCGGCTTGCTTGGGTCGCGGTGAATGAATCCCTTTTTCTCCAGGGCAGTGAGGTGGCTGTGGACGGTCGAGCTGCTCGTCAGCCCCAATGCCGCTCCGATCTCGCGGACCGAGGGCGGGTATCCGCGCAATTGCATATTATCCATGACGTAGTTCAGAATCTCGCGCTGGCGCTTCGTCAGCCCTTTGCCCACACTCCAGCCCCCCCACACTCCCCGTCAGTCGCCTGCGAACGTTCCCGGATTATAACACAACAATCACCGGGGCGCAAACAGGTGTTCGCTACTCCGGCGTCATCTTCCTGGCGATTAGAGCAGGGCCCCGCCGTCGACGACGATGATTTGTCCGGTGAGAAAATTGTCCGATGCGGCGAGCGCGGCTGTGATGTGTGCGATGTCGGCTGGGGCACCGATCCGCCCGGCAGGGAACCGCTCGGCAGCTCTGGCAATTTCGGGTTCCCTGCCGGCGTGCCATCGGGTCTCGATCAGACCCGGGGCGATCGTATTCACGGTGATCTTCGGCGCCAGCACCCGGGCGAGGGACTTCGTCATCGTGTGGATGGCTCCCTTGCTGGCGGCGTAGGCGATCGAACTTCCCGCTCCGCTCACCCCGGCGACGGATCCGATATTGATGATCCGCCCCTCGGTCATGACCTTGGCCCCCGCACGGATGCAGTAGAACGTCCCTTTCACGTTGAGGTCGAAGATGCGGTCCCAGACGTCCGCGGTCAGCCCATCGAGGTTCTTGTGCTCGACAAACACGGTGGTCCCGGCATTGTTGACCAAGATGTCCAGCCGTCCCCACTCGCGGACCACCCGCTCGATCATCGCCCGGACTTCCTGGTCGCGCGAGACGTCCGCCTGCACGGCGATTCCCCCGCGGCGGCGCTCGCGGATCTCGCCGGCGGTCGTCTCCGCATCCTCCCGGGACCGGTTGTAATTCACCGCGACGTTCGCGCCGTCGTCGGCAAGGCGGAGCGCGATCGCCCGACCAATCCCGGTGCCGCCTCCGGTCACCAAGGCCACGCGGTGGGCAAGCGGAGCGTCCATGCCCACGCTATACGGCGCCGTCACCCGGGGCTCCTCTCGCCGTTCGGACCCTGATATAATCATCTCCGAGGCGGTGATCCGCGGTCGATGCCGGTTCCGAAGTTGCGACCCCTAGATCTTACGGCCGGTGAGTGGCATGGGCGGCAGGCGGTGCACGCTCGCGACTCCGAGGGCCTGCTGGAATCTTCCGTCCTCCTCCCCCTGCCGGTCTTCCTCGTCGCGATTCTCCTCGATGGGCAGCGCGAAGCGATCGATGTCCAGGCCGGGTACGCGCAGGTGACCGGCGGGGTGATCCTCCCCCGTGGTGACCTTGATCGCATCATCGGCGACCTGGATGCCCACTACCTCCTGGAAACGCCTCGCCTGGAGCAGCGACGGGGGGAGATCGCGCGGGCCTATCGGGCGGCCCCCCACCGCCCCCCGGCGCACGCCGGCGTCTCCTACCCGACCGAACCCCGGGCCCTCGCCGCAACCCTGGAAGAGTTCCTGGGGGCGACCGCAGGGGGAGCGGGCCCCGCCGACGGGATCGGCGGGCGGCCCCCACGGGGGATTCTCGCCCCGCACATCGATTTCCACCGCGGGGGCCCCACGTACGGTCGCGCCTACGCCGCCCTGCGGGAGATTCCCCCCGGAGCCTGCGTGGTGGTGTTGGGGGTGGCCCACGCCGGCCCGCCCAGTCCCTTCGTGCTGACGACGAAGGGGTACGCGACGCCGGGCCGCGTGATCGAGGTCGATCGGCCGCTGCTGGACGCGGTGGTGTCCCGGTGTTCGTTCGACCCGCTTGCGGATGAGCCGGTGCACCGGACCGAGCACTCGATCGAATTCCAGGTGGTCTTTCTCGACCATGTGGCCCGGGGGCGACCATTCACCATCCTGCCGGTGTTGTGCTCGGGGTTTGAGCGGTGGTGCGGGACGGGCAGTCCCGCCGGAGTCCCGGAGATCGAATCGTTCATCGCGGCCCTCCGGGCCGCGATCGCGGCGCTGGGGCGTCCGGTGATCGTTGTGGGCGGGGTCGATCTCAGCCACGTCGGGCCGCGGTTTGGTGACGCGGAGGCGGCCGACTCGCTGGCGGCGATGGCCCGCCAGGGAGATCTTGCCGCGCTCGACCGGGTCGTCGAGGGCGATGCCGAAGGGTTTTGGCGAACGGTGATGGCCGACGGCAACCGCCGGCGCGTCTGCGGATTGTCGGCGATCTACACGGTGCTAAGGGTGCTGGCGTCTAGCCGCGGTCACCTATTGGCATACAGTCAAGGCGAGGATCCCGCGGGCGGGCTGGTTGGGATCGCCGCCGCGGTGCTCGGCGAGGTGAATGTGGGCAATGGACGTCCCGGTCCTCACGGATAACGACCTTCGGTTTGTCGCCGAGACCATCGGCGACGACCGCCACGGGGCGATGCCGTCGCTTGACGTGCTCCGCGCCCGTGATGACCTCGTGGATGTGATGCTCGAGGACGACCGGCTGGTGCGCCGCCTGCTCGGCGATGAACAGGCGCTGTTGCGGGTGTCCCCCGCGTTTGTCTTCTCCGTCCTCCTGCGCCGCGTGATCCGAGACCTGGAGCAGCATCCGTACACGCTGGAGCGCACGCCGGCGGAAACCGTGGCGGTGTTCGACGCTCCCCGCGTCCGTCGCTTCATCGCCGAGCCGGGGATCTGGGGGTACCTCGTCGGCATGCTCACGTCGTTCATCCGGGCCGAGACGGTGACCGTTTTTGTCAAACAGGGGGAGGGGTACCGCCGCCGCCGCTTCAACACCCTGAACATCGATGACATGATCGCGTTGGCGGCGCTGGTCGGCCAGGACGAGGCCCGCCCGATCTTCAAGCGGGTCGCAGACATCGCGTTGTTTACGAGCGGGATGTTCCCCGACTACCTCCGATCGCCGCGCCACGGCGGCCCGGCGCTCCATCGCGGGCAGGCCATTCCCCGCACCGTGGAAACCTACGAAGAACACGGACGGCGGTTCTATCGACTGGCGGCGAAACCGGAGGGACGGCCGGAGGGGCGGGTGCTCGCGACGCTCGCCGACGAGTTTCCGTTGGCGCGGAAGTCGCTGGAGCTCCTCTCCGACCGCTACCTCCGCTGGACCCGGCTGTCCTGGTTTCCCCTTCCCAGCCAATAGGCTCCCTACCGGGGGGCGATCGCCTCCACCTGCTCAAGCGCGGCGTCCAAACCGTCCACGGTCCGATCGATGTCCGCATCCGTGTGCGCGACACTCACGAAGCCCCCGGTGCCCATGAAATGCACCCCGTGGAGGAGCAGGGCCAATGCCAGGCTGGTCGTCATGGGGGTCTGCCGTTGCTGCTTGAGGTCGTCGGCCGGGATATGTCGAAGCGATGCTGGATCCCCGGGGGTCAGCCGCTGATCAAACGCCAGGTGGAACCTTGAGGCCTCTCCGTAGGCCACGCCCCGCACCCCGCGCTTGGCCAGGCGCGCGTTCAGCTCGCGGAGGAGGCGGGCCGTCATCGCGTCGACCTGGGTGTGGACCCGTCCGTCGCGGATCACATCGAGGCAGGCGATGCCGGAGGCGGCCGACAGCGGGTTGGCGTTGAACGTGCCGGGATGACGGACCCGGCGGCCGGTTGATGGAGCGGCGCCGATCGCCGCAAGCAGATCGCGCCGTCCGGCCACGGCTCCTCCGGGGAGGCCGCCGGCGAGGATCTTGGCCAGCGTTACCAGGTCCGCCGTGACGCCGTACGCCCGTTGGGCGCCTCCCGGAGACCAGCGGAATCCGGTGATCACCTCATCCATGACCAGGCACACCCCCCGCGCGGTGGTGAGCGCGCGGAGGTTCTGGAGGAAACCGCGAGGGAGGGGCACCGCTCCCGCGGACGCGCCGCTCGGCTCGATGATCACGGCGGCGATATCGGGATCCGCAGCCAAGGTTTTCCCGACGGCGTCCAGATCGACCGGCAGGACGACCGTTTCGCTCGCGGTGGCCGGGGTGATCCCGGGCGGCCGGTCGGTGAAGGGGGGCGCTTGGCCGGGGCTCACGGCATCGTGCCATCCGTGAAAGTGCCCCTGGAACTTCACGAGCTTCCTCCTTCCCGTCGCCGCGCGGGCCAGCCGCAGGGCGAGCAGGGTGGCCTCGGTGCCGGAACTTGTGAAGCGCACCATTTCGGCGCCCGGAACCAGCGCGCGGACGCGCTCCGCCCACTCGATCTCCCCCAGGTGATTGGCCCCCGGGTGCGTTCCGAGGGTGATCTGCCGGTGAACGGCCTCCACCAATGTGGGATGGGCGTGCCCCAGGATCAGCGCGCCGTGCCCCATCGCGTAGTCGACGTAATCGTGCCCGTCCAGGTCCCATTTATGGGCGCCGCTGGCGCGCGCGATGTACGGGAGGAACGGAAGAAACGACCGGCTGTCGTGGGTCACGGCGCCCGGCAACAAGCCGTCGGCGCGTTCGTGCGCGGCCCTGGACAGCGGGTTGGCCTTGGTGTAGGTCTCGACGAGCGCGGCTTCGACCGTTTGGGTGTCGGGCACGGCTGCTCTCCTCTGGGAAGGCGTTGGGGTGCGCGGGGGAGTACTTGCATCCCAAGAACAGGAAATCCTGTGTCGCCACGGAGTGTTCGATGGAGGCCCTCCTCTTGCGATCGCCGGCGCCTCTCGCGGCGAAGCCGTCGCCGCTCGAACTGACCGAGGTACCCACACCGGTGCCCGGTCCCGGGCAGATCCGCGTCCGGGTGCGGGCCTGCGGCGTCTGCCACACCGACCTCCACATCGTCGAAGGCGACATCACCCCTCCGGTGCTGCCGGTCGTCGTCGGCCACCAGGTGGTCGGCACGGTCGACGCGGTGACGCGGGGGGTGGAGCGGTGGCGTGTGGGGGACCGGGTGGGGATCGCCTGGCTCGCCGGAGCGTGCGGGACCTGCGCCCGCTGTCGAGAGGGTCGGGAGAACCTCTGCGAGCAGGCCCGCTTCACCGGTTACGATGTTCCGGGCGGCTACGCCGAGGCGATGGTCGCCGACGCCCGGTTCGCCTACCCGCTGCCGGCGGCCTACGACGATCTGGAGGCCGCTCCGCTCCTCTGCGCGGGGATCATCGGATACCGGTCGCTCCGGCTGGCCGACGTCCGCGGGGGGGAGCGCGTGGGACTGTTCGGGTTCGGCGCCTCCGCTCACCTTGCCATCCAGGTGGCGCGCCACTGGGGGTGCGAGGTTCACGTGTTTACCAGAAGCGCCGCGCACCGCACGCTCGCCCGAGCACTCGGGGCCGCCTGGGCCGGGGGGCTCGATGAGGCGGCGCCCGCCGAGGTCGATCGCGGCGTCGTCTTCGCCCCTTCCGGGGAAGTGGTCGTGGGGGCGCTCAGGCACCTGCGCCGAGGGGGGACGCTTGCGGTCAACGCTATCCACCTCGACCGGATCCCGGAGTTTCCGTACGCCCGCCTCTACTGGGAGCGGACCGTGCGCAGCGTGGCCAATGCCACCCGGGCGGACGCGGAGGAGTTCCTCGCGATCGCCGCGGAACTGTCGTTGCACGTCACCGTGACGCGGGTGGCGCCGCAGGGGGCGAACCGCGCTCTTGGTGCTCTGAAGCGAGGCGAGCTGCAGGGGGCGGCGGTCCTGGACTTCTCGGGGGCACCGACCGACGGCTCCGCGGGAGATCCCGGGCCTCGGCGTTGAGGTGAGGGCAGCGCCGCCCCCGGATGTCCGGGGCGGGGCCCGGATGAGGATAGGGGAGGGGAGCCGTGGACTACGCCCGGCTGTTTCGATTGGACGGCAAGGTGGCCCTCGTGATCGGAGGGGGATCGGGGATCGGGCAGTCCGCCGCTCGAGCGCTGGCGGCCCACGGGGCGCTGGTCGTCTGCGCCGACCTCAACGAGGCGAGCGCGCGGGAGACCGTCGGCCTGATCGGCGCCGCCGGGGGCCGCGCGGAGCCCCGCGCCGTGGACATCGTGGACGAAGCCCGAGTTCGTGCCCTGGTGACCGAGGTCGGGTCCCGCCACGGATCGCTCGACGTCGTCGTATCCACGCCGTCGATCAACGTGCGCAAACCGATACTCGACTACACCGCCGAGGACCTGGATCGCGTGCTCACGGTCAATCTGAAGGGGACGTTCTTCGTGCTGCGCGAAGCCGGGCGATTCATGGCCGGGCAGGGGCGCGGGAGTATCATCGCCTTCGCTTCGATTCGCGCCCTGGTGGTCGAGCCCGGGCAGAGCGTATACTCCGCGACCAAGGCCGGCACCGTGCAACTCGTCAGGACGCTGGCCGCCGAACTCGGTCCCAAGGGCGTCCGGGTCAACGCCGTGGCCCCCGGCGTCGTGGAGACGCCGCTCACCCGGCAGATCACCCAGAATCGGGACTGGTACCAGGCGTACGCCGATCGATCCGTGCTGGGGCGATGGGCGTCGGCGGATGAGATGGCCGGCCCGGTCGTTTTCCTGGCGTCGGACGCCGGCAGCTATGTGACCGGATCCTTGCTCTTTGTCGACGGCGGGTGGACGGCCGTGGACGGCCGATTCACCCCGCCGTTGTGAATCCCGGTGGAGGTGCAGTGATGGCGCGCGTCCCGTACCTGGATCGAGAGGACCTTCCGCCCGGGGACCGGGAGATCTACGACGACCTTGTCGCGACGCGTGGGTCGGTGCTCAATCTCTTTCGGGTCCTCGCTCATACCCCGCTGCTCCTCAGGCGGTTGCTGGGGTACAGCAGCGCCCTCCGCAACGATCTCAGCCTGAGCGCGCCCCTCCGCGAACTCGCGATCATCACCGTCGGGCGGATCTGCGGGGCGAGCTATGAATACACCCACCACTGGAACAGCGCGCGGCGTCTCGGCATCCCTCGGGAGAAGCTGGAAGCGCTGGAGGCCTATCCGCGCGACCCGCAGTTCAGCGCCGAGGAGCGGGCGGTGCTCCGGTACAGCGAGGAGGCCACCCGGGCCGTTCGGGTGGGGGAGGAGACGTTCGACGCGCTTCGCAAGTTCCTCACCACCCGGCAGATCATGGAGCTCGTGCAGGTCGTGGCCTACTACAACATGATCGTCCGCATCTTGGAACCGGTGGGCGTCGCCCTGGAGTCGGGGGTGACGAAAGCCCCCTAGCACCCCGGCCGGCGCTATCGTCCCCGCTCGGGCGGCAGCGTCTCCGCCAACTGGATGAGGACCCCGTGGCCGCTCTTCGGATGCACGAACGCCTCCCGCCATTCGGGGTTGTCATAGTTCTCGCCCACGACCCGATACCCGGCGTCCCGCAGTCGTTCCGCCCATCGCGGGAGATCCTGGACCTTGAAGGTGATGTGGTGCAAGCCTTCGCCGCGCGTGTGGAGGAATCGGTGGAGGAAGCTGTCGGCGCCTCTGGGTTCCAGCAGTTCCACGGTCCCGGCGGGAAAGGTCAACTGCTGAAAGGTGAACCCCGTGCCGATGCCCCGCTCGGCGGGGACGCCCCCCAACAGATCTCGAAACAGCGCCATCGCGTCGCCGATGCGGTGGACGGCAACCGCGACGTGGTCGAACGTGATCATGGATCCGCCTCCCTCTGGGCATGCCGGTGCGGCGTGACGGTCCGGTCGGCCGGCAATGGATTCTCGGTCGCAGGAGGAGTTCCCCGCCTCCTACGGAAGAACCGGGAAGTTGCGGGCGGCCCTGGGTGGAGGCACGTGGATGGGCGACGTCGTGATCATTGATGGAGCGCGGACCGCGTTTGGGCGTTTCGGGGGGGGCCTGCGCGGAGTCACCGCGACGCAGTTGGGCGTTGCGGCCGCGGGGGGGGCGCTCGCCCGCGCTCGGGTCGCCCGGGAGGCGATTGACCACGTGGTGTTCGGCAACGTCGTGCAGTCGAGCGCCGACGCGGTCTACCTGGCTCGACACGTGGGGCTGGGGGTCGGCGTGCGCATCGACTGCCCCGCGATCACGGTCAATCGATTGTGCGGGTCGGGGCTCGAAGCCGCGGTGACCGGCGCCCGCCTGATCCAGGCGGGGGAAGCGGAAGCGGTGCTCGCCGGCGGATGTGAAAACATGAGCCAGGCGCCGTTCGTCGTCCGGGGTGCGCGCGAGGGACTGCCGCTGGGCCCGGGGGTGCTTGAAGACACCCTGTGGGCGGCCCTGACCGATTCCGCCTGCGGGCTCGGGATGGCGGAGACCGCGGAGAATTTGGCGGAAAAGTACCAGGTGACCCGCGATGAACAGGACGCCTTCGCCGCTCGGAGCCACGCCCGCGCCGCCCGTGCGCGCGCCGCCGGGAGGTTCGCGGAGGAGATCGTGCCGGTAGAGATCCCCGCAGGGCGCCGGGGTCCCTCCGCGGTGGCGGAGGATGAGCACATCCGCCCCGAAACGACGGTCGAGCAGCTGCGGCATCTTTCCGCGCGGTTTCGGGAGCGCGGGACAGTCACGGCCGGCAACAGCAGTGGGATAAACGATGGCGCGGCGGCGGTGATCCTGACCACGGATCGGTTCGCGGCGCGCGAGGGACTCCGGCCGCTCGGACGGCTGCGGTCCTGGGCGGTGGTCGGGGTCCCGCCGGAGATCATGGGCATCGGCCCGGCCCCGGCCACCCGAGAGGCGTTGGCGCGCGCCGAACTGACCCTCGCCCAACTCGGGGTCATTGAGGTCAACGAGGCGTTCGCTGCCCAGTACCTGGCGGTCGAGAGGGAGCTGGGCCTGGATCGGGAACGCGTGAATCCAAACGGCGGGGCGATCGCCCTCGGCCATCCGATTGGGGCCAGCGGTGCCCGGCTGCTGCTGACCCTGCTCTACGAACTCCGCCACCGGGGAGAGCGGTACGGGCTGGCCACCCTCTGCATCGGCGGAGGCCAGGGCATCGCGGCCGTCGTCGAGGCCGCGTGATCCTCCCCCCACACGATCTCCGCTGCGTGGCCCACGCCTCGCATCTTTTGGGCGGTGAGCCAGGCGGACCGCGGCCGTGATCGGTCCCCAGCGCGGCATCGATCGGCACCTGCCGGACGGGGTGCGGGCGACGGGGGGGATGCGCGGGAGCGCGTCCGTTTCGCTTCCGTCCCTTGCGGAACGCTCTGCCGAGCTGCCCCGCCGGTCGCGGTCGGTCGCGGTCCGCCGCGCCACCGAGTTCCGGTCCGCGGTCGCGGCGAGCCTTCTCCAGCGGGGCGGGGTCACCGAGGCGGTCGATCTCGCTCGGGGGATCGCCGCGCGGAACACCTCCCTGCCGCAGATCGCCTGATGGACCTTGCCGGCGCCCGCGTGCGCCTGGCCTCCCGGCCGGACCTCCTGCGTGAGCTGGGCGAGGTCGTCGGCGGGGCGAACGTGTTCTCCGAGCTCGGGGATCTTCTGGCCTACGAATACGACGCGTCAAACATCACCGCGGTGCCCGATCTCGCCGTGCTGCCCGGATCCGCAGAGGAGGTGGCTGGGGTCCTTCGGGTGGCGGCCCGGCATCGGGTTCCCGTGATCCCGCGGGGGGCCGGGACGGGGGTGGCGGCCGGGGCGCTCCCCATCATCGGCGGCGTGGTAGTGGTCATGACCCGGATGAACCGGATCCTGGAGATCGATCTCGATAACCGGGTCGCCGTAGTGGAACCCGGCGTCACCAACATCGACATCACGCGGGCGGTGGCCGATCGGGGGTACTTCTATGCCCCGGATCCCAGCAGCCAGTACGCGAGCAGCATCGGGGGAAACGTCGGGCACAACTCCGGCGGGCCGCACACGATCGCCTACGGGGTGACCACGAACCATGTGCTGGGACTGGAAGTCGCGCTGCCGACCGGGGACCTGGTTCGGGTGGGAGCGCGCGGCCCCGACGGAGCCGGCCTTGACCTGACCGGGCTGATCGTGGGGTCGGAGGGAACGCTCGGGATCGTGACCCGCATCTGGGTGCAGCTGCTCCGTAAGCGGGAGGCGCTGACGACGCTCCTGGCGATCTTCGCGGATCTCGATCGGGCGAGCGAGGCGGTGACGGAGATCATCGGCCGGGGCGTGGGACCCGTCGCACTCGAAATGATGGACCGCAACGCCATCCAGGTGATCGAGCCGTTCGTGCACGCTGGGTATCCGCTGGACGCCGAGGCCGTGCTCCTCGTCGAGGTGGAGGGTCTTCGCGAGACGCTGCCGAGGCTCGGGCGCATCGTGGACGAGGTCTGTCGCCGCCACGGCGCGTCGGAGGTGCGCCTTGCGCGCTCGGAGGAAGAGCGTCAGGCCTTGTGGCTGGGGCGGAAGGCGGCGTTCGGGACGCTCGGCCGCATCGCGATCAACTACTATCTGCACGATGCCGCCGTTCCCCGCTCGAGGCTCCCCCAGATCATGCGCCAAGTGCAGGAGATCGCCGAACGGGACAAGCTGACCCTCGTCAACATGTTCCATGCCGGCGACGGGAATATTCATCCGCTGATCGTGTTCGATGCGCGAATCCCGGGGGAGACCGAGCGCGTCATCCGCGCCGGGGAGGAGATGCTGCGCCTATGCGTCGAGGCGGGAGGAACGATCTCGGGAGAGCACGGGATCGGTTTCGAGAAGACCAACTATATGCACTGGATCTTCGCCGCGGCGGATCTCGAGGCGATGCGGCGGATCAAGGCGGTGTGCGATCCCGAGGGGATCATGAACCCGTGGAAGCTCTTCCCGACCCCGATCTCCTACTCGGAGGTCCTGATGGCGGGTGGAGGAAATTCCCCGCGTCCGGAGGCCGGCCGGTGAGGCGCGTCGCCCGCTCAGCCGCAACCGTGCTGGCGATCGCCGCGGCGGTGCTGGTCGTGGCGGTGGGCCGAACCCATGCCGCCGGCGGGATGACGCCGGGGGTCGCCGCCGGCGGCGTGCCGATCACCGCGAACGTGGAGACGGTTCAGCGGATCATGGGCCAACCCGCCGACGAGCTCAAGGATCCGTCCAACACGCGGATTTACATCCAACGGTGGGAAGACCGCTGCCTGGGCGCCCGATATACACCCCAGGGCAATCTGCTGGCACTGGATGTATGGTTCGACGTCGGAAAGGCCTGCCCCGGATCGGGCTACACCGTGCAGGGAAGGGGAGGGGAGGCAGTAGGGTTCGCCGACGGGGGCGCGGACGTGAAGCGGGTGTTCGGGTACCAGCCCGATCGTGTCCTCCGCGCATCGAGATTTACGATTTTCGTCTACGACGCCCAGGGGATCGCCTTCTACATCCGCGAAGGCGGGGATCGCGACGGTCACGTGGACGTGATGACCGTGTTCTTGCCGACCACCTCGCGCAGTGTCTGGTCCCCCGCCGCGTGGGGCGGCCGATAGGGCGGGGGGCCGAGGGGGAGGGACGTGCGCGCGTGAAGGGAAGGGGGGGCTGATGCGTACCCGCACGCTTGGAGCCGGTGGGCCACAGGTGTCGGCGTTGGGACTCGGGACGATGTCGATGTCGGGCATCTACGGGCCCGTCGATGAGGCCGAGGCGGTCGCGACCATCCAGCGCGCGATCGATCTCGGCATCTCGCTGATCGACACCGCCGAGGCCTACGGTGCAGACGGTCACAACGAGAAGCTGGTCGGTCGGGCCATCCACGGTCGCCGGGACCGGGTGGTCCTGGCGACTAAGTTTGGCGGCGGGCTCGAGGTGGGCAGAGGCCGCGTCGATTACGTTCGTCGGGCGATCGACGCCAGCCTTCGCCGCCTGAATGTCGAGACCATCGATCTCTATTACCTCCACCGGGTCGATCCCACCACGCCGATCGAAGAGACCGTCGGGGCGATGGCGGAGCTTGTTGCCGCTGGAAAGGCGCGGTTCCTCGGTCTCTCCGAGGCCGCCCCCGCCACCATCCGCCGAGCGTACGCCGTCCACCCGATCACGGTGCTGCAGAGCGAGTATTCGCTCTGGACCCGGGACGTGGAGTCCACCGTCCTCCCCACCGTTCGCGCCCTCAAGATGGGGTTCGTCGCCTACAGCCCGCTGGGACGTGGGTTTCTGGGGGGAGCGCTCCGGGCACCCGAAGATCTGGCGAAGGGAGACCGGCGCCGCGATCACCCGCGCTTTCAATCCGAGAACTTCCACCGCAACCTGCCGCTCGCCGGACATCTGCGGCGGCTGGCGGCCGCACGGGGGGTGACCCCGGCCCAGCTCGCGCTGGCCTGGCTCTTGCACCGCGGCGACGACATCGTACCGTTGTTCGGCACCCGGCGGTCGGCCCGTGTGGAGGAGAACTTGGCGGCCGCTGAACTCAGGTTGACATCCGAGGAATTAGCCAGGATCGACGAGCTGTTCCCGTTGGGCGCGGCGGCCGGCGCGCGATATCCGGAGCCGGCGATGCGGCGGGTGGAGTCCACCGCGGACTGATCGGCCCGGCGGCGCGATCACCGCTTCTTCGCCGGGGCGCCCCTTTCTCCAACGACGACGCAGCGTGGCGTGGACATCGACAGAGGCAGAGGAGGGGACAGATGCGCTTGCGCAACAAAGTTGCGGTGATCACGGGTGGGGCGTCGGGGATCGGGGCGGCGGCGGCGCGCCTGTTCGCGCGCGAGGGGGCGAAGGTGGCGGTCGGGGATCTCGCGGATGCCACCTCAACGGTGAGGGAGATCGGCGGCGGCGACGCGTTCTCGATGGTCATCGATGTCACCGCGGGCGGGCGCGTGGACGCGCTGATCCGCGCGGCGGTCGAACGCTGGGGCGGCCTTGATATCATGTTCAACAACGCCGGGGTGGGGCTGCCCAAGCCCATCACAGAAGTGACCGAGGGCGAGTTTGACCGCGTGTTCGCGGTGAACGTCAAAGGCCTGTATTTCGGCTGCAAGGCCGCCCTGCCGTTCCTGCTGAAGCGCGGCGGCGGATCGATCATCAATATGTCGTCCAACGGCGGGCTGATCGGACGGGCGAGCGATCCCGTGTACTGCGCCTCGAAGCATGCGGTGATGGGCTTGACCAAGGCGCTGGCGGTCAGTTATGCGCACCTCAATATTCGCGTCAACGCCCTCTGTCCGGGACCGATTGATACCCCGATGTTATGGCTCGGGGTCGAGACGCCGGAGCAGCGTCGGGAGAGGCTCCCCGCCGTTCTGGCGACATGCCCGGCCGCCCGGTACGCCTCTGCCGACGAGGTGGCGTCCGCGGCGCTGTTTCTGGCGTCCGACGAAAGCGCGTTCATCACGGGGATCGGGCTGCCGATTGATGGGGCCAAGGCGGCGGGGGTGATGCCTCTGGAGCGCTACCGGCTGGATTTTGCCGTCAACATGTGAGACGTTGTGCAACTGCCCTTGCCCACGCGCAATCGGGATGAGACCCGTACCGCTCTAGAGTCATCGGGGCAGGACGGACGGGTGGCCGGGGAGCAGGGGGAGGACGTCCTCGACGGTTTCCGCAAAGCGGAGCAGGGCCAAATCGCGGGGTTCCACCCGAAGCCCCGTCTCGAAGGACCGGACCAAATCGCGCCACTTCGGGCCGACGAGCACCAGGGGGCGGAGGGGGATCGACTCCGTCTGGAAGAGATTCCAGGCCAGGGCCACTTCTCCCAGCGTCCCCGGCCCGCCGGGTAGCGCGACGTAGGCGTCGCTCTCCATCAGGTACTGCAGCCGCTCGAAGAGATGCGGGGCGGGGATCTCCTTGGTCAGCCAAGGATTTGCCTTGAGCCGCTCGGCCCAAAGGGTCACCGTGATGCCGATCGCCGTCCCGCCGGCCTCAGCGGCGCCGCGGCTGGTGGCCTCCATCGCCCCCCCGTACCCCCCCGAGCACACCGTGTAGCCCGCCTGAACCAGGAGGCGGCCCAACCGTCTGGCCTCTTCGTACTCCGCGTCGGCTTCCGTCAGCCGGGATGATCCAAACACCGTGCCGTCCCAATCCCATGGTGCTTTCCGCCACCTCCACGGCTCGCTCCCCGCGTCCCTGAGCGTTTGGGAAGCGCCGTTCCTGGGTAACTATAGGGAAAACCGAAGAAAGCGTTGGTAGCGTCGCTTGGGGCGTGTTTCTACATGGTGTGCGGGCTTCCTGCGGAGTCGTCGACGGCGCTTACCCTACGGCCGGTGGTCTTCTGACGTGGTCCTCGATCGGGCTCCGCAGATTGGTCGGCGTACCTTGAGCCCTGTGATGCTCGACCTCACGGTTCCCGCCGACCCCTCAGTCCTGCAGGGGATTCGCCGATCGTTGCGGGGGGTCGCCCGCGATCTCGGGATCGATCCGGACAAGTCCGAGGAGTTGCAGGTGGCCGTGGGAGAGGCGATGAGCAATGCCATCGAACATGCTTATGCCTCCGATCCCGGGACGATCCACCTGCGCGTCAGGTGCGATGATGCTCGGCTCGTCGTCGAGGTAGAAGATCGTGGTCGCTGGCGACCGCGGCGGCCTGGGCGGCAGGGGTACGGTCTTCGGTTGATGCGGACGCTGATGGACGACATGAGTGTAGATACCACCGCCGACGGGACGACAATTCGCCTCATGCTCACGCTTGAGCACACCTCGTCTGATCACCTCTAAGGACTGGAACGACAGTTATCAACGAAGTTTTCAAAAGAACTCGGACTGCTCATCCCAGCGCGGAAATTCCTCCCCAACCCTTTTCCCCAGGAATTAAGAGGTCCTATGGTACTCAGAAATGGGAACCACACAATGGTAATGACTGGTTGGGCGGTGACCCAATGAATCGGGCGCTTATCACAGGCATTTCCGGGCAAGATGGCTCGTATCTTGCAGAGCTTCTTCTCGCCAAGGGGTATGAGGTCCACGGCCTCATTCGGCGTGCCTCCACATTCAATACGTACCGGATCGAGCATATCTATCAGGATCCACACGACCCCGGGGCTCGACTCTTTCTTTACTATGGGGATCTAGCCAACCTGGAGCAATTGGCTAACATCATCTATAACGTACGGCCAGATGAAGTGTACCATCTTGGCGCACAGAGCCACGTCAAAGTGAGCTTTGAAATGCCAGAGTACACGGGCGATATTACTGGCCTGGGAACGGCCCGTATCCTCGAGGCAATCCGCCGGAGCGGGGTGCGGACTAGGTTCTACCAAGCGTCCAGTAGCGAGATGTTTGGAGATGCCCCTGCACCGCAAAACGAGAGGACCTCGTTGCAACCGAGAAGTCCATATGCGGCTGCTAAAGTGTATGCCCACTGGATAACGGTCACCTACCGGGAAAGTTACGGGATTTTCGCTAGCAGTGGGATACTCTTTAACCATGAGAGCCCCCGTCGAGGCGAAACATTCGTCACCCGCAAGATTACCCGTGCTGTGGCGGCGGTTCTGGCTGGGAGGCAAAACCGGCTCTTCCTTGGGAACTTAGATGCCAAGCGTGACTGGGGGTATGCGCCGGAATATGTGGAAGCGATCTGGAAGATTTTGCAGCAAGATCGGGCCGACGATTTTGTCATCGGAACAGGCGAAACCCATTCGGTTCGTGATTTTCTAGAAGAAGCGTTCGCCTATGTGGGTCTGGATTGGCGCGAGTACGTGACCGCCGACCCGCGGTATTTTCGGCCATTGGATATACCGGTGCTCCGGGCCGACGCCTCAAAAGCGAACCACGAGTTCGGCTGGGAACCGCGGGTGAGTTTCGGCGAACTCGTGAGGATAATGGTCGACCATGATGTCGCGAGACTCGGGCTGGAACCGCCGGGAGAAGGGCGCAAGGTTCTCGAGGAAAAGAGGTTTGGGTGGCACCGGTGGAATGCCCAGACCCCCGCCGCTTTAGAATCCAACTTGGAAGCGGTTTGGTAGGGGAGCTGCACTTAATGAGATCCTGGGGCGAGGCCCGAGTTGTTGTGACCGGCGGCGGCGGATTTCTCGGGTCGTACGTAGTCGAGAAGCTTCGCGAGCGGGGGGCCGCTCAGGTGATCGTGCCCCGGCGGAGCGAGTACGATCTTCGGGATGCCGGTGATGTGGTCAGAATGCTCCGTGAGACTCGTCCCAATATGGTGATCCACCTAGCGGCGCACGTCGGCGGCATCGGAGCGAACCGCGCCCGCCCCGCTGAGTTCTTCTACGACAACCTCATGATGGGTGTTCAGCTTCTTGACGCATCCTGGAAGGCTGGGGTCAACAAGTTCGTGGCCATCGGCACGGTATGCTCGTATCCGAAGTTCACTCCGGTGCCCTTCCAAGAGAAAGACTTTTGGAATGGTTACCCTGAAGAGACCAACGCACCTTATGGGATCGCGAAGAAGATGTTGGGGGTGCAATCACAAGCCTATCGCCAGCAATACGGCTTCAACTCGATCTTTCTTATCCCAGTAAACCTCTACGGCCCGAGGGACGATTTCGACCTTGAAACCTCGCATGTCATTCCGGCACTCATTCGCAAGTGTCTGGACGCAAAGGCGAATGGTGATGCGCACATCACCGTTTGGGGTACAGGGGAGGCAACACGAGAATTCTTGTACGTCGCTGACGCGGCCGAAGGGATTGTGGTTGCTGCCGAGCGATACGACAGTAGTGCTCCGGTGAACCTGGGTTCTGGGATGGAGATTCGAATTCGTGATTTGGTCGCAATCATCGTCCGCCTGACAGGTTTCGAGGGTGAAGTAGTTTGGGATGCCACCAAGCCGGATGGCCAGCCAAGACGAGCTTTGAACATCAGCGAAGCGAAACGATTGTTGGGGTTCTCCGCGAACACGCTCTTTGAAGAAGGTCTTCGCCGTACGATTGATTGGTACCGCGAACATCGATTCGACGACCACCCCATTCGAGCCCCACAACTCGACACGCTCCGGTAGTTCTCTCGGTTCAAGAATCTCCATCGAGTTTCGGCCGCGGGAACTTTCCCGGCCCACCCGCGCGCTATCAGGACCATCTCACCCAAGTATGGGAAGGAGGCCAACGAAGAACGGAAACGGCCACCGGGACAACGATTCGCCTCACACTCACGTTGGAGAACGGCTCGGCCGATCACCTTGGCCGCAAATATTAGGACCCGGGCGCCATCTGCGGGTTTCTCACGTATCTGCCATGTTGGTTATCGCCGGCGGGATGTATGGGAAGCTGTGGGATGTTTTTCTGGAAGGTTGTGGGGGGATTATTCCCTCCTTTCTCTTCCCCCCGACGTGTCGGTTGCCGCCTGGGGTCTTCTGGAACCCCGCTTCCGTCTAATTTTCCTAGCGCAGGGGCATATTTAACATCTTGAAGCTATTTCGGGGGCGCTATATATGTCGGTGGCCTCCATAATAACAATAGGGGGGTGTTTTAGGAAATGTTCTCGTGGCTTTCGCGATCCATGCATGACCAATCCGGTTTCACACTTATCGAACTTGTGGTGGTGTTGGCGATTTTGGGCATTTTAATTGCACTTGCGGTTCCCCGCTACCTGGCCGCCAGGAAGAAGGCGTACAAGGCTGAGGCAGACAATATTCTCCAGGAAACGAAGACACTGGAATGGGCCTACTATCAGCAATACAATACGTTCGATAGCACGGGGGGGTCGCTTGGGCTCGCTATGCCGGGTGGTTCGTACTGGAACACCCCAGCGATCACTGGCGCAGCGACTAACGTGACGATTACGATGACCGGACTGCAGAGTCCTCTGAGCGGCACCGACAGCGTATGGATTACGTTGTCGAGCGATGGATCGTCGAGCGGTGGATCCACGTTCTAAATTATTTAGTGCAGCCTTTTTGAACACAATCTTCAGGCGGCCGGTAGTCGAAATCCCGGCCGCCTGAACATTTCAGGGTGATTGTATCCGAGGATCTCGGAAACCCCGCGAATAGTGATCGGCCGCCGCCTTAACTCGAGCGTTGCAGTAGATACCACCGCCTGGGTCTGACTTCGGTTCGCGAAACTCCATCAAAGTTTTGGCCAACCTTTCCCAGCCACGGGAACTTTCCCGGCCCACCCACGCGCTATCAGGACCATCTCACCCAAGTATGGGAGGAGGCCAACGATGAATGGAAAACGGATCCTGGGTTTCACCGCGGCCGCCGGCGTAGCCGTGATGCTCGCGGCGTCAGGGGGGTTCGCGCAAACCACTCCGCCTCCGAACTACCAACGCGGGGAAGTGGGTAGCGCGCGCAACCTCCAGCGGATCGATACGGGGCTCAGCCGGTTGATCGACCAGCTCCAGGGGGACCAGCACGACTACGATGGGTACCGCGTGAAGGCGATCGCGGAGATGCGGCAGGCAAAGGCCGACCTGGACCAGGCGCTTCAGTGGGATGCGACCCACCCGCATTAGCTACTGAATATTGAGATCGGAGCGGGAGCCGCGGGGCCATCCCCGCGGTTCTCGCATTTCCTCACCGCGCGCGCTCCAAACGGGCGCGCCACCGCCATGACCCATCTGGTCGCGGCCCGCAAACGGGCCATTTTTGTTTGCATAAGCCCCGTTATGTGATCTAAGGGTCTCGCGAGCCGCCGGTGAGGGTTCCGCTAGCTTCCGGCGCTGTACGGCCTCAGGCGATGGTGCGCCGGCGCCGCAGCCCCCACCCCCTAGGGGGAGGCGTGATCGTTGAAATGACGGTCAAGCGCAGCCTCGAGGTCACCGTAACTCTGGAAAGAGGCGTCGGGTTTGAGGCCGTTATATTCCGCCTCCCCCCCGCGAAAGAGGAAGCACTTCATCCCCGCATTGTGCGCCCCAACGAGATCGCGGGGCGGATTATCCCCGATGTAGACGGCCGTTTGGGTGGGCACGCCGAGCGCGCGCGTCGCGGCGGTGAAGATCCGAGGGTCGGGTTTCCTCACGCCGATTCGTGACGACAGGATCCGTACGGGGAAGAACCGGTCGAGGCCCGACATCTCAAGCTCCGGTTCCGTAAACACCCACTGAGCGTCCGAGATGAGCCCCAAACGGTACCTTGTCTGCAGTCGCGTGAGCACGGGGTGGACGTCGGGGAAGACGGCAAAGTGCCGGCGGGTCAGCGAACGGAAGAGAATGGCGGTGGTGTGCACCAGAGTGGTCACATCCGCGGGGACGTCGCCCGCTGCGAGGGAGGGGACCCCCTGCTTCTCTCCATACGTCGCGAGGATGTTGCGGAAGATCTCGAAGACGTCGACCTCGGGAAATTGCCCGGCGCCCCATTCCAGTTGGGCTCGCACCCTCTTCCGATATTCCTCGCGCAGCGCCTCCGCCCCGATCGCCACTTGGAAGTAGCTGAGATATTGGGCCAGCGCGGCGTAGACAGAAGGGTCCTCCTCGTCGGTGCGAATGTCGATGAGGGTTCCGTAGAGGTCAAAGAAGACCGCCCCCCTGCCGTCCGGCACCCCGGGGGCGCTCTGGGGCGAGCCCGACGTCACCTCTGAAGTCCCCAGGCCAGGCACTCGTGGGCTTCCCACACCAGGCGCTTCCGGTAGGCCCAGTCCAGCCACGGGTTCCGGGCGATCCGGAGTTCGGTGAGTCCCATGTAGAACGGCAGCCGTCGCGTGATCTCGCGGAATGCAGTGTTGGGAGACGGAAAATGGTGGCAGTAGTTCTTTAGAAAATGCTTGATGAACGGCTCCGACGTCCACGTGCTTCCCGTTCTCCAGAGGAACGCGTGCTTCAGTTCCCCACAGACCATGCCGATGTCGTAGACGCGGTCGGTTTGCTTCATCCGCTCGAGATCGATGCCGACGACGTCTTCGCTATTCGGGAATAGAAAGTTGGTGGGGGTCGCATCTCCGTGGACCGTTACAGCCTCCGCCACCATGCGGGGGCCTGCCAGCCATCGATCCCGCAAAGTCAGGAACTCCCAGACATGATCGACGGTGATGACCTCCTGACGCAGAAGCTTGTCGGCGATCCGGAGGTAGTAGCTCCCCACCCCCTCGAGGGGCGCACAGGCGGTCGCGATCGTCTTACTGTGCAGCAGGTAAAGAAACGTGGCGAGGCGTTCGAGCACGTTCCGCAGGGCCGTCCCGGCATCATCCGTGACCGCGCGCTTGAGATAGTGATCGAGGTCCGGCCCTCGAACGAACTCTTCCGCGACGGCGAGGCCGATCCGCTCCTCTCGGCAGAAAGGGTTGACGACGTAGTGCGGATGCGAGTTCAATCCTAAGTATCGCAGCCGGATCAAGTTGCGGTATTCGCTCTTGATCCGCTTGACCTTGGCCGTATTCGGATCATCCATGTTAAAGAACTTCGCGACCACCGCCCGGTTCGTGTGCTCCTCCCGATAACGAAAGACGAGGCGATGCGCAGAGAGCCGTTCGACGTGGAACACGGGATTGGAGATCTCGGGATAAACCCGGATCGCCAGCACGTCATAGAGGGGGTCGGTGCGATCGAGCGTCCCTAGATACCCGGCACTCATTGAGGCCACTCCGTCCCGCACGTTGTGCAGAGGGGGCAAACGGCCTGAGCCGTCCGCGATTTGACGCACCATTAGTATACTCCAGGGATGGATGGGCCGGTTCCCCTCCCCTGCCCTTTCACCTATCCCCGTCATCAGCCCCCCGCTCCTACCAGAATGGCAGGATTACGGATAGATGCCTCGGGTTAGCAAGGCATCGGCCACGCGCTGCACCGCGACGACCAGCGCTGCGGTGCGGAGACTGATTTTTTGGTCCGCCGCCAGCGCGGCGACCCGCTGAAAGGTCGTGGTCATGATGCGTTCCAGGTGCTGGGTGATCTCCTCCTCGCTCCAGAACCATGACTGCAGGTCCTGCACCCACTCGAAGTACGAAACGGTGACGCCGCCGGCATTGGCGAGGATGTCCGGAACGACGAGGATGTCCCGGTCGGCCAAAATCGCATCCGCCTCCGGCGTCGTCGGCCCGTTGGCGGCTTCGACGATGATTCGGGCTGTGACCCGGGGGGCCGTCTCCTTGGTCAGCTGCCCTTCGATCGCGGCGGGGATCAGAAAGTCACACGGCAGCGCGAGAAGATCGGTATTGGAGACCTCCTCCGAGCCCGGGAACCTCGCTACCCGGCCGGTTCCTTGCGCGTGCCGGGTCACGGCCACGGGATCCAGTCCTCCAGGGTTGTAGATGCCTCCGTAGATGTCGCTCACGGCGACGATCCGACACCCCTGTGCGTGCATCAGCCTCGCGGTCGCCTCGCCGACGTTGCCGAAGCCCTGGATGGCCACGCGGCTGCCGGCGAAGGAGATCTTCCGCAGGGGCGCCGCCTCGCGGGCTGCGATGGCAACTCCCCGCCCGGTGGCGTCGCTGCGGCCGACCGATCCGCCGATGGGGATGGGCTTGCCGGTGACCACGGACGGGACCGAGAACCCGTGGTGCATGCTGTAGGTATCCATAATCCAGGCCATCACCTGGGCGTTGGTGCCGATGTCGGGTGCGGGGATGTCGCTCTGTGGGCCCATCAACACGCTGATCTCCGTCGCGTACCGCCGGGTGAGCCGCTGGAGCTCACCGCGCGAAAGGTACCGAGGATCGCAGGCCACCCCCCCCTTCGCTCCTCCGTACGGCAGATGCATCAACGCGGATTTCCAGGTCATCCACATCGCCAGGGCCCTGACCTCGTTGAGGCGGACCCCCGGGCTGTACCGGATCCCGCCTTTGGTGGGTCCGAGGACGGTGCTGTGATGGACGCGGTACCCGGTGAAGAGCTGAACCGAACCGTCGTCCATTTCGACGGGGAAGTTAACCACGAGCTCACGGTGGGGGTGCACGAGATAGTCGCGGATCCCGCGTTTGAGCGACAAACGGCCGGCGGCGAGATCGAACTGCTGAAGGGCCATCTCCCAGGGGTCTTGTGGCACCATCGGACGTCGAGCGAATCCTCCTTCTGTACGGACCAGCGACTTTGGGTTCGCCGAGAGGGTGACCACTTTCCGGGAACCCGTGAGCGCTGCGGGTGGTGTGTTCCCTACGGTCCCCGGGACTCCCTTCGGCCCGACAGGATGATGCTGTCGGGGGGCCGAAGAGTGTTCGAAGATGATCTCGCCGGTTGTGCGAGACGGCAAAGCGAAGGATGGTGCGACGATGGAAGCCCTGGATGTGCTCGTTCGAGAGGATCAGCAGCACTTGATCCACCCGCTCCACCACCCCCAGGACCACCAGCACCCCATCGTCATGGTCAAAGGGCGCGGGGCGATCCTCACGGACGCCGAGGGCACAGAGTACATCGACGGGTTGTCGTGTTTGTGGAACGTCAACGCCGGGCACGGACGGGCGGAACTGGCGCAGGCCGCCGCGGAGCAAATGGAACAGCTCGCATTCGTCTCGACCTACGTGGGGACATCGAACATCCCGGCGATCCGTCTCGCGGAGCGGTTGGTCAAGATCGCGTACCCCAACACGTCCGGCGTCTATCTCACCACCAGCGGGGCCGAGTCGAACGAATCGGCCTTCAAGATGGCGCGGTATTACTGGAAGGTGCGGGGTCGGCCGACCAAGGTAAAGATCATCTCTCGGGTCCACGCCTACCACGGGCTGACGCTGGGGGCGATGAGCGCCACGGGCATGGCGGCGTACCACAAGATGTTCGGTCCGCTCGCGCCGGAATTCTTGCAGGTTCCCGCTCCCTACGCGTACCGCTGGCCCACCGGGGGGGACGTCGGGGTGCAGGCGGCGGATACGCTCGAACAGGCGATCCTCCGGGAAGGGCCGGATACGGTCGCGGCGTTCATCGCCGAGCCGGTGATGGGGGCCGGAGGGGTGATCGTGCCTCCCCCCACCTACTTCCCGCGTGTTCGCGAGATTTGTGACCGGCACGGGGTGTTGTTCATTGCCGACGAGGTCATCACGGGGTTCGGCCGGACCGGCAAGTGGTTTGCGCTGGGGCACTGGGGCGTGCAGCCGGATCTGGTCTCGTTCGCGAAGGGGGTCACGAGCGCCTACCTCCCCCTCGGCGGCGTCCTGGCCTCGAAGGCGGTCCACGATGCATTGCTCGAGGCTCCTGCCGACAAGAAGTTCATGCACGCTGCCACCTATTCCGGCCACCCGACCTGCTGCGCCGTAGCCCTCCGCAACTTGGACATTCTTGAAAACGAAGGGTTGGTCGAGCGTGCCGGGCCGATGGGTCGTCGGTTGCTCGCCGGGCTGGAGGGCCTCCGCGACCTCCCGAACGTGGGGGACGTCCGCGGGTGCGGCATGATGTGCGGGGTCGAACTCGTCACGGACAAAAAGTCGAAGGCCCCCGCGCTCGGGCTGGGAGGGAAAGTGATCCAGGAGGCGCGGAAGCGGGGGCTGCTGGCGCGTCTTCGGGGGGGAGCGGCGGACCCGGCGATCGGGGACACGATCTGCATCGCGCCGCCGCTGATGACCCCGCAGGAAACGCTCGACCAGATCGTCGAGATCTTGCGCGCTTCGCTCGTCGCGGTGACCCGCTAGGCCGCGACCGCGCGCGGGGCTCGGTCGCCCCGGCTCAGGAGTGCTGCACGAGGATATCGTCGGCAGACGATGTCGGCGCTGCCGGGTTCTCGCTGACCGTTGAGTCGTCTCGCGGTCAGCGGGGGCCCGATGGCCACCTTACGGTCGACCGTCGCCCTGGAGTTTGCCGCCACCAATTTCTTCGCGAGATGCTCGCCCGGGCCGATATCGGCGGGAGAGGAAAATCCCGCCCGCTGTGGAACAGCCTGCTGAGTCGCTGTCGCAGCTCAATCGAACCAAACGTCGCAGCCTTCATCGGAGGAACCTACGATGCCCGGACGGCGGCACCTGCGATCTCCCATCCCTTCGGTTGACCCCCTGCTCCTCGAGTGGTGGACGGACCTTGAAGGGGCAGACCGCGGTCTCAACACCCGTCTCGCCTACATCCGCGACCTCAAGGATTTCTCCGAGTACATCCACGGCAAGCTTGAGGATGCGCGCACCGAGGACCTGGTCCAATTCGCGCGCCGGATGACCGAGGCGGGGTTGTCGGTGGCGACCCGCGCTCGGCGCATCACGGCCCTCCGCCAATTCTACGAGTGGCTCCGCAAACGCCAGGGCCGGCCGTACTCGATCGGTCAAGACATTCACCCGCCGCGACGGCCCTATCGAGTCCATCGCTGGTGGACCGAGGACCAGGTGGCCCAGTTTCGATCCGCGTTCCGAGAGGGGTCGCCGCGGGTGCTTCGGGATCGCGCGATGGCGGAATTGGGGCTGATGGGGTTGCGGGTGAGCGAAGTGACCCGCTTGGATATTGAGCGGGTGGTGAACCTTGCCGACGCGGAGCGTGCGGCCCTCGTGGTGCTGCGCAAGGGCAACAAAGAACAGGTGGTGCCGCTTACCGACGATGCGCGGGCGGCTCTCCTCGCTTGGCTGGCCGTGCGTCCCACCGCCCCCACGACCGCGCTGTTCTTTCGTCTGCCGTTTCAGCCCCGCCGGGCCCGGCTCCATTACGCCAGCGTGGAGAAGATCTTCAAACGCTACGCTGGGGTGGCCGGTGTCCCGATTCCCGAGGGGATCGCCTTCCACCACCTCCGCCACACCGCGGGGCAGCAGATGGCGACGGTGGGGCTCGGGATCGAGGAGGCTCAACGTCTCCTCGGGCACGCCAACCCGGCGACCACGCAGGTGTATTACGAGGTAACCGACGCCCGGCTCCGGAACGCGGCCCACCGCCTCCGGTACCGGGGCCGCGCGCAGACCCCCACCCCGCCCCCGCACACGCCAGCCGTCCTTTCGCGGCGGAGGCAGCCGCCGAGGGAACGGCCCGAACCCCCCTCGGCGCCGCACCGCCGGCCCGCCTGAGGCCGGGAGCCCCACCCCCGCTTCCGAGTCCCTTCCGGAGCCGCTCCGCGCCGGGCTTGATGCACTAGGCAGACGTGTGTTTGCCACTTGACAGGCGAAGGCGTCTTGGGTATTAATTGATCGACCGATCAATTGACAGGCAAGACCCGATCCAAGCAAGCGGAGGCGTGATCGGGGGCACGATCGGAAGGTACGAATCCAATCGGGAGGTGGAGAGCATGGGGTATGCGGTCGAAGGGCGGTTGCTGGAAGCCTGTTCCTGCGCGGGACCCTGTCCGTGCTGGGTCGGAGACGACCCCGACGGAGGCACATGTGATGCGTTTTTGGCCTACCACTACGACAAGGGGCACATCAACGACGTCGATGTCAGCGGGTTGACGCTGGCGTTGGTCTGCCAGATTCCCGGAAACGTGCTCGCGGGCAACTGGAGGGTTGCGGCATACGTTGACAGCAAGGCGTCGGCCAAGCAGAAGGACGCGATCCTGGCGATGCACACCGGGAAACTGGGTGGGCCGCTTGCCGACCTGGCGAAGCTGGTGGGTGAGGTCGTGGGGGCGTACGACGCGCCCATTCAGTTCAACCTCGTCGAGGGCAAGGGCACGATTCGCGTCGGGGATGCGGTGTCGGCGGATATGCAGCCCTATGCCGATGCCAAGGGGCGACCGACCAAGCTGGTCGACACCGTCTTCAGCACGATCCCCGGTTCCCCCGCGTTCGTCGGCAAGGCGACGGCGCATCGGGTGAACATCCCCCAGCACAAGATGGCCTGGGAGTTCACCAACCGGAACGCGGTGCTGGGAAACTTCCGGTTCGAGGGATAATGGGTCGGGAGAGGAGTACGGAGAGATGATCGGAGCAATCCGGACACCGGATGACACGCGCTGGTACCGGCTTTCCGTCGGGGCTCTCGTGGCCTTGGCGTGGGTCGCGCTCGCGGTGTGGGGGGCCTCGCCCTTCGCGGGGCTGCTCAGCCACCGGGTGATCATCGGCGACCGCACCCTCTCCCTCCCCCCGGTCTTCCGGCTGGGCCTTTTCGTCGTCGGGTGGACCCTGATGACGATCGCGATGATGCTGCCGAGCAGCCTGCCCCTCGTGCATCTCTTCCGGCGCATGGTGGCGGGGCGGTCGGATTGCAACGCCCTGCTGCGCCGGCTCGTCCTCGGCTACCTCGGCGTCTGGGTGGGGTTCGGCGCGCTGGCCTACCGGGGGGACGCCCTCGTGCACGAAGCGATCGAACTGGTTCCGTCCGCGGCCCCCTGGGTGGCGACGGTCCTCCTGCTCACCGCCGGAATCTACCAGTTCACCCCGCTCAAGCAGATGTGCCTGGAGAAGTGCCGGTCACCCTATTCGTTCATCGTGGAGCACTGGCGTGGGAGAGAGGCCCGTGATGCCCTTCAGTTGGGCGCCCGCCACGGGCTGTTCTGCCTCGGATGTTGCTGGACCCTGATGCTGCTGATGTTTGCGATCGGCGGGGCGAATTTGGGCTGGATGCTTGGGTTGGGTGCCGTCATGGCGGCCGAGCGGACGACTCGGTGGGGGCACCATCTGACCCGTCCTCTGGGAGTGGCGCTGGGCGTGTGGGCGCTGCTCCATCTGGCCGGCATCGCCCCGTTTCCGAGCACGTAGAGAGAGGAGAGCCGTGCGAAATACCACCGAGTTGACGCGACGCCGGGGTGTCCTCCCCCCAGGCGCCGGCAGCGGACGAGGAGGGGCGATGGTCGGCGGTGCCGCGGTGCCACCTGACGACGCGCATCCCGCGACGATCCCCCCGGGGATCTCGCCGAAGTGACGGGCCGCAAGCGGCACCTGCGTCACCCGGCTTCGGGGGGCAATGGCGGTCTCTCCCCCCGCGGCCACATCCGGGAAGACACAGCGGATCAGCGAAGCTCGCGTGGCACTCACCCGCTGACCTCCGCGGCGCAGGGCCCGAGGCCCGGGAGGAAGCGTTCCTCGCCCGCCGTTCTCATCTCCACGCGCGACAAGATCCTCGGCGCCGCTTTTCGTACCCTCGTCGATGTGGGGTACAATCAGATTTCAATGCGCAGGATCGCCGAGGAGGCCCGAGTCAACCAGAGCCTCGTCCACTACTACTTCGGCAGCAAGGAGAACTTGATGTTGGAAGTGCTTGAGTACGTCAACGAGCAACTCCTCGCCCGGCAGCGGAAGATGTACCAGGAGGTGCGGTCTTTCGAAGCCATCTGGGCGACGGCGCTCGAGTACTTCAAGGAGGATATGCAATCGGGGTACGTCCGCGGCCTCTGGGAGCTATGGGCTCAGGGCCTCAGCAATGTACGCATCAGAAAGCGCCTGGCGCAGATGATCGGACGCTGGCGTGACCTGGTCTCCGAGTTGGCGCGTCAAGGCCTGGCAGAACATGGGGTCGAAGGCGCGGTCGACTCACGGGTGTTGGGCCGGCTGTTCGGCGATCTCTATTTTGGGGCGGAGGTGGAGATCCTCGCCGGCGAGGACCCGCAGCTGCATATGGAAGCGATCCGGTTAATGGGGAACCTCCCGCGTTTGATGGCGCTGGATGCCCGAGGGAGGAAGCGACGTGAGGCCGCCACCGGAGATTCTTGACCGTCTCTGCGGGCGATTCGGGGCCAGCGACGTCGCTACCCCCGTTAGCGAGGGCTTCGCTCGACACGGCGAGATCCGCCTCGCCTTCCAGGTATTTGGGCACGCCGCCCCCACGCTGTTCTTGCTACCCGGCTGGCAGATGGCGCACAGTCGAGTTTGGAAGTTCCAAGTCCCTTACCTGGCCCGGTGGTTCCGGCTGGTGACGTTCGACGCCCGTGGCAGCGGCCGCTCCGATCGCCCGGCTACCGGCTACGACCACGACACGCTGACCGCCGACGCACTCGCGGTCTTGGAGGCGGCGGAGGTCGACCGCACCGCCGTGATCGGCTGGTCGGGGGGCGCCAACCATGCCATCATGTTGGCCGCGGACCATCCGGACCGGGTGAGCCACCTGGTGCTGATCAGCGGCGCCCCGAGCCAGGCCGTGGGGGCCGAGCGCGAGCGCCGCCGGGAGGAGGTCCTTCGGCTCTTTCACGAGGTGCGCGAGCGATACGCCGGCTGGGCCAAGTTGAACGCGAACTACTTCCGAGCCGATTACCTGGGGTGGGTCGAGTTTTTCGCCGCACAGATGCTTCCCGAACCGCATTCGACGAAGGCGCTCGCCGACGCGATGAGTTGGGGCCTGGACGGAGACCCGGAGATCCTCATCCGCACCCGCGACGAGTGGTGGAGCCGAACACCGTTTCCCGACCTGATGGGGCGAATCCGGACCCCCACCCTGCTCGTGCACGGGACCGAGGATCGGTTGGCGGCCCACGCCTTCAACGCCCCATCCATGCAGCGGACCATCGCCGGCTCAACCCTGGTGACGCTGGAAGGTACCGGCCACGCCGGCATTCTGCGCGAGTGCGTGCGGGTCAACCGGCTGATCCGCGACTTTGTGGGGATCCCTCCCGCCCCCCGCCGGGTGGCGCACGCGCTCACCGCCAAGCGGAAGATCCTCTGGGTCTGTTCCCCCATCGGGTTGGGCCACGTACAGCGGGATCTGGCGATCGGGCGGGAGCTTCGCCGATTGCGACCGGGGCTGGAGATCCACTGGTTGGCCGTCGATCCCGTACGATCGGTGGTCGCACAGGCGGGAGAGATCGTTCACCCGGCCAGCGATCGGCTGCTCAACGAATCGGCCCACATCGAGGCGCAGGCCGGCGAGCACGACGTCAACGTGTTCCTGGCGCTCTGGCAGATGGACGAGGTGCTGACGTCCAACTTCATGACGTTCGCCGACGTCACGGAGAGTGAACGCTACGACGCCTGGGTGGGCGACGAAGCGTGGGACGTCGACTACTTCATGCACGAGAACCCCGAGCTGAAAACGGCCCCCTATGTGTTTCTGACCGACTATATCGGGATGCTGCCGATCACCGGCTGGGACTCCTACGAAGGGCACCTGTGCTGGCATGCTAACGCCGAGCACGTCGCGCACGTTGGGCGCTACCCGCGCCTGCGGGACATGGCGATTTTCCTCGGCGATCCCGAGGATGTGTTGGACGAGCCGTTCGGCCGTGATCTCCCCAATATGCGGGGGTGGGCGCGAGAGCATTTCGAGTTCTGCGACTATATCCTGCCGTTCGATCCCGAGACCCTGCCGCCGGCCCCGGTGCTGAGGCGGCAGCTCGGCTACCCGGAGGACGCGACGCTCGTGATCGCGACGGCGGGAGGCACGTCGGTGGGCCGCCATCTCTTGGACAAGGTCGTGGCGGCCGCGCCTTTTTTGGCCCGAGCGATCCCCAACCTGCGTCTGGTGGTGGTCGCCGGCCCCCGGGCGAGGGTTTCCACGGACGGCGGGGGGCACGTCGACATTCAAGGGTACCTTCCCGACTTGTACCAGCATCTGGCCTGTTGTGACGCGGCCGTGGCCCAGGGCGGCCTGACCACCGGGATGGAGTTGATCGCGCTTCGGCGGCCGTTCCTGTCGTTCCCGCTGCGCAATCATTTCGAGCAGCGATTTCACGTGGCGAGGCGCCTGCGCCGCTACGGGCACGCTGCGCAGATGGACTACCAGGAGGTAAGCTCCGAGGGGCTCGCGGAGGGGGTGCGGCACGCGCTCGCCGCGTCCGTCGAGTACTCACCCGTCCCTTCTGGGGGGGCGGCGCGGGCCGCAGAGTTGGTAGCTCGGGTCTTGGGGTAGCTCAGATCCGCAAGTGTATCAGAAGGGAGGTGTGACCGGCCGTTGGGTGGAGCGAAGGATCGCGATGAAGTCCAGACTGAGAGGGGTGAAGGAAATGGACGCGACGCAACTGCGCCTGGCGAAGGGCACGTGGGTGGTGGCCAACTGTGGAAAGTTTCCGAGCGAGAAGAACTGCCAGCTGGTGATCATGGCCCCGCAATCTCAACGGGAAGATTTGGTCGAGGCGGCGGCGACACACGCCGCGAAGAGCCACGGCCATCAGAATACGCCTGAGCTGCGCAAGCAGTTGAGCACGATGTTGGAGACCGTGGAGATCTAAGCCTGCTCAGCATCGGTCGATTCGACGACCACGCCGCCATCCCGGTCCCGAAAACGATGGGACGGGATGGCGGCGCATCGGGCCCTCGGGCGGACCCGCCGTGGGATTCGGATGCGCTGCCCTCTGCCGATCCGAGGCTGGCGATGCCGGTCGCGTAGCCGGGTGAGGTCCCCAACGCCGGCGGGCTCCACCGGCCCGCCTCACCCGCTTCCCCTTTTTCCTAGGAAGGCGCGATCCAAGACCGATCGGATGGCCACCTCGCGCGCGCCGTCCCGATGGTCGCGGTCCGCCGGGGACGGCTTCGGTGGCATCGGAGGGGCGGGGCAGGAGGGACGGACGCCTCGCCGCGAACCACGTGTCATTCGTCAAGACCGAGGAGGCCACGTGGTGGTCACAACCGTACACGACGTCCAGGCACTCAAAGCGCGGGCGATGGCCGCGCTGGATGCGGTGGCGGAGGAGGCCCGCGACCTCGCGCTCCGGATCCACGCGAACCCCGAGATCGGATTCCAGGAGGTGCGGGCGGTGGAGTGGGTCAGCGACGCCCTTAGCCGCCACGGCTACCGTGTCGAGCGCGGGGTGGCGGATCTTCCCACCGCGATCCTTGCCCGGGCTGCCGGCAACGCCCCCGGCCCGACCGTTGGACTGATCGCAGAGTACGACGCGCTCCCCGGGTTGGGGCATGCCTGCGGCCACAACCTCATGGCGGCCGGCATGATGGCCGCCGCCTCGGCCCTGAGGGCCGTGCTGGGGGACCTGCCCGGACAGGTCATTTATTACGGCACCCCTGCCGAGGAGGGCGGGGGCGGCAAGATCCTGATGCTGGAGCGGGGGGCGTTTAGGGGGCTGGACGTCGCCCTGGCCTATCACGCCGGCGCGACGCCGCACGTGACCACGGGATGCCTGGCGGTGCAGCGCGTGGATTTCGCGTTCACCGGCCGGCCCTCGCACGCGGCCGCGGCACCGTGGTCCGGGCTCAACGCCCTCGATGCCGTGATCCTGACGTTCAACGCGGTGGGCGCGCTCCGTCAACAGATCCGCCCCGACGCACGGATCCACGGGATCGTCACCGACGGCGGTCAGGCGGTCAACATCATCCCGGAGCACGCCGCGTTGGCCTTGGGCGTCCGCTCCCCGGACGGAGTGTACGTCCGCGAGCTCGTGGAGCGGGTGAAGGGCTGCGCCCGCGGCGCTGCCCAAGCGACCGCCACGGTCCTCGAAGTGAAGTTGGATCTCTTCCACGACGCCATTCGATACAACCCCGCCCTTGCCGATCTGGTGAAGCGGAACGCCGATGCGCTAGGGTTCGAAATGGCCGAGGAGCCCTCAGGAGCGTCCACGGACCTCGGAAACCTCACCCAGGCCGTTCCCACGATTGAATACACCCTCCCCACCTGCCCGCCCGGAGTGGGGATGCACACCCGGGAGGCACTCGAGGCCGGGAAGGCCGAGATCGGGCTCGCCGGGATGCTCAACGACGCCAGGGTCATGGCGATGACGGCGATCGACGTGCTCGCCGACGGGGAGGTCCTGGCGCGCGCGCGGCGGGACTTCGCCGCGGGGAACTTTTCTGGAGGATCCCGCGCTTAAGAAGCAACATCCCCCCTCCCCCGCTCGGGGGGCGAGAGGTCGAATGCGTGAAGGAGATGCGCCATGCCGTCGGGCCTTGATGCCTTCTCCCCATCTGTCCAAGACCGCTGGGATGTGGCGAAAGCAGGGCACCTGCTGCGCCGTGCCGGATTTGGTGCGCTCCCTTCCGAGGTTGCCCTGGCCATCGAAGCCGGCCCCGACGGAGCCGTGGATGCCCTCTTTGATTCGCCGCCGGGTTCGGACACGGCGCCGCCGTTCGACGGAATCCGCCCGGCGGAGGTACGGGCCGACTCGATGGTCCAGGATGTCCTCCGGTCCAGGATCAAGCCCAAGGACAGCCCCCAGGTGCGTGCCGCCTACAACGAGGTGAACCGGGCGCACCAACGGGGGATCGTTGTCCTGACCTCATGGTGGCTCGACCGGATGGCCAGGGCCCAGGCCCCGCTCCGTGAGAAGCTGACGTTGTTTTGGCACGGACACTTTACCAGTTCGTTCGGGGACGTGCAGGACGCCATCGCCATGTACAACCAGAACCAGCTCTTTCGCCAGCACGCCGCCGGCAACTTCGCCCGCCTGCTCGAGGGGGTGGCGCGCGATCCAGCGATGCTCCGCTATCTCAACAACGACGCGAACCGCAAGGGCCACCCCAACGAGAATTGGGCGCGGGAACTGATGGAGTTGTTCACGATGGGGATCGGCCATTACACCGAGACCGACATTCGCGAGTCGGCGCGCGCCTGGACAGGGTGGACGCTGCGGGACTACCGCACCTTCGAAGACCGCCGCACGTTTGCCTTTCGGGCCCAACTGCACGATGACGGGATGAAGAGCTTTTTCGGGCAGTCGGGGGCGTTCGATGGAACGGACATCCTGCGGATCATCCTGGCGAACCCGGCGACGCCGCGGTATATTGCCGGCAAGCTGGCGAAGTTCTTCGTCTCCCCCACCCCCGACCCCGTCCTGGTCGAGGGGATGGCGCAGCGCTTGATCGCCACCGGCTACGAACTTGCGCCGGTCCTCCGGGCGATGTTCCGGTCGCAGGCCTTCTACCACCCGTCGGTGATTCACGCCCAGATCAAGAGCCCGGTCGAGTTTGTGGTGGGCGCGGTGCGGCATCTGGGGATCGCCACCCCGGACTGGGTGCGGCTCTCGCAGTTGACCGCGGAGGCCGGCCAGCATCTGTTCTTTCCTTCGACGGTCAAGGGATGGGACGGAGGCAAAGCCTGGATCAACGCCGCGACGGTGTTCGCCCGGGCCAACCTCGCCGGGGATCTGCTGGCCGGGCGGCTGGGGACTCCAAATACGACGGGGTTGTCGTCGGTGGAGACCATGTCGGCGTACCTGCTGCAGCGGTCCCTCCCGCCGGGCCGTCGGGCGATCCTGGCAGATATCGCCCGGAACAACCGGGACGCGGCCATTCATCTCATCATGAGCCTGCCCGACTATCAGGTCGCCTGAGGGGGAGCCCGATGCCCAACATGATGACGCGACGAGAGTTCTTGAACAAAGGGCTGACCATCGTGGCCGCGGGGGCGACCGCCCCGATGTTCCTCACGCGGACCGCCCTCGCGTTGAACAACCCCTGGGATCACACCCTGACCGCTTCCGCGGGCCAGTCGGGTGGCCCGATCCTGGTCGTCGTCCAGATGGGCGGAGGGAACGACGGCCTCAACACCCTCGTCCCGTACGGGCACGACGAGTACTATCGGGCCCGCCCCCATCTTTCTGTCCCGCGCGAGGCGGTCCTCAAGGTGAACGACGAGCTGGGATTCCACCCCGGGCTGAAGCCGCTCAAGGCGCTTTACGATGATGGCCGGCTGGCCGTGATCCAGGGAGCCGGCTACCCGAATCCCAACCGCAGCCACTTTCGCTCCATGGAAATCTGGCAGACTGCGGACCCGGCGGGAAATGGTCCGCGCACGGGGTGGCTGGGGCGGTTGTTCGACAGCGAGTGTCCGGTCTGCGGGCCCACGGCGGGGGTGGCGATGCTTGGGGCCGAGATGCCGTTGGCGATGCAGGGGACCTCCGGGCGGGCCGTGGTGCTCGAGAGTCCGCAGGCGTTTGCGTTCCATCCGTTGCAGGGGGCGGGTTCGGCGGAGGCCGAGGCCTACCGCCAGCTGCTGCAGCCGGTGCCCGGGGAGGAGCCGATGGTCGACTTCCTCACCCACACCGCGATGGACGCCGTCCTTGCCTCAGACGACATCCGGAAGGTCGCGGGGCATCTATCGGACAGCGGCAGCTATCCGCGCGACCCGTTCGGGATGAAGCTGCGATTGGTTTCGGAGTTGATTTCGGCCGGCTCGCCAACCCGGGTGTATTACGTCGGCTTGGGCGGGTTCGACACCCACGCCGCCCAGGCGGGGCGCCACGACCGTCTGCTCGAGCAGATGGCGGGGGGGCTCGACGCGTTCGTGAAAGACCTGATGCAGAAGGGACTCTTGGATCGGGTTCTGGTCATGACGTTCTCGGAGTTTGGCCGGCGGGTGGCCGAGAACGCGTCCGCCGGGACCGACCACGGGGCGGCCGCGCCGATGTTCTTGATCGGCGGGTCCGTTGCCCCCGGCCTGGGCGGCCCTCATCCCAGCCTGACCGATCTCGACCAGGGGGATCTGAAGTACAACGTCGACTTCCGAAGCGTCTACGCCACCGTGCTCGAGCAGTGGTTGGGGGTCTCCAGCCAGCAGATTCTCGGCGACCGGTTCCCCCTGGTCGATGTCCTCAAACCGCGCGCCGGCCTCCCCAAAGCAGGGTAACTCGTGTCGGTGAACCCTCCCCCGGGAAACCGGCACTTCAGACCGGCCGGGGTCCCTTAGGGGCCCCAGCCGGAGCTGGATCGCAGGCTACGCCCCGTTGACCACCGCGAGCATGGCGTTGCGGATTGCGAGGACCACCTCTTCGATGCCGAGGGCGAGCAGCACCGCTTTCGTTCCCGCCAGGTCGTGCCCCGGAGGCTCCACGACGTAGGGCGGCGCGTGCGGCGGGAGTTCTGGTCCCGGGAGGAACGCTTGTTCCTTCAGACCTACCGTCAGCCGAATGAGGGCTTCCAGGCGTGCGCCCACCGCTTCGGCACGCTCGTCGGCGGCCAGGCCAGGCTTCGGATCCTGCGCGAGGATGATGGGGGCCAGCGCCCGGACATTTCCCAGGCGCTGCTGCAGCCCGTCCAGCACATCCCGCACTTCCCCCTCGTGGGACCGGCTGGTGCCGGCGCGGGGGTACCCTCGGCGCCACTGCACCAGGGGCTCGCGCTGCGAGAGGTGCCGGAGCCGGGTCGCTTGGTCTTGAAGAGCCTCGAGGTTCTGCCAAAGTTGGCCCCACTGGGCCGCTGCGGTCTCCGACATCAAGCCCCTTTCGGGTATGTCTGCCACACTATTCCCTACGGGCCGGCGCCCGGCCTCCCAAGGTGACGCGGGACCGTTGAGGCAAGCGAAGCTGGCGGGCAACGCAGGACAGCGGCGAACGCATGATATCATGGGGGCAACCATGAGCGGCGGCCCCCGTCCTTCAGGCGGCGCGCGGTGAGGCCTTCGGACTGGAAGCGGACGGTCCCCCTCCCGGCGACCGTCCGGTTGGCCTGGAACGAGGTCGAACCCCACCCGCGCGAGATCCCCCTGGCGCAGTTCTACGCGTCGCTTGCGTTTCCATCGCTCCCCACCCCGGTTCCCTATCTGGTCGCACACATGGTGATGACGCAGAACGGCGAGGCGGTCGTTGAGGGGAAGGCGGCATCGATCGGTACCTCCGTCGATGGGGTGGCGTTGACCCGAGTACGCAGTGCGGTCGATGCGGTCGTCGTGGGATCGGGGACCCTGATCAGCGACGACGTCACCGCGGCGCTCCCCGACGGTGAAGTTGCCCGGCGAATTGCCCGCGGTTGCCCTCCGCGCCTCCTGGCGGTGGTGGTGACGACCACGCTGGCCTGGGACGCAACGGTTTTCGACAAGCGGTTCTTCTCAGCGGCTGGGTTCGACAAACTCGTGCTGACCGGGCTCCTGGCGACCGGCGACGAGATCCGCGCCGTTGAGGCCAGAGGGGTTGCCGTCGCCCGCGTGCCGTCGGGATCGGACGGTCGTCCGCGGATCGAGGGTGTCCTCGACGTCCTGACGAGCCATGGCGTGCATACGGCGGTATGCGAGGGCGGCCCGCGTTTCCTCCCGAGCCTGCTCGCCGCCGGAGTGATCCGGGAATATTTTCTGACCACCAGCCCGATGGCAACTGGGGACCCTCAAGTTCCCCGGCCGATCCACGGGCTCATGGGCGCGCGAGTCCTGCTGTCGAGGATCAGCCGCTACGAGCACGACTTTCAAGATCCCGAGACCGCGGCACGTTTAATTGAAGCCTTCGATCGGTTTCGGGTCGTGTACTTGGGAAGTCCCGGAACGGGATCCCCGGCTCGTGGGGAGGGCGGAGGGAAGGCCGTTTCCCCGGGCGAAGGGGAGCGCTGATCCGCACGAGTTCGTAGGGAAAGAGGTGGCCGGCGTGTCGGATATGGCAACGTACCTGGAGCGAACGCTCTGCGACCTCGTGAGCGTCCGCAGCGTCACCGGCGAAGAAGCGGCGCTCTCCGCGCATATCTTCGAGCATCTCAGCCGGGCGGGGGTCTCCGTCGAACGGGACGAGGAGGGGAACGTCACGGCGGAGATCGGGAGGGGTGACCAGTTGCTCGTAGTAAACGGGCACATGGACACCGTTCCTCCCGTCGACGGGTGGAAGACTGATCCGTTTCGTCCGCGCGTAGAGAACGGCCGAGTGCACGGGCTCGGCGCCTCCGACATGAAGGCGGGACTGGCCTGCATGATGTGGCTTACCCAGCACGTCCGGCCCAAGGTCCGCACGTGGTTTGCGTTCACCAACCACGAAGAAGGCGGATCAATCACCCCCCGCAATGGCGTCCGCCGGCTCATCGGGCGGGTGCGCCCGGATTTTGCGATCACGACCGAGCCGTCGTACGATGATGCCACCGGCCGCCTCTCGATCGGGATCGGGTGCCAGGGGCGGGCCATCGGGCACCTCACCGTGCTCGGTCGCAGTGGGCACTCCTCGGACTGGCGTCGAGCGGACAACGCGATCTACCATGGGGTCGAGGTCATCGCGCGCGTGAAGGGGATCGCGGAGAGCCTTCGCCCGGTCGAGGTGGCACCCGGGATCCAGAGCGTGCCGTCGCTCTCCGTCGTTGCGGCCCAGGCCGGGGTGGCGGACAACATTATCCCCGACCGCCTCCGGCTCACGGTCGACCGACGGCTGTCCGTGGGAGAGGACTTCGGCACTTTTGAGCGCGAACTCCGCGAAGCGGTACGGGGGGTAGAGCATGAGCTGGAGATCAGTCGGCTCTGCCTCCCCACGCTGGCCGATCGGCGCGGACACACACTAGCCGTGGCGAAAGAGGCCCTGGAGAGGACTCAGGGGGCGGCTCCGGTGCAATTCTCGCAGGGCCGACAGGATCTCTCGATCTTCGCAGAGCGCACGCACGATTTCTGCAACTTGGGGCCGGGGTCGATGGGTCAGGGGCACCGGGCGAACGAATCGGCCTCGGTGGCCGGGATGGTCGCGGCGACCACTTCCCTGCAAACGCTGATCGAATCGATCTAACCCGCGCGCTTCCCCTCCGGCGCCCCCGTGCCTGCGACCTCCCGTCTCAACCGAAAGAGTTTGATGCTGGAGAGGCGCTTCCGACCGCCCAGAACGCCGGGACACCGATGGACCCACCCACATCCCTTATCCGATGGTCTTAATGGCCCTGCGTTCCATCCCCACCGCCGCTCCCCTCGGAACCCGTGTGGTTGTTGCTATGGATGTCTCCGGTGGTATCTGGATCGCTGCCACGATCGCTAGAGCCAGTTGGGTGAACAACATCATCGCCACCTGCCCCCTTACCTTTGGAGCCCGTGTGGTTGTTGCTGTGAATGTCTCCGGTGATGTCCGGATCACTCACCTGTTCGCCAGGGTCGATCTGCTGATTCCCATCGTCGCCGCCCGCGCCGTTGCCGCTGGCGCCCGTGTGGTCGTTGCTATGGATGTCGCCATTTACGTCGTGATTGTCCTGCTGGCCACCGTTGCCCTGACCACCGTTGCCCTGACCACCGTTGCCCTGACCACCGTTGCCCTGACCACCGTTGCCCTGACCACCGTTGCCCTGACCACCGTTGCCCTGACCACCGTTGCCCTG
>Ga0070732_10000116_pt1 | contig 74014 bp, 56 predicted proteins | sample Coa_R1_5_FD_66449 | JGI IMG/M metagenome (GOLD analysis project Ga0070732, IMG submission 66449) | Surface soil microbial communities from Centralia Pennsylvania, which are recovering from an underground coalmine fire - Coalmine... | ecosystem: Environmental > Terrestrial > Soil > Unclassified ... | reverse complement strand
TGACCTGCTACGATGCGTCGCGTTGGAAGCCGTCGAGCAAAGAAGAGGGTCAGGAGAAAGACGTCATCAATGTTCGTGGCAGCGAAGGTCGCTACGCTCGACAGCATCCCAGATGGCGATCCACAAAGGGCTCCATCTCTCGTTTTGCTCCGCTCAGCGGTCACGAGCGTTGCTCACCGACTCCAGGAACCTGCGCGCGAGTTCGGCAATACGATCGGGCTGGCGCATGAATCGCTACGACGCGTCCAGAGGCGAGCGAGACTACGGGAACGTTGCGAGCAACATCAGGCGTCACTGCTCCCGTGACTACCAACTCGGAAGCGGCTGGTCGTTCTACGGCAGCGGTGAGGGGAAATTGTTCAGGATGATCCACCGCGAACAGGCTGGGGTCCGCTCCAGGTACAACGTTCGCGGGCGGTGGCGCCTCCGCCGCTGGGTCGGCGTGTGCTGCGCAGCCCACCAGCACCACGAGCGAAGCAAAAGCCAGAGCAAATAGAAAACGGAGCAACGCCGCAGGCGGAAATAAATGTCGCGCGCTGCTCCGGTTCATATCAGGCATCGTGGTCTCCTTCGGCGCCTGGACTAGAACTTCACCATGATCGCGTACCTCATGCTGGGTTCGTCTTTGCGCAGATCGGGGCAGAAACCCGAGCTTCTAGCCACACATGTGAAGCCCGGAGTGGCGGAGAGAAAGGGACCCGGCGCGAAGGTAGTGTTTCCCACCACAGATCCGGCACCCGAGTTCGGAACCGTGCTCGGAGTCACGTTGTCGCCGGGCGTGATGCCGCCGCGGCCAGTCCAGTACGGCACGTTGGCGTGACGATACCCGTATTCCGCACGGAAAGTGATGTACTGTTTCGGCATCCAGTCAAAGGTGAGCGAGGCATCCCATGCTTTGTAGGGATCGCCTGGGTTTTGCGTGAAGTAAGGCGATCCTGTAATCGCGTCAGCTCCGTTGATCGGCGGAAGCAGCGTCAGATACCGGCCCGGATTGGCCATTGCACCGCCGCCGAGAGTGATGCCATACAAGTCCTTCTTGAACCACCACCGGTTGTAGAGCATCCATCCGGCGAAGGTCTGTTTGCTGCTCGTGGCCGTGTTGTGGTGGCAATTCACGTTGTTATTGATCGTTCGACCTTGCGCGCTGACGAACGATCCACTTCCGCCGTATTCGCAACCCAGATCGCCGGTAACGGAAAAGGCCATCTTGTCCAGGAACTTTTCCGGATGATCGTAATACTTGACTTCGACACTGTCGTCGGTGTGAATGCGCGTGCGGCCAAAGTGGCCGTCACCGTTACCCAGGGTATCTTCACCCATGCCGTAGTTGTTGAAGACGAGCGACAGCCACGGAAGCGGGCGATATAAGATTTGTCCGCCCAGACCGGGTTTGCTGCCCAATCTTCCGTAGGACTGCCATCCGTTGATGATCCAGGGCTCGATCTTCAATTTGTCCGTCGGGAACCACTGGATTCGCAATCCGTTGAAGAACCACGGGGTGTTGGATGACACGTAGGACGGTTGGTAGGTCCAGTTATCGAAATTGTAGTAACTGAAGAGACCGATGTAGGAAACGAAAATTCCCGCGTCAATGTTGAGGCCGTGGTTTACCTCGAAGTGATAACCGGCATTGGCCTCTGAAACGTATTTGTAGGCGCCGCGAAGGTCCCACTGGCCGCGTCCAGCGCTGGCGTCGTTGCGTGGCGTGGTGACGCCAAACATCCCATTCATGGTCAGGATGCGGGCGTTCACATTCTGCCAGTGAAAGTTGCCGCCAAAACTGATTTGCTCCACCTGGATCTCGTTCGAGCGGAAAATTTCAGTGGAACCGCCCATGGTATCGTCCTTCGGATGATTGAGATCCATCACATAATGGATGTCCATGCGTATCTCCGGAGTGAAGAACTTTGAGTCCCACACCACATCTTTGTTGCGCGGGTTGCCGTTCAGCCACGTCCAGTCGGCGTAAGCAAAAGGCTCTGCCGGCGCTGGCTTTTCGGGCTTGGCGGGCGTAGCGGCTACCTGCTGGGCTACCGGGGCCGCCGGGTTGGCAGGAGCGGCGATCGGAGCGCTATCCGATACTTTCGTCGCCGGGTCTGTGGCAGGCACCGGTGCGGGTTCAGCAACGTTGCGACTCTTCAGCTCCGTTTCGAGTTGCTCGATGCGCGCCTTCATGACCGCCAGTTCTTTGGCGATATCAAGGGAGACCTCCAGTTCGGGCTTGGCTGCGGGTCGCGCCGCCGCCGGCGCCGCACCATTGGAAGTGCCCGTGTCATTGGGTTGCGGTTCGCGCAAGACTGCCACTTTCGTCTGAGCGCCCGCTTGAGTCTGCGCATAACAGCGTGCACTCTGACCAACACCGAGAGCCAACATAAGCATCGGGAGGAAGGCTGGAGCCGTTGCGCGTCTACACGATAAAGCTTTCATGATTGTCAAGCTAGAATCCTTTCCGGTCCGAAGTCCGGTTCCTTTCCTGCGAACAGCGTTCATCCAAACTGACTAAGAGGCAAACTTGGCCGGTCACTTTTCACATCAGATCACCATCACATCTGAAAACTCATAAAGAGCGAGTAAAAACTTTATAAATAACTAGTAAAGTGATTTGCGTCACGGGCTGCCTTTGTTTTCACAGAAGCGAGCCTGAAGACCCGAATGTGGTGAGAAGCCTAGACGGTGCGACATGAAGAAGCCGTGAAGATGGGAATTAATAATTCAACTAACCTGGATAAAATTCCTTGATCAGAAAAATGAAGGAGGATTTGTATGTTGCCTGATCTCGATCAGCGGGCTGTTTTAGAGGAAAGCGTTTTGTGATCCGGTTGAATGCCCATCGACAGGGTTGCAGAACCGGTACCCCAGCCATGGCTCGGTCACAATGTATTTTGGTTTGGCAGGTTCCTCTTCAATTTTCTGACGCAGAGTCTTGACGAAAGAACGCAGGTAGTCCAGCTCAGTGCCGTATTCCGGCCCCCAGATGGAGCGTAATAGTTTCGTGTGTGTAACCGGAGCCCCCTGATTCCGCATCAGCAACGCCAGCAGTTCGAACTCCGTCGGCGTGAGGTGGACGACCTCTCCCCGCCGGTAAAGCAGATGTCGATTCAGATCAAGTTCCAACTCGCCAGCTTGCAACGTTGTAGGCTCGATAGCATCCTCGGTCTGTAACCTTCGAGACACGGCCCTCAGCCGAGCAACCAGTTCGCGAAGGCGGATGGGCTTTGTAATGTAGTCGTCCGCACCGGCTTCCAGGGCCCTTACCACTTCACCCTCGCCGTCTTGCACTGTCACCATCACGATGCCGATCGTTGCCATGTGCGTGCGAATCTCGCGGCAGGCGGCTACGCCGCCCATCCCGGGCATATTCACGTCAAGCAAGACGAGGTCGAAGTCAGATCGGGCAAGAATCGCGAGCGCCTCTTCCCCGCTTCGTGCCTCTTCAATTGCAAATCCGCTGGCGGCCAATGAGGTCCGCAACACTCGGCGAAAAACGGGCTCGTCGTCGACGACTAATGCGTTGATCCGGTCGTTGGTCATATTAGGCTTGAGTCCTTTTCAGTTTGTAACATCGCCGGATGAGCGACGGCACAATTCTCAGCGTCTCTCGACCGTGGCAGAGCCAACCGGAAAGCAGTCTCTTCCTGGGTCTTCGTCGCTATTTCCAGATCCAGAACCCCTCCGTGTGCGTGAGCGATTTTCCGCGCGACATATAAACCCAGACCTGAGCCCGGCGTCTTATGTCGCGCTTCTTCCCCCCGGTAGAACCGCTCGAAAATACGAGACCGCTCACTCGATCGAATCGGACTTCCAGTGTTTGACATCCGAATGGCAACCCACTCATCCTGTGAGTCAACGTTGACCGTAACTGCTGAACCCGGGACCGAATATTTGCACGCATTGTCAAGCAGTTGCCGCAAAGCCAATTGTAGTAATTCACGGTCTGCCATAACCCCGGCATCCGATCCCTCTTTGCAAACGAAGAGTCTTCTGTCGGTTCCTTGTCTTGAGAACTGGTCTGCAACGACCGTAACGAGGTCCGTCATGTTCGTGAATTCCAGGCGCGGCTTAATGTCCTCGCGATCTATGCGTGCGGCGCGCAGCAATCGGGAGGTCAGCAGACTTAGCCGTGAAGCCTCCGTCTCCACAATATCCGTCAGTTCCAGTTGTTCCACACCCAAAGAACCAAGTTCGCGAAGCCCCCCGGCGGCCGTGATAATCGTCGCGAGTGGCGTCTTGAACTCGTGGGCGAGAGCATCGAGGACGGCCCCACGAAATAACTCTGCCTGGGCGGCTGCTGCGGCTTGGCTTGCGTGGCGGAACGTGCGCGTCCTCTCCAGCATGGCAGCGGCCAACGCTGAAAGCGGCCCGGCCGTTACTCCCGGTTCGCGCAGACCGTCGAAGCTAATCGCTCCAATTGTGTTTCCGCCGGCATGTAAGCATCGAATTAGTGTCCTGGAGCTTCCATCCTCGCTATCTTCGCCGGAAGAATATGCGGCCCTGGTCTGCTCAGCGAGACCATTGGGTTGATCGCCCGCGCAGTGGACTTCCCCCGTGGCAGCGTCGAACAGGCAAACTGCCTGAAGACCAAAAACATCCTGAAACAGCTTGGTCGACGTAGAGTAGGTCGTCGTTTCGGGATTCAGGGCGAGGAGTTTTTCCGCTAGCTGGTACAGTCGATCCACCTGACGCCGCTGACCATCCGAGATCGCTGCCTCCTTGCGCACTCGGGTAGTGAGCCGGGTAATGACCAGCCCAGTAGTCAAGAACGAAATCAGCGCCAGAATGTCCAGAGGGTTCGTTACTTCGAAGGAAAACAGAGGAGGTGTGAAGAGAAAATCCAGACACAGAACGGCAACCACGGAAACCACGGCAGATGAAGCGAAACTCCCTGCCAGGGACTGCAGCCCAATTACAATTTGGTAGATGAAGCCAGTGACATTGAGAGTCAGTTGAAGGCGATAGCAGACGAAAGTGGCCAACCCTATCAGAAGACAGCCAAGCATAGTGCGAGTGACGGAAGGCCAGATTTTGCGGATTTGTCTCATGCGCTGTTCGTGTTTTCGCCACTAGCTTTCTTGCGATCCTAACCCTCTAATCACGCGCCCGACTGTGTCGCTTCCGTTGCCATGGAAACTGCACCATGGCCGCTCCACGACCCAGGACTTCTATACGGCATTGCAGCGTCAGAATTAATCCGTGTGTTCCTAAGCACTTGGAGCGTGTGCGAACATTGCGCAGACAGTAAAGGCAGGCGTGAATCGGGTCCAATTCATATTTCTTATCGCCCCCATCAGACTGTCCAATACCCCCGTCGTGAGTTACACAATGTCCAAACCTGACGCTTCGCGCCCCAGCGGTAGGCATCTTCTTCCGCCGCTCGAAAGAGTGCCGCGCGAAGTAGATTTTCAACTCGTGGATTATGGCAAGTGTCTCTATCGCCGGACAGAGCGCCGAACTCCAAGCTGCTTTTCCGTTAACAAAGAGCATCGAGGAGCAACCGGCTGGTACTGCACTTCGCGAACGGCGGTAGCATCATCGGAATCCCAGGTGGTGCTGACCAGATCCGGAGCTACCATCCCTACGCTTACCTGAACGACGAGTCGAGTTTCCAGCCAGATGCGTTGACGATGCCGGCGAAGGGGAGTTGGGCTGCACAACTGGGATGGCCCTAATCTCTTATGCTTGGCAAGCACGCTGCGCCAGGCAGGAATCATGCGTGATAGATTTAGGTCATGCGCGCGGAAATTGAAGAAGCTGTGCAACTCCTGCAGCGTGGGGATGACGCGAGTGTAGAACATGCACTCGCATTGCTGCAAAATACCGTCTTCTCTTTCAGCATGCGCGTCTGCGGGCAGCGCGAAGATGCGGAAGATACCATGCAGGAGGTTTTGCTGAAATCCGTACCGCAATTGCCCAAGTTCCAGAGTCCAAAAGCGCTCCTGGTCTGGCTCTACAAAGTTGCGAAGAATCGCTGTCTGATGACTCGTCGCAAAAGCAAATTTGCTCCTACTCAAGAACTTTCACTCGACCAACTCATGCCGGACCGCCATGAACTGGAACACCTCACAGCTGATGGAAGAATTAATCCGGAGGCATTCGCGATTCGTAGCGAGGAAGCGTCGCGGCTGCGCGATGCAGTTCAGAAGTTGCCGCCGCAGTATCGCATTGTGCTGGTTCTTCGCGACATGGAGGGCCTCACCGATGAAGAGGTGGCCGAGATCACCGGAGTTCGCTCAGGCACCGTGCGCGTACGGTTACACCACGCTCGCTTGTTCGTGAGAAAAGAATTGGTGCGGATGCTGACACCACGAGGCGAAAAGAAGGCTCCTAAGCAGACACACACGGGTGATGAGTTTCGACCAGCGCGTTGCAAAGCGATGTTCGCAGAACTGTCGGATTACCTTGACGAACAACTGGACGATTCCCTTTGCGAAGAGCTTGAGCGCCACATGAGCGACTGCGGTCCATGCCAGGCATTTCTGGCGACATTGGAAGCCACAATCGATCAACTGCGCAAACCGGCCGCGGACTGCCCACTGCCCGAAAACACCTCCAAGCTTCGTAAAGAGCTGATGCAAAACTATCGACGAGTTACCGAGCTACTGGGATCCAGTTCCTAGAACCTGCCTTCATCTCGAAAATTGTTTCGAAATTTCCTGTAACAAATTTCGACTTTCTGCATTTATTCATGTTCCTAGCCGATGAATTTGCAGGAGGGGATTCATGATTGCAGCGGAAGTTGAGCTTACTCAAGCATTTAGACAGCAGCGGCAGTTCGTGGCAAGAACGGGAAGCGGCCATCATCTGATCCTGGACGACACGGCAGGCGGAACAGGCGCCAAGCCCATCGAGATGATTGCGGTTGGACTCGCTGGTTGCACCGCCTTCGATGTCATCACCATTCTGCGGCAAAAATACCACCAAAAGATCACCGGTTATCAGGTGCGCGTGGAGGCCGACCAGGCGGAACGTCCACCACAGGTGTTCACCACGGTTCGAATCCATCACGTAGTCACCGGGGTTGGAATCGACGAAGTGGCGTTGCAAGAGGCTATCCGGCTGTCCGAAGACAAGTACTGCTCGGTGGGTGCGATGCTGCAAAAGGCCGCTACTTTTCAGACCACCCACGAAATCGTCGAGGACACGACGTCATGGATCCATGCGGCTGAGGCCGCAGGAGTGGGGCATTGAGTCTTCGTCGCCATTTCGCTTTTTGCCTTGTCGTCGGGACCGCGCTTCTCGGCGCGGCCTCCGCACAAAGCCCCTCTGCTCCGCTAACGCTACAGGATGCGGTAAGGATCGCCTTCGAAAAGAATCCACTGCATAAGGCGGCACTTGCAGATACACGCGCCGCATCAGCGGACATCAAAACCGCACGATCATTCCTGCTTCCACACTTGGCTTTTTCGGAAACAGCCATGCGAGGAGATGATCCTGTCTATGTATTTGGGAGCCATCTGCGACAACAACGTTTCACGCAAGCTGACTTTGCGTTGAATCGCTTGAACAACCCTCTACCGTTCGGAAATTTTTCCACGCGTTTCGGTGGGACCTGGAATCTTTTCGATTCCTTCGCGAGTTGGCACGGCCTGACGCGGGCACGACTTACGGACGAGGCTGCCAAACACGACCTGGGCCGCACGGAACAAGAAGTTGTTTTTCAGGTTACCCGAAGTTATTACGAGGCTCTGCTGGATGCAAAACAGTTGGAAGTCGCCGAGCAGTCCGTCAAGACCGCGCAGGCAATTGTCGAGCGCAGCCAGGGACGCTTTGAAAGCGGCTTAGTCGTTGAATCCGATCTATTGACGGCGAAGGTGAGGCTGGCATCTCGGCAGCAGGAATTGATCCGCGCAAGAAATAACCAGGCTCTGGCGCTCTCCCAATTGAACGTGGCAATGGGACTCCCGATTGAATCGTTATTCGATTTGATTCAGCCATTGTCCGAGCCCAAGTTCCTTCCGCTTGTTCTCCATGACTTGGAGTCTTTGGCGTTAACCAGTCGCCCAGATCTGAAACGCATCATCGCAGAGCAAGGTGCTCAACGCGAAACGGTGTCGATAGCAAAGTCCGCGTTCGGTCCCCAACTCAATGCTTTTGCAAGCTGGGAAATGGACAATCCGACATTGCTGGCCGGTGGCGGCGGAAATAACTGGGTGGGTGGTATGGAATTGAAGATCAATCTTTTTCAAGGTGGCGCAAACCGTGCCGAGTTGTCGCGACAGCGCGCTCTGCAAGAGAAGACCACTGCGATGAAGCAGGCAGCCGTCGATAACGTCCGGCTCGAAGTGCGCCGTGCCTACTACGACTTAGACGCGAGCCGTCAGCAGGTGGAAGTCGCACAGACCTCGATCGCACAGGCCCAGGACAGTTTGCGTATCAATCAGGACCGCTATGAGACGGGGTTGATTACGATCACTGACCTGCTGAGCGCAGAAGAAGGTGCACGCCGCAGCCAAACCGATTACTGGGACGCCGTCTACCGGCTGCGTACAAGCTATGCCGGCCTGGAACTGGCGACTGGAACCTTAACTTCACAATCTCCGGCGGTGATGCCATGAATCGAACGCTCCCTCTTTTTTTCGTTCTTGTTCCCACGTTGTTCGTCGCCTCCTGCGCGAATCAAGCCAAACAGTCGGCACTAGTTCCAGAAACGGTCAGGAATGTTTCGCTGGTCGAAGCTCAGGAGAAAAACATGCGCGATGTTTTCGAAGCGGTGGGCACTGTGCAGGCCGCGCAGACCAGTATCCTGGCCAGCCAGATGATGGGAAACATCGTAGAGATCCGGGTTCACGAAGGGGATCGCGTGCGGCGCGGTCAAGTCCTCGCCGTGATCGATGACAGCCAGCCGCATGCGGCAGTCGACCGCGCCACTGCTGCTGAAACCGCAAGCCAGCGAAAGCTTGCAGCGGCGGATTCCGAACTCACCCTCGCCAACTCAACTCTGAAGCGGTTTCAGACTCTCTTCGAGAGAAAATCCGTTAGTCCGCAAGAGTTCGATGAAGTCCAGGCTCGTCAGCAGTCTGCCCTTGCGCAGCGTGATATGGCGCGGGCAGACCAGGACCAAGCCAAGGCAGCCCTTACGCAAGCCAAAACAACGCTCGAATACACGCTCGTCCGCGCTCCGTTTGATGGTGTAGTCAGCGAAAAGAAGGCAGACGTTGGAACGCTGGCATCGCCTGGTACGCCCATCTTCACGGTGGAGGATGTACGTCGGTACCGCCTGGCGGCCCCAATCAATGAAAACGATCTCTCCCTGGTCCGAGTCGGTCAGCCGTTCCCGGTTCTGATCGACGCATTCGGAACCGAGGTGATGAAGGGGAAGGTTGTAGAAATCGTCCCTGCCGCCGATCCCGGCACTCGCAGCTTCCTGGTCAAGATCGAGTTGCCCGCCGACTCACGGTTGCGCCCCGGTCTTTTCGGCCGCGTACAGTTCGCGCGCGGGGAGCGACGAGCACTCCTTGTGCCGCAGACTGCTATTGTCCAACGTGGACAGATGCAGGGAGTCTTCCTGCTCGATCAGAACAAGATTGCCGCTCTGCACTACGTAACCGTCGGAAAGCCCATACAGAGCCAGATCGAGGTATTGGCCGGTCTGCAGTCGGGAGACTGGCTGGTTGGCACGCCGGGAACCCTCGAACTTGATGGAAAACGGATCGAGGCCCAGTGATGGCAATAGATGATCCCAAGTCCCCGGAACACTCCTCACCGGCCCTGCATCTTGCAGGACGTATTGCTCGCGGCTTTATCACTTCCAAGCTTACCCCGTTGGTGATCATCGCCGCCCTGCTGCTCGGTGCTTTTAGCATCCTGCAAACTCCGCGCGAGGAAGAGCCTCAGATCGTAGTGCCGATGCTCGACGTGTTTGTGCAGATGCCGGGCGCGTCATCAGACGAAGTCGCGCAGCGTGTCAGCCTTCCGATGGAGCGTCTGCTCCGTGAAGTGCCTGGGGTCGAATACATCTACTCCATCAGCCATCCTGGCGTCAGCATGCTGGTCGTACGTTTTTACGTGGGCACCAAAGAAGAAGACGCAATCATACAAACCTACAACAAGTTGTATTCGAACCTGGATCGCATCCCGCCCGGGGTTTCCCAGCCAATCATTAAGGTCCGTTCGATCGACGATGTGCCAATCCTGGCGCTGACTCTATGGGGCAAGAACTACGACTCCTACCGCCTGCGACAGATCGCCGGCGAACTTGAGAACTCGCTTAAGCCGCTCGATGGCGTATCGGAAACACGAATCATCGGAGGACAGCCGCGACAGATTAGGGTCGTGCTCGACACACAGCGACTGGCCGGCTACGGCTTGACGCCAACCGCTGTTGTCGCACAACTGCAGAGCGCGAACAGCCGTTCCCAAGTCGGAAGTTTCTCCCGCGATAATCGCGAACTGCAGGTCGATGCTGGAGTCTTCTTCACGAGCATGGACGATCTGCGTCAGGTAGTCATCGGCGTACACTCGGGCCGCCCCGTTTATCTACGAGATGTGGCTGAGCGACTCGAGGACGGTGCGGCTGAACCGAGCAACTACGTTTTGTTTGGAAGTGCGCGTGGTGCAACAACAGACTCAGGGACTGACTATCCCGCGATTACCATCAGTCTCTCGAAGCGTAAAGGAACGAACGCAACCCTCATTTCGGAACGAGTGCTGGGGCAAATCGATGGCCTTCGAGGATATGTCCTTCCCCGCGATCTCAACGTCACCGTCACGCGCAACTACGGCGAAACGGCCAAAGACAAGTCCGACGAACTTCTCAAGCACCTTGTGATCGCAACGCTGTCGGTGACACTGCTCATCGCGCTGGCACTCGGGTGGCGCGAATCCGGCGTAGTCCTTTTGGCCGTCCCCGTAACTCTAGCGCTGACCCTCACGGTCTTCTACCTGTACGGGTACACGCTGAATCGCGTCACACTGTTCGCTCTGATCTTTTCCATCGGCATCTTAGTGGATGACGCCATCGTCGTCGTAGAAAATATCGTCCGTCACTTCCGGCTTCCGCAGAACCGCGGGCGCTTCCTTGCAACAGTCGCCGTCGAAGCAGTCGACGAAGTTGGCAATCCCACGATCCTGGCGACCTTCGCGGTAATCGGTGCCATTCTTCCGATGGCGTTTGTCCGGGGACTCATGGGCCCTTACATGCGCCCCATTCCCGTTGGAGCGTCCGCCGCCATGTTGTTCTCGCTGATTGTGGCGTTTGTTGTTTCTCCCTGGGCCGCATTACGTTTGCTCAATAAATATGCGGACGGCACGGCTGGTTCCCACCATGACACTGAAGGCTGGACGACGCGGCTCTATCGCAAGTTGATGAACCCGCTTGTTCGTGACTCCCGCCGACGCTGGATGTTCCTCGCAGGGGTCGTGGTACTGCTTTTCGCGGCGATTACGTTTGTTCCCTTGAAGTGGGTTCGGGTGAAGATGCTGCCCTTCGATAACAAGAGCGAATTCCAGGTCATCATCGACATGCCCGATGGAACACCGTTGGAACAGACTACGCGAGTGGCCCAAGCACTGGGCCGCCATCTCAGCGAACAGCCGGATGTTGTCAATTATCAGATTTATGCCGGCACGTCTGGCCCCTACAACTTTAATGGACTGGTGCGCCACTACTTCCTCCGCTCCCAGCCGAATCAGGCAGACATCCAGGTGAATCTACTGCCGAGGCAGGCTCGCAAGGCCCAGAGCCACGAAATTGCCCGGCGGCTGCGACCAACACTAGACAAGATTGCAGAATCATTTGGAGCGCGCATCAAAGTTGCTGAGGTCCCTCCTGGCCCTCCCGTGCTGCAAGCACTCGTGGCAGAAGTGTATGGTCCCGACTACAAGGGCCAGATCGCGCTAGCGGCGCAAATCAAGAAAATCTTTCAGCAGACGCCGGGTGTAGTCGACGTGGACTGGTACGTCGAAGATCCGCAAACCAAATACGACATGCATGTCGATCTCGCCAAGGCTGCGTTGCACGGAATCTCCGCCGCCGACGTGAATCGTTCTTTGCAGATCGGACTAGGCGGTGTGAGCGCGGGTCTCCTGCACGATGCACGATCGCGCGAAGATGTTCCCATCGAGGTTCGTTTAGCCCGCGCCGACCGGTCTTCCATCGAAGACCTAAGCAACTTGAAGTTGCCCACGCCTCAAGGCGGCCAGATTTCGCTCCAAGAAGTCACACACGTTCAGACGACGACCATCGATACAAGTGTCTATCGTAAGAATCTCCAGTCAGTCGTTTACGTCACCGGGGACGTCGCTGGCGGCGAAGAAAGCCCTGTCTACGCGATCATGAAAATGAGCGACTCCATTGATCAACTCAAGCTGCCCGGGGGCTATGTGGTGAAGCAGTACAAGGGCACATCCATGCCCGAGCGCACCGATCACTTCTCAATGAAGTGGGACGGCGAATGGCACATCACGGTGGAAGTGTTTCGCGACCTTGGCCTGGCGTTCGCGGCAGTTCTAGTCTTGATCTACGTTCTGGTAGTCGGCTGGTTCCGCTCGTTCATCACACCGCTGGTGATCATGGCTCCGATTCCCCTGACTCTGGTCGGAATCCTGCCGGCGCATGCCTTGATGGGCGCCTTCTTCACAGCCACTTCGATGATCGGGTTCATCGCCGGAGCCGGCATCATCGTTCGCAATTCCATCATTCTCGTTGACTTTATCGAATTGCGGCGATCACAAGGAATGCCACTGGAAGAGGCGGTCGTGGATGCAGGTGCGGTGCGATTCCGTCCCATGCTTTTAACCGCCGCAGCCGTGGTAGTCGGAGCCAGCGTGATTCTATTCGATCCAATTTTTCAAGGACTGGCACTATCGCTCATGGCTGGTGAGGTTGCGTCAACGATGCTGTCCCGGATGGCGGTGCCTGTACTCTATTACCTCTCGCAGAAACGAAAACAAGCACCGCCGGCGCATCCTCATTCGCCGGAGAACATTGCCGAATGTGAAATGCCGCTGTGTGAAGTTACGCGATGACTTTCCTCGAGGAGAACAAACTAATGACAATTGAACGGATCCTTCGCTTGATGGCCGGACTCTTCGTCCTGATCTCACTGGCCCTGGGCCACTGGGTGAACCAGTATTGGTATCTCTTCACTGCGTTCGTAGGGCTCAACTTGTTTCAGTCGGGTTTGACGAATTGGTGTCCCATGATGACGTTCCTGCGTAAACTAGGTGTTGGCGGCCAGGAGAAACCCAAGCATGCCTGAATGGGTGTGGTTGATTGCATTGCTGATCGGATACCTGATCTTGACGCAGTGGCTTCTGCCCAAGTTGGGAGTACCCACTTGAAAGAGCGCCGGTTGCGCCGAGTCTCGGCGTAATGGGAATGACGGGGAGAAAGCCTCAGAAAAAACCGTCACACAGCATAAGGACTGAGCGATTGTCGAACCGGTGAGACCCCTGAGACATTTGAGAACAATCCTACGAGGAATGCACGCCGCCGAGGGGTGCGAAGAAATTCTGCAGTTTCTGCATTTCAAGAACAAGACCGAGCCGGCGCGCGTGCAGAACGCGTCTCGACGTGTAGTTAATCTTCGATGCGTTTGATATCTCGGCATTTCGTCGGAACCAGCGGCGTCACCTCATTTGTAGAGGATTCGCTCTGGCCGGATCACCAGCCGAGCGACAGTGGTTTGACAGAACACAAAAACTCACTCGTAAACCAAACCTTACCCGCACTCGTGATTCTCATTTGAAACCAAATGAAGTTGAGACCCCGATTCACGAAGTCGAATTCCGTGTCCTATTTTCCCAAGCCAACCAACCACCAATCTCCCCGTAAACCATTGATTTTTAGCTAGTAAGAGTACTCGTCATACGAGACTCCAACCGCTCGACTCCACCCTCGGCAAGCGACCTCCTACCCCTTCCTTTCCTATGGTGCGATCGCGCCCCTGGGTGTATATTGTTTGTGCTCGGAGTATTCCCCAAGCCTTTCAGGCGGGCTCCGAGGAAGCAGTGATTCGGCCGAACCGTCCCAGGATCACTGAAACGGATTCGCCGCATTTCCCCCCAAAGTCGTAGAGAGGTCCCGGGCGCAGTGTGTGTGCCGGTGAAAAACTTATGCCTTCTTCTCTTATAGCGGGGCGGTACGAACTACAAGGACAACTCGGTGAGGGCGGCATGGGGGTGGTCTGGCGCGCCGTCGATATCAAGACCGGCGGTTCGGTCGCCATCAAGCTCATGAAGGATATGTCCGACCCGATTGCGGTCGATTTGTTCACCAAGGAATGGAGGGCCCTGGCCGAGATCTCTCACCCGAATATCGTGGAAGTTCGGGATGTAGATGTCATTGAGGAAAACGGTCAGAAGAAACCATTTTTCGTGATGCCGCTGCTTCGCGGTACCACGCTGGCCGACCTGATCGCTGACGCCAGTGCGCGCTTGACCGTGGAGCGCGTCGTCGAGATTGCAGTGCATGTGTGCCGTGGATTGCAGGCCGCGCACCAACGAGGTCTGATCCATCGCGATCTGAAGCCGAGCAACATTCTGGTGATGGAGGATGACAGCGCCAAAATCATCGACTTCGGTGTGGTGCATCTTGCGGGATCAAAGTCGGTGACAGGACAGAAGGGTACGTTCCAGTACATGTCGCCGGAGCAGGCCATGATGAGGGAGATTACCCCGGCATCGGACTTGTTCTCGATGGGCATCATCCTCTATGAGGCTCTGACACGGCGGAAGCCGTTTGCCCGCAATACCGTCCAGGACACGATGGAAGCGCTGCTCAAGTTCGTGCCACCGGCCGTATCGGAACTGAACCCGAACGTCAACATGTCATTGAGCCGGGTGGTTCACAAATGCCTGGCCAAGCAACCGATTCACCGCTTTACGAGCGCGCGCGATCTCGCCGACGTCTTGCAAAAGGCCGTGCGCAATGAACCGGTGTTTGATACGGCCAAAATCGAACAACGCATCGAGCGCGCCAAGGCTGCCTACAAGTCAGGGGACGAAGGGTTTGCGTCTGAGATTCTGGCAGAACTTGAGGCGGAAGGGCATCTCGACCCGCGCATCACTGTGCTACGGATGCAGATTGAGATGGCCGCGAAGGCCAAGAAAACCCGTCAGTTGCTCGAAAGCGCACGCGCACGAATGGAGCAGGACGAGATTCCTCTGGCGCTGGACAAGATCCGCGAAGTACTGGAGTTGGACCCCGAGAATCCCGATGCGTTGGCCATGCGGCATGCGATGGAAAAGCAGCGCAGCGAGAGCCAGATCGCCAAGTGGCTGGAGCTGGCGCAGACACACCTCGGCAATCGCGATTTTGGAGCGGCGAGGAGTGCGGCCAAGGAAATGCTGGCCATTAATCGTGCCGACCCGCGGGCCATGGATCTACTGGAGAAGATCGAATCCACGGAGACGGAAGCCAAGAGGATTCGGGAGCAGAAAGAGCAGCTCTACACCTCAGCTTTGAAGGCCTATCAGAACGGCGAAATCTCCACCGCGCTCAGCAAGCTGGAGCGTCTGTTCTCAGTGGCCCAATCCAACCCGAACGCTGCGATTCCAGAACGTGAAGCCGTCTACCAGAGCTTTTATAAGGAAGTGCGGTCGGAGCGTGACACCATCCACGGCGCGCTTGAAGACGCGCAACGCCAATTCCGCGAGAAGAACTTCGCCGGCGCCATGGCCGTGTGCCGCGACCTTTTGTCGAAGTATCCCAACGACGGCACTTTTCAGGCCCTGAAGATCCAAATTGAGGATGCGGAGCGGCAGGAGTTGTCGTCCTATACCGCCGAAGTCTCCAAGAGACTGGAGGCGGAGCGCGACCTTGATCGCCGAGCCAATATTGTCCGGGAAGCGTGCGAACGTTATCCAAATGAAGCCCAGTTTGCGCAACAGCTCAAGTTGGTGCGCGAGCGGCGCGATCTGGTGAACTCCATCGTGGTTAAGGCGCGGCAGTATGAAGAGCGCGGGCAGTACGCCGAAGCGATCAGCCAGTGGGACATCCTGCGCAACATCCATCCAGACTATCCCGGCATTGCTTTTGAGATGGAGCAGTGCAAGAAGAAGCGCGATCAGCAGGGGCGGGACGAGGAACGCTCACGCCTGGTAAATGAAATCGACGGATTGATGAAAGGCCGCTCTTACGGCAAGGCTATCGAATACGCGACTTCCGCGCTCCAGGAATTCCCGGGTGACGCTGAGATCTCGGGACTGCGAACTCTCGCGGAACAAGGTCTGGAGCGCAGTAAAGAGTCGCGGCGTTTGTTCGACGAAGGGCAACGATGCGTCGAGCAGGGGGACCTGCTCAGGGCAACTGAGCTATTGCGCAACAGTATGAATCTTGATCCGCGCGCACCCGGCCTGCGTGATGCGGTCATCAATGTGCTTGTTGAACGTGCGCGGGCATTCGGTGAAGACAACTGGCAACACGCGGAGCCTCTGTGCCAGGAAGCCAGTGAGCTCGATGCGAATCACGCCGCAGTACGAGCATTGCGCTCCAATATCGCAGACGCCAAACGCAAGAACTTCGTTGTTCAGTGCCTGACCGAATGCCGCTCGTTAGTCGCAGCTGGACGAGTGAACGAGGCCGCACAACAAATCCGCGCGGCGCGAGAGGTATATCCCAACGATGGTCGCTTGGAACAGTACGAAGCGAGTCTACAAAGGGAGATGAGCGAACTCCAGCGCCAGGAACAAAGACGCAAAGACCAGATGGCGCTTAGCGAGAACCGACGGCGAGCGGAGCAGAATCCCGATCGCGCCAACCTGCGGGCAGTTTTGGAGAAATCGTACGCGATCCGCGCCCAGCATCCCGACGATCCAGAAATCGCGCGGACCGTGTCAGAGATAGAGCTGGCCATCAAGAACATAGCGAAGGTCGAGGATGTGAAGCAAGTGCTATCCCCCGGCCCGGCCCTTACCGGCACCAATGGCTGGCGGGCAACGATGGTTCAGCAAGCGGCCAGACAACCGGCGCAACATAGCGCGGACAAGAAAGGTCCGCAACTGGTCGACAAAACCGCCACTGCAACCAAGACAGCAACACTGACTGCGCGGCCGAAATCCAGCTTCCAGACTTTCACGCATGAGTTGGAAACCCTTGCGCAAAACGTCCAGAGAAGACTACTTGTGCTGGCGCGGCCGGGGGGCACGTGGTCCGGTGTAAGGCTGGGAACCGCGGGCGCAGTCGCAATCTTGTTACCGCTACTCGGTTATCTCGCTTTTCACTTGCCGAGCATGTCGAAGAAAAGCGCGGAAGTGCAGCCGACCGCAACCGTCACGATTACCACCGATCCTCCCGATTCCTCAGTTACGACCGAAGGCAGGGCGGTCGCTAGCGGGGCAGTTGCGATCGGCACAACAATCGAAGTCAGTCACATCGGCTACAAGACCAGGCAAGTACAAATTCAGCACGACAGCGATGGAAAAATATCGCTCGAGCCGGAGTCATTGCGCTTGTCAGTTCACACTTCGGGCGCTGGGGGTAGTGCTGAAATCGATGGGCAAAAGGTCGCCGATCTTAGGGACGGCTCTCTGGAATACACCCTAGGCCCCGACGGCACTCTGCACAAGCTGACGGTTACCGCCGATAACAAACAACTGCTCACGGTTTACGTGCAAGCTTCGCCGGGCCAACAGCCTCGAGTCACGGGCTTCGATGCGAATGATCTTCTAGCCATTACCAGCTTGGGCAACCAGGCGACACTGTATGGAGCAAGCAATCTGGGGTCGGCTCAGGTCGGCGACCAGAGCGCTGCGATCAACCCTACGGGAGCGCCGGTCACTTTGACCGATCAGAGCCACGACGTGGTCTTTGGAAAGGGTGACGATCAGGGGAGCGCATCGATCGACATTTCCAACGCTCCCGCCCTCATGGTGCAATCGCTTACCGGTGCAGGACGCGTTTTCATCACGACGAATGCGGATAAGGCCGTACTCAGCGTGGACGGATCGCCCATGGCCCGGCAGAGCCGCGGATGGACCGTTAGTAAGACACCCGGAGCCCACAAATTCACGCTGTCCGCCGAGGGATACGACCCTCAGTCCTGGACCATGACTATCCAACGTCATGGTGTCGTGAACAAGAACGTAACCCTGCACGCTAAGGTCGCACCGCAGTCCTTAATGGCGGGTCTTAGCATCTCCGGAGGTACTCCAGGAGCAGACGTTACCCTCGATAGCAAGAGAGTGGGAGAACTGGATTCAGCGGGGAACCTGTCTCTTCCAAATGCTGTGGCTCAGGGCAAACATACAGTAGGTCTGACGAAGGCGGGCTACGAAGCACGCGAGTTTGACATTACGATCGGTGCCAGCGCCCCGGGCAAACCTTTAGCCGACGCTCAAATCTCTAAGCCAGTGCTTTCGTCATCCATGGCGGGGCTGGCGTTCGACGTAACGACCAAGGGAGCCACGGTAAAATTCCGCCGCGTCGGCGACGCACAATTCCGGGACGTCAATCCTTCGGAAAAGATTCAGTTGCCGCCCGGACAGTACGAGATTGTGGCGGAGGCAACCGGATATCAACGATTCACAACCACCGTGAATCTGGGGAAGGAAGCGGTCACGGTTCCGGTGAATTTGACGGCCGTACCCGATTACGAGTTCGAAGATGCGCAACAGGTCGCTCACGAGGGTGCGTGGCTGAAGTCGAAAGTGCCTGGAAAGTTCATCAACCTGAAACCGGGCCTTCTGCGCCAAAATATTGTTTTTTCGCGGCCGGGCAAGACGCTTTTCTGGGATAAGAAAGTCGAGTGGATGATCGAGGACCCGGCGCATCACTCCAGAGTTCAGTATTCCCTCGAAGGCGGGAAGTTGACCCGGAGGCTGGTGGTTGGACAGGACACCTCGAATCAGAAAGAAGCGAAGGTCGATGCCCAGTCGGCGGGACAGAAGGATTCACTCTCTTTGCATATCCGCGTTGACGCTGGACAGGTGCGGATTACCAACGATAAGGGAACTGTTCTCGACGAGTTCACGGCTCCGGCGCAGGATTTTTCAAATGGCCGGATTGGGATCCGAAGCGATTCGCTCTTCGTGGTTCGGAGCAATAACCAGTAGGAATATCGGCGGTTTCTCCGTCACTCTGGCAGGGCCCAGGCGAACAGTACACCGCCGCTGCTCATCAGCACGTACTGACGCCCGTCAAGTTCATAGCTTGTGGGAGAACTGACGATGGACGCCCCGGAACCGGAGTGCCACAGCGTCTTCCCATCGCTCGAATCCAGCGCCAGAAAATTTCCGGACGCATCGCCGGTGAACGTAAGACCCGAGTCGGTCGTCAACACGCCCGCTCCCGAGCCGCCGGGGCCGACTTCATGACTCCAGCGGATTTTCCCGGTCTGATAATCAATCGCTTCGATGACGCCCTTGCCCCAGACTCCGTAGTCAGCCCCGGCCCAGCCGTAGACTCCGTCCGCAGGCTTGGCGAAGTAGATGCTCCAGCTCGGGTGGGCATCCACGATGAACAGGCCGTTCTTGGTGTCAAGACTCGGGGAACGATAGTTGGTCATCCCGCCTTCGTCAGGCGCGATGAGGCGTCCGTCGGGAGCAGGCTCCTTTGCGGGATTTGGAATTGGACGCCCTTCCTTATCCACTCCGAGAGTCCAATTCACCGGACCGTATGGAACGGTTAAGAGATTTTTTCCGTTTGTGCGATCGAGCACAAAGAAGTAGCCGTTGCGGGAACTCTGCATGAGCATCTTCTTCGGTTCGCCGTGGAAGTCTCCATCAACGAGCACAGGAGTTTCAACGGCATCCCAATCGTGCGTGTCATGCGGAGACACCTGGAAAGCCCACGCCAGCTTGCCTGTCTCCGGATTCAGCGCGACGATTGAGCAGGTGTAGAGATTGTCCCCCGGCCGCGTCTTACCGTTCAGAACGGGCGTTGGGTTTCCAGTCCCCCAGTAGACCAGGTTCAGATCGGGATCGTAAGTTCCGGTCATCCACGTCATTCCGCCGGTGGTTTGATTCGGTATTCCCGCTGGTGGAGTCGAATTCCATTGCCACTGCGTCGCGCCGGTCTCAGGATCTATCGACCGAATGTAGCCGGTCAGGTTGTCGAAATCTCCGGAAACCCCTACTAACACGTGCTTGCCCACGACAAGAGGAGCCATGCTCGTCCAGTATCCCTTAGTCACGTCGGCCACTTGTACGTTCCAGCGGACGGTCCCATCTTTCGCATTGAGCGAAATCAGATGAGCATCGGGAGACAAGAAGAATAGATAGCCCTTCCACATCGCAACACCGCGATGCCCAATGTGTTCTCCCGGGCTGCGCGGATGGACGTAATGCCATATCTGATGTCCGGACCTCGCATCGACCGCCCAGATATTCTCCGGGACGGTAAAGTAGAGAATGCCGTCCACCAGCAGAGGCGATGACTTGATCAGCGATGTCTGGTTGGTCTGGAACGCCCAAGCCAAGCTCAGATTCTTCACGTTTTCGGGCGTGATCTGGCGAAGTGAACTGTGTCGTCGTCCCGAATAATCGCCGTGGTACCCAGGCCAGCTATCGGCTGGCGGATGCAAGAGAGTCTGTTCATCGGCTCCTTGCGCAAATGTCCACAGGGGAAATGCCAAAGGGCAAATAAGTGTTAGGAATGCTTTCCTTAGAAAGTTCATTAGCGATCGGATCTTTGACAACGATATCTCCGAAAAATGTCGGCGCTCACTTCAATGTCTGCAGATATGCCATCAGGTTGTGGACGTCGTCATCGGTGTACTTGCTGAAGAGATCAACATGGGCCTCGACCGGCGCGTCCAACTTGTAACGCACATCCCGAGTCCGCCAGGATTGATACACTCCCTCTGAGTTCGTGAGCCCAACCGTGAACTCGTCGAGATATGCTAGCGTTCCGGAGATCTCTTGACCCGACGCCAGGGTCACAGTGACCTTCGACTTCGCGTGCCGCGGATAGAGCATCTGTTCCTCGAGTTCCAAGCCCTTAAAATGTGAAGCGATGCCTGCAAGATCTCCGGTTGGTGAGTGACAACCAGCGCATCCGCCAGTTCCTTCGAAATATTTCTTGCCGGCGTCGGCGTTTCCTGTTTGCAAATCCTCCGGGTCCACTCCTTTACGTCCTCCGGTCCCTCTGCGTCCACCCTGAGCCTGCGCGGCTTTTTGTTGCGTGTGGATGAAAGCGGCGAGACTGCCGATCTGCTGGTCCGAGCGATCGAATGGCGGCATCCCTTTGTCCGGGCGACCGCTGCGGATGACCGAGGTGATCTTATTCCCATTGACATCGGCGGCAACCAACTTCGATCGCGTCAAGTCGGGTCCGCTCTCTCCTCCGGTTGCATCGCGGCCATGGCAAAAAGAGCAATCCTGCCGGAACAGCGCCGCGCCTTGCTGCACAAGGCTTGCTGGATAACTCTTGCTCTCGCCACCACTGCGTGGTTTAGCGCTAGTTGAGTTCGGCGTGTGGTGGCTGGTCGTTTGCGCCGGGGCGAACACGCTTAAGAGCAACAACGCAACAATTCCACACAAGGACCGTCGGCGAAACATGACATTTAAAGCCACTTGAAAGATAGGCTTTGGGTAGGGCACGGCTTCAGCCGTGCCGTTTAGGCCCACAAAGGATGCGGGATTTAGCCCCTGAGGGAACGTGCAGTTTCCTCGCTTGTCGATGGTGAAACAGCTACTCAATGATCGCCCGCCTGCTGTTCACGCGCATGTGGAGCCGTGCTGCCCTCGGTCATCCCCAGAACCCATTTGATGGCTTCAAAGTACATTTTGCGGATGTCGGGGTCGCTCCAGCATTCCTCGGTATGGCCGAGGGTCGAATAGAAGACGCGGCCCTTGCCATACATCTTGTCCCAGGCCACAGCAAAATCGTGATCGGTGCGGTGAATGCGCGGATTGTTTTCGTAGTTGAGCTTCGCCGGATCGAGGCTCAGCAGAACGTGCACTTTGTCGCGCGACCATTCCTTCGGTTGATAAATTTCGTCCCACTTGACGAACGCGTACGGAAAATGGTGGACCGCTGGAAAGTTTGGGTCTTCGTTGATGATCGGCGCATTAAATGTAGACCACGGATGCTGATCGAACCAGCCGCCGATCATCTCACCGTACTCCGGCCACTTGTAATTCGTATCGAGGGCGGCGTGAACTCCCACAAAACCTTTCCCGTCATCTTTGATGAACGACATCATGTCCTTCTTCTGACTGTCGTCCAAGTCGAGTTCGCCCGTGGTGCTCACGAAAATCAGGGCATCGAAGTAGTCGAGATTTTTCGCATTCCGGCTCAGATCCTTTTTCGTGATCAATTCGGCGTCGGTGCGCAGGATGGTTTCCCACAGGCCGCTTTCACGCCCCATGTCGTAGATCGCCGCCATGGCGGCGGAAATGGAATCGTGCTCGAATCCCTTGGTCTGGCTCACGACCAGAACGTGCTTGAGGCGGATCTTTTTTTCTCGCGGCGGCGAGGGCATCGAAGGATCCGTTTGGGCTGAGACGAGGGCGGGCGTAATCCAGAAAAGCAGTAAGCAAAACAACAACCGTCGAGGTTGGCGCAAGAGCATTCTCCCCAAAGGACAATTCGTGGAACCCACAAGACTCCACACAGTCCTCAATGCCGCAGGACCATAAGGTAACATAATCGACCTGCGGTAGAATGGCGGGGCTCTTTTGAGGAGACATAGGCACTATGCGTGTTGGGGTCTTCACTCCGTTGTTATCGAAGCTTCCGCTGCAGGCGGTTCTCAAGAAACTCGCCGAACTCAACATTCACACCGTCGAGCTTGCGACGGGAAACTATGTGGGCGATGCGCACTGCAAGCTCTCGATGTTGGACAACAGCTCAGCGCTAGCGGATTTCAAAAAGATGCTCAGCGATCACGGCGTCAGCATCAGCGCATTGAGCTGTCACGGCAATGCGCTGCATCCTGACAAGGCCGTTGGACAAGCGCATCGGGAGACGAGTCGCAGAACCATCCTACTGGCCGAAAAGCTTGGGGTTCCGGTCATGGTGGACTTCTCCGGCTGCCCCGGGGATTCTCCTAACGCCATCGCGCCTAACTGGATCACCTGCCCGTGGCCTCCGGACTTCCGCACGGTCCTTGACTGGCAGTGGAACGAGGTGGTCGCACCCTACTGGATCGAGCACGCGAAGTTTGCTGCTGACCACGGGGTGAAGATTGCAGTCGAGATGCATCCTGGCTTCGTTGTCTACAGTCCGGAGACGATGCTCCGGTTGCGCACAATCGCGGGAAAGAACGTAGGATGCAACTTCGATCCGAGCCATCTCTTCTGGCAAGGTATCGACCCGATAGTTGCGGTCCGCGTGCTGGGCGACTCCATCTTCCACGTGCATGCCAAGGATACGCAACTGTACCCAACCAACATGGTGCGCTCCGGCGTCCTCGACACCAAGCCGTATACTGACGAACGCAACCGCGCGTGGATCTTCCGCACCTGCGGCTATGGCCATGGCATTGAGTTTTGGAGCGAACTCATCTCCACACTGCGAATGTTCGGCTACGACTACGTGGTCTCGATCGAGCACGAAGACAGCTTACTATCGCCGGGTGAAGGCCTGACGAAAGCGGCGAGCTTTCTCAACAACGTCGTTGTACGCGAACAACCGGCGGCCGCGTGGTGGTCCTGAAGAAACTTCAATGAAAGCAATCAAGACAGCAATCTTCGGCACAGGCTTTATGGGCCGCGTGCATCTGGAAGCGGTACGGCGAGTGGAGTCGGTGGAAGCGGCTGCCGTAGTTGGCCGGAACGCGCAGGCGGTAGAACGGCTCGCCGCCGGCTTCGCCATTCCGAAAACAACAACCGATTTTCGCGAGGTCCTGCGCGACGCCTCCATTGACGCGGTCCACATTTGTACTCCTAACGCGCAGCACTTCGCGATGGCGAAAGAGGTCCTGCAAGCGGGCAAGCACGTCCTCTGCGAAAAGCCGTTGACCACAACGGTCGCGGAAGCTGAGGAACTGAGTTCCCTGGCCGCTAAGCACGGCTTGCGCAATTGCGTGTGCCACAACCTGCGCTATTACCCCATGGTCCAGCAGATGCGCCGCCTGCGCGAGGCTGGAGAACTTGGAGAAATTCTGGTTGTGCAAGGCACGTACTCTCAAGATTGGTTGCTACATGACACCGATTGGAACTGGCGGGTTGATGCCAGCGCCGCCGGGGCATCCCGTTGCATGGCCGACATCGGATCCCACTTCTTCGATATGGCGGAGCACGTTACAGGATTGCGTCTGACATCGCTGTGCGCTGATCTGCAGACATTCCACGCCAAGCGGAAGCAGCCGAAGCACTCGGTCGAAACTTTTGCCAACAAGTTGATGGGGCCCGAAGATTTCATTGAGACCCCAGTGACGACGGAAGATTTCGGCGCCGTCCTCTTTCGTATGGGACCCCGCACTCGTGGCAGCATGACCGCCAGCCAAGTATCCGCAGGGCGGAAGAACGGATTGCGGATCGAGGTTTACGGAACGAAATCCTCAGTCGCGTGGAACCAGGAACGTCCGGACGAACTTTGGCAGGGGCACCGCGATTCGCCGAACTCGATTTCGGTAAAGGATCCTTCGTTGCTCGAACCCGGCGCACGCAGTTATGCCGACCTTCCGGGCGGCCATAGCGAGGGCTACGACGACACGTTCAAGCAGGTGTTCCGCCGCTTCTACCGTTCCATCAGCGAATCAGCCGCTCCCGATTATCCCCAGTTCGTAGACGGATTGCGCCAGATGGTGATCCTCGACGCAGTTCTCGCAAGCCACGGCAAACGCGGGTGGGTGGATGTGCCGCCGCTTCAGGCGAGTTGACTTGATGCCGCCAGTCTAGGAACGAGAATTCTAGGGAGTCGGCACGCGCGCAATGTTCGAACTGGCAGAGTTGCCATTCGCATTTGTGGCTCGGACCCGGTAGGAAGCCTTCTGGCCCGACTTTACCTGAGAGTCCGAGTATTGCGTTGCGGAAGCGGGTAACTCCACGATTTGATGCCACGATCCGCGTGCTGTCGAATCCTGTCGCCGTTCAACCACAATGTGCTCCGGATTTCCTCCGTGGACTTCCCAGCCAAGCTTAACTCCGCTCTCAGTTGAAGCCGCGGTCAGCGAACTCGGTGTTTCGGGAAGGACTGGCCAGTCGAAATAGTCGGCATCGGCAATTGCCAGGATGCTGTCGGTTACAGGAAGCATCTCCAATGTGTCGATTGTTCCCTTCTTCCAATTGAGCGGACGAATATCTCCAGAAACCACGTCGATGAGCACGGGATGCTGAATGCCGGAATTTTTCACCGATAGCGTCGCGTAGTAAGAAGGAAAAACATTTCCCGGCGCGCTGTGGGCGGCGATCCAATAGGCCAGGATCGCCTTCCCGCTCTTGGATCGAAAACCGTAGCTCAGGAAAGGAAATCCGCTCTGCCGGCGGATCGCGGGTATGTCATCGCTGGAAATCTTGATCGTGGGGTCCAGCTTCGTGTCGGAAAAAAGCGCGTTCGTGTTCTGCAATGCATAGAACACAGGGCGAGGCGTGAAGTCATAATCGTGATTCGTCAACCCATGGACGACCCCGAAGTCGTCAAATTCATTCCCGTCCGTACCCGCAGCCAGAAGCCATACAAATGTCTTCACGCCCGCGGCATGGTTGTAAATCAGTCCGCGCGGTACATACTTCGCCTGCACGGATTCGTCCGAGCCTGTCCATGAAGGGATCGAGTTGAACTCATCGTCGAAGAACGGAATGCCTGCCTTGATCCCCGGATAGTGATTGACCAGATCGCGCAACGCACGCGGCGACTCGTTGAGATAGGCGCCGTAATCCATCGTCTCCGGATTCATGTTCTGTCCGTAGCCCGGATAGGTATGGTAGGCGTAGACGTCAATTCCCTCGGCGCATTTGCATGTATCCAAAGCATGCTGCGTGAACTCGCGCGATGGGTCCGCCTGCGCGCCGTAGATCACCTTCGCTCCTGAAGTCTTATGCACGGTTTCGACGAACGAAGTCAGCAGATGACCGTACTGCTCGGGATTTCCCCATGGGTTCCAGTACCCGATGTCCTGTTCATTCCACAGCGCCCAGTAGTGGATTCGGTCCTTGAAGTGATCGACCATCCAGCCCACATATTTGTTGAATGCGGTTGCCTGCTCCGGCGTGATCGGTGGCCAATAAACCGAGTACATGCTGCGATCGTCGTTGTGAAACGAACCCGGCTCGGGAACGCTGATGTCCGGCAGCTTGCCGCTGTGCGCTGTGTACATCTGGTTGCCGTAGAGCAACTGCACCTGCACATCCATCCCGTTGTCGATCAAAGAATCAACCGCGTCTTCCAGCAATGGCGAGGTCGCATAAACGCCCCTTTTCTGCTCAATCCAATCCCAACTCGTGTAGTCGGAACTGTTCTCATACTGCCCGATGCGGATCCACTTGAATCCGGCATCGAACATGCGCGTCCACCACCATCGATTCCACGGCAGATAGGGATCGCGGGGCAAGTCGGAGTTAATGCCAAAACCGTCCTGAATCTGCGAAGTTCGCTTAGGTGGAACTTTCTCCGGGAGCTTTCGCGCGGCCTGAGGAAAGGAAGGAACTTCTATGAAGATGACACACAGAAGAACGACGAAACACGTGATGTGGCCTTTGTGATTGCGGGTCATCGATTCTCCTCTACGGAAGACCGCTCTTCGCATCTCCGTTATCGCGCCACCCGCTCAGCAGCGACCTGTGTGCCATTCGCGGCGATGGCAGGCGCATGGCGCTGGATCTTCCGGATCGCCTCCGCGATCTCGTGCATGTCCTGCTTGTCACCCAGCAACGCGAACTGCGGAATCCAGACGGTCTCCCACGCCGCGCGTTGTGTATTCGGAAAGCGTTGCTGCAGGAATTCGTGCTTCTCTGTCGCCTGCGTGCCGCTGAGGCACTTCCGATATTCGCCGCTGCGGAAGCAATCCAGTTCATGCAACGGCGGATAGCTGGCCTGAGTCGGAATGCCTTCTGCATTCAATGCAGCAATGAAATTCTCAGTCGAGATCCCCGCGAATTGCTTGGCATCGACATGAAAGATATACGCGTACTGGCCATTGCGCGTGCAGCGTGGGTCACACTTCTGTGGTGTGATGCCGGGGATCTCCGCAAACAGTTTGTCCAGCAGACGACCGTTGCGGTGGCGGTGCAGAGTCTGTTCTTCCAAACGGTCCAACTGCACCTTCAAAATGGCTCCCTGCCACTCACTGAGCCGGTAGTTCGATCCATAAATGAAATGGCTGTAGAACCATTCACCGGGCATGCGTCCGCAGTCGTGCACGGAGCGGGCTTGGCGCTCTAATGCATCGTCATTCGAGATAACAATTCCGCCCTCGCCCGCCGTCATCAACTTGCTCGCCTGGAAGCTGAATGTACCGGCCTTGCCAAGTATGCCGATCTTCTTTCCTCGCCACTCGCTACCATGCGCGTGCGCCGAGTCTTCGATCAGATGAAGGCCACGTTCCTGAGCAATCTGGCTTAAGCGATCCAGATCCGCAGGATGCCCGCCCATGTGCACGGCAATAATGGCTTTCGTGCGGGGAGTGATCGCCGTTTCGGTCAATTCTGGATCGAGGCAGTAGGTTCCGGGATCGACGTCCACCATAACCGGCAAAGCATTGGCAAAGAGAACAGCACTGGCGGTCGCGATAAACGTGAAATCGGGCACTATCACCTCATCGCCCGGCCCTATGTCGAGCGCGGCCATGGTGACTTCCAGTGCGGCCGTCCCATTCGTCACGGCAATCCCGTGACGCGCGCCGTGGTATTCGGCAAACGCTTTTTCAAACTCCAGTGTCTTGGTACCTGGCGTGCGCCACCACACGCGGCTCTCGAGAACTTCGTTGAGGGCGCGACGCTCGTTGTCGTCGTATTGCGGCCACAGGGGAAACGGTTTCTGTTTCGTCTTGCTACCGCCGAACAGCGCGAGTTCAGGCATGGGCTCTCCTTCAGCAAACTTCGTGGCAGTCAAGTAAGGTACCGCAAAAGCCTGCAACAGTCATCGACTTCGACCGACAAGATACCGGCGCCCGCACCAGATTCCTATGACTGCCGTCGGGTGATGCAACAAATTCGAGGATTTCCAATCGGACTTGCGATCTGCAATATTGCCAACGCGGGCTGCAAACCTGGTGTGTTGACACACGCGGATGTAGACCTTAGCATCCCTTTCTCGGCAATTTGCCGCAGGTTCCGTAAAGCTGGGGAAGCGAGTCAACCAAATGAGTCTACGAGATTTCCTGTCGAAGCAGTTCATCGATGTCATTGAGTGGGTTGAGCCAGAGGACGGGATCCTTGCTTATCAGTACCCGATGCAAGACCGCGAGATACAGAACGGCGGTAAGCTCACCGTGCGTGAATCGCAGGCCGCGGTATTTGTGAATGAAGGCAAAGTCGCCGACGCTTTCATGCCGGGGTTGTATACCCTCACCACGCAGACGCTGCCCATTCTGACCTATCTGCAAAACTGGGATAAAGCTTTCAAGTCTCCTTTCAAATCGGACGTCTACTTTTTCTCCACGCGGCTGCAGACCAATCAGCACTGGGGCACGCAGAATCCCATTACCATTCGTGACAAAGAATTCGGAGCGGTGCGTTTGCGGGCGTTCGGCATCTACAGCTACCACCTAATGAATCCGAAGGAGTTCTACACCAAGGTCAGCGGCACGCGCGACGTCTATCGAGTCGAGGATCTTGAGGGACAACTGCGCAACACCATCGTGGGCCGAATCACCGACACATTCGCGAGCAGCAATGTCCCTTTCCTGGATATGGCCGCGAATCAGGTCGCGCTCTCTGAGAAGATTGCCACTCAAATGAAGCCTGCGTTCACCGATCTCGGCCTTGCCCTTGACAGCTTCGTCGTGGAGAATCTTTCCCTTCCCGATGAGTTGCAGCAGGTACTGGATCAGCGCATCAGCATGAACATGGTCGGCGATATGGGACGGTACACGCAGTACCAGGTCGCCCAATCCATCCCGATTGCCGCCGCCAATGAAGGCGGAGGAGCCGCCGGGATCGGCGCGGGCCTCGGAGCAGGCGTCGCGATGGGTCAGGCCATGATGGATGCGGTGAAAAAGGCTTCTGCGCCGAGCGGAGAAGCGTCACCTGCCTCCGGCGGGACGGTCACCGGGGCAGCCGCCGTGGGCGCGGAAACGAAATTCTGCTTGAACTGCGGCAAGCCGATTCCCAAGATCGCGAAGTTCTGTCCTGCGTGCGGACAAGCTCAGCCATAGTTCCAGACGCCATGAGCGGAATCGAATGGGTCATTGATGCGCACGGCTGCTCGGCCGAGTCGCTGAGCAGCAACGCGCTTCTCGACGAGTTGTTCCAATGGATTATCTCCGCGATGCACCTGCGCCCGGTTGGTCCGACGCAGTGGCATCAGTTTCCGAACACCGGCGGCATTACCGGGCTCTGTTTGCTCGCCGAGTCTCATGTTGCGTGCCATACCTTCCCGGAGTTTGGTTCTCTCTGCCTCAACGTCTTTTGCTGCGTGCCACGTGAAGCGTGTGAGTTCGCCCCTGTCCTGAAAGCCATGTTCGGCGCCGCTTCGGTGAGTGTGAGCAGCATCACGAGATCGTATGGCGCAGAGGATGATGGGAACCCCGAACTTTCCAGAGAAATCCTGCCGGTGGAGAGTCGCGGATGACTCAGCCGGCCGCGAATTGCCCCAACTGCGGAGCCAGGATCCTCTTCCGCTGGTCAAGCAGCGTTCAGACCGTCTGCGAATACTGCAAATCCATCCTGGTCCGCACTGACGTTGACTTGAAAAAAGTCGGCCAGGTCGCCGACCTTCCGCCGAATAGTTCTCCCATTCAGATCGGCGCTGAGGGCGTGTACAACCATCATCCTTTTGTGGCTGTCGGACGAATTATTTACGAGTACGACCAGGGCACATGGAACGAATGGCACCTGGTGATGAACAACGGCAGCGCCTGGCTCTCGGATGCACAGGACAACTACGTCGTCACCTTCGCCGCGCCTGGCCGCAAGCTGCCGGCATCGGCCAAGGTTGGCGAACAATATGTTTGGGACAACGAATCCTACGCAGTTAGCACTGTCACTAAGGCGCACTACCGCGGCGTCGAAGGAGAACTGCCCTTTCAATACTGGGATAAAGAAGATGTCGTGTTCATCGACCTGATGTCGGAGCATGGAAAATTCGCAACGCTTGACTACAGCGACGAAGCGCCAGTTCTGTACCTCGGTGAGTCCGTCGAGTTTGAAGACTTGAAGCTTAAGAATCTGCGCACTTTCGAAGGATGGTAGTGAGCACCGGAGGCCCCAATCCGCCGTCCACGCCGCATGTGAAGGCGATGAACTGCCCCAGTTGCGGCGCCGCGCTCAGCCTGCGCTCGTTTACCCAGGCAGTCTCGGTCGTTTGCGATTCCTGCCACTCGATCCTCGATGCACAAGATCCGCAACTGAAAATTCTTCAGCAGTTCAAGAAGGCCACGGGGGAGGATCCCCCGCTAATCCCTCTGGGAACTCGTGGCAGGATTCGCGGAACGCCGTACGAAGCCGTCGGATTCCAGCGGCGCACGATTCACGTAGAGGGCATCCCCTACAGTTGGCATGAGTACATACTTTTCAATCCGTACAAGGGCTTCCGCTATCTCACCGAGTATAACGGCCACTGGAATGACACTTCCACTTTGCGGGCTTTGCCCACACTGAACTCCCACACCGGCGACGTCACGGTGAGTTACTTGGGCGAGACCTACCAGCACTTTCAGACTGCGCAGGCTTCGACCACCTATGTCCTCGGCGAATTCCCTTGGCAGGTGCGAGTGGGTGAAGCTAACGAGGTTACCGATTACATCTGCCCGCCCCGCGTGCTATCGAGCGAGCGCTCGGGCAACGAAGTTACGTGGTCGATGGGCGAGTACATTGCGGGACGCGACATCTGGAAGGCTTTTTCGTTGCCCGATGGTCCGCCCGAGCCAATCGGCGTCTACGAAAATCAGCCTTCTCCCTTCAGCACCGACACGAAAACGATCTGGACGATCTTTGGCGCGTTTGCCATTTTTCTCCTGTTAATGATGCTTGGATTCGCCTCCTTCGCACGCGACGAGCAGGCCTTTCAGGGGGCCTACATCTTCGATACGAACGCTCGCAGCGAGGCCTCATTCGTCACCGACCCGTTCGAGTTGAAGGGACGTACATCGACTCTCGAACTGTCCACGACCACGAATGTCGACAACAACTGGATCTATCTGAACTATGCGCTTATCAATCAGGACTCGGGCCAGGCTTACGATTTTGGCCGCGAAGTGAGCTACTACCATGGCTACGATCAAGATGGCTCCTGGACGGAAGGCAGCCGCAACGACAGCGTGGCAATCCCCAGCGTGCCACCCGGAACGTACTTTCTCCGGGTTGAGCCCGAGTCCGACTCCGGCCATGGAACGATTCATTACGAGATCACGGCCAAGCGAGATGTTCCGCAGTTCAGTTTTTTCGGAATCGCTTTGCTGGCTCTGCTAGTGCCCGCCGCCCTTATCACCTGGCGTTCCATGAATTTCGAACATTTACGTTGGGCGGAAAGCGACCATGCACCCATGGAAAGCAGCTCTGACGGAGATGACGACTGATGAGAAACCTCTACATGATTTACGGGGTGATTGTTCTTGGGCTTCTCGGTATGGCTGAATACCGCGGCTGGAGCCTCGCCTCCGTCAACGAAGTCAAGAACGTCCCTCGCTCCGTACGCGACAATCCCGGCTCTTACCGTTCCGTTTATGCCGTCTATCACCATTACACAGGAGGCAAGTAAATGGGCATCCAGGCTACCAACGTCGTAAATGCCATCATCTACGCGGCAATCGGAATCGTCATCTTTGCCGGCGCGTTTCTCGTCATCGACAAAGTCACCCCGTACAACTTGTGGAAAGAAATCGTGCAGGAGCACAACACCGCGCTTGCGCTGTTGCTCGGAGCGATGTCTCTCGGAATCTGCATCATCATTGCGGCTGCCGTCCACTAACTTGGGGATCCTGCTTTTCATCACCGTCTTGCTGATCGCCGCCTGCGGGCTCATCTACGAGCTCATAGCGGGCACGTTGGCCAGCTATCTTCTGGGCGATAGCGTTCTTCAATTCTCTACCATCATCGGCTGTTACCTGTTTGCCATGGGCATCGGAAGCGCCCTCTCGCGCTACATCGATCGCGGACTCGCCTACCGGTTCGTATGGATCGAGTTGCTGCTGGGAGTGATCGGCGGGTGTTCGTCTGCCCTGCTGTTCCTGGCGTTTGCGTATACCCAGGGATTTCAGCTTTTGATGTATTCGTTGGTGGTCGTGATTGGAATCCTCGTAGGCCTTGAGATTCCGCTTCTGATGCGACTTGTGCGCGGGCGCTATCACTTTCGCGATGTCGTGGCCCACGTGCTCACCTTCGACTATCTCGGCGCGCTCGGTGCGTCACTTCTGTTCCCCATCCTGCTGGTGCCCTATCTCGGGCTGGTGCGCTCGGCCATGTTGTTCGGTGTAATCAATGTTCTTGTAGCGCTGTGGAGCACCTTCCTCTTTGCCAGCCAGATCGCCACGGTGCGAGCGCTGCGTTCCCTTTGCGTGGTAGTCCTTTGCGGACTCGCCGTCGGTCTGGCGGAAGCCAAACGCATTACCGCCGCAGCCGAAGACAACATCTACGCCGACGAGATCATCTTCTCCCGCGACACTCGTTATCAGCACATTGTCCTCACTCGCTTCAAGAACGACATCCGGCTTTTCCTCAGCAGCCATCTGCAGTTCAGCTCCCGCGATGAATACCGCTATCACGAGGCGCTGATCCATCCCGGGCTGTCGGCGATTCCAGTTCCCCGCCACGTTTTGGTGCTCGGCGGAGGAGACGGATTGGCCGTCCGCGAGATTCTCAAATATCCCCAAATCGAGAGTGTGACCCTGGTCGATCTCGATCCAGAAATGACAAAGCTGTTCTCTACCAACCCCATGCTGACCGCGCTGAACCAGAAATCCTTCCTCTCGCCGAAGGTTCACATCATCAACGCAGACGCTTTCCCGTGGGTCGATTCCAACACCGACAGCTTCGATTTCATCGTCATCGATTTTCCCGATCCCACAAACTACTCTCTGGGCAAGCTGTATACGACTGCTTTCTACAAAGCCGTCGCTCGACATCTCAGCGTACAGGGGCTGATGGTGGTGCAGAGCACTTCACCCATGTTCGCTCGAGATTCTTACTGGTGCATCGCAGAGACGCTCAAGCAAGCTGGGCTGCAGACCTATCCCTATCATGTATATGTTCCATCGTTTGGCGAATGGGGATTCGTAATCGCCGGCCATCGTGACTTCCAACTTCCCGCTTCACTGCCCGCCGGCCTGCGCTTTGTCAGCGTCGTCGGGCTGCCCGCGATGTTTCAATTTCCACCCGACATGTCTCCTCTCACCATGAAGCCCAATCGCCTGAACGATCAGGTTCTCGTCCGGGCCTACGATCAGGACTGGAAGGACATAAGTCATTGAAAGCCTCGCGGCGTCAGTTTCTGCAGTCGGGCAGCGCAGCTCTGATCGGTCTCTCCATCAAGGGCGGACCGGCGATTGCCGGATCGTTCGTAAATGACTCATTTCAGCTCGGACACCAATTGCGCGAGCGGGCGCAGTTCCTTGCTCCGAAGCAGGTTGAGAAGCGGTCGGTCGTAATTGTCGGCGGAGGAATTGCAGGCCTGAGCGCCGCGTGGCGACTGCACAAGAAAGGTTTCACCGATTTCATCTTGCTCGAGATGAACGACCAGCCGGGCGGCAACTCGCGCTGGGGTGAAAACGAGATCACCGCCTACCCCTGGGCGGCGCACTATGTCCCCGTTCCCAGTCCGAAAGCCGTTTACGTTCGCGAGTTGTTTGAGGAACTAGGCGTCCTCAAAGATGGCCGCTGGGAAGAACGATATCTCTGCTTCTCTCCGCAGGAAAGACTCTTCCTCTATGGAAGATGGCAGGACGGCATCGAACCGGCAGTCGGACTCACCGTGGCCGATCGCGACCAGTTCCGCCGGCTCGAAGATCACATCCACATGTTTCGCGCGACCGGCAAGTTCACCGTCCCGATGGAAGTCGGCTTCTCTGACAGTACAGCCGATCTCGATAGCATCTCATTCGCCGAGTGGCTGCGCGCTCAGGGGATAAACTCCCGCATTCTGAACTGGTACCTGAACTACTGCTGCCGCGACGACTACGGGGCTACCACCGCCAACACCTCGGCTTGGGCTGGAATTCAGTACTTCGCATCGCGCGAGCCGGAAGAAAAAGGTCCATTGACCTGGCCCGAAGGCAACGGCTGGATCGTCCGCCGCCTGATGGACCGGATTGGAAATTTCGTTCAGTCCAATCGCATGGTTCACAAAATCTCCCGGACAAGTAAAGGTGCCTCCGTCTTCTCCGGCGACACAGAATATCGTGCAGAATTCGTGATCTTCGCCGCACCGACTTTTCTCGGCCCTTATCTGATCGAGGGCATGGCCCCGCTGCGAGATTTCGAATACTCCCCGTGGCTCACTGCGAACGTCACTCTCGAACATCTGCCCGCCTCGTATGGCACCGACCCCACATGGGACAGCGTCTTCATGGATTCCCCTACTCTCGGCTATGTGGACGCAACGCACCAGTCCCTGCGGACGCACATCGACCGCACCGTGTGGACCTTTTACTGGGCATTGGCCGAAGGCTCACCTGCTCAAAACCGACAACTCTTGTTAGATAAGGATTGGAATTATTGGAAACAAGCGATCCTGCACGATCTGGAGCGAGTGCATACTGATATCCGGCAGTGCGTGTCCCGCATCGACATCATGCGAATAGGTCATGCCATGGCTCGCCCCAGAGTCGGAGCAATCTTCTCCGCCGAACGCCGCAAACTTACCGAGCCGCATGGCCGCATCCACTTCGCGAACTCCGACCTTAGCGGTTTCTCGATCTTCGAGGAAGCGCAGTACCGCGGCGTGACAGCTGCCGACATCGTCGCCAGCAAACTCGGCGGCCACCGCATCTCATCCTAAGACGCATCCGGACCATTTCGGAATCCCGATGCTTTCACCTCAAATAAAAAGTCCTAAGGACATTTGTCACCAACTGAGTTAGGGGCATAGGCTATCTGGAAGGAGTTATTTATGAGCACGATCGAAGCCAGCAGCCCAGCCGAAATCCTCGAACTCAGCCCTTACGCTCCGACCCGGTCGACCATCAAAGATAAACCTCTGAGTGCAGAAGAACTGCGCAAGACGGAAGTCTACTGGCGAGCCTGCAACTATCTCAGTCTGGGAATGATCTACCTTCGCGAAAACCCTCTGCTCACCGAGCCTCTGAAGCCGGAGCACATCAAGAATCGTCTGCTCGGCCATTGGGGATCGAGCCCCGGACTTTCTTTTATCTATGTCCATCTGAACCGCCTGATCAAGAAATACGATCTCGATATGATTTTTCTTGCTGGCCCTGGACATGGCGCTCCCGGCGTGCTTGGCCCCGCTTACCTGGAGGGGACGTACTCCGAGGTCTATCCCGAGAAGAGTCTTGACGAAGACGGCCTGCGGCAGTTCTTCCATGAATTTTCCTTCCCCGGCGGAATCGGGAGTCACTGCACGCCGGAAACTCCGGGATCTATTCACGAAGGCGGAGAACTCGGCTACGTCCTCTCGCATGCCTGTGGCGCGGCCTTTGACAATCCAGAGTTGATTGTTGCGGCAGTCGTGGGCGATGGCGAGTCGGAAACCGGTCCTCTCGCGACTTCCTGGCACGCCAACAAGTTCCTGAATCCTGCGCGCGATGGCGCTGTGCTCCCTATCCTCCATCTGAATGGCTATAAGATCGACAATCCGACCTTGCTGGCGCGCATTTCGCACGAGGAAATTGAGAATCTCTTCCGCGGCTACGGCTGGACTCCCTATTTTGTGGAGGGCTCCGATATCGACAGCATGCATCAGGGTATGGCTGCGACGGTGGAGCGTTGTATTGACGAAATTCGCGAACATCGGCGCGCCGCGCGAGAGCATCGCGACCTCACCAGGCCGCGCTGGCCCATGATCGTGTTGCGATCGCCAAAAGGCTGGACCGCGCCACGCACTCTGGAGGGACATTTCCTCGAGGGCTTCTGGCGCGCACATCAGGTGCCGCTTCCGGCCGTGAAGAAAGATCCCGAGCAATTACATGCTCTTGAAAACTGGATGCACTCGCAACGGCCCGATCCTTTATTCGACGGCAACGGCCGGCTGGCTTCCGTGTTTCGTGACTTGGCGCCCACCGGCGACCACCGCATGAGCGCGAACCCACACTCCAATGGCGGACGTCTTAAGAAAGCTCTTCGTTTGCCCGACTTCCGTGACTTCGCAGCCAACGTTGACAAGCCGGGCCACGCGCAAGTCGAGAACACACGGCCGCTCGGTTTCTTTCTTGCTGAAGTCATGAAGAGGAACGCCAGCAATTTCCGCGTATTCGGCCCCGACGAGACCAGTTCCAACAAACTCGACGGACTCTACACAGTTACAAAGAAGTTCTGGATCGAGGAGCGATTTCCCGAAGACGACGACGGCGGCAATCTCGCGCCCGACGGCCGCGTCATGGAAATGCTCAGCGAGCACACCATGGAGGGCATGCTGGAAGGATACCTTCTCACTGGACGCCACGGCTTCCTCTCGACTTACGAGTCGTTTGTGCATGTCATCGACTCGATGTTCAACCAGCACGCCAAGTGGCTGGAAATCTGCAATCACTTAACCTGGCGGCAGGCGATCGCATCGCTGAACCTTCTGATCACATCCACAGTGTGGCGGCAGGATCACAATGGTTTCACTCATCAGGATCCGGGCTTCCTCGACGTAGTGGTGAACAAAAGCGCGAACGTCACCCGTATCTATCTGCCTCCGGACGTGAATTGCCTGCTCTCCGTCGCCGACCACTGCTTGCGCAGTCAAAACTATGTCAACGTGATCGTCTGCGACAAACAGAAACACTTGCAGTATCTCAGCATGGAGGCGGCTATCACGCATTGCACAAAGGGAATCGGCATATGGGATTGGGCCAGCAACGACGAAGGCGGCGAACCCGATGTCGTCATGGCCTCGGCCGGCGACATTCCCACGCAGGAAGCACTGGCTGCAACCGATCTGCTGCGCAAGGAATTCCCGGACCTTAAGATTCGCTTCATCAATGTGATCGATCTATTCAAGCTCCAGCCCGCCAGCGAACATCCACACGGACTCGCGGACCGTGAATTCGATTCTCTCTTCACGGTCGATAAACCGGTCATGTTCAACTTCCACGGCTACCCGCAGCTGATTCACCGCCTGGCTTACCGGCGCACGAATCACTCCAATATCCACGTGCGTGGATACAAGGAGAAAGGAAGCATCAACACGCCTCTGGAACTGGCGATCGACAACAACATCGACCGTTTCAGCCTCGCTATGGACGTCGTCGATCGAGTTCCGAAGCTGCAGCGAATCGGAGGCCACGCCAAGGAACGATTCCTGAACCAGCAGATCGCGTGCCGCAACTATGCCCATCAGTACGGCATCGATATGCCCGAAGCGACAGACTGGACGTGGCCCTATTAGTAGCGCCGCCGTCTCGGCGGCGGTCGCGCGGGCGTCTCACCCGGCGACGTGACACTTTGGACCTGTAGCGGCGCGAACCTTCGCAAAAGGTGGACCGGCGTACCGGTGCAACTGTGGACTAGCGCAACCGCGGATGGGCACAACCGTGGACATGCGCAACCGTGGATCGGCGCAACCGTGGAAGAGCGGCCCTTTAGGGCCGCGTTAGTGCGTCGCGATAGATGGGCTTTAGCCCCCGCGCGCGGTCTCACGAGTGCGTTATCGTTCACACTCTCAGGACGGATGCGCCTCGCCCTTGATCACCCGCACCGTATCCCGTGCAATCAACAATTCCTCGTCGGTCGGAATCGCGTAAGCGAGCAACTTAGAATCCTCCGTGCTGATCAGACCCTCGCACCCGACCGTCTCCTGATTCTTCGGCGCGTCAAGACGCAGCCCGGCCCACTCCATCTCACTGCAAATCCGCGCACGCACTTCGGCAGAATTCTCTCCGATGCCGCCAGTAAACACGACGGCATCGGCCCCACCCATGGCGGCAAGATAGCCGCCAATGTACTTGCGAGCCCGGTAACAAAAAATCTCAATCGCCAGGCGCACCCTCCGATCGTCGTGGTCCTTCAGTTCCGCCTGCAATTCACGCATATCGTTCGTCAGTCCGGAAATTCCCAGAAGCCCGGACTGTGTATTCAGCAATGTCTCCACTTCCGAAGACGACATTCCTTCTTTCCGCGCGATAACACCCACTATCGCAGGATCCAGATCGCCCGACCGCGTGCCCATCACCAGCCCTTCGAGCGGCGTCATCCCCATCGAAGTGTCGACCGGTGATCCCGCTTTTATCGCTGCGCTAGAACAACCATTTCCCAGGTGAAGCGTAATGATATTCGTCTGCTCCCGTGTGAGTCCTCGTAACGCCCGATATCGAAAGGCAACATAGCGGTGCGACGTCCCATGGAATCCGTATCGCCGAATGCGATGCCGACGATACAGGTGATAGGGAATCGCATAGAGGTAAGCCTGCTCGGGAATTGAATGATGGAAGGCCGTGTCGAACACAGCCACCTGCGGCACCTCTGTGCCAAAAAGCTCTCGCGCCGCCAGAATTCCCTTCACATTATTCGGATTGTGCAGCGGTGCCAGGTCAATGCAATCCTCGATCCCCTTGAGCACGCGATCGTCAATGAGCGTCGACTCCTTGAATAACTCGCCTCCGTGCACGACGCGGTGACCGACGGCATGCACATCGGCTGTGCTCTTGATCTCGTGAATTCCCGAGCGTTCCGATGCGATGTAGCGGAGCAGATAATCCAGAGCCGCTCCCATGTCTCTGACCGGCGCCGTCAGAGTCTTCCCGGGCTCCTTGCGATAGCGGATCTTAACGATCGCCTCGCCCCCGATCCCCTCGACTTCCCCGCGCAGAATGCGGTCGTCCTTAAACGCTTTAATCTGCTCCAGGTCGGTGGCAATGATCTGAAACTTTAGGCTGGAACTTCCGGAATTCAATACTAGTACGTTCATTGTGCGCGCCTCAGGTTCGCCACCGCCCTCGAGATAAGCTCTCTCGCCTCGTAGCCAGCAACGCTCATCCGCTTCCGCCTCCCACCGGGGCACCAAAATCCTCCGCCGGTGGCGGCAAGTTCGCAGGGATCATCCACATGGCAATCCCCGCACTCAATGCCGCAAGGCCTGCGCAAACGGACATGATCAGTCTAAAACTAAACAGGAACGCGTGAGTGATGTCGCTTTGGAGCGTCTCCCTCGTGCCAGCATCCAGTCCACTCGGAGGCTCCAACGCCCCCAGCCTGATCAGATTGGATTGAATTTCATGCAAGGCATCGACAGGCAAATCGCGACCGTGGAGCGAATCGTTCAGTTTGTACCCAAATGCTTGCACCATCACTCCACCGAGAATCGCGATGGCAAGTACCCCCGCAACACGAGCAACCGCGTTATTCACTCCCGATGCGGTTCCGGCATGATTCGGTCCGACCGAACCCATGACGACCGTTGTCAATGGCGCCACCGTGATTGCGGTTCCCAGGCCGAGCACGACAAAAGATGGGAAGAATGTTGCCCAGTAACTGCCTCCAGTCGCTGGAACAGCGCACATTAGAAAGCCGGCCGCGACAATCAGTGGACCAACCATCAAAGGTGTTCGCGCTCCGAATCGCCTGACGAGCCCACCCGACCACCGCGACAGAATGAACATGAGAAGAATCATCGGCAGTACCGCGGCCCCCGTTTCCGTTGGCGAGTAGCCCTGGATCTGAATCAGGTTTAGCGGATAGACGAAAAAGAAGACACCCAGCGCCGCATAGAGCACCAGAGTCAAAAGATTCGCGCCTGTGAAACTGCTCACGCGAAACAGTTGAAGCGGGAGCATCGGCTCCGACACGCTCTTCTCAACGAAGACGAAAATGATGAGAGAGGCCGTTCCGATCATCAAGCTTCCGATCACAAGCGGCTGTCTCCAGCCGCGGGCGCCAGACTCGATAAATCCGTAGACCAGTCCAGCGAGACTGACGGTGGCGACCAGAGCGCCGAGCCAGTCAATTTCGCTCTTCCGGTCTTCCGACCGTCGCGATTCGGGAACGTGCCGCAGCGAAATTGCAATGACCGCGGCAGCCAGCGGAATATTGATGAAAAAGACCCAGTGCCACGAGGCCCTCTCAATGAGCCAACCGCCGAGAACTGGGCCGACCGTGGTCGTAATGGCGGTAAACCCCGACCAAGTTCCTATCGCCTGCCCTCGCCTCTTCTCGTCGAAAGATGCACTGATAATCGCGAGACTGCTCGGCACTAAAGCAGCCGCTCCAATTCCTTGCGCACATCGGGCCACAACCAACTGTGTAACATTCGAAGCCATGCCACAGCCGATCGATGCCGCGCCGAAAGTGCCCGCCCCGAGCACGAAGATCAGCCTGCGCCCAAACGAATCACCCGCAGCACCGCCCACCAGAATCAAAGCAGAAAGAAACAACCCATATGACTCGACCACCCATTGAACGCCCACTACGCTCGCATGCAGGCTCGATTGGAGAGCCGGCAGGGCCACGTTGACCACAGTACTGTCGATGAAGGCCATGCTCGAGCCGATGATTGTCGCCGCGAGCACCCACGATTCCGAATTTCCTGCGCAAGGAGCGGAGAACGTCCCCGCCTGAATGATCGACTCATCACATGGCTGCCTCATGCAGGGTGTGGATGCGAAGAGAGTCACTCCCGATTCTCTCGAACACAGTATTTTTCGGGAACGAAACGAAGGCTTCTGCCACGGACGACCACGACAGACGATAAGAACGTACGCGCCTCTGAGGGGGATAATCCTACCGGAATCTGCCGCCGTCGCGCACCTTGCGTGCCGCGTCCTCGAGGAAATCGTCGACGTGCTGGTGGGATTGGGGCTCCAGTCCAGTTTTCGCCTTGATCCGCTCGGCAATCTGGATTGCCGTTTTCAGCCGTACATCCGGGTCTAGTTCAAAACGGCGGCTCAGGTAGGTCTCGATCAGCACGAGTTCCTCGGCCGTCACCTGCCCCATTCCGCCCGACGAAGACGCGGTGTCGGCGGCCGTATTCCATGTCGGCCGCACCTCCTCGCTCGGCTTCTCGTGAACCACCACCGTACCCGCCACGAAGTCTCCCAGCCGGCGGCTTTGCTTGTTCAGCATCATGCAGACCAGACCAAAGCCGTAAAGTATGCCGGGCTGCATGTCGACAGCTCGCATGAAATTCCGCCCAATCGCCTCGTAGGCATTGATCGGGCGTCCATTTTCCTTGATCACCCGGATTCCTGCAAGTCTCTTGCCTGGCGTCTGTCCCTTCCACACGATTTCAAAAATCGCGAAGTATCCCCAGTAGATGGCAAATCCAACGAAGATCGCCATCGCCGGTCCCAAGCTCTTCGGCAGGAATGTGAACATCGAAAACCCTTCCGGAAGTAACAGCAGGAAGATGAGTCCTGTTATGAGATAGAGGGCCACCTGGATTAAAGTATCAATGGCAATCGCCAGGAACCGGCTGCCGATCCCGGCGAGAGGCAATTCCAGCGCGATCTGCTCTGGAGTATCGATCTTCAGTTGCTCGAATGAATCAACCATGATTTCCACCCGCTGGCTCGAGAAGCGCAAACCGCACTGGGCGAAGCTTGAAGTCCTGCTGAACCAGAGTTCCAAGAGCGGACTGAAGTCGCTGTCGCGCTCCGATCTGCAGGAACTGGGCCTGCTCTATCGCCAGACCGCCGCCGACCTCGCTGCCATCCGCGAAGACCGGGGATCGGTGCACTATGCGCGCTATGTCAACCAGTTGCTGGTGCGCGCCCACAATACCATCTATTCCGGCCACAGGGCGAGTCCCAAGGCCGTGATTTCCTTCTTCACCAACACATATCCCGTCGCATTCCGCCACCACCTGCGCCATGTTGCCCTCGCCACCGCGATTTTCGCCATAGCCGGACTCGTGGGCGGCGTGATTACGTATCAGAATCCTGACTTCAAGGTTAAATTGCTGGGGCCGCAGATGGTCGAAACCATCGACCGCCACCAGATGTGGACGCACTCGATCGTCGGCATCAAGCCGGTAGCTTCGAGCACGATCATGACCAATAACATGAGCGTCGGTTTCACCACGTTCGCGCTCGGTATCACAGCCGGCCTGGGAACGATCTACATGATGGCATTCAATGGCCTGTTGATCGGAGTCATCGGTGTCGCCTGCTATTTCTCGGGTATGAGCCTCCAGTTTTGGAGCTTCGTCGCGCCTCACGGTGTGCTCGAATTGCCCGCGATCTTCATTGCCGGCGGCGCCGGCCTGCGGCTGGCTCAAGGCCTGCTCTTCCCCGGGACGCTGCCGCGCCGCGATTCGCTGGCTCGCGCGGGGTCCGAAGCGGTACAACTGCTGCTCGGGACCATTCCTATCCTGATCATTGCAGGCATCATTGAGGCGTTCGTTTCCCCAACTGGTCTTGCCATCCCACTGAAATTCTCCATGGCTGCCGCGTTGTTCGTCTTGCTGAACGTCTACCTGTTCGGCATAGGAAAATAGTCCTTATAGGCGGAGCGCCCAAAAAGTTACTCGCCGGAACAGCCTTCCTTCGTGTAATGTGTCCGCAACGATAGTGGGCAAGAAAAAAGGCAAGCCCCCTTCAGTGCGGGAGGGGAATCGCCAGCAGACAATCTGCATTTTGTGCAAGCAGCCGATCACCCGTCGGCAACGACCCTCCGTCCGCTTGCAGCCTGGCAAAGAAGCCCACATGGAGTGCTTCATCAAACGCGAATTCGACACTGGCAAGCCAAACTGAACCGAGCCGCCACGTGCATGAGCTAAAGCTGGCTTCGCTCCTTGATTTGCAGGTAAGCGTTGACCACGACGGGTGACACGGAGCCCGAGCTGACTTCCATGGCCAGGGCTCCCCTCTCACGCAGGCGCGCCAACAGCAGTTCCCGGCGGTGGACCATCTCTTGCGCGGCGGCAATGCGATACATTTCGGATTCGCTTCGCGGTGACTTTGCGGCCAGTTCTCCCAGATCGGGCTGCCCGATCACGACAAAAAGGACCAGGTGGCGCGGCATCATCATTGACGCCGCCTCTATCACCTCGGGTGTCATAGTGGTCTCAGCCAAGTCTGTGAGCCAGACAATCAGGCTGCGGCGCTTCTGATCGCTAAGCAGGCGCCCCGCCATTTGTAGATGATCGGCCTCAGCACCCTCCTCCTGCACCAGAGCCAGTCTCTCGATCAACTGCCGCAGATGCGCGCTTCCCTTCGCCGCTGGAAGCTGCTGCCGGATGCCACGCCCGTAGGCGATGAGTCCAACGCGGTCACCTGAGTACAATGCAACCTGCGCGAGGCTGAGTGCCGAGTTGACCGCCTTGTCCAGCTTGCTGAAGCCGCCCACGCGAGCCCGCATCAGGCGGCCGGAATCGATCACGATCCAGACCGTCTGGCTGCGTTCCATCTGATAGATGCGGGTAACCAGCTTGGCGCGCCGTGCTGACGCGGTCCAGCAGATGTCGCGATACTCATCCCCGTCCTGGTACTCACGCAGGCTCTCGAACTCGCGTCCAATCCCTCGTATCCGCGTGCGGCGCTTCTCGAGCGCGATCTGCCTGCTGCGCAGCAGGTACATCGAGTGTCGCTTGGCATCCTCCAGGTCAGGATAAATACGGATCGTCTGCTCCAGTGGAGCCCGCACCCAGCGCTCGGCAATCCGAAAAATACTCTGATAACGGACGTAGCAGAGGCCTAGTTTGGCGTCGCCGCGCTGTATCGGTCGGATACGGTAAGACCCGGTGCACTCACCCCGGGCACGCGCTCGGATCGAAAGAGTGGGTGGCTCGGTCCGCAGTTGTGGTGGGACCGAGTCGATCAGATTGGCATGGATGCTGACTCGGGATGAATTCTCAACCACAAGCCCGACTTCCGACTCGATCGACAATGCCGCGGGGGAGTGCCATATCCTCTTCACGACAAGCTGCGCGGGCCGTGGCATTCGCGCCAAATCGACAAGCCACAGCAGGAGCGCGAACGAGTCCCATACGAGCATGGCATAGACGAACCGAGGATCGAAGAACGCCGGCCCAAGCCATACCAGGCCCACAAAAAGGAGCATGAAGAAGCGATCGCCAAAAGCAACGCTGACGCGTTTGTACGAACGCGTGGTCGCCGCGATTTCAGGCGGAATCAGGGTGGGCTGTTCGTTCACTTCCTGGCCTCACTTCGGGACTTCTACGGCTCTGAGAACTTCTTCGACAACTTGATCCGGAGTCACGCCTTCCAGATCGGCTTCAGGCCGGAGCATCACGCGGTGGCGCAGCACCGGTCGAGCGGCAGCCTTTACGTCATCCGGGATCACATAATCCCGCCCGTCCATCGCTGCGAACGCCTTCGACACCGCCATCAGGCTCACTGCTGCGCGGGGGCTCGCTCCAAGAGAAAGCGAAGGCCAATCCCGCGTCCGCCGGACAACCTGAACGATGTAGCCGAACAAGGCCTCCTGCACAGTCAGGGCCTTGACCTCCTGCTGCGCCATAGCAAGCAGGTCGGGCGGGATGGGATTCAGGCTCATCTTGTCGATGTCACGCGATTCGAAGCCGTTTTGTATGTTGGCCAGCAGCTGTACCTCGTCCTGCTGCGCGGGATAGGTAACACGCAACTTAAGCAGGAAGCGATCCAGCTGCGCTTCCGGAAGCGGGTATGTGCCTTCGAATTCTATTGGGTTCTGCGTCGCGAATACGGTAAAGAACTGTGACAGCGGATATCCTTTGCCATCGATCGTGACCTGATGCTCTTCCATGCACTCCAGCAACGCCGCCTGGGTACGTGGAGGCATTCGGTTCACTTCGTCGACGAGCAGCAAGTCTGTAAACACCGGCCCCTGATGCAACTGAAAGGCACTGGTTGCCATATTCAGGACATTCGTTCCCACGATGTCGGCGGGCATCAGGTCGGAAGTGCACTGTACGCGCTGAAACCCAAGCCGAAGGAGCCGTGAGATCGCTTTCACGGTCAGCGTCTTCGCGATGCCCGGCACGCCCTCAATCAATACGTGGCCGCGGCATAGTAGTGCGATCACACACTGGTTGCGCAGTTCATCCTGCCCCACGACCACTTTGCTCATTTCATCGCGAATGTGTTGTACAAGTTCCGGAACCGCTTTCATTCACCTTTCTCCTTCCGGCGGCCTTCAAACAGCTTCCAGCGGGACGCATATTCATCAAGTTCCTGCACGAGGTGCAGCGCTTCAGTCTCACCGAGATATGGATCGGCCTTGGCGGACTCGCAGCGGCGCAGGATCGCGCCGAAGCGATGATCCTTGGGCCCCCACCGGTCAAGCACGGCTAACTCAAGATCGTTGATGGAAATATTGTTGCCCACGCCCAGCCGCCGGGTCAGCCAATAACGAAATCTCTGGTAACAGATGTCGACCGCAACAGAGGCTGTGCCGGCGTTTTCATACAATCCGCCAAGTGTTTGCACAAACTCAAGCGGAGACAGGCGGACGTCCGTCACGGGAGCAGAAAGCGGTCCGCTTCTGCGGGAAAACGTGGCCACGACCGCAAAGCCGAGAAGCGCTAACTGCAGAAACAGCCATTTCACCGGTGAGTGCGCGACCGATGATCCCAGATCTTCACGATATCCGTGAATGTACTCGTCAAATAGGACGGGGCTTTTCGTGTCTCCCAAACAGGCGAGCAGAAACTCGAGATTCCCCGGCTCCTTCAATCCTTCATTCGTAAGGGGAGTCGCTGCCGCCCACCACAAAACTTCCCCACGCCCATACGGATACTTCACGACGACAATCTCATCTCCGTCTCCATATAAAGAGTACGCGGCGGAATAGGACGGCCAGCGTGCCTGCGGGGCGATGGTGATTTCTGGGGCAGCGCGGGTGATCGCGGAAGGCGAGACAGCTGCGGCTTTCTTCGATGTCATTCCGAGCAGCATATCGGGCACAGAGTCGTTCTCAGGGAGGAAAGTTCCCGAGAACATCCCCGTTGCGATGATCCGTCCGCCGGCGGAAAGAAAGGTTTTGAGAGCTTCGCGCTCTTCGCGAGTCGGCGCTTCCATCGGATCCGCCAGAATTACCGTGGCCGTTTTCGGCAGTTCGTTAAGAGGTCTTTCCCACCGCCGCACGTTGTAGCCTGACTGTAACAGGAGCAAATAGGCAGCCTTCGCGCCGCCCGACGCAGTCGAGTAGCTGGTGGGGGCTTCTTGTTTAGCACCTGAATCGCTGCCGAAGATGATGGCGCCGGCAATCAACAATATGAACGCGACGGCCGACCCCAGAAGAAGCTTTCGGTCGCGCCGATCGATTCTTAGCGGCATCCGAGCTTCTCCAGTTGCTCCAGCGTCTGAGAAAATGTCTGCTCGTCGGCGTCGCGCTTCGCGTACCAAGCGAGTTCAAAAATGCGGGTTAGCGCAGTCAGGATCTCGCGCTGCTCGCTTTGGGCTGAAATCAATCGCAGATACTCCCGCGGAGTGCGTGCACGGTCAGGCTTCCAGAATCCCTCTCGCTCCAGAAAGGAAATGCCAGCCCAATAGCCCAGATGAATGGCATCTCGCCAGTCGCCTCTGGCTGCCGCCGCACGCGCCTCCGAGAGCCAGATGGACCACTCCTTGGCCGAGACTGGAAGATCTCTGGGAACGACCTCTTCGAATTCGGGGCTCTGGAAGATGCTTCGATAGATCAGGTACAGCAAAGCTAAGCCTGCGGCTCCCATCAAACCGTAAATAAAAACTTTTCCGACAGTCGGCAACGACTTCCAGCCGAACAGACGTTGAAGGAAACGAAAGAATCCGAGCACCACTTTAAAGACCCAATCTCTGACCGCCTTTTGCAGAGCCTCGAGCTTCTTGTTGATCTTCTGGAACCACCCGGGGCCACGCCCGGCGAATTCCGGTTGAGCAAGAATTGAATCTAATGCTGCGCGGCTTCGAGCAGTGTCCGTCGGTGTTTTCTCGAACCCGTCCACCTCTCGGCGCAGACTTTCGAGGCGCGTGCGGACGGCGATAGCGTTGGCCGCATTCTTGTCTTTGTTGTAGCGGCGAAGGTCGCGCTGGAGGCCTTCGGTCGAGATTTGAAAGTCGCCATGTTCGGTGTGAACCGGCCAACTTTGGGGCAAATTCTCCAGCGCTCTGGGGGTTTCGCGGCCAGAGCTGTCGAGTCCCTGAGTCGCCGCCAGCAATCCATCGATTTGAGCGCGGTACTCGGCGGTGGTGAGGGCGCGGCTCTCAGTCGAGTCTGCGCGACAGAACGCTGCCCCTAGGACAAGGCCAGCCAGGATGTAGGTCCGCCATGACGTCATGCGCCGACTTGTGCAGGGGAACCTGGCATTGCAGCGGCATCGATAGTCGACATCATCAGTTGCAGGTCAAAGGCTTCTTTGCGCACACGCTCATCGTAGTAGACAAGTGAGAATGCAATCGTCCCGACAGCGCCAACCAAGGACTCGGCGACGAACGCAGCAACTAGTGATGCAATCTGCCATCCCAGCACTGCGGTCCTCATCCCCGCTTTTGCACTCATGTATGTCGCGATGAGAATGGGCGCTTGCAAAAGAATCCGAACACCATAAGACAAAACGACAACCAGTAACCCTACGACAAAGATGCGACCCCAGTCACCTTTTGTCAGGTCCACGCTCCTCGACATTGCCGAAAACACCCCTTTGTTTTCCAAGACTTTTGCCGGTACGGAGAGGGACAAAATGATCGCCAGCAGAATACCAGGGACTAGCAACGCAACCATCCCCATCCATACACCAATGATCACAATGATCGAGATGCCGATCACGCCAGGCAGGTGCCCCTTCACTCTCACAAAAGCGTCCATGACGCTTGCCGGACGATCCAGGTGAAGATCGGAAACCGCAACCACTGCCGCGGCCTGCGATGCTGCGGCCATCAGCAACCCCACAAACGCAATTGCAGCCAACCAAAGAAGCGAAGCGAAGACATCTGGCGTCCGCCCATACGGCCTTTGACTCATGAGCTGTAGAAACTGAACACCTAGAACTACCAGGTGCGGCAAAGCAAATATACCCACAAACAATCCAAAGTGGCTGCGGTATAACGAGAAGGTACGGTCCAGCAATTCTCCCGTACTCAACGGCCTGAGTGCCGTGGTCATGACTCCTCCGAGCTTTTCGAACTTTGCCCGGCATGGTAGCACAGTGGGGGGCAAACCGCCGTGAAAACAGGGCCTTGGCGGTTACGAAGGTGGTGTGCCTGGATTGATCTCGGCCGCCTTGCCCTCGTGATAGACGATCACCAGCGGCTTGCCACCATTGGGATAGTGCACGGTTTTCTGGTAAGAGGTGTCACCGGCATCGGGCACGCCCATGCCAATGGCAAAATCCGCCTGCATTTCATTCATGCCCGGCTTCACCTGATGTTGTTCGACCGCCTGCCATACGTCAGGGGCCCAGTGCTTGTAGAGGTCGTGCGGATCCTGAATATAGAGCATCTCGTCAGAGTAGATCTTGTATTCGCCATCGGCAGTTTGGTATCCGATCGGCACCGCGTAACTCTTCCCATCCTTTTGAAAAGTGGCTACAACTTGTTTGGGCTGTCCCGAGACTGTATTGCCCGCCACAACCACGTCGGTGATCGAGAGTTTTTCAATGGGCCCGAGCAGCCCGGCATCGTGGCCGAAGTCGACACGTTTGTTCGCGGGCTGATAAGCAAAATAGGTATAGCGGTATCCCTCTTTGACCCACACCGGCTGCTGCGTAAGCTGTTTCGCGCTTTTCAGATCGTAGGGATAGAGCTTCTTCGGATTCACGTAATAATCGGCGTTGGAGTAGCCGATGGCATCCGCTCCCTTCTTGCGCTCAACCGCGAGCTGGTCTTCGTGGCGTTGATAGAAGATGTAGCCGGCACGCAGCGTTGCAAGCACGAGTGTGGCCAGCAGGGCCAGCTGGATTCTCTTTCTGGTTTCGGCGGTCATGATTGCGAAGAAGCGTTATGAGATGAAAGTAGACTCCCGCCCCCGTTGTACACTGAATACAGGAGCAGCATCAATGCCAGTCACGGAACAGGATGTCATGAGCGCGCTGAAGAGTTGCTACGATCCAGAGATTCCGGTCAATATCGTGGATCTTGGACTGATTTACGGCGTGAAATTCGATCCCGCGCCCGACGACAAACAGGATGTCAGCATCGATATGACTCTGACCGCTCAGGGCTGTCCCGAGCATGTCAACATCAGCATGCAGGTCAAATCTCGTTTGGAGCAGTTACCCGGGATCCGAAATGCAGCAGTCAACGTAGTGTGGAGTCCGCCATGGACTCCAGAACGGCTCAGCCCGGATGCGAGAAAGCAGCTCGGCATCGAGTAGCACTTGTCTCACAAATGGGTTGAAAGGGCGCGGCTTAAGCCGCGCCGTCTATCGGGCCACAATCAATCCTAAGGTCCGAAGTCCGGGCCTTCCTATCCGCCGATTTCTTCCCAGATATCGAATCCGCTGCGTCCGGCAGCTTCGGTGATGCGCCGGCCGGCTCTCCCCGCCATTTCCATGACCTGCATGCCCCGCTCGAAGTATTCCGGCAGCGAGCGTCGAACTCGTTCGAATTTGTCCGGATACTCCGACGCCAGTACCGCCAAGCCGACTCCAGTCGCCAGCACTCCGGCCGGATATTTCTTCTTCATAAACAGGAATGCCGCCGCCCCAATCGAACTCATCACTACCGCTTTCTTCCAGCTATCCATACTGTTCTCCCAGGAAACAGCGCCTTCTGTAATTTTACCGCACCGAAACTCTGGCGCGGTTAGATGCCAATTTCCCGCTTTGAGGATGAGTGTGGACCTTGATTACACCACTACTTCTGCCCGTTCGATCCTTTATACTGCCTCCTTCGCTGGAGGACTCATGCGTCGCTCGCACGCTTCCGCAGTCACAGTCGTTCTTACGGTCACTCTCATCAGCACGTTCGTCCTCGCTCAAACCAAGCCACGTGCCCGCGATTTAGGCGTACCTTTCGATGGCACTCCCGGCCCCAGCAATGCGATTACGGACGTCAAAGGTGTCGAGGTCGGGCACACCACTCTGATTTCGGGCGAGGGAAAGCTGGTGGTTGGTCACGGGCCCGTACGCACCGGCGTTACGGCCCTTCATCCCCGCGGAAAGACTTCCAACGACGCGGTATTCGCTGCCTGGTTCACGCTGAACGGGAACGGCGAAATGACCGGTACGACATGGGTGGACGATTCCGGGTTTCTCAACGGACCGGTCATGATTACGAACACACACAGCGTAGGAGTCGTGCGCGATGCTGTCATCGCATGGAAGGTAAAGCATGGATCGCCCGACATGGAAGGCTATTGGTGGTCTTTGCCGGTCGTGGCCGAAACATGGGACGGGTATCTGAACGACATCAATGGATTCCACGTGAAACCGGAAGATGCGTGGCATGCGCTAGACTCCGCGCATTCCGGCCTGGTCGAAGAGGGCAACGTCGGGGGCGGGACGGGAATGATCTGCAACGAATTCAAGGGCGGTATCGGCACCAGTTCGCGAGTGCTCGACGCGAAAGCCGGTGGGTACACCGTCGGCGTGCTGGTGCAATGCAACTATGGCTCACGCGAGCAGTTGAGGATCGCCGGCATCAACGTTGGACGCGAAATCCCTGAGCACACGGTTTGGCAAAAGGATGTAGGCTCCATCATCGTGATCGTGGCCACAGACGCGCCCCTGATCCCCACACAACTCAAGCGCATAGCGAAGAAAATCTCGCTGGGACTAGGCCGCGATGGCAGTTATTCAGGCGACGGTTCGGGAGACATCTTCATCGCGTTCTCGACGGCCAATCCTGGCGCTGTCGGCACGAAAGGCCTGCACCAACTCAGCATGCTTCCCAACGATTCCCTTGACCCCATTTTTCTCGCCACGGTTCAAGCGACGGAAGAGGCGGTCGTAAACGCGATGGTCGCCGCGGAAACCATGACCGGCATCAACAATCACACTGTGATTGCCTTGCCACACGACCGGCTGCGTGAGGTGCTGCACAAACACGATCAGCTTGCGAAATAGCAACTACACCACCATCAATCACGGCCGGCCAAACGTCCCGCTCGCCCCGTTTCGGTATTCCTGGGGATGAATACCGAGGCGTTTGATCATCGATTGCAGAGTGGTGCGCTTGAGACCTAGTCTCGAAGCTGCGCCATCGTTGCCCGACAGAACCCCGTTCGTTTCCTGTAAAACACGAAGAATGTGCTCCCGTTCCATTTCTGTCAGATTGTCCTCGGCCGCATACTCCGCCTCCGATAGCTCCGCAGGTGGAGCGGCAAGGATGGGTCCCTTACTCATAATCACCATGCGCTCGATCACATTCTCGAGTTCGCGAACGTTGCCCGGCCAATTCCAGCTCCGCAGTATGCGCATCGCGTCATCTGGGATGGTGTCGATTCGCTTCCCCATCCGGACGGAGTGTTTCTTGACGAAGTGCTGTACCAACATCGCGATATCGTCACGTCGATCGCGCAAGGGTGGCATTTCGATCGGGAATACGTGGAGGCGGTAGAACAAGTCTTCACGAAACTTCTTGTCGGCGACGTCTTGTTGCAAATCCCGATTGGTGGCAGAGATGATCCGCACATCGACACGCAGGGTTCTGATTCCACCCAGTCGCTCAAACTCGCGATCCTGCAACACCCGCAGCAGTTTGGGCTGCAGTTCGGGAGGCATTTCTCCGATTTCATCCAGGAATAGAGTGCCTTTGTCCGCCAGTTCGACACGCCCGATTTTCTGGTTTACCGCACCAGTAAATGCTCCCTTTTCATGTCCGAAAAGCTCACTTTCGAGCAAGCCGGAAGGAACCGCCGCGCAGTTAAGTTTGACAAATGTGTGATCGGACCTTGCACTCAAGGCGTGTACCGACCGGGCGACCAACTCCTTTCCCGTCCCGGTTTCGCCCAGCAGCAACACCGTCGAGTCGGTTGGGGAGACAACCCGCGCCTTCCTTAGGACTTCGCGCAGCGCGGGACTCTGCCCAATGATCTTTTCGAATCCAAGTTCAGTCTGAATCTCGCTTTCGAGGTAGGACTTGGTATTGGCCAGCTTGTCTCTCGACTCCTGCAAACGATCGGCTATCTCCCGCAGGCGCGCAATGTCCATGCAGGCCGCCGTAACGCCGACTACCTTCCTTTGAGCATCAAACAGCGGTTCGATCGTAATATCAAAAACATGGCTCGTACCATTCTGCGGAATGGCGACTTCTTCCCGGGCTCCGACCCCCGAAGTAAGAACTCCTCTTTTGAGATTGTTTAAAGCTGCAGCGTTCTTGGACCCGATGATTTCGTCGTCGGTCTTGCCCACTACATTGTGCTGCCAGTGAAGCTGGGGATTGTTGATCCAGGTATAGCGGAGCTCGTCATCCTGGCTGAAAACCGTGATCGGAGAATCCTTTAACGCCACCCGGAAGCGCTCCTCACTCTTACGCAACGCCTGTTCTGCCTCACGGCGGGCATGTTCTGATTTCGCCTGTTCGGTAACGTCTCGCTGAATTCCCCAAGTGCGGACGAGTTTGCCGTCCTCGACGATGCCGATCATGCTGTTGCAAAAGACCTTCTCATTCCCATTGACGTCGGTCTCGTGAGATTCCCTCTCCAACACACGAAAACCCGAGCGGATGTACTCGCGCGTCAGTTCCACATTGACGCGATCGGCCGGATCCACAAACTCTGTCAGCCGCCTTCCCAGCAAATCTTGCGCCGAATTCAGACCGTACATCTTCACGATGGCGTCATTGCACTCGGCTAGATAGGAATCGTGCAGGATGCGCTGCGCCAATTCTTCCTCTGGCAGGTCGATCGGGATCGGTGCGTCCAGATCCTGCCGGAAAATGCCCTCGGAGCTCCGGGCAACAAAGTTGCGGTAGTCCTCCTCGCTGCGCCGCAAGGCCTCTTCTGCCCGTTTCCGCGTCGTGATCTCGAACATCGTGGACTGGATCAGAGATTCGCCATCCGGCTGGGGAATCAAGACGCTGTTGAGCAGGACCCAGAAATATGTCCCGTCTTTTCGTCGTAGCTCCCACTCTCGGTCGATGAAGACGCCCTTGTGACGAAGTTCCGCGAGCAAGGGCTCGCGCTGCGCGGGATCGCGATAGCAGTTCTGCATCTGACTCCCGCGACACTCCGCGGCATCCGTGCAACCGAACATCCGCGCCCAGGCGTCGTTGCAGTCAAGCACCGTTCCGCCCAAGGTGATGATTCCCACTCCGGCGACTGTTTTCTCGAAAAGCATGCGGTACCGTTCTTCCGATTTCCGCAGCGCATCTGTAGCTACCTCGCGGGCAGTCACGTCCTCGGCGAAGATAGCGATTCCACCAATCTGCCCATTCTCGTACCACGGGTGCAGCTCCCATCGAACCCATTGCACGGTTCCGTCAGCGCGATCGAAGCGATCGCGCTCTTCCCGCAGCACTTCCCCGGCCAGACATCGCCGGTGCGCTTCCTTCCAGCGTTCCGGAATTTCCGGAAATAGTTCATAGTGAGACATACCGATGATCTCGCGGTCTCCCAACCCGTAGTCCTGGCACCAACGGCGACTCGCCTGTACGTAACGCATATCACGATCGAGGAGTGCCGTTCCCACCGGAGCGTGTTCAATGAACAACCGCATTCGCTGCTCACTTCGGCGTACGGTGTCTTCGGCTTGCTTCCGTTCAGTCACGTCCCGCGCGATGCCTCGTACCACTGGAGACGCAACACCTTCCGTGCGAAGAGTATTCCGATATTCCCAGATACGACGCCGGCCATCTTTCGCCAGAACGCACAGGAGTCCGAGATCCTGCCGCTTCTCCCGGATTGTGTCGATGTACTGATCGAACTGCGAACGAAACTCCGGAGCAATCAGATCCCGCATCGGGATCTTCAGCAGTTCCTCTACCTCATAACCCAACAGACGAGCGGGCGCCGGATTGACCGACAGCAACTTCCCGCTCAGGTCATGCGTGCACACCATGTCTTCGCTGTGCTCGATGAGGTCGCGGTATCGATCTTCACTCTCGCGCACGGCAGCTTCGGCTCGTTTCTGCTCGGTGACATCCCGCAGCACGCTCGCCACGCGGTCGACTCCGTTTGGACCTTCAATGGGAAAGTACCAAATGACCAAGTCTCGTTCCCCGCGGCTCGGATACATGTAGCGCATTTCGTATTGCACCACTTTGCCGCCGAAGCACTCATCCAGCTTGTCTTTAATCGTCGCCTCGAACACTCCGGGGGGCAATATTTCCGGGATGCAGCGCCCGATCAAGTCTTCCCTGTTCATTCCTCGATAGCTCAGGAACGCGCGGTTCGCAATCAGGTAGCGGTAGTCCCGGTCGACGACGACGATCATCTCTTCCAGGCCTTCCACAACCCGCTCAAATTCCGACAGCCTGGACCCGCGACGGCGGTAGAGTCTGCCCAGACCACTTACGCCTGTTCCGACTCCGCAAAAAAGGACCAGCCCGACGATCTCCCGTGCACGGTTGCTGCCGAAGACATTCAGCGAGGTCCAGAAGAAGCTGGCGATCGAGGCCGCCGAAAGAAAAGTCGTTAGCACACCCGGTCCAAAACCCGCCAGCACGGCAACCAGGATAATTGCGGGCAGGAAAATCACAAAAGGTGGGAGCGAGCCAAACGCGACACTTAAGCCGTAACGCACCAGGGTTGCCGCTGCTACGCTCAGCACGGCAAAGCCGTAGCGTCGAGCCCACGTTCGCAACCAGTTCCCGAAAACAGCGCTAGGTCCCCTTCGATCGGCAGAACTCATAGCCAACCTCACTTCATGGGATTTCCCTTGGATCACAACTGTGGCGTTAACGCACAAGGAACGGGCTCGGCATCGCGCAACAGCTTGCGGCAGGCTCTTCCGCATCGAGCACGCCGCCCTGTCATGGTTCGGCCATTTCTGGGGGAAAATGGTGAACCAATAGAACATATGACCACTGCACACCGCGGGCAGTATGTGATTGCGATCACAACCTGTGGAAATCTTCCCAAAATGGAACACGCCTCCTAGGACCGCGGTCGTCGTCACGATCGTGCACAAGATCATGCACAAAATGAAAGGGGCAAGTCCCTTTCGGCTTGCCCCTCACTTCTTGCGGTATCGTTACTGCTGTGCCGACGTCACTAAATCGTTTTTCAGGACGTTGACTTCGACGCGAGCACCGCGCGACTGCTTTCCTTCTGCCGTTGCCGCGGCGTTGCCCATGCTCATTGCGTAGATGCGGTATACGGGAATGTTATGAGTGAGCACCAGATAGCGAACCACGGAATCCGCCATCCTCTGTGAACTGCGTGTCGCGGCCTGCCCCTGACCGGGAGCGAACCCTCGCACTTCAATGATGTAACCGCGCTGGTCTTTCAGAGGGGCGGCCATCTCGTCGAGAGCATCCTTCGCAGTCTTGCTCAACACGGTCTGGCCGGGACGAAAACGAATCTCGGTCTGCGCCGAACCTTTGTATTGATCGAGACTCCCCACCATCTGCTCAGCCTTCGACACACGGGTCGAAGCCTGATTAGCAGCGGTTTGCGCGGTCTGCGCTTTGGTGGCCGCATCGCTGGCGTGCTGATCCGCGAGACTACTCTTCTCCGAAGCGAGCTGAATGCCCTGCTGCGCGCGAGTATCCACGTCCTTGATCTGGCGGCTGTTTTCAGACGTCAGTTGATCCAGCTCATTGATGCGATCCCGAATGGGTGTTACCTGGCGTTGCACATACTTCTTGTTAGCGAAAGGATGCGTGAGCAGGTTCACAAGGTTCGGATCGTCGCCATCCCAGAAATCCTTGGGCCGCGGAGATGTAAGCGGCTCGCGGTCACTGGCGCTCTGACTAACGCCGGCGCCGGCCGAACTTGTGGACGAAGTGTTGGTTTGCTGCGCGAATGCTGCAAGCGCAAACAGGATAACAGTTGCCAGAAACATGCGGTTTCTCATCTGACTTACTCCTGAGTGGAGCTCGACTCTCCACTGCAGCCCGGATGGGCGTCGTGGGCGCGTATAGATTGTGCTCCCAGATCGCCCGAACTGCAAGCCCACCGCGGGATTTCGCCGATTCGGCCTGAACGAGGCATCAGACGGCCCCTGTGCCAGGTCTCCGACAGTGATCCGGGTCACTGCCGGGCTCTTGTAACTCGCATAGTCTCATTGCGAATGAACGGAGCAGAGTATGCCTATTCCTATCCCCACGCTCGAAACCATTGAAGATTTTCTCGCCCAGAAGCGCATCGCCATGATTGGAGTCTCCCGCAATCCCAAGGATTTCAGTGCGGCCCTCTTTGAAGAGCTGCGGAAACGGGGCTATGACATGGTCCCGGTGAATCCGAAGGTCTCTGGAGTGATGGGTCAACCCTGCTATGCACGAGTGCAGGACATCCAACCGCCCGTGGATGCCGCGCTGCTGATGACCAAGCCAGAGATTACAGATGAGGTTGTTGCTGACTGTGCCGCGGCAGGCATTCGCCGGGTGTGGATGTATCGTGCAGGCGGCAAAGGGGCGGTGAGTCTGAAAGCTATCGCTTTCTGCCAGGAGCGCGGAATTCGGGTAGTCCCCGGCCAGTGTCCGTTCATGTTTCTAACCGGCGCAGCCGGTGTGCACAAGTTCCACGGATTTTTCCGCAAAATTACCGGCCGCTACCCTAAGCACCAGCGCGCCGCCTGACTCGTTGAGCGCGATCATCCCGAGGGTGCCCCACCCTTGTCGCGTTCTGTGGGACAGGGTGGGGACTTTGACTTTCCTGGCGGCTAATCCCTCACCGCCCGATCCGTAATCTCCAGCCCCTTGTCAATGATCGCGAACGCCTCGCGCAGTTGCTGTTCGTTAATGCAGAGTGGCGGATTTGTATAGAACGAATTCCACCGCACGATCGTATAGAGCCCCTGTTCGCGGAAGAACTTCCCGAGTGCCGCCATTTCTTCCGAGGTTCCGTTGAACGGAGCCATAGGCTGCTTCGTCTTCCGGCTGCGGACTAATTCCATGATGCCGAACAGCCCGATCGACCGCACCTCCCCAACCGACGGATGCTTCGCCTGCAACTCGGCGCCCAGTTGCTTCATCACCGCGCCCATCTTCCGCGCATTCTCGATGAGATGATCCTCTTCGTACACAGCAATCGTTGCCAGCGCAGCCGCGCATCCCATGGGATGCGAGTTATAGGTCAGGCCGCCGTAGAAAACCTTGTCCTGAAAATGCTGCGCGATGTGATGTCGCATGCCCACGGCGCCGAGCGGAAGATAGCTTGCAGTAAGTCCCTTCGCCATGCAGATCAGGTCGGGCACCACTTTCCAGTGGTCAATTGCGAACCATTCACCCGTGCGCCCGAAACCAGCCATGACTTCGTCGGCGATCATCAGAATGCCGTACTTGTCGCAGAGCTTGCGAACGCCCTGCATGTAACCATCCGGCGGAATGAGGATGCCGTTGGTGCCAACAACAGTTTCGAGAATGAAGGCCGCAATTGTTTGCGGACCCTCCAACTGCATGGTCTCTTCGATCATGGCGAGCGAAGTTTCAGCCGATTCCCACCCTCGTTCGATGCCGTGATAGGGATCAAGCACGCGCACGACTCCCGGAATGCCCGGCTCAGCCGCCCAGCGCCGTGGATCGCCAGTAAGCGAGATACTTCCTGCGGTAGCTCCGTGATAGGAACGATACCGCGCCATGATTTTATGGCGTCCCGTAAAGAAGCGGGCGATCTTTATGGCATTCTCGTTGGCTTCGGCGCCGCCGTTGGTGAAGAAGAATGTATCAATGTCTCCGGGCGTAATTTCTGCGAGCTTGGCGCCAAGACGTGCACGCGGTTCAGTAGCCATGAATGGATTGGCGTAGCACAGAGCGGCCGCCTGCTCGCTGATGGCACGAATCACGCGCTCGTCGCCGTGCCCAATGTTGACCGACATCAACTGGCTGTTGAAGTCGATGAAGCGCTTCCCTTCCGGCGTCCAGAAGTAGATCCCCTTCGCCTTCGCCACAGGAATGGGATCGACCTTCGATTGAGCCGACCACTCAAACAGAGTGTGCTTCTTGGTGAGATCGACGATCTCTTGGCCGGTCATCGCCGGATTAACAGCAGTAGTAGTCATGGTAAGACTCCCTGATATTCGCGCTGGCGTTCAATTGTGCAGAATCTGACGCAATAATTGTCGAGACCACCGCACTGCGACTCATGCAAACTCACTAATGCAGTCCGACATTTCGCTTGCCGGTTACGATCTCGAGCTGAACCTCATAAAGAATAATGCGATCGATCATGGAAGGACTTGGATTTTCGTAGTTGGCCCTGGAATCATTCAGGCGCTCCATAAGGCGGTCCATGAACCACCATTTCTTTTCGCCGAGCCCCGGGCCCTCCATGATGCGGACCTTGCCAAACGCGATCACGCTCTTGTAGACCAGTGACGAGTCGAATGGTGAAGGATGACCGCGATGCCACGGCCCGGTTTCGTTGACTTGGAGGCAAATACGAGGATTCTCGCGAACATTCGCAAGGAAATGTCCTTGATGCGGCCCAGTGTGCAGATACAGCAGATCTCCTCCTTCATATACGTACGCCAGAGGTACGACGTAGGGCCATTCCGAAGCATCGCTAGTTCCAACCTGGGCGATGCAGTGCTGGCGAAGGAATTCGCGTGTGTCTTCGTCCGACAACTGACGATCGTTCCGAATCATCCGGCCGCGATGCTGGTCCGTCTTCTGCTCGAACTGCTGCTCCAACTCTGACCTCTATTTAGAATTTTCGGCTGTGCTCTTTCGCCCAGCGCTCAACAACGACCTTCTTGTCGGTGTAAAACTCGATGGCATCGCGCCCCTGCCCATGGAGATCGCCAAAGAAGCTGTTCTTCCAACCGCTAAACGGAAAGTACGCCATGGGAGCGGCCACACCGATGTTGATGCCGATGTTGCCCGCAGGCGCCTCATAGCGGAAGCGGCGCGCCGCCGATCCGCTCGACGTAAACAGCGACGCCTGATTGCCGTAGGCGCTGCGCTCGAGGAAGGCAAGCGCTTCGTCCATGCTGTCCGCGTGAACCAGGCTCAGGACCGGCCCGAAGATTTCCGTATCTGTGATTTCGCTGGTGGCCGGAACATCGTCGAGGATGGTCGGCTTTACGAAGTTGCCGCGCTCGCTCTGGGGAATCCGCGCGTTGCGGCCATCGAGCAGAACCTTCGCCCCCTGCTTCTCCCCCACCCCAATTAGCGACTCGACTCGTTCCTTACTCTGCGGTGTGATCACCGGGCCCATCTGCACGCCATCTTCAAGCCCGTTGCCGACCTTGAGTTTCGAAGCCGCATCGGCGATCGAATCACGAAATGTCTTCTGCGCTTCTCCGATCGTGACAGCGACTGAAACAGCAAGGCAGCGCTGGCCCGCGCATCCGAATGCACTGTCGCTGATAATTTGTGTGGCCATGGGCATGTCTGCATCGGGCAGCACGATCACGTGATTCTTCGCTCCGCCCTGGCACTGGCAACGCTTGCCCTGCTCAGCAGATCGCGAGTATATGTAGCGCGCAACCGAAGTCGATCCCACGAAGCTGATCGCACGAACTTTCGGGTGATCAATGAGTGCGTCTACAGCCGCCTTGCCCCCATTGACCAGATTCACCACTCCCTTCGGCAACCCGGTCTTTTCGAGCAGATCGTACACGTAGCGCATGGTGAGCGGCACGCGCTCGCTCGGCTTCAGGATGAAGGTGTTCCCCGTGGCAATCGCGTAAGGCAGATACCAGAAGGCAATCATTCCCGGGAAATTGAACGGAACTATCGCAGCCACGACTCCGAGCGGCTGCCGAATCATCATTTCGTCAATCCCGCGCGCCACGTCTTCCAGGTTGTAGCCCTGCATCATCATCGGAATGCCGCAGGCCACTTCGACGTTCTCGATGGCACGCCGCATCTCGGCCTTGCCTTCGACGAAGGTTTTGCCATTTTCCAGCGTGATCATGCGAGCGATATCGTCGATATGCTCCTCAAGCAGCGTCTTGAGCTTGAACAACGGCTGTATGCGGTCCTCCGGAGGAGTACGGCGCCATTCCGGAAAAGCGGCGGCGGCGGCTTCGACGGCCTTGTTCACGTCGGCTGCGCCTGCCAGAGGCACGGTCGCCAGAAGGTCTCCTGTTGCAGGATTGATCACATCACGCCACTCGGATGTGTGCGACTCAACCCACTGCCCATTGATGAAGTTCGTAAGTTTGTTGGTGGGAGGTGCTGCTACGCTCATGGAGGTAATGCCTTTCGCGAAATCAGTTGTCCGTTAGCGGTGCCCAGGTCTTCCGTAGTTCTATCGTACACACCGGGAGCACTGGGCACCGAAACCCTGCGTCATCAGATGGTTTTGGGCAGGGCACGGCTTCAGCCGTGTCGTCTAGGCCCGCAAATGACGCGAGCTTTAGCCCCTGAGGGAACGCGCAGTCTCCCATGCGCATGGTGAGTCACCTTTTGGGCATTGGTTCAAACTAATTGTGCCACCACGCCCTTCTTGCAACAAACCGCCGCGATCGCGGATTCCAATACATCGAGTGCCTCATCCATCTGGTCTTTGCTGATCACCAGCGGCACCAGCACCCGAATCACATTCGAGTACGTACCCGCTGTAATCGTGATCAGCCCATGCTCATAACAATACTGCGTGATCTTCTTCGTTTCCTCTGTTGCTGGAACCTTCGTGTCTTGCGACTGTACCAGTTCGATCGCCTGCATGCCGCCCAAACCGCGCACATCGCCGATGATCGGCCAGCGACACTGCCATTCACGGGCACGCCGCTGGAAATGATCCCCCAGTTCGTCGGCTCGCGAGAGCAAGTCTTCCCGTTCAAATAAATCGAGCACTGCCAGCGCGGCCGCACACGAGAGCGGATTTCCCGCAAACGTCCCGCCCAATCCTCCGACGCTAGGAGCATCCATGATTTCCGCGCGGCCCGTCACCGCGGCCAGCGGCAGTCCGCCGCCCAGCGACTTCGCGGTCACGAGAATGTCAGGCTCGATCCCGTATCGCTGGCTGGCAAACAGTGCTCCCGTACGCCCGAACCCGGACTGGACTTCATCGGCAATGAATAAGATGCCGTGCTTGTGGCACAGATCCACAAGGACCTCGAAGTAGTCGGGCGGAGGCGCGATAAATCCGCCTTCCCCCATCACGGGCTCGGCGATCACGGCCGCAACTTCTTCATTCGCCACCACCCGCTTGAACGTATCTTCCAGATGGCGCGCGCAGTACAGATCGCACGATGGATATTTCTTCGAATACGAGCACCGGTAGCAGTAAGCAAACGGGACCCGATAGACCTCGCTCGGAAACGGCGCGAACCCAGCCTTATAAGGATGCGTCTTGCTGGTCAGCGCCAGCGTCATCATGGTGCGGCCGTGGAACGCATCTTCGAAAGCGATAATGCCCGATCTCTTTGTATAAGCGCGTGCGATCTTGACCGCATTCTCGACGGCTTCCGCGCCACTATTAACGAAGATGGTCTTCTTCGCGAACTTCCCTGGCGTGACTTCATTCATTCGTTCGGCCAGACGAACGTAGCTCTCATAGGGCGTGACCTGTACGCAGGTATGCAGGAAGCGGTCGAGTTGGTCTTTCAGCGCATCAACGACTTCGTCACGGCGATGTCCGACGTTAAGGCAGCCGATGCCTCCCGCAAAGTCGATATAGCGGTTGCCGTCGACGTCCTCGAGCCATGCGCCTTCCGCCTTGGCTACATAGATCGGCGTGCCATGGGAAAGCCCGCGAGGCACGGCTTTCGCGCGGCGCTCAGAAAGGGCTTTGGACTTCGGGCCCGGAATTGCAGTGCGGAGTTGGATAGTAGACATAGTTAAACATCCAGGGATTAGGGGTCAGGGATCAGGGGTCAGAAACCGGTCTCCAACTAGGCCCTGACCCCTAATCCCCGGTCCCTGTTTCTCAATACCAGCCGATCGGCGCCTCATTCAAATTGATGTGGACCTGCTTGGTCTCCAGATATTCTTCGATCCCCCACGGTCCAAGTTCGCGGCCAAATCCAGACTGCTTGAATCCTCCCCACGGTGCTTCGACGTACGTCGGCTGCATGTGGTTGACCCAGACAATCCCAACTCGCAGAGCTTTCACCGCGCGCATCGCCTTGAAGATGTCGCGGGTCCAGACCGCAGCCGCCAAGCCATAGGGAGAATCATTCGCGATCTTCATCGCATCTTTTTCATCTTCGAACGGAATGACAGCGGCCACCGGCCCAAAGATTTCTTCACGGGCGATACGCGCGCTGTTATTCACGTCATAAAAGATCGTCGGTTGCACGTAGTAGCCTTTGGCAAACTTTTCGGGACGCCCGCCACCGGAAGCAAGCTTGGCTTCCTTCTTGCCCACCTCAAGATACTGATTCACGCGGTCGTACTGCTCTTTGCTGACCAGCGGCCCCATCTTCGTTTCGCGGTCGAGCGGCGCCCCGAGCTTGATGTTCTTCGCTTTTTCCGCCATCGCCTCGACAAAGTGTTTATAGATGGATTTCTGTACGAGAATGCGGCTTCCCGCGGAGCAGACTTCCCCTTGATTGATGAATACGCCGAAGAGCGCTCCGTCGATCGCCGCTTCAAAGTCGGCATCAGCAAAGAAAATGTTAGGCGACTTGCCACCGAGTTCGAGCGTGACCCGCTTCACCGTGTCGGCAGCCTGCTTCACGATGATCTTGCCCACCGCTGCGCTGCCGGTAAACGCGATCTTGTTGACGTCAGGATGCTGGACCAGCGGAGCCCCGCAGCTCTCTCCAAATCCAGTCACGATGTTGACCACGCCGGGCGGCAAACCACAGGCAGCAAAATGCTTGGCGAACTCCAGCGCAGTAAGCGGTGTCTGCTCTGCGGGCTTTAACACGCAGGTGCATCCGGCCGCAATCGCCGGCGCAAGCTTCCAAGCGGCCATGAGCAGCGGATAGTTCCAAGGAATGATCTGCCCGGCCACGCCAACTGGCTCTTTCAGCGACAGCGACATCGCATTATCAGGCACGGGATTCACGTGACCGGTGATCTTCGTCGCGAGTCCACCGTAGTATTCGAAGCAGGTGGCAACGTCATTGATGTCGTACTCGGCTTCAACAATCGGCTTGCCCGTGTTGCGGCATTCGAGTTCAGCAAGCGCGGGAAGATGCTGGCGAACTTTGTCAGCGAGCCGGAATAGAACGCGGCCACGCTCCTGCGCTGTGGTTGTAGCCCACGGTCCTTCCTCGAATGCGACTCTCGCGGCAGCGACCGCGCGGTTCACATCATCACCGTTCGCGTCCGGCACCTGCGCGATCACTTCCTCGGTCGAAGGATCGTAGACGGGAAAGGTCTTCGCCGACCCGCTCGCGACCCACTCCCCATTGATGAACATCTGATGGGTCTTGACTTCGGTTTGCACTCCGCTCGGCATCCTGGCCTCCAGGGGCTGAGCCCCGGTCGTTATAAAAATCACACCTAACGGCGAACTTCACTCACCGGAACAGCCTGCGCGGCCGTCCCCAAATCAAGCAGTCGCACCGCCTTGCGGCGGCCGTAAATGAAAAAGAAAAATGCGGCCAGTCCGACCGCAAACAGCGTCATGCCGACCATCCAGACCTCATACCAGAACAGCGACGAAATCTGCTGTGCCGGAAAAAACACGAGAGCGATCCCTAGAATGGTAGTCAGCAGGCCGCTGAGCCCCGCCACGAACATCGAAGCCCTGCCGTATTGTCCCTTCGGATTCGACTCCGTCACGGCAAACTTCAAGAGCGCGGCAAACATATATACAAAAGGAACAAGCTGTAGAACAACCGCAAGCGACAACAACTTTTGAAAGGTCTCTTGCACGCCGGCGATCGCAAAATTCAGAATTACCAAAATCGCTGATACACATCCCTGCAATATCAACGCCGCGTATGGGGTCGTATACCGCGAATGCACCTTGCCAAGCCAACTCGGCATGTAGGAGTCCAGCCCGGCAACGAACGGAATGCGCGCCGAGCCTCCCATCCACGCCGACCCGATCCCCGCAATCGAGAGACTCAGCAAGACCGCGAATGGAATCGAGATCCATCCCACGCCCACGCGCTCGGCCATGTGCGTAACGGCCTGCACGATCCCCTGCAAGACATTGACGTTCTTTCCAACCGCGATTAACAGTGTGAGAGTAGCGCCCACATAAAGGGCGCCCGACAAAATTCCTCCCCAGGCAACCGCGCCGGGCAAAGTGCGCCGTGGATCCTGAATTTCGTCACCCATCACCGAGGCAAGTTCCAGGCCGACAAGTCCAAAGCAGATTACGCCAAAAGAATTGAGAACGAATTTCGGATTGGCAGGAATCGCAAAGTCGGCGCGCGTAATCGTTGTTCCGAAACGCGACCAGACCATCACGCCGAGTCCGATCAGCACGGCAGCAGCGACAAAAGTCCCAATTGCACCCAGGTTATTGATCCACTTCCCCACGCCGAGTCCGAGGATGTTAAACAGGGTGAGCAGGGCTAACAGGGTGAGCGAAGCTATGGAGGCGAAGAACTTGTTATCGGCCAACCCCTGGTGTCCGGGGCCAAGCCCATACACCGACACGCCGACGAAGTACAGCATCACCGTCGGCACGTAAAGCATGTTGTTGGTCCAGTAGCACCAGCCCGAGAGGAATCCGTGAAAATCCCCGAAGACCTCCTTCGCCCACAGATAAACGCCGCCTTCCCCGGGATACCGATGAGCAAGCTCGATTACGGCGATTCCTTGTGGCCAAAAGAACAGAAGCAGCGAGATGATCCACAACCAGACAGTGACGCCGCCGTTAGCCGCGATCGACGGAACGACATTCAGATTGAAGACCGCCACGACAAACAGCAACACCAAGTCGCGGCGCCCAAGAGCGCGGATCAAGTGCGGCTGTTCGACGGATTGTGCGGTCGTAGACAAGGCTAGTAACCAGGGGTCAGGGACGAGCCTCAGTCCGTGCGACTTAGTCTGCGCACTGATCCCTGGCCCCTGACCCTTCTTCTTAATGCGCCACTTCGGCCGGCACTCTCTCACTCCGCTCCTGCTGCGCTTTGGCGAGCGAGGCCGCGATGTCATCGAAAGCCGCAATGTGTTTGTCGATGTCGGCCTCGGTGTGCTGCACCGAAATCGTCCACTGCTCGTCCCACCAGTAGGGCTGCGCCATCACGCCACGGTTGACCATGCCGAACCAGTAATGACGCCATAGATCGATGTCAATCACCGTCCAGTCGCGGTAATTCACGATTTCCTTCGGATAGAGCATCAGCGCGCCGTTCGCTCCAGCTTGCGCGATGTAAGCCTGCAATCCGACCTTCGCGATGATCTTGCGATAACCGTCGGCCAGCTTCTTACTCAGCTTCTCGACGAGCGTGTAGTTGTCGCGAGTGAGCACCTCGCGAAACGTCGCAAGCCCCGCAGCCATCGAAACGGGGTTCGTGTTGTAGGTCCCGCCATGGAAGACCTTGTGCTGGCTGATCAGGTCCATTACAGACTTATGCGCGCCGAAGGCAGCCAGCGGCAGGCCCCCGCCAATCGACTTCGCCAGGCAGATCATGTCGGGCATCACGCCGAAGTATTCACTGGCGCCTCCCCAACAAAGTTTGGCGCCAGTTTTCACTTCGTCGAAGATCAGCAGCGCGCCGTTCTTGTCGCAGATCTCGCGCAACCCTTTGAGAAATCCAGGTTGCGGCATGCACAGGCCGACGTTCATCAAGATCGGCTCAAGAATAATCGCCGCGATCTCGCCGGGATTCTCCTTGAAGCGGCGTTCGACCGTCGCGAGATCGTTGAAAGTCGCGATCTTCACGTTTTCGATCGCGGACTTGGGAACGCCGAGCCCGCCGGGAACTGCAGTCGGATTATTGATGTCGCCAAAGTCCGGAGCATGCGGCTTCACGCTGACCAGTGCGCTGTCGTGCAGCCCGTGATAAGCGCCTTCAAACTTGATGATTTTGTCGCGCCCGGTCGCCGCTCGTGCCAGACGAATGGCGTGCATGGTCGCTTCAGTCCCGCTATTACCGAACCGGCACATCTCAACCGGAAAGCGGTTGCAGATTTCTTCCGCCAGTTCCCACTCCATGTCGTGCGGCATGCCAAACATCGTGCCGGTGGAGAGGCGCTTCTCCACGGCCTTCATCACCGCCGGATGACAGTGCCCCGCCATCAGCGCGCCGAAGGTCAGGTTGTGGTCAACGTATTGATTGCCGTCGAGATCGCGGAATTTGCTGCCGCTGGCCTCTTTCACGAAAATCGGCCATGGGTCATAGGCGCGATAGTTGCTGGCTACTCCGAGAGGAATGCGTTTGAGATTCTTCTTGTGGGCTTCGGCGGATTTGGGCGTGCGCCGCTCGAAAGTCGAGAGCTCTTTCTGCAGATCGGGGTACATCGAATTGCTCCGGGAAGACTCAGGCCGGCTGCATTTCCGGTAGACCAGCGGGCCATTAGATTGCCGGGCGGTTGGAACCGCCCGGGGATTGAACTCTTTCTACTCTACTCCCTTTGCTAGAAGTAGAACTTCAAAGCAAATTGCACCAGACGTGGATCACGAGCCTGCTGCACGAGCCCAAACGTCGTATCGCTGAAGTTTCCGTCTGGGTTCACGAACTCCGTTTTGTTGAACAAGTTAAAGATGTCCGCGCGGAACTGAAAGTACTTGGATTCCGTGAAAGAGATCCGCTTCGAGAGCGTAATATCCCACTGGTTCTCTCCCGGGCCGCAGCAAATGGCGCGCGGCGTCGTTGAGAACTGGCCGAGCGTCGGATCAGAGAACTGAGCAGGATTCAGATACAAACCGCCATTCGTTTTCGGATTCAGAATCTGCAGCGGACCAGTGAGTTGGGGCGCATCGGCGCCGAGGAAGAACAGGCTGCTGATTAGTTCGTTGTCATTTTGAGTCTGAATGCGAATCGGGAATCCACTCTGGAATTGAATGATTCCCGAGAGTTGCCAATCGTTCAACGCCTTCCCGGCAAAGCCATTCATCTTGCGAATCGGAAGATCCCATACATAGTTGATCACGAATCGCTGCTTGGAGTTGAACAACGACAACGCGCGGCTGGCCTTGTAGTTAAACGGGTTGACCGTCTCTTCAAACGTCGAGGCCCAGTCTAAGGATTTACTGAACGTATATGCCGCCTGCAGTTGCAAGCCGCGAGAAAAACGCTTCTCCAAGCTCGCCTGGAACGAGTTGTAGGCAGACGCGGCAATCGTGTCTTCGGCAAAAATGTTGGTGAAGACCGGAATGCCATCGATCGGGCAACCTGTGCCAGCTGTAAATGCGGCTCCCGTCGGATTGCAATTCGGCGAGGAATACGGGCGAAGACCGACCAGATTCAACGTCTGCCCCGAAGCCTGCACCGTGCCACCGGTAGGAAGGTGGAATCCACTTGGCAACACGGTTCCATTGCTGGCCGGCAGTGTCACGGAGTATTGGTTGTCTTCGCCAAAAGGCCCGCAGCTCGACTGGAGCCCGTAGGACAACACACTGGTTGGGTCGTTCGCAGCCAAGCTCGCGATGTCCAGACACGTCTGCGGATTGGCTGGGTTAATGTCGTGCGACGCCAGCAGGCGATGCCCCTGCGATCCTACATATCCCAACTGCAAAACGATGTCGCGTGCCAGTTGGCGTTGGATCGTGAAGTTGTACTGCGCCGTGTACTGCGTGCGCATTTTCGGCTGGAAGTCGCCGTACAGGAGCATGGGACGGAAGCTGGCCCAGTCCGTTTGGGTACCGGGCTTGGGACTCAGAATTCCAGTAAACGGATTGGGATTGATGAAGCCGGCCTGCGCGACAAACGGAGTATTGAGGAATGTGGAGGGTAGGAATGTGCTACCGCCGAATGGCGGTTCCGCCCCGAACTGCTCGAGCACCAATTGCTCCATCGGGTTGTAGAACAAACCCCAACCCGTGCGGATGCTGGTCTTGCCGTTGGCCCCAAACAGCTTGCTGAGGAAACCGCTCGGCGCGTTCGGGCTGTATGCAAGTCCAATTCGCGGGGCAAATGCCTTGTAATACGTCTGGGTCATTCCACTCGGAATGCCCTTGTCTCCGGGAACTACCAATCCCGTGGGCTGTACACCCGCGTCGGCGCACTTGCTGACACCAAAACTCGCCTGCTCAGCCGTGGTGAGATAGCAAGGGTACTGTGTCGTATTCTGTCCGGGCCGGAACGTCTGCACATGGTGCAGAACGTCTGCTAACGGCGTATCCAGTTCCCAGCGAAGACCGTAGTTCAACGTCAATGACGGATTCACCTTCCAGCTATCTTGCGCGAAGGCGTAAAACCCCGTATTGCGCACGTTCTCGCGCTGTGCTGACCCTTGCACATAGCTGTCGGCGAGGCCTAGTAGATAGGTGGCGTAGTTATCGTTGTACTGCACCGAGTTGGATGTACTGCTGTTAAAGGTGAACTGGCCGCTCACGTTGTAATAAAGGGTCTGGTCAAACCGCTGCCGACGGACGTCCACGCCGAACTTCATCGTGTGATTGCTTTTGACCCACGTCAGGTTGTCCGACCACATAAAGGAGTTGCCAACCTGCGGCAACTCCCCTTCCCAGCCGTTGCCGATCGCGAACCCGCCAGAAACACCGATGAAGGGTATGCCGGTATGACTCGTGGGCAGACCATTCGTAATTCCCGCTTGATTGGTGGGAATGCCCTGCGCGGAAATGAGGGCATTGATGGCGGTCGAGTCAGAGGTTCCGTTGTAACAAACGGCTTGCGCCGCCGCAGACGCGCATGACCCTTGTACGGCGCCAGTCTGCTGCGGGTGCTGGAAGGTCAACTGGCCTTCACGCATGTAGGTAAAGCGCGCTTCGTTGACCACCGAATTGGAGATCGTCCAGGTGTGGCTTGGATTGAACTGCTGGTACCGCGAGCCCACATTCGCTCCGAAGCCTGGGATATTCGCACCGGAGTACTGGAAGTTGTAGAAGGGCTGCAGCAGTTTGTCGTCGGTGTAGTAGTAGTAAAAGCTGAAACTCTGGTGGTCGTTGATGTGGTGATCGAACCGCAGCGTGAACTGATCCTGATTGTCCGCATTCGTGGGGACGGCCTGGTACGTTAATCCGTCCGGACGATTCGCCGCGGGCACGAACCGGAGCATATCGATCGCTACCGGATCCATGCACGGAGTCGGGATTGTCGCATTGCCGCTCCCGTCCGTTGGGAAAACCTGATTCCACAGCACTCCCGCCGCCGGCGCTTGCCCGGGCGTTGGGGCGGAAGTAATCGCGTTTGTGCACCCTGGCCTTCCGTTCAGCGCGTCGGCTACGAACTGATCGGTGATCTGGTTAGAGACACATGGATTCGTCACAGGATCCGTTCCGGTTCCCGGCCAGCACATGGGAAATCCACCCGCAAACACACTTCCCCCTGCTGCCTGGTTCGGCCGTTCCTGTGGCGTTGGCACAATCACAGTCTCGCCGGAAATTCCCTGCCGCACTCGCCGTCCTTCATACGAGGTAAAGAAGAACGTTCGATCTTTCTTGATCGGGCCTCCAAACGTTCCGCCAAATTGATTCTGATTGAACTGTGGCTTTACGGTATTGAAGTACCCTTGTGCGTTGAGGACTTTATTGCGGAAGTATTCGTAAACGTTGCCGTGCCACTGGTTGGTCCCGGATTTCGTTACCACATTCACCACTGCGCCGGAGTTCCGTCCATACTCCGCGTCGAACGTATTCGAAATAACGCGGAACTCCTCGATCGCGTCGGGTGTAGGCTGAATCGTCGGCAGATTGACGAACTGATCGTTGGCGTCTCCGCCGTTCACGCTGAAATTGTTGGCGCGATCCCGGCCGCCGTTCACCGAGACGGATCCCGCGCTGTCGCTGCCGTAGAACGTCCCGCCGCTCGATCCCAACTGCGACTGAACTCCCGGCTGCAGTTGAAGAAACTGGTAACTGTCGCGCGCGTTTAGCGGCAACTCATTCACGGACCGGTTATTCACCACCGCACCCAGCTGCGTGCTGCTGGTCTCCACCAGCGGAGCATCCGACGTAACGTCGACAACTTCCTGCGCGGCGCCCAGCGGCATCGTCATATTGAGTGTGATCACTTGGTTGACATCGAGCGAGATCGCGTGCCGGATCGTCTTCTTGAACCCGGCCAAATCGAATGCCAACGAATACGTTCCGACGGGTAGATCCGGGAAGACGTAGTCTCCGCTGTCGTTGCTGAGCACATCGTGAGCCACCCCGGTAGCATCGTTGGTAGCCACAATCTTGACGCCCGACAACACCGCTCCCGACGGATCCGAGACCCGCCCGAGAATGCGGCCGCCCGTGCCCTGAGCATGAAATTGGATCGCAAATGAAAGACCGATGGCTATGCAAAATGCGTTTAGACTCAGACGTGCGCAACGTGCTCGCAGCGGCGACATTGGGGCCTCCAGCTATTCCGGGAAAGTTTATATCTTTTGAAAGCGAACGCTTGTATCCCGCCACAACCTTGCTATAATCCCGCAAGGTTAGAGAACCGGGGCAGGGGCTGTCAAGCAGAAAAAAGCGCATCCCTTCAATTCGAAATTCGAATTGCCCCCGCAAGTTTCTCCGAACGCGATAGACAAAGCTCATGTCCGAACCTTACTTGAAAATCGGAGACGTCGCCCGCAAAGTCGGCATGTCGCCTTCGGTCATCCGCTCGTGGGAGAGCCTGGGCCTGGCACGTCCGCGCCGCACCCAGAGCAAGTACCGGCTCTACACCGCCGAAGATGTGAAGTTATTGAAGCGAGCGCGATTCCTGCGCAAAGTGCAGGGATTGAATGCGGCCGCCATCGTGCAATTGCTCAAGAAAGAAGGCAAAGTTCGCCCTGCCGCAGACGGAAACGCCGGAGCCATTGGCGCGCATCTCCGGCAACTGCGGGCGCGCAAGCGCCTCTCTCTCGCTCAGGTGGCGAAAGATGTCGGCATCTCCGTCGGCTTCCTCAGCGCCCTCGAACGCTCCCAGATGAGCGGATCAGTCGGAACCCTGCGCAAGCTGGCCCGCTTTTACAAAACCAACATTCTCGATTTCTTTGACGCAAACAGCGCCAGCAGCCGCCAGGTTCGTCCTTCACAGCGCAAGGTGCTCGAGGCCGGTACCGGCGTTCGCATGGAACTTTTGGCCTGGGGTAATACCGTGATGGAGCCTCACCTATTTCGCATCGCGCCGGATTCAGGGAGCGGAGAGCCCTACGCGCACGAGGGCGAAGAGTTCATTTATGTGCTGCGCGGAGAATTGCAAATCTGCGTCGACGGCGAAGACTACCGGTTGAAATCAGGAGACAGCTTCTATTTCGAGAGCGCGAGGCCGCACCGCTGGAAAAATCCAGGGCGAAAAGAAACGTTACTACTGTGGGTAAACACACCGCCCACATTCTAGATTCCTGAGCCCCGGCTTTCGCGCACACTTTGCGAGATGCAATTGAGAGTTGGAGGAGACATGTCCAGGCAACGCGTTGCAAGTCTGTTGCCCCTGATAGCGGCTGTATTGTTAATTGGTTCCTGCACAAAGAAGACGCCCACCTTGAATCTGCTGGTGTGGGAAGGTTACGCCGATCCCTCGTTTGTGAAAGCGTTTGAAGACGAGAATCACTGCAAAGTCTCGGCTTCCTACATGGGATCGAGCGACGAATTGATGGCCAAACTGCGCTTAGGCAGCGCCGGAACTTACGACGTGATTTCGCCATCCAGCGACGTCGCCACCTCGATTGCCACCTCCGGACTGGCTGCTCCTGTCGACCTCACAAAGATTCCCAGCTACGGGCAACTCTCGGCGCAGCTCACTTCTCTGCCCCTGGTGCGAGCGCATGGGCAAGTCTATGGCGTGCCCTTCATGTGGGGCCCCGATCCCATCATCTATGACACGACTGCTTTTCAGCAGCCTCCGGATTCCTGGAACGTCTTTTGGGATCCCAAATACAAAGGAAAAGTTTCAGTCTGGGACGATCTCTCGACCGTCTACATGGCCGCCCAGGTGCTCGGATATGACAAGCCGGATCCGTCCCGTCTTTACAACCTGACTGACGAGCAACTGGAGGCCGTGAAGAAAAAGCTGCTGGAGTTGAAGCCAAACGTCCGCAAGATGTGGGCGACGGGTGGAGAGTTAACCAATCTGTTCCAAAGTCACGAAATCGTCGTTGCGATGGGCTGGCCGCTGAATACGGCAGACTTGAAGAAGGCAAACTTCCCTGTCGGAGAAACCATACCGAAGGAAAACACAACGGGCTGGATCGATCACCTGATGATTACCGCGGGAAGCGACAATAAGGAACTGGCGCGGAAGTTTCTGGAGTACATGATCGAGGCAAAGACACAGAGGTTGGTCACCGACAAGACGCACTACGTTCCTGCAAATCCGCAGGCGGCACAGTTCATGACGGCGGACGAGGCGAAGACGTTGCATCTCGATGATGTCGAGAATTACCAGAAACGCATTTACTTTTGGCAAAACGTGCCCCGGCGCACCAAATACACCGAAATTTGGAACGATGTAAAAGCAGCGCAATAAAGACGACCGTGAGCGCAACAGCAGCCCAAAAGCCTACACTGCTGAGCATTCGCAACATTGCCAAGACATTCGGCCGCAATGTTGTGCTACGCGACGTGTCGCTGGAGATCGCGGAAGGCGAATTCCTCACCATCCTGGGAGAGAGTGGCTCCGGAAAAACGACGCTGCTCCGCATCATCGCCGGATTTGAAACGGCCACGTCAGGCGAGGTATGGATGGGCGCGGAGCGACTCGACCAGCAACCTCCCTACCGACGACGCGTGAATACAGTCTTTCAGAACTACGCTCTCTTCCCTCACCTGACTGTCGAGCAGAACGTCGCATACGGCTTGCGAGTGGCTAAGCGCCCCAACGCGGAAATCGAGCAGCGAGTCGCCGAGGCTTTAGAGAAGGTAAAAATGACGGCGCATGCCAAAAAGAAGCCGTCGAAAATCAGCGGTGGACAGCAGCAGCGCGTCGCGTTGGCGCGAGCGCTCGTCAATCGCCCGAACTTGTTGCTGCTCGATGAACCACTTTCCGCGCTCGATGCGAACCTCCGCCGCCAGATGCAAGTGGAGTTGAAGTCTCTGCAGCGCGAGGTCGGCATCGCGTTTGTCTTCGTCACCCACGATCAGGAAGAGGCGATGGTCATGTCAGACCGGATTGCGCTGCTCCGATCCGGTGAACTCGAGCAAGTGGCAACGCCTCGCGAAATCTATAGCCGCCCTGCCACCGCCTATGTCGCCCAGTTCATCGGACACACCAACCTGCTTCGCGCCGATATCCGCGACGGCGTGGCGCGTTGCGGCACCTTGTCCTGGCGAACTACGACCACCGACGGTCCAACCCTGTTTTCGCTGCGCCCCGAGCACCTTCGCCCGAGCAGCGTAGCCTCAAACGGCACCGTTCGAGTCACCGGAAGAGTTCTGCAGCAAGTCTTTCACGGAGCGACCTCACTGGTTCGCATCGAATGTGCCGATGGATTGGTCCTCGTGATGCGGACCTCCAGCAGCGCACTAACCGCTCAGGAAGTTGAACTCGAGTTCTCCCCCGCCGACGCCATCCCCGTGCGCGAATCTACGGAGAGGAGCTAAATGTTCTCGCGCGCCTACAAGACAGCTGTCACGGTGCCGCCCCTGGCCTGGGTTGCAGTCTTCCTGCTCTTCCCTTATGCGCTGATGTTTTCTTACAGCTTCTGGTCGGTCACACCAGCGCAGACAATCCTGCATTCGTGGGATCTCAACAACTATAAAGAGCTGTTTCAAAAGTCGGTTTATTGGCAGACGCTGTTGCGCTCAATGTGGATCGCCGCCCGTGTAATGCTCTTTTCTCTGCTCCTGGGATATCCGCTCGCCTACTTCCTTTCTTTTTACTCCGGCAAGCGCAAAGACCTCCTCTATCAGATGGTCATCATTCCTCTATGGGTCAGCTATCTGGTGCGAGCCTACGCATGGAAGACAATTCTCGGCTCCGATGGGGTTCTCAATACGCTACTGCAATATGTGCATCTGACACGCCATCCGCTGGATTTCCTGCTTTACAGCCCGTTCGCCGTAGTTCTGACCCTCACCCACATCTACACTCCATTCACGATTCTGCCGATCTACGCTTCACTGGAGCACATTCCCCGCAATC